>Ga0335083_10003424_pt1 | contig 20590 bp, 20 predicted proteins | sample Lox_Sample_42_FD_206716 | JGI IMG/M metagenome (GOLD analysis project Ga0335083, IMG submission 206716) | Soil microbial communities from Loxahatchee National Wildlife Refuge, Florida, United States - Lox_Sample_4.2 | ecosystem: Environmental > Terrestrial > Soil > Wetlands | place: USA...
CGTTCGTGATCGGTGTCCTTGGCGAGAACACATGATCACGCGGAGGCCGCACTCACGCCCGCGACACGCCGGACAAACCGGCAAAACCCCTGATCAGGAACCTCAGAGGTTAAATAACAAGCTAAGCTCGTGCGCACGATGAACCACGTTGGCCGGGACACACGGCTGGCCCGCGTTGCCTGCCAGCTGGACCAGCTCCGCGACATGATCAAGCGTCATGCGGCGGTGGGCAGTGTGACCGCCATCGACGGGGTGCGGGTCGCTTCGATTGACAGCGATGCGATGCACACCAGTCCCTCGGGCACTGTGTTCGCCCTCATCGTCCAGGGTTTCAAGGTCCTTGGCATCGGAAACCGCAGGTACGAATACGGAGCCGGGCAGTATCTCGTCTCCTCGGTTGACCTCCCGGTCACCGGAAGCTTCCGGCACGCCAGCGCGAGCGAACCCGCCCTCGGCTTCGGACTCGACCTCCGGTCGCCGACGATCTCGGCGCTCCTTCTCGACAGCGACCCGAAGTCACCGATCCGCCCGGCGGGTGCGCCAGCTGCCGCCACGCTGGGCATAGCTGACGCTCAGCCTGAGCTGCTGGATGCGGTCATCCGCATGCTGACCCTGCTTGACGCTCCAGACAGCGACCGGGCGATCCTGGCACCGATGCTCGAGCGCGAGATCGTCTGGCGGCTGCTGCAAGGCCCGCTCGGACCGGGCGTCCGCCAGCTAGGCATCACCGACAACAGCATGACCCACGCCGGCCAGGCAGTCCGCTGGATCACCGACCACTACGAGCAGCCATTCCGCGTCGAGGAACTCGCACGGTCCTGCGGCGTCAGCGCCTCCGCGTTCCACCGGAGCTTCCGCGCGATCACCGGCCTGAGCCCGATCCAGTTCCAGAAGCAGATGCGGCTTCAGAAGTCGCGGCTTCTCCTGGTGGGGGGAAGTGACGTGGCGACTGCCGGCCACCAGGTGGGGTACGACAGCATCTCGCAGTTCAGCCGAGAGTACCGCCGCCAGTTCGGCCTGCCGCCAAGCCAGGACGCCGCCCTGCTCCGGGACGGCATCCTGGAGGCATCGGCACCAGCATGCACGGACGTGCTGACCGCAGACTCGATCCTGCCCTCGAAGCTCGAGACCGCGGTTCCTCGTTCCTCCGCATGATGCCCTGGCGACGGCACCGCCGCAGCACGTCCGGCACGGGAGTGCCTCAGAATCGCCGCGAACGGCCCGGCCGCTGCGACCGCGCGTCCAGCGCTGCCAGGTCCGGCGACTCACAGGTTCGCCTTACCGCTGACGGGCACGTAGTCGGCGTAGACCGCCTCACCCGCCAGGAGGGCAGCGAACTGCGCGACCATGGCCTGGGCGGCCTGGCCGACGAAGATCCGGTGGTGGTCTTCCTCACTGGTCCAGCCTTCGGTGATGTGAACGACGTCCGGGTCGGACGCCGAGCGGCTCACCAGGTAGACCAGGCAGTACACCGTAGAAGCCGGGTTGCCCTCATCGAGGCCGGAGAGCAGGAGCTTGACGAGCTGGTCACCCATGCCCGCCTTCGCGGTCATCGTCGACTGGAATCCGTAGTTCACGTTCATGGCTCCAGTCTCGCCAGCCAGCCGCGCCTGCCCCTAGACCAATACTCCAGGCTCCTTGCCAATTCCTCCACAGCGTGGTCCATGCGGTTCCCCGCCGCGCCGCACAACGAAACGCCGGGCGGCGAGCAGCGGCCGAACCGCACGATGCCATACCGGCGGATAAGGCTGCCGGGCGTGCTTGTACCGGCGCACATGTCCGGCAGTGCGGGACGGTGGCCATGAGGCAAGCCCGCGCCGCGGTTATTGTCCGGGGCCGCCGATAGCGTCACCGCTGAGGCTGACCAGGCGGCGATCAAGATGATGGCCGCAGCCCCGGCATCGTCACCTCCTTCTGCCGCCACGGAACGTGACCGGCCCCGGCGTGCATGCCGCTGCGGTCTGCTGCCTGACCGTGGCCCGGCATCCTACCTAGGTTCGTGTGAATCGGAATGCATAGCGGCGGAAGCGTCTTCGTCGCCACGGACGTGCACCCGACACCCTGCGCCGCGTCGGCAGCCTGGCCGCCACGGCCTGCCGCAGCCGCGCCGTTGAAGCGAATGGGCGGCGGGCGTGGCGCCGGGATCGCAAGGTGACCTGCCCCGCCGACGTGGACACGGAGGATGGCCGGATCAGACAGCGGCGGGCTGCCCGCGGGCGGGGACGGCGTCCCCGGCCCAGTCGGCCAGGTCGGCTAGCTGGCCGAGTCTAAGCCGGCGAAGAACTCGCGCAGGTCGGCGACCACCAGGTCGGGGTCGGTGGTGTACGCGAAGTGACCGCCGCGGCCGAACTCGGTGTACCTGACGATGTTGTTGGCTCGCTCGGCGAACGCCCGGATCGTCCGGAAGTCCTGGGGGAACACCGCGACGGCGGTTGGCGCCCGGTTCGGCGCGTCCCGGTAACCCGCCCCGCTGTGGGCGTCCTCGTAGTAGTGCCGGGCACTGGAGACACCGGTCCGGGTGAACCAGTAGATGCTCACGTGGGTCAGGTAGGTGTCCACGTCCAGGTAATCGGCGTAGTCGCCCCAGCCGGTCCACAGCTCGGCGTTCCATGCCAACTGCCCGGCGGGCGAGTCGGTCAGGGCGCACCCGAGCGTCTGCGGCCTGGTCTGCTGGATCTTCTGGTACCCGGCCTTGCTCTGGAAGTCCGCGGATGCCGAGTTCCCGGCCGACCAGGGCGCCCGCGTCGCCGCCGGCCACACCCCACCGCTCGTACCCCAGCCGTGACATCAGCGCGGCGAACGCCCGCGCCATCCGGGCGCTGTCCCAGCCCGGTTCGTTGGTGGGACCGGAGAAACCGTACCCGGGCAGGGATGGCACCACGACGTCGAACGCGCGGGCCTGTCCGGCGCCGTGCGCCCGGGGGTCGGTCAGCGGCCCGGTCATCTGGGCGAACTCCAGCACCGAGCCCGGCCAGCCGTGCAGGAGCAACAGCGGGAAGGCACCCGGTTCGGCCGAACGGATGTGCAGGAAGTGGATGTTCTGCCCGTCGATGGTGGTGGTGTACTGGGGAAACTCGTTGAGGCGGGCCTCGTGCACGCGCCAGTCGTACCCGGTGCGCCAGCGCTCGGCCAGCCGCCGTACGGTGCCGAGCGGCATGCCGTACCCGGTGCCCGCCCCGGCCACCTCGCCCGGCCACCGGGTCGCGGCCAGCCGCGCGGCCAGGTCGTCGAGGTCGCCTTGCGGAACGTCGATGCGGAACGGCGTGATCTCTGCTGTCGTCGTCATACCCGCGACGCTACGGACCCTTCCGGCCAGTTCCTGTCCTGAATGCCGCCGTCGGCGGGCAGCTTGCCGCGCCATAGCACGATGGCCATGGCCACCAGCCAGGTGCACCAGCCCACGTAGCCGGCGAAGTTCGTGAGGCGTGCGATGTCCAGCCCGAGCGGGACGACCACGCCGGTGGCGATGAGCGCGGCCGCCAGGTAGCCGAGGTAAGACATCCAGCGTGGAGCGCGTGCCTGGGTGACGGCACGGACCACCAGAACGGTGAACACGGCGGTCAGGAAGTATCCGGCGGTCTCGCCGATGACGGTACCCAGCCAGGTGTGCAGCACCTGGAAGCGGTGATAGGCGTCCTGGGCGCGCGCCGGAACGGCGGCGTCGCCGCTGATGCCAGGAACGAACAGCACCCACCTCGACAGCCCGGTGACCTGCACGAGCGCCGCGGCGATGCCGGTACCTGCGATCCACTTCCCGGTCCGGCCGCCGCCGAGCCGGGCCAGGCCGGCCGCGGCCGGCGCGAGCAGCGCGGCGCTCAGCACGAGCACTCCGAACCAGGCCGAGACCGCCAGGCCGTGCTGGCGGTAGAGAGCCAGGATGTCGGCCGCGGGAGACTGCAGGATCCTCGGGTAGTCGAAGATCGACCCGAGGGCGGTGAATCCCGCGGCGGCGAGGATGGCGGCGCCGGCCATGGCTGCGGCGGTGAGTCGGCGGGTCGCGATCGTGTTCATCGGAGGGATTCCTTTCGTTCAGGCGGTTGAGGACGGGTCGGGTGCCCGGGAGGCGGGAGCGCGGGAAGCGGACGCCGCGTCGCGGTACCACGTGGTCGTGGCGGCCAGGGCGTCGTCGAGCGGCGTCGCGAGGTCGCCGAAGGCAGCGCGGAAGGCGATGTCGTCGACGACCCACCGCTCGCTGAACTGGTAGAGGGTGTGCAGGTATTCGCGCATCGCCGGGCTGACGACGCCGAGCAGGCGCAGCGTGGTACGGCCAGCGGCGAGGATCCGGGGCCGGTGACCGGCCAGGGCGTAGACTTGGCGGACGATGTCGCGCGTCGTGCGGGCCGCCGCGACCGGCAGGTGCCATACCCGCCCGGTGGCGTCTGCCTGCGTGCCCAGGACGACGAGGGCGGCCGCTACATCAGGTGCGTAGGAGTAGCTGTGCTCTAGGTCCGGATTGCCCATGACCTGGGCGATCCGGCCGCTCGCGGCGGTGCCGAAGACGGTTTCGCCGAGCGCGGAGCGGGTGATGCCGGGACCGAAGAAGTCCGACGCACGGCCGATGGCTACCTCGACCCGGCCGGCCTGGTGCGCGGCGAGCAGTTCGGCGGTCATCGCTGCCCGGGTGGCGGCCTTGGCCGATGTCGGGTTGGCGGGCAGGGATTCGACCAGGTCGCGGCCGCCGGCGGGACCGTAGGCATAGAGGTTGTCCAGGACGACGAGGCGCGCGCCCACGGCCTCGGCGGCGGCGAGGACCCCGTGCTGCAGCGGCGGGAACTCCCGGGCCCAGTTGTCGTAGCGCGGAGGGTTCAGGCAGAAGTACACCGCGTCCGCTCCGGCGCAGACGCGTTCGGTGAACACCGGATCGGTGGCGTCGCCCGCGACCACGTGCGCACCCATGATGGAGCCGCGACCGGTGCGGTTCACCGGGGTCACCTCGGCACCGAGGCCGACGAGCCTCTCGGCTACCAGGCGGCCGATCTGCCCGGTGCCGAAGACGACGTGACGGCTCATGACTGCTGCCTTTCCCTCGTGTCGAGCAGGACCGGGAGAATGACGGTCAGGACGGTTACAGCCACCGCCCCGCTGCTGCCGAAGACGGTGAACTGCTTGTCGACCTCGATGCCCGCGGCGTAGGTGATGGCCCAGCCCAGGGCCCAGATGGCCGCCAGGGCAGCGGGCCAGGCAAGGGCGATCCGGCCGAGGCTGCGCCGCAGTGCGAGCGCCTGAGCCGCGCCGACCGCCACTCCGCAGACCGCTCCCTGCACCACGAGCGCCCCCAGGCTGGTGCGGAAACCGACGATGGTGGCACCGATGCCGAGGCCGCCCGCCAGGCCGGCGGCGGTCGCGGCGGCCAGGCGGACAGCGCCCGGGGCTGACCGCCTCAGGGCCCAGGCCTGGACGGTGCCGAGGATCGTGCCGGTGATCAGGCCGCCAGCCAGCGCGGTAGCCACGCTGTCGACCCGGCCAACGAGCAGCATGGCGGCCAGGCCGCCGGCCGGGAAGCCGGCGAACGTGACGATCCAGCGCGCCGAGGCGCGCCGCCAGGACGGGCGGGCAGGTGCCCGGCCAGTCGTCTCGAGGGTATGCATGAGGGCTCCTAGCGAGTGAAGGGGACACGGCGCTCGGCATGCCTGGTGGCGATCCAGGCCGCGAGCACGTTGTCGGGGTGGTCGGCGAGGTGGTCGCGAACGAGCGCGTCGAACAGGTCGTGGTCGCCCGCGACGTCCGCGGTGGCGACGGCGACGAGCTGGCGGTCGCGCGTCGTGCGGGCGTGTCCCGCCGCGCGCGCCAGCAGCCGTCCATCGCGGTCGCCGGAGATCAGCGCGGCGGCCACCAGCAGAGCGGGGACGTCGCTGGTGCACGCCCCGGCCAGGACGGCAGCGGCGGCGGCCTGGTCGCCGCTGATCAGCCGGCGGAGCAGGGTCTCGATCTCATCGGGCATGTACTGAGCGTCGGCACCGGCGCTTACGCTGGGCTGACGCCCGGCTGACGGGCGGCCGCCGTCTTACAATGCGAGAATGATCAGCGTCGCGGTACTCGGCCCAGTCGAGGTCCGCCGCGACGGTGCCCCGGTGCCGCTGCCGTCGGGAAAGACGACGGAGGTCCTCGTCCGGCTCGCGATCGACGCGGGCTCCCCGGTCCGGGCGGATCGGCTCATCGAAGACCTGTGGGCCGACGGCCCGGCCCGGACCGGCCGGAACACGCTACAGTCGAAGGTGTCCCAGCTGCGCCGGGCGCTCGGAGTCCCCGGCGTGATCACCAGCGGAACCGGCGGCTACACCCTGGACGTCGAACCCGGCCGCGTCGACGCCCTGCGGGTGGTCACGCTCGCCACGACGGTGAGTGGCCTGCGGCAGGGCGGGAATCTCGCGGGCGCCGCCGAGGTGTCCGGGCAGGCGCTCGCGCTCTTCCGCGGCGACGTGCTCGTCGACGCCGGTGACGGTCCCTGGCTGCAACCGCACCGTGCCCGGCTGGAGGAGGTCCGCCTGGGCCTGCTCGAGGACCACTTCGCGGTGCGGGTCGAACTCGGTGCCAGCGGAGACGTGATCGGGCAGCTCGAGACGCTTACCCAGCTGCATCCGCTGTGTGAGGGCTTGTGGCACTCGCTGATCACCGCCCTGTACCGCAACGGCCGCCAGGCCGACGCGCTGGCCGCTTACGCCCGGGTCCGGGAGATCCTGGCCGAGGAGCTCGGGCTCGACCCGGGCCGGGAGCTGCAGGCACTGGAGGCCAGCGTCCTGCAGCAGGTCCCCTGGTCCGCGGCCGCCCCGGCCCGGCCGACGCCGGCCGGCAACCTGCCCAGGCTCTCGTCACCGCTCATCGGCCGCGGCCAGGATCTCGAGGTGCTCGGTGCGGACCTCGAACGGAACGCCCTGGTGACGCTGACCGGGCCCGCCGGAGTCGGCAAGACGCGGCTGGCGATCGAGCTGGCCCGCCAGGCTGCGGCGTCCGACGGCGCCTGGCTGATCCGGCTGGATGCCGCCGATGCCGCCACGGATCTCGCGCAGGCTGTCGCCGAGACGATGCACCTGCCCGGCGAGCGCATGCTGCTCGAGCGTCTCGCCGGAACCGAATGCCTGCTGGTCCTGGACAACTGCGAGCACGTGGTCGGCCCAGCCGCCGATCTGGCCAGCCTGCTCCTCGATGCCGCGCCGCGGCTTACCGTGCTCGCCACCAGCCAGCTCCCGCTCGGTCTGGACGGCGAGAGCGTGTATTCGCTCGAGCCGTTGCCGATCGCCGAGTCGGTCCGGCTCTTCGCCGCCCGGGCCGCCGAGATCCGCAGGCAGTTTGTGCTCGATGATGACACCGCGGTGATCGTTGAGCAGCTCTGCCAGGCGCTGGACGGGCTGCCGCTGGCGATCGAGCTGGCGGCCGCCCGGGTGAAATCACTCTCGGTGCGGGAGATATCCCGCCGTCTTGACGACCGGTTCGGCTTGCTGCGGGATCCGACGAGCCGCAGGCCTGAGCGCAGGCGTGTACTGGCCGCGGCTATTGCCTGGAGCTACGAGCTGCTGTTTCCTGACGACCAGCGAGGGCTGTGGGCCCTGTCGTGCTTCACCGGCGGGGCGGCGCTGCCCGCGGTGGAGAGCGTGCTCGCGGTCCTCGGCGTCCCGCCGACCTCGGCGGTTGACGTCATCAGCCGGCTAGCTGACCGGTCGCTGGTCACGGTCAGCGATACCGGCGGCGGTTCGTCGCGTTACCTGCTGCTCAATTCCATCATGGCCTTCGCGGTCGGCCGGCTGCACGATTCGGGTTCGGCCGAGGACGCGTTCGCCGCGCACGCTCACTGGTTCGCCAGCGCCGCGCGGGACGCAGCGGCCACGATCCGCAGTCCGGCGCAGCCGGAATGGCTTGCGTTCGTCCACGACGAGCGGTCTAACATCGACTCCGCCCTGGCCTGGTGTGCCCGTCATGACCCGCTGCTCGGGGTCGGGATCGCCAACGGCTTCGGCTGGGCGTGGGTCGTGCTTGGAGACGGGATCGCCGGGGCGGTCCGCGTCCGTTCCGCGCTGGAAGCCGCTGAGCACCGCGTCGGAGCCCGCGACCGCGTGACGTCCCTGCTACTGGCCGGATGGCTGGAAGCCTCCGCGGGCAATCTGGCCCGTGCCGAGGACGATCTCGGCCGTGCTCTCGGCGAGGCGATGGCGCTGGGTGATGAGCTCCTGCGTGCGGACGCGCAGCGGCACCTGGCCTTCCTGCGGGTCCAGCAAGCACGGCCGGACGACGCCGTCGAACTGGCCCGCCAGAGCGTGGCCGTGTCCCGGCAGCACGGCCTGGACTGGGAACAGGCGGCGAGCCTGCTGCTCGGCGCGGCCGGGTCGATGATGCTCGGCGATATCATGAGCGCCGCTGCCGCCGCCGACGACGCGGTCCGCCTGCTCACGCCCATCGGCGACTCCTGGGGCTTGGTCCACGCCGAGGCGATGCTGGGGGCGATTGCCCAGGCCGGCCAGCGGTTCGATGACGCCAGCCAGTACCTCGAGCACGCGGCGGCAGCGTCCGAACGCCTGGGCTTTCTCGGCCAGGCCGCGTACCACCTGACCCGGCTCGGTCGCGTCCGGCATCAGGCCGGCCAGCTCCAGGCGGCCCGCGAGACCCTGACCGGCGCGATCCAGGCGGCCATCAAGGGGAGCGACCCCCGCATGGCGGCGACCGCCCGCGTCAACCTGGCCCGGGTCATGCGGGCCGCCGGGCAGCCCGGCGCCGCGCAGGAACTCCTGCGCTTGTGCGACGACTGGTACCGCATCGCTGGCGGCGGGGACGGCGCCCTGCTGACCCGGGCGCTGCTCGCCGCTCTGGCGGACGGCGACGATGCCGGCCTCGAGGCCATCATCGGCCAGGCTCACGTCGCCGGCGAACACGAGGCCGAGGTTGTCGCGCTCGACGCCCTGGCCCTCCGGGCAGCGCGACGGGGCGAGTTCACGGCGGCGCAGCACCTGCTCGCCACCGCCGACGGCGCCGCCCACGCGGCCGTGAACATCGTCGACGAGGTCGACCGCCTCGACGCCCACCGCGCCCGCGAGCTGATCAGGCCAGCAGCACCCGATCCGGGTCGATGACGACCTACTCTGTTGCTGGCTGCTGTCGCGCTGGAGGCGGCCAACCCGACCGGCTCGTATAAGGACCGGATGGCCCTGGCCGCAGTCGGCCGCATGCCAGCGACCCTGCGGCTGACATGACCCTGAACGCGACCGGGCACCTGCTGCGGGACATGGAGCAGCTCCGTAAGCACCTTGGTGTAGACACGTGGCTGCTGCGCGGCGGGTCGCGTGGAGTGTCGCTGTCGCTGGCGTACGCGGAGCGGGTCAGCGGGATGCTCATGCTCAGCGTGACCTCGACGAGGCGACTGGAGATCGACTGGCTGTACCGGGGCGTCGGCCGGTTCTTCCCCGAGGCCTGGGCGAGGTTCCGGGACTTCGCGGGCCTGACCGGTTCGTCCCGGCGTGATCTCTGCTGTCGTCGTCATACCCGCGACGCTACGGACCCTTCCGGCCAGTTCCTGTCCTGAATGCCCCGACCGGGCTATTCGTCAGGTCATGGGGCATCTGCGGCCGACGGGACATCGGGTAACGACATACCCTGATATGGGAATTCCCTGCTATGTCGGAGTGTGAGGTGAGTGTCGGGCGTCATGGTGCTGCTGTTACTGCCCGACCTGGGGGGCTATCGGTGATCGAGGAATTGCGGCGGGGCGATCCGCCGTCGGTTGGGCCGTACCGGCTGCTCGGACGGCTGGGCGCGGGCGGCATGGGGCAGGTCTTCCTGGCGAGGTCGCCGGGCGGCAGGCTGGTCGCGGTCAAGGTAATCCGTCCCGAACTGGCCCAGGAACGCGGGTTCCGGGCGAGGTTCGCCCGCGAGATCGCCGCCGCGCAGGGTGTCAGCGGCGTGTACACCGCCCCGGTCGTCGACTCCGACGCTCAGGCGGAAATGCCCTGGATGGCCACCGCCTACGTGCCGGGACCGTCGCTCGCCGAGGCGGTGGACAACGCTGGCCCGTGGCCGGTCAGCACCGTCCTCGCCCTGGCGGCGGGCCTGGCTGAGGCGCTCGCGGGTATTCACCGGTCCGGTGTCGTGCACCGGGATCTCAAGCCGTCGAACGTGCTGATCGCCGCCGACGGCCCCCGCGTGATCGACTTCGGAATCTCGCTGGCGATCGGGCGGTCCATGCTGTCCGCGGCCGGCACCGTGCTGGGCTCGCCCGGGTACATGTCACCCGAGCAGGCCAGCGGGCAGCGTGACGTGGGGAAGCCGACCGACGTGTTCAGCCTCGGCGCGGTGCTGGTGTTCGCGGCCACCGGGACCGGCCCCTTCGGGGATGGCCTGACCCCCGCGGCGCTGCTCTACCAGGTGGTGCACGGAAAGCCAGACCTCGCCGGGGTGCCCGCCCGGCTCCGCCCGCTGATCGAGCGGTGCCTCGCCAAGGACCCGGCCGCCCGGCCCAGCCCGGCCGACATCCTCGACCTAGCCGCCGGTCAAGACGGCCCTCCGACCGGAGACTGGCTGCCCCAGCCGGTGGTGGAGCGGATAGGCCGCTTCAGCCCGGCGACCGAGGTTCCGCCGCCTTCCCCGCCTGCTCCGGCCGCACCCGAGCCCGGGAACGGCGGCGGCCGCTGGCACACATGGCGCTGGCCCGTCAGTGGCGCCGCGCTCCTTGGCGTCGGCGCGGTGCTGGCCGCGATCTTGATGCCGTCGCATGGCAGTACCCCGCCGGCGCCGACGACCTCGCACCCGGCGACGCCGTCGAGCCCGGCCACGCCGCCGCCGTCGGGGTCGGCCACGGCATTCGCGTCCGCTACCTATGCCAGCGACCCGCTAGCGACCGGCTCGTCGCGGGTCACTGCCCGGGTCTACTTCGGCCAGCTCAAGGCCGTCGTCGGTGCGCTCGCGCACCGCGTCACCTTCAACACCCCCGCCGCCTGGGTCGATCAGGAGCCGGGTAAGTGCGCCCTGACCGTGGTCTTTACCGGCGTCGCCAACCCGACCGGCGCCATCTACGCCAGCGGTCTCGATCCGGGCTGGCGGGGGCTTGAGTACACGCCGAGCCAGGACACGCAGCACGGCAGGCTGCACGAGCAGATCGTGACCCCCATGGGAAAGCTCTCGGCGGGGCAGTCGTGGCAGCTTTCCGCCGTGCTGGTCGCCGGGAGCCAGCGGCTCACGTCGGACGAGTACACGCTGAAATTCCAGGGCGGAGCCGGGGCCGCGCAGACCTGGCTCATCGACGGCCACGCGGTCAGTTGCCAGGGGTGAGGACGCCATGAATCGTGATCACGGGCCCGGCGGCAGTCACGCCACCGTTCGCTTCGGAGCGCAGGTGTGGGACCTGGAGCTTGGCTCCTCGGTCACCTTCGGCCGTTCGGATGACTGCGACATCGTCCTCACCCGCCGGGACGAGGATCTCCTGGTTTCCCGTCAGGCGGGGCGGCTGACGGCGGTGCCCGGAGGGCTGCTGATCACCAATGAATCCGTGCGGAACCCCATTTACCTGCGCGGCATCCCCGGTGCTGAACACAAGATAGAGCCCCGGATGACCCTCGGCACCATGCCCTTCACGCGCTGCCGGGTCGTGGTGATCGGCGGCCGGGCCGAACCGTACATCCTGGACGTTACCTGCCTCGCGGCGGAAGGAAGCGCTAAGTCCGGCCCGGCGGACAAGGACCCCACGACGCTTGGCTACAAGCGCATCGAAATGCCTCCGGCCCAGCGCCGGTACCTAGCGGCCCTGTGCGAGCCGATGCTGACCGGCGTCGGTGCGGCCCCGGCTAGCTACCGGGAAATCGCGGCGCGGTGCGAGGTGGCCCTGGGAACCGTCAGGAAGTCGCTCGACGCGCTGCGGCTGAGAGTGTCGGGGGAGTGCCGTATTCCTGGCCTCATCCACCCCGAAGGATCCAGCCGGAAGGCTCACGGGACGGTCAACTTCCGGGTGAGGCTGGCGGACTGGGCGGTGAGCTCGGGGAACGCCACTCACGGCGATCTCGAGGACCTCGACTGATCGGGCGCGGGCAGGCCTGCCCGCGCAGCTCCCAGGGCGGGGCTGACGCTGGTCAGCCCCGCCTGGCGGCCTGGTTACGGGTGGGTGAGCTGGGCGCCGATCGGAGTGATCTCGTCGACCTTGGGGACGATGGCGATGATGCCGGGGCCGGGATCGCCTTCGGCCTCGACCTCGTAGGTGGTGACCTCGGTCCTGACGCGGTAGCGATTGGTGCCTGGCCGCAGCGGGGCGGTGAGCATCCTGGAGACCAGGGTGCCGTAGCCGGGCAGCTGGCTGTAGGTCGCCTGGTCGACGACACTCCAGTTGCAGCCGAAGAAGCCGCACACCTTGGTCTCCAGATAGAACGTGACCGAGTCGCCGCAGCCGGCGTTCTCCGTGCCCACGTAGCCGACATCCTCGACGATAGGCGTGCCGTCCGCGGCGGTGGCTACCGTCGGGTTGTAGCCTCCGTACGGCCCCGCGTCCACGATCTGGGGCTGGACGGGGCACAGCTGCGGCCCGCCCTGGTCGGTGACCCCGGTGGGCGGGTAGGAGGCCGGGCCTGACACGGTGGCGGGACCGCCGTCCTGGGTGGCTGCCAGGGCGGACCCGCCGCCCAGGACGGACACCAGCACGGCTGTCGTGGCCGCGGTGCCGAGAGCGCGCCGCACCTTCCGGCGGCCACTCGCTTGGGTGAGTAGGTGCATAGCTGGTCCTTCCGTATGTCCGGAGCTGTGCCGACCCGCTTGGCGGTTCGTAAATCAGGAAAACGGAAAGCGGCCTGGCAGGCACCGGCAGGCCTGCCCGGTGCCTGCTCAGCCGTCAGTAGGCGACGCCCGCGCCATCCGGACGCTGTCCCAGCCCGGTTCGGTATGAATCGCCGACCTAACGGTTAAATTTCCGGGAATACCGTTGAATATCCGGATATCGCCAGGTGTGACGGCCCTGCTTTCCGGGCTGGCGGCGGAGCGCAAGAATACCCCTGTCCGCGCATCATGGACGGGGGTATGATTCGACGCAAATGTCTAGGATGGAGATGTCTGGGAGGTGATCATGCTCGGACAGGGTGTTCAGCGGTTCATCCCGCTGGTACTTGCTGTCGGACTGCTCATTGTTTTCGGCTACGTCGCGTTGAAGGTCGTGCAGACGGCGGGTCAGGCTCCCCGGCTTGCTGATATCGCGCCCGCCACCTCGCCGACCTTGGGGTCTAATGCTAAAGATTACCCGCCGCAGTACCGTGGCGGATTCGACGAGAACGCGCGATTGCTGGCGTTGATAGCCATCGTTTCTCCGCTGCTCACTACCATCGTGGGGTTCTTCTTCGGCCAGCACGCCGGTGAAGCTAGGGCGCAGGCTGTCCAGGCCCAGGCCAATGAGAGAGACGCGCAGATCGAAAACATCGCGAAGCAGAACCCGACCAAGAACGCGGGAGATTTTGTCGAAGACCTGAAGACGCACGGGGTTATCAAGGGGATAACTCTGTAACAAGAGATTACTTCGCAGTTAGGTATTGCCAATGCCGCTCTATATGTACCAGGCCGCTTACACGCCAGAAACCCTTGCCGCCCTGATCAGGGAACCCCACGATCGTATAGAGATGGTCCGGCCCGCCCTTGAGGCGCTCGGGATCAGGATCGTGACAGGCGGCTACCCATTTGGTATTTATGATGTGGTTGTGGTCTATGAGGCACCCGATGACACGTCGGCTGCTAGCGTCGCCATAGCGATCGGGGCAGGCGGTGCCGTCAAATCGGCCGCGACCACGCGATTGCTGGACGGCCAGGAATGGATTGAGTCCCTGCAGAAGACCCGAAATTTCGACTATCAGCCGATGCGTTAACCGCACAGGTAAGCGACGCCTGCGGCGTCGGGCGTGGTGGGGCCGGAGCAGCCGTACCCGGGCCTCGTCTCTACCAGCAGATCACGAACCCGCCCTGGGCGTGGTTATCCGGGGTGCCCCGGCGGGACGCAGACCGTGACCGAGGCCGGGTGAACCTTGATGCGCAGTTTCTTGCTGGCCGGGCGCGCACCGCCATCGAGTTCGTAGCGGACCTTCTGGCCGAACCGGATAGTGAACTTCTTCCCTTGCGTGACCTTGACGAAGGGTGACACGGCGGCCTGGCCGCGAGCGAGCCGGGCGAAAGTCCGGGCCCACTGGACCGGGTTCTTGGCCGTCACCACCCCGATCTCGAGCCGCCCGTCGTCCGGTCGCGCCTCGGGGAAGGCCTCGATCCCGCCGAGTATCTTGCCGACGTTCGCGGTCAGCACGCACGAGACCTTGCCCTTGAAGAACGGGGTGCCGTCCACCTCCACGGTCGCCTTCACCGGGCGGGCGGCGAGGTTCCTGGCCCCGGTGGCGAGGTAGGCCGCGCGGCCGAGCTTGGCCTTGGTGCCCCGGTCGGCGCCGGCGATCATCCGCGCGTCGAAGCCGGCGCCCGACATGACCGTGAAGCGCTCGCCGTTCACCGAGCCGGTGTCCAGCCGGCGCCGGTCCCCGTACAGCCCGGTCTGCACGGCCGCGGCGAGCTCGGGCGGCACTCCTAGGTTCGCCGCCAGCAGGTTCGCCGTCCCCGCGGGCAGGATCGCGATCGCGGTGTCAGTCCCGGCTACCGCGTCGATGCAGCGCTGGACCGTGCCGTCGCCGCCCCAGACGAAGATCACGTCGGCGCCACGCGCCGCGGCCCGGCGCGCGCAGGAGGGGGCGCGGCGGCTCTTCTTCACCTCGTACCACAGCGGGTCGGTAACGCCTTCCCGGGCCAGGACCTGCCGGAGTTCGGGCAGGCCGCCGCCGAAGCTCTTCCGTGAGTGCGCCACCACGGCGACGTCAGGCACGCCAGGTCACACCTTCCGCCAGCGGGTCTCGCACAACCCGTAGACACCGAAGATCACCAGGCCGAGCGCCGCCGCCAGCGTCAGGAATTCGCCGAACGGCTGATTGCGCAGGGTCTGCAGTGCCTTGTCGATGCCGCCGGACTCGGCTGCCTTGTGGGTGACCGCCGCGACGATTACCAGCACGCCGACCAGGGCGAAGACCAGCCCGCGGGCGATGGTGCCGGTTATGCCGAGCACCTTGACGACCTCGCGCGTCCGGGGGCTCATCTGGCCCGTCCGCAGGTACTTCATGAATTTCTTGCGCACACCCTCGATGACCAGGACGATGCCGCAGATGACGATGGCCAGCCCGACCACGCCGACTAGCACCCGGCCGGCCGTGTGCTGCATGGCCGTGGCGGTTACGTCCTGCTGGCGGCGCCGCTGGCTGCGGTCCGTGCCGGAGATCACCGTGAAGGTCAGGTACGACAGGCCCGCGTAGATGATCGCCCGGGCCAGCGACTTGAGCCGGGGGCCGGCCCCGGGCCGGTCGCCGGTGACGCCGAACGCCGCCTCGCTGAGCCGCCACAGCGCGTAGCCCGCGAAGCCGATGGCGAGCAGCCAGAGCGCGACCATCCCGTAGGACTTGCCGGCCAGCAGGTGCAGCGCGCCCTGCTGGTCCGCCTCGCGCGAGCTGCGTCCCAGGGCCACGAGCACCGCGACTCCGCCGACCAGGATGTAGATGACGCCGCGCGCGGTCAGCCCCACCCGGGCCAGGAAGAGTGCCGCCGGGCTGCGGGAAGCCTGTCTCGCTGTGCGCTTTACGCCCGGCGCCGATACAGAGTGCATACCCGTCACTACCTCGCTGGCGGCCTGTCAAACACCGGTGACCTGCGAGACGGTGAACAGGTGTGAAGCAGTTCACAACGGGCAGCTAGGGTCCCATGCCAGTCGGAGCCGCTACCCGGCGCACCCTCGCGCCGCTTGCCATCGTCACCGCCGCAGCGCTCGTCTTCACGCTGCTGCTCCTGCTGGTACGGCTCCAGTGGGCGCCGCTCGAGTCCGTCGACCACCACGCGGCGACCTGGCTGAACAGCCTCGTGGCCGGCCACCCGGCGGCGGTCAGGGTCGTCAAGGCGGTCACCTGGCTGGGCAGCGGCGGCGTGCTGTGGACGCTGACCGGGGCGGCCGCCGTCGTGCTGGCCATCAGGCGCCGGTGGCGGCTGGCGATCTACCTCCTCGTCGCCGGCGCCGGCGCGCTGACCCTCGACCCGGTCCTCAAGGCGCTGGTCGGCAGGCTGCGCCCGGTGGTCGCCCATCCGGTCGCGCACGGCAACGGGAACAGCTTCCCCAGCGGGCACTCGCTCGGCTCGTTCGTCTGCTACGGCGCCTTGTTCCTGGTCTTCCTGCCCGTGGTCGGCGGGACGTGGCGCCGCGTGTTCACCGCCGCGATCGTCATGCTGATCGCCGCGATCGGCATCAGCCGGCTCCTGCTCGGCGTGCACTACATCTCCGACGTCCTTGGGGGCTGGACGCTCGGCCTCACCTGGCTGGGCCTCACCGCCTTCGCCTTCGAACTATCCCGGCAGGCCGCCGGCGCGCCGGTGACCGATCTAGTGACCGAGGGCCTCGAACCCGAGGCCCATCCCGATCTCAAGCCAGCAGAACCGGAGAGGACCATGGACAGACATGACCGCGCTCGCAAGACCGGCCGTATCGCCGCCGGCGTCGTAGTGCTGTGGGTACTGATCGTCGGCGCCCTGACCGGCATCGGCAAGCTGATCATGATCACCCATAACGGGAACGGCAACCTGCTCGGCGACCACACGATCCCGCACTGGTTCGCCGCGCACCGCACCCCGTCGCTGAATCACTGGAGCCAGATCGGCAGCAGCCTCGGGGCGACCCAGGACATCCTCATCGTAGGCGCCGCCACCTGCGTCGTGTTCCTGGCCGTCACCCGCCGCTGGCGGCCGGTGATCTTCGTCGCCGTGGTCATGTTCGGTGAGCTGGGCGCCTTCCTGACGATCGCGGCCATCGTGAAGCGGCCGCGGCCGGACGTCTCGCACCTCGATACGAACCTGCCCACCTCCGCGTTCCCCTCCGGCCACATGGCCGCGACCACGTGCCTGTACGTCGGCCTGGCCATCCTGGTCATCGGCTACGCCCGCGGCTGGTGGCGCTACCTGTTCCTGATCCCCGCGATCGTCATGCCGGTCATGATCGCGCTGTCCCGCCTGTACCGGGGTGAGCACCACCCCACCGACATCCTCGCCAGCGTGCTGTTCGCCTGGCTCTGGCTGACCGCCGCCACCAAGCTCATCAAGCCGTCCGAGGCCGCCCACGACCGCACTGGCCGCCGGCCGCTTGGCCTGCCCAGCAGGAAGGGCACCGGCCGAAGCCGGGAAACCGCGTCGGCCAGCAGCTAGAACGTACGCGAACAGCGAAGGACGGGCTGATATGGCCAGCGTTAGCAGCTGGGAGCGGATCGAGCGCCGCAAGCTGCGCCGGCGGGAGCGGCGGACCCGTCATTACCGGCCGGGGGAGCGGCCCGATCCCTCCCGTCCGGCCGGCACCGACATGCTGGCGCAGATCAAGCACATCGTCGTGCTGATGATGGAGAACCACTCCTTCGACAACTACCTCGGCACGCTCGGCCGGGGCGAGGGACTACCGGTCGGTGACGACGGCACGCCGGACGCCGAGAACCCCGACTCCGCGGGTGCCATGGTGAGGGCGCATCACGCGCGCTCCACCGGGCAAGCAGACGGCGTGCCTTTCCAGAGCTGGAGCGCCAGCCACACGCAGTGGGCCGACGGGAAGATGACCGGCTTCGTGACCTCGACCGAGCAGGCCGTGCCCGAGGGCGACAAGACCGCGGCCATGACCTACTGGACCGAGGAGGACCTGCCCTTCTACCACGGGCTGGCCCGGACCTTCCCGCTGGCCGACCACTGGTTCAGCTCGTGCCTCGGGCCGACGTTCCCGAACCGGCGGTTCCTGCTGGCCGGGACGGCCAACGGCCTGATGGATGACCTGCCCTTCAACCTGCTCGACCGGCCGCCGGCCGGCACGATCATGGACCAGCTGGTCCGGCACGGGATCTCCTGGGTCAACTACCGCGCGGCCAGCAGCGACCAGTCCCAGTTCCGCCGCTATATGCGGTTCCGGCACCGCCGGGCCCGGCACCATCTGGCCTCCCTGGGCCGCCCGCTGCGCAAGACCAGCGACGTGTTCAAGCGGGATCTCCAGTTCACGGCGGCCATCTACCCGCTCGGGATGGCTGGCTACATGGCCCACGTCCGCAGCCTGGAGCAGTTCTTCGCCGATGCCGACTCCGGCAACCTCCCGTCGTTCTGCCTCGTCGACCCGGACTTCCGCGTCTTCTCGGAGGAGAGCCCGCAGGACGTCCGCAAGGGGGAGAGCTTCGCCGCCGAGGTGGTCAGCCGGGTCATGCACGGTCCCGGCTGGGCGGACACGCTGCTCATCTGGACCTACGACGAGCACGGCGGCTACTACGACCACGTCGCCCCGCCCGCGGCGGTACCGCCCGACGACGTCCCCGGCCGCAGCCGGGTCGCGCACCCGTCCGTACTGCGTAGCCTGCTGAGGGTGCTGTTCCCCGGCTACGTCCGGTACGCCGAGCAACTCGTCGCCGGCCCGGGTGCCTACGACACCTACGGGTTCCGGGTGCCCGCCGTGATCGTGTCGCCCTACGCACGGCCGGACTGCGTCCTGTCGGACATCCTCGATCACACCTCGGTGCTGAAGCTCATCGAGGAGAAGTGGAACCTGCCCGCGCTGACCCGGCGGGACGCGGCGGCGACCTCGCCGCTCGGCGCCCTGGACCTGACGGCTCCCCCCGCGTTCCTGACGCCGCCGCGGCTGCCTGCGCCGGCCCTGGCGTGGGGCACCTGGCCAGCCGCCGAATGACAGCCGAATGACCCGAGAACGGATATGCCGATGAGCCGCGCCGCAGTCGTGGTGAACCCGACGAAGCTGGACGACGACGAGGCGTTCCGCAAGACGGTCCGCCGGGCCATGGCGGACCATGGCTGGGACGAGCCGCTCTGGCTGGAGACGACGCCCGAGGATACCGGCCGGGGCCAGGCCGGGTCGGCGGTGTCGGCCGGGGCCGATCTCGTGCTCGCCTGCGGCGGGGACGGGACGGTCACCGCGTGCGCCGAAGGCCTCACCGGCACGGGCGTGCCGCTGGCGATTCTCCCCCTGGGCACCGGCAACCTGCTGGCCCGCAACATCGGCCTGCCGACGGACCTGGACGAGGCGCTCGCGGTCGCGCTCGGCACCACGCAGCAGCCGATCGACGCGGGCCGGGTGAACGGGCGGCTGTTCGTCGTGATGGCGGGCCTGGGCCTGGATGCTCAGATGCTGAGCGACGCCAGCGAGCCGCTCAAGAAGCGGATCGGCTGGTTCGCCTACGCGATCTCGGCCGCCCGTCACCTGGGCGACCGGCCACTGCGGCTGACGATCAGCGCCGATGGCGGCCGGCGCCGCCGGCTGCGGGCTCATGCGCTGATCGTCGGCAACGTGGGCTGGCTGCGCGGCGGCCTCCCGCTGCTGCCGGACGCGCGGCCCGACGACGGCATGCTGGACGCCGTGGTGCTGACGCCCCGCGGCGTGGCCGGCTGGCTGGCGGTGGCGGCGCACGTCCTGCGGCGGCGCCCGGCGCCCGGCCGGATCCACCGCGTCCAGTTCAGCGAGCTGCGAGTGACGCTGGATCAGGACCAGCCGTGGGAGCTGGACGGCGAGGTCATGGGACCGACCCGCCAGCTGACGGTGCGGGCTCAGCCGGGGAGCCTGCTGCTGCGGATGCCGCCCGGCTCGGTCTGACGGCGCCGCGCGGTCCGCGGCGCATCAGCAGCACGATCCGCCGTTCTTCCAGCTGCTGGGTGTGCCAGCTGAGCCAGATGCACACCGCCGCCAGCGGCAGTTCCACGAACGCGGCCAGGCCGATGGATTCGATGCGCTGCACGCCGGGCGTTGTCAGGACATCGAACCAGGCGTCTACCACGAGCATCGTGGCCGTCGCGCTGGCCGCCGTGGCCAGGTAACGCGACCGGCGGAACGCGAAGTAAGCGGTGCTGGCCAGCGTGAGCGCCAGCAGCACGTCGAAGCCGGCCCAGGCGGCGTCGTAGTTGGCGGACACCTGCTGAGCGGGCAGCGAGCCAGCGATGTAGATCGTCCATGGCAGCATGATCAGCGAGAACAAAGCGAACAGCGGTCCGGTCCAGCGCACGACGCGGGTTTCGTCGGTGAGGACGGCGTTCTCCGGCTCGGGCGCCGGGCGCACCATCTCATCGATCTTGCTGACGATCGGGCCAGGTTCAGGAATGGTCACGGCGACTCCTCGGGCGGTCCGGCGGCAGACGGAGAAGTCCGTGCCGACCAGCGCATCTACCCGCATATGAGGAAAATATGAGGAGTGCCGGACAGCGGTCAGCAAGCGACGTCCGCCGCCCCGAGGACGGCGCGCAGCGACCCGGAAGACAGGGCGGCGATCTTGGCCGGGCTGCGGGTGGCGTTGTCGGGTGAGAACACTTCCGGGCTCACCTGGCGCAGCGCGTCCCGGCCGGCCAGCGTCCGCACGATCTCGGTCAGCGGGAACTCGCCGGTGCCCGGCCAGCCCCGGTCGAAGCAGTTCTCCTCCAGGGTCACGCCGGGCGGCAGCCGCAGCGGGCCGTCGTTGAGCTGCACGCAGTGGATCCGGTCGCCCGGGATCTCCGCGAGCATGTCCAGGGTCGATCCGCTGCGCACGTAGTGGAGGATGTCGAAGACGATCCCGGCGTT
>Ga0335083_10003425_pt1 | contig 20584 bp, 12 predicted proteins | sample Lox_Sample_42_FD_206716 | JGI IMG/M metagenome (GOLD analysis project Ga0335083, IMG submission 206716) | Soil microbial communities from Loxahatchee National Wildlife Refuge, Florida, United States - Lox_Sample_4.2 | ecosystem: Environmental > Terrestrial > Soil > Wetlands | place: USA...
GTGGTCCCGATACCGCCGCCGTTCGATGTGTGCAACCAATGATAAATAGTGGTCGCTTTGGTGTAATCTTTGGTCGAGCCTGTGCCGTACTTGGCGTATGCATTTCTGTCCCAGTAGAATGTATTCCGATACTGGTTGTAGTCGTCGGTGATGCCAAGTCCGCTTGGAATTTCGTCAGAAGTGCTGCCGTCACCATCTGAGTCCAAAACCACGTTCGAGATTCCGGGAGCACCGTGCAGGAATTCGATGCGCTCCGTGTTGCCTAGTGCATCAGTAAGCTCCAGCGAACGAGCGGCGTTCGCTCCTTCAGCGTACGAAAAAGTGCTGTTGCCGTACGGAGTGCTGAGCTGCTGCACAAAATCCGTGCCGCTCTTGTAGGAGAAGCTTGAGGTGATGCCGATCACATCGGTGATCGATGCAAGCTGCCCGTTCGAGTATGTCAAACTCGCGGTTCGTCCGAATGGATCGCCGATGCCGGTCACAAGAAGGTCGTTTGTTGGCTCCCCGTAGCTGAGCGAAGTAGTGCGTCCGGCCGCATCGACTATCGCTATGAGGCGCGTTCCTCCACCCGATGACTTGTCGTAGGCATAAGAGAGGCTGTTGCCAGATGGGTCCGTTACCGCAGAGAGGAATAGGCTCCTGGTGGTTGTCGTGCTGCCATCCGTCTGACTGAACGTAAATGTCGTTCCATCCACCTCGGTCAAGGTGAAGGACGTTGCAACTCCGGTTGCGGGCGTGCGCGAAAGCACGGCCCCCGTGAACCGCTCCTTAGGGAAGCTGCCGGAGCTGTATCCGGTGTAGATGACTTGCCCGCCCCCCGAGACATACCGCGTGACGGTGCCGCTCGGATTCGAGCTGTCGTACGTGATGTAAGAGAGCGCGTCGATCGTCCATTTCCGACCGAGGTTGAAGAACGTTGGCGACCCTGGCTGCGCGCCGTCTCTCTGGTTGTAGGTGAGCGACACAAAGACCGACGGTCCCCTTTGCGGCGCGTAGCCTGCGGGCGTGTCACGCAGGTTCAAACTGTTGCTGTTCAGGTGTGCATCCGGGCGGCACATGCCGATGGAACACCACTGGGTCCCTGGGGGTGCTTCTGGCTTGCTGCCGAACACCTGACCCTGTGCATTCTTGATGGTGAGCAGGAACGGCATCACCATGTTGTCCACGTACACAGTGACGAAACCCTTGCCGTGGACGTTCGCCGCTTCTGCCTCGCTTGCCGCTTGCCAACCGGCAGGAAGCGCGTCCGAGGGCTTCTTTGGTACGAGGAAGAACCCGCTGCTCTCTTCGTCGATCGCGCGTTGGGAAAGGTAAAATTCGCGACCGCCGAAGGTGGGATCTTTCACGTGGTACAGGCGGGTCGCTTCGTCGTAACCGACGATCGCCGCGTAGTGGTCGGTCTTCCAGTTTACGACCGACGGCACAGGCACCGGCGCGCCCGCCGCGCGCCGGACGAGCGCGTGCGAAAGCCCGGCCTCCTTTGCGAGCCCCGACACTTCCGTCAGCGTGTAGCCGTGCGTGCCGCTCTTCTCCTTCCCAAGAAACGCGAATTTCTTCTCCGGTGTGCCGAGCTCGCGGAGCGTATTCTCGAGCGCACGCGGGCCGCACATGAACGAGACGCCGGGGTCGTGCCGCATCGTCCATGCTGCATCCCGGGCGCTCGCAAGAAGCTCGGTCGCAGGCCCCGTGACCGACCGGTTTGCGACTTCCTCCAAAATGGCGTCGAGCTCCGACAAGTGGCCGACACGCGAATGCATGCGCGCGAGTTCCCCGACTGCGCGATCAACAACGGGTTTGGCCGCGCCGTTCGTCGTGTGTTTGCCGTCGTTCCACGCGGTCTCGAACGCTTCGAAGGCGCGAGTGAAGTAGCCCCCGCGGTAGTAGGCAAGCCCTAGGTTGAGCGCGACGGCCGTGCTCCAGCCAGAATGCGGGTGCGCCGCTCGAAAGCGCTCGAATGGCAGCATTTCGTCGGCTCCGTCCACGGGATGCTCGGTAGGCTTCGCAAAGTCCGCGACCGCCTGCCGAAGGGCAGCGTCTTCGTCCGGCGTCGTGAAGGTTGTCGGCACTAGTGCTTCGTCTAACCCCGGAACGATGAGACGAATGGCGTGCGGCGAGGTCGATACGGCTTCTCTCTTCGATACGACCTCACCGCTGGAACACGCGCTTAGCAACGAGGTCGCCCACGCAAGGAGCACCAAAGCGAGAGGAATGTACAAGCGGCGAGCAACACGTGCTCCGTTCGCTCGGCCGATGCGTGATGACCTAACCGCGACTGATTTCACTTGCGATGCCATGCCGACCTCCAGCTCTCCTCGTTGGGGAGAAAATCGTGCCGTCAGCGGACCGTGACTCTTCCGGGAACCCCGGTGGACCGCTCCATGGAACACCCGCGAGCGGTTTACTGTCCAGATTTATTATCGACCATAAAGAAGCATTATACCAGGATCATACGCCGCCTATGCGGTGTTATTCGTTGGTATAAATTCACGCTGCTGCTACCTATGCGTTGCAATAAGCCAGGCAGGCCTGCCATGCGCATCGAACAGCTAGAAGCACTAGTCAAAATCGCGGAAACAGGGAGCATCGGCAAGGCTGCGCAGCAAATGGGCGTTTCGCAGCCTGCGATTTCCGTACAGATTCGCCAACTTGAAGATGAACTCGACGCGCTACTCTTGGTGCGCGAGCAACGCGGCGCACGCTTGACCGAGGCGGGCGCGATCCTTCGCCGTCACGCAGAAAGAGCGATTCGTGAGGTGAATGAAGCGATCGCCGCCGTCCATGACCTCAACAAAGCGGGCGATGAAAAATCACGTGCGACGCTTAGGGTCGGGTACTCAAGGAGCCACCTGGGAATCTGCACGCGCGCGCTCGGCATGTTGCTCGCGAGCAATCCGCGTCTCGAGGTTAAACTTGAAGAGGCCGACGCCGCACTCATTGAAAGACGCGTCGCGAACGGACGACTCGACGTGGGACTGATTTATGCTCCCGTGCGAGCATCGGGGGTTGAGGTCGAGGAAATCGCCAAAAAGAGCCACGGGGTCATCGTCTCCAGAGCAAACAAAGCCATGGCAGGCGCGAAGGAGGTGACGCTTCAGGACCTAGCGGGCCAGCCTTTGGCTTTACCGAGGCGCGGGCTTCGCGTGCGAGATGCGCTCGACGAATACTTTCGGGCCAACGATTTCTCGCCTCGCATCGCCGTGGAGACCGACACCGCCACCGCGGTTCTTTCACTTGTTCGCGAAGGGGGTGTTTTCAGCATCCTGCCCGCGCCGGAACTCGTGGATGACACGGGACTCTTGTTTGTCCCGCTATCCCCGCGGCCCCCAGTGCAGGTGACGGTGCTCTTGTGGCGCACCGGCGCGCCCAAGACACGCCCAATCAGGGCTTTCGAGAGTGCCGTGCGCGAACTGCTTCGCGCAAAGTGAGGACGCGTCAGAGCGCGACGACGGGGTCGGGCAGCGTCATCGTGAACCGCAAATCGGAGAGCGTCTTCCCAGCTGCGAGCGCGTCCTTGACCCACAAAGGCTGCGCGCCACGACCCGACCAAGTCTGCGCCGGGTTGCGAGGGTTCCGGTACTTCGGAACGACCTGCTTGCGTCTATCGACGACCGTGTCTCGGCCCGGCGATCCTTTGCGCAGGACACGAACCGTGAGTTCGGTGTTTACAGCATCGAAGAGTGCTTGTAACGCCTTCGTCGAAAGAAGGCCGACGTGGTCGAACCGAGGGTTTGACGCGACGCGTGCTTTCTTTTGGCCGCGGGTTTCCTTCTGAGCCCGCGACGGCCGGTTGCCGTTCATGCAGCCCAAGTAACACGGAAGGCCCCGACCGATGGAAGTGGAAAAAAGCAACTCGTCCGCAGAAAGGTCGCACATTTCCGTTCAGTTACGCCGTGTGGACAGCGACGAAGCGTTGAGTTTTCCGTAACGAACGCCCCAGCGGGGCTTCTGGGGCAGCGGCGCGACTATCGAGGCAGGGTGCCCTTCTGAGGCAAAGCCGGTGTCGGGCGGGGGCGTCGCTTGTTGAGGGGCGTTTTGGAGGGGTGGCGTGGGGCCGTCCTCGGGGGGTGGCGCGGCTCTGTGCGAGGGGCGCTACGCGGTGGCGGGGTTCGCGTGCTCGGGGTGCGGCGGGCGCCGCCATACGCGGCGACGCAGGTTTTCGAGCGCGAGGTAGACGACTGGCGTCGTGAAGAGGGTGAGCATTTGAGAGGCGACGAGGCCGCCGGCGATGGCGACGCCGAGCGGGCGGCGAAGCTCGGAGCCGAGGCCATGGCCGAAGGCGAGCGGTAGAGCGCCGAAGAGGGCGGCACAGGTGGTCATCAGGATCGGACGGAAGCGGAGCAGGCCGGCTTGGAGCATCGCCTCTTCCGGTGAAACGTCGCCGTGACGGCCGGCTTCGATGGCGAAGTCGATGAGCAAGATGGCGTTCTTCTTCACGATGCCGATGAGGAGCAAGAGCCCGACCATTGCGATGATGTCGAGGTCGGCGTGGAAAATGAGCAGCGCGACGAGGGCTCCGACGCCGGCGGACGGCAGCGTGGACAGGATCGTCACGGGGTGGAGGTAGCTTTCGTAGAGCACCCCGAGCACGAGATAGACGGCGAGGAGCGCCGCGACGATGAGGTACGGCTCGTTTTTGAGCGACGCCGTGAACGCTTGCGCGGTGCCTTGAAAATCGGCGAGCACGCTCGGCGGCATGTGCATCGCGAGCTCGGCTTTCGCGATCGCGTCCACGGCCTGACCGAGCGACGAGCCGGGCGTGAGGTTGAACGAGATGGTGACGGCCGGGAATTGCCCGTGGTGGTTCACGGCGAGCGCCGTGCGCCCCTGATCCGTCTTCGCGATCGCGCGGAGCGGCACCATGCTGCCGTCGGCAGCTTGGACGTACACGTCGTCGAGCGAGCTCGGCGCGGTGCGGTGCTCCGCGCTCCCCTCCATCACGACGTGGTACTCGTTCTGCTCGGTGTACGTCGTCGCGACGAAGCGCTGGCCGTAGACGTCGTAGAGCGCTTGATCGACCGCCGTCATCGACACGCCGAGGCGCGACGCGGTGTCGCGATCGATTTCGACGTCGAGCTCGAGGCCCGCGACGGCCAGATCGCTCACCACGTCCTTGAGCTGCGGCAGCTTCTTCATCGCGTCGGTGAGCTTGCCGGACCACACGCGAAGCTCGTCGAGGTTCGCGTCCTGAACCGTGTATTGGTATTGCGTGCGCGCGAGCCGCCCGCCGACGTTCACCTCCTGGCGCGATTGGAGGTACGTCTGCATGCCGGCGATTTTCGAAAGCTTCCCGCGCAGCCGCGCGAGCACCTGATCGGCCGTCGCCTTGCGCGCACCGAGCGGCTTCAGCGTGATGAAGCCGCGTCCGGTGTTGTTCGTCCCGAAGCCGCCCGACCCGATGAACGTCACGTAGTGGGCGACGTCCGGATCCTTGTCGAGAATCTTGTTGACCAGGATTTCGAGACGCAGCATCTCCGGAAAGGAAACGTCCTGTGCCGCCTCGCTGCTGACGACGAGCATGCCCGTGTCTTGCTGCGGGAAGAGCCCCTTGGGCACCTTGGCGAGGAGGTAGACGTTGAGCGCGACGGTCGCGACGGTGATGACGAGCATGGTCGTCCGATGGCGGAGCGCCCAGCGCAAGCCGTGCTCGTACACGACGAGCATGCGACCGAAAACCCACTCGGACGCCGCGTAGAGCCGCCCGTGCTTCACGTCGTGTTCGGGCCGCAAGAGGCGCGAGCACATCATGGGCGTGAGCGTGAGCGAGACGATGGCCGACACGGCGACGGCGATGGCGAGCGTCACGGCGAACTCGCGGAAGAGACGCCCGACGATGCCGCCCATCAAGAGCAGCGGCACGAAGACCGCGAGCAGCGAGAGCGTGATCGACACGATGGTGAACCCGATTTGCTTCGCGCCCTCGAAGGCCGCGGCCAGGGGTTTCATGCCGTTTTCGATCTCGCGGGTGATGTTCTCGGTGACGACGATGGCGTCGTCGACCACGAAGCCGGTCGAGATGGTGAGCGCCATCAACGACAGGTTGTCGATGCTGTAACGCATCAGCCACATCACGCCGAACGTCGCGATGAGCGAGAGCGGCATCGCCACCGTGGGCACGAGCGTCGCGCGCGCCGAGCGCAGGAACGCGAACACGACGAGCACCACGAGCACCACGCTGATGCCGAGCGTCACTTCGACGTCGTCCACGGACGCGCGGATCGTCTCGGTGCGATCGCTGTTCACGGTGAGCTTCACGGCGGGCGACACCGCGCCCATGAGCTCGGGCAAGAGCGCGAGCACGCGCTGGTTCGTCTCGATCACGTTGGCGTCGGCCTGCTTGCGGACAATGAGCAAGACGGCGCGCTCGCCGTCCGCCCAGCCGGCCACGCGCTCGTTCTCGACGTCGTCGAACACCTTGGCGATGTCGCCGAGCCGCGCCGTGGTGCCGCCGACGCCGCCGTGCGTGATGCGGACGAGGCGATAACTGCGCGCGTCGAGCAGCTGGTCGTTGGCGCCGATGGTCTGCGCCTGCACCTTGCCGGCGATGCTGCCCTTCGCGCGATCGATCGTCGTCGCCGCGAGCGCCTTGCGCACGTCGGCCGTCGAAAGGCCCATGCCGGCGAGCGACGGCGGATCGAGCTCGATGCGAACGGCCGGTTGCTGGCCGCCGCCGACGAACACCTCTCCGACGCCCTTCACCTGCGAAATCTTCTGCGCGAGGACGTTGTTCGCGATGTCGAACACCTTCACGAGCGGCAGCGTGTCGCTCGTGAGGGAAAGGATGAGCGTCGGCGCGTCGGACGGATTCACCTTCCGGTAACGCGGCTTGAGCGGCAGGTTCGGCGGCAGTTCGCCGCCGGCCGCGGCGATTGCGGCCTGCACGTCGCGCGCGGCGCCGTCGACGTCTCGATCGAGATCGAATTGGAGGGTGATCGACGTGGAACCGAGGCTGCTCGTCGACGTCATCTCGGCGAGGCCGGCGATGCGGCCGAAACGGCGCTCGAGCGGCGTCGCCACGGCCGACGCCATCGTTTCGGGGCTCGCCCCGGGCAGCGACGCGGACACCTGGAGCGTCGGGAAATCGACGCGCGGCAGCGGCGCGACCGGCAAGTGCGCGTAGGCGAGCAACCCCGCGAGCAAGATGGCGGCCGCGAGCAGGCTCGTCGCCACCGGCCGCCGGATGAACGGGGCCGAGATGTTCACGTCATGCCTCCGCGAGCGTCGCCGTGCGGCGCCCCGACAGGTAGCGGCCGAGGCGATCCATGTAGAGGTAGACGACGGGCGTCGTGTAGAGCGTGAGCACCTGTGAAATCAGGAGGCCGCCGACGATGGTGATGCCGAGCGGCCGGCGCAGCTCCGAGCCCATGCCGGTGCCGAGCGCGAGCGGCAGCGCGCCGAGCAGGGCGGCCATCGTCGTCATCATGATCGGACGGAAACGGAGCAGGCACGCCTGGTGAATGGCTTCGGTCGGCGTGATCTTCTGGTCGCGCTCCGCCTCGAGCGCGAAGTCGATCATCATGATCGCGTTCTTCTTCACGATGCCGATGAGGAGCACGATGCCGATGAGGGCGATCACGCTGAAGTCGGTCTTGCACACGATGAGCGCGAGGAGCGCGCCGACGCCGGCCGACGGCAGCGTCGACAAGATCGTGATCGGGTGGATGTAGCTCTCGTAGAGCACGCCGAGCACGATGTAGACGGTGATGACGGCGGCCAAAATCAAGATGGGCTCGCTCGCGAGTGAATCGCGGAAGGCCTGCGCCGCGCCCGCGAAATGAGCGCGCACGCCCGGCGGCATGCCGATGCGCTCCTCCACCCCGTTGATCGCCTTGATGGCGTCGCCGAGCGCGCCGCCCTCGCCCACGTTGAACGAGACGGTGACGGCCGGAAATTGCCCTTCGTGGTTCACGGCGAGCGGCGCCGTCGTCGTCGTGCGCTTGACCATCGAGCTCAGCGGGATGGGTTCGCCCGTCACGGCGCGCACGTAGAGCTTGTCGAGCGCGATCGGGCTCTGGGCGATCTCGGGCCGGAGCTCGAGGATCACGCGATACAGGTTCAGCTGCGTGAAAATGATCGAGACCTGGCGCTGGCCGAAGGCGTCGTAGAGCACCTCGTCGATCGCTTGCGGCGACACGCCGAGTCGCGACGCGGTATCGCGGTCGATGGTGAGCGCGAGCTGGAGCCCGGCGTTCTCTTGATCGCTCGCGACGTCGCGCAGCATCGGCTCTTTTCTGAGCTCCGACACGAGCTTCGGCGCGAAGGCGGCGAGCTCGGCCGGGTCGGCGTCTTCGAGCGTGTATTGAAACTGCGTGCGGCTCAGCCGGCTGTCGATCGTCAAATCCTGCACGGACTGCAGGTACACCTCGATGCCGCTCACCTGCGCGAGCTTGGGCCTGAGCCGCGCGATGATTTCGTCGGCGCGCGCGTCGCGATCCTTGAGCTCCTTCAGCGTGATCGAGAGACGCCCGCTGTTCGGCGTGGGGTTCGTGCCGTCCGAGCCGATGAACGACGCGACGCTCGCGACCGCCGGATCCTTCAAGACGATGTCGGCGAGCTGGGTCTGGAGCTCCATCATGCGGGAAAAGGAAACGTCCGGCGCGGCCTCCGAAACGCCGAGCAACATGCCGGTGTCCTGCTGCGGGAAGAAACCCTTCGGCACGCCGAACGCGAGCGCGACGGTCACGCCGAGCGTCGCGATCGTGACGAACAGCGTCGTCAGGCGATGCTTGAGGACGATCTTGAGCCCCCAGTCGTAAAACGCGATCGCGTGGTCGAACGCGCGTTCCGACCAGGCGAACCAGGCCATCGGCCCGTGCTCCTTTTCACCCGGCTTCGGGTGCACGTGCGGCTTCAGGAGCCACGCGCACATCATGGGCGTGAGCGTGAGCGAGAGCAGCGCCGAGACGCCGATCGACACGGCGAGGGTGACGGCGAACTCGCGGAAGAGCCGTCCGATGAGCCCGCCCATGAACAAGAGCGGGATCAGCACGGCGACGAGCGACACCGTGAGCGAGACGATGGTGAACCCGATTTGACCCGCGCCCTTGAGCGCCGCGTCGAACGGTTTTTCGCCCTGCTCGATGTAGCGGGCGATGTTCTCGATCATGACGATGGCGTCGTCGACCACGAACCCCGTCGCGATGGTGAGCGCCATGAGCGACAGGTTGTTCAGGCTGTAGCCCACGAGGTACATCACGCCGAAGGTGCCGATGAGCGAGAGCGGCACCGCGACGCTCGGAATCACCGTCGCACGGAAATCACGCAAGAACACGAAGATCACGGCCACCACGAGACCGATCGTGATGACGAGCGTCCGCTCCACGTCCTCCACGGACGCGCGCACCGTCTCGGTGCGATCGCTCAGGATCTTCACGTCGACGCCCTGCGGCAGCGACGCGGCGAGGCGCGGCAAGAGCGCTTTCACGCGATCGGCGACCTGGATCACGTTCGCGCCGGGCTGGCGCTGCACGTTCAAGATGATGGCCCGCTGCTCGTTCGACCAGCCGGCGAGCTCGTCGTTTTCGACGCCGTCCACGACGGTCGCGACGTCACGGAGCCGTACCGGCGAGCCGTTCGCGTAGGCGATCACCAGCGGGCGAAAGCCGTCCGCTTTGAAGAGCTGGTCGTTCGTCGCGAGCGCGTAGTTCTGGCGCGGGCCGTCGATGTCGCCCTTCGGCTGGTTCACGTTCGCGGCGGCGAGCGCCGTCCGCACGTCCTCGAGCGACAAGCCGGTGCCCGCGAGCGCCTCCGGATCGACCTGCACGCGCACGGCCGGCTTCTGCCCGCCGTTGATCGTCACGAGGCCGACGCCGGAGACCTGCGAGATCTTCTGCGCCATGATCGAGTCGGCGACGTCGTCCACCTGATCGAGCGGGAGCACGTTCGAGCTCACGGCCAGCGTGAGGATCGGCTGGTCCGCGGGATTGCTCTTCGAGTACGTCGGCGGCGTCGGCAAATCGGTCGGCAAGAGGCTCGCCGCCGCGTTGATCGCCGCCTGCACGTCCTGCTGCGCGGCGTCGATGTTGCGATCGAGGTCGAATTGCAGCGTGATTTGCGAGTAGCCGCTGCTCGAGACGCTCGTCATCTGCGCGAGCGACGGCATCTGCCCGAACTGGCGCTCGAGCGGCGTCGTGACCGCGCTCGCGATCGTGCTCGCGCTCCCGCCCGGCAAGTACGTCGAGACGACGATGGTGGGGTAATCGACTTGGGGCAGCGCGGCGACGGGCAGCTGCGTGAAGGCCGCGAGCCCGACCAAGAGGAGCCCGAGCATGATGAGCGTCGTCGCCACCGGCCGCCGGATGAACGGCTCGGAGATGCCGCCGCTCATTGGGCGCTTCCGGCCGACCGATGATGCTTCGGCGCGGGCACGCCGGGCGGTGACGCGCTCTTCGCCTGCTCGGAACCGGTGGCCGCTTCCGCGCTCGTCGCCGCGCTCGCCGCACCGTGCGGACCGCCGCCGTGCCCCTCCGCGTTCTCGGCGCCTTGCGGCTTCGCGGACACTTTCGCACCCGGCCGGAGCTGCGCCTGTCCGCTCAGAACGACCGTTTCACCTTCGGCGAGCCCGCTGCCGATCAGCGCTTTCTCACCCTCGGTGGTGACCACCTTGACGGGCCGCACCGACGCCGTCGCATCCTCGCCGATCACGTACGCGAACGTGCCGTTCGGACCGTGCTGCACGACCGCGGCCGGCACGACGAGCGCGTTCTGCCGCGTCGCGAGCTTCAGCCGCGCCTTCACGAATTGGTTCGGCCACAGGCGATGATCGGGGTTGTCGAAGATGGCCTTGAACCGCACCGTCGCCGTCGCCTGATTGATCTGATTGTCGATGACGGCGAGCGTGCCCTGGCCGAGCACCTTGTCGCCGTCGCGGCTCCGCGCCTCGACTTCGAGCGTGCCCTTGCTCATCGCGTCGCGCACGCCCGGCAGCTGATCCTCGGGCAGCGTGAAAAAGACCACGATCGGGTCGAGCTGCGTCACGACGACGAGCCCCGTCGGATCGGCCGCGTGCACCACGTTGCCTTGGTCGACCAAGCGCACGCCGGTGACGCCGTCGATCGGCGACGTGATGCGCGCGTAATCGAGGTTCAGCCGCGCCGAATCGATGGTCGCTTGATCGCCCGTCACCTGCGCGGCGAGCTGCGCGGCGGTCGCCTGTTGATCCGTGAGTTGCTGCTGCGGGATCAGGTTGTCCTGCGAGAGCGCCGTGTAGCGCTCGACGTTGACCTGCGCGTTCTTGAGGTTCGCCCTGTCGCGCGCGAGCGCCGCCTGCGCGGACTCGAGCTGAATGGCGAACGGCCGCGGATCGATCTGGGCGAGCACGTCGCCCTTCTTCACCGCCTGCCCTTCTTTGAAGAGCACCTTGTCGAGCCGGCCGTCGACCTGCGGCTTCACCGTCACGGTCAAAAAAGCCGAGACGTTGCCGAGCCCTTCGAGCCACACCGGCACGTCCTCGCGCGTCACCTTCACGGTGGTGACCGAGACCACGCGCGCGGCCGCGGCGGCCGAAGCGGACGCGGCGGGGGACGGCCCGCTCTGGCGCGCTCGCGCGAAGAAGACGAGCACCGCGACGCCCGCGGCGATGGCCACGACGATTCCGACCACGCGAACGCCGCGCGGACGACGAGGAGCAACGGAGGAAGCGGACGGCGGCGCCACGCTGGTCGACATGTCTGACTTGGGGGCAAACATGCCGCCCCCGTCGAGTTCCGCCATACCCCAACTCGACCAGCCGTGGCGAATGACCGACGAAATGGGTCAGGCGCGCGACGAGCCGGATCGCCCGAACGCGGCCGGGCCCCGCGTTCGCGGCCTAAATTCCGCTGAAGTGTCGCGATTTGGCCCGGCGGTCAGTCCATTTCCATCGTGCCGATCTTCGCGTCGTAGAGCATCGCCCCGTGCTCGGGGTCCTTCACCACGATGGAATAATCGTTCGGCAACTCGATCTCGAGGTGCCGCGGTACGCGCGCCATCGGCGCGATCCCTTTGTCGTCGCCGATGAGATTCAGCGTGATGCGATCCGCCGTCTCCTCGCCCGGCTGAAACTGCACCCGGTGCCACTTCAGCAGATTCCCCTTGTAGCGGTTGTACGTCACCCACCAGAGCTCGCCGGAAGGTTCCTTCACGAAGCGGATCAACTCGACCGGCACCTTGCTCCGCGCCTTCTCCAGGCAAGCGCCGACGGCGCCCGGATCGTCGCTCTTCTCCGAGCAGCGTTCCTTCGCCTGTTCGCCGACTTCGGATTCCTTGAAGTTGAACACGTAGACGAGGTTCGGTCCCGTGATGAGCTCGGCCGGCGGCCGGCTGGCTTTGCGCAAGCCGTCGGCGCGTGGATCGGGCGCTTCGTCGGCCGGCAGCGTCGGCGCGGAGGGCTTCGCGTTCGAGGCGGTGGCCGAGCTCGCCTTGGCGGAGGGCCGCGAGGCATTCGCGTCGGCCGCGGGCCTCGAAGCGGAAGCGGGTTCTTGAGCGGGTCGTTCCGGCGCGCTGGCGCAACCGGCGAGAGTGAAGAGAACGGGGAGTGAGCGGACACAAACTCGAGAGAGAGACGTCACGTCCCCCCGAACGGTGAGACCGCGCGACGCTCAATGTGGGTGTCGAATTTTGGTGGGAGACGCGCGGCGCGGTGCGGTGGCGGGATCACACGCGCGGCGGAGCGCGGCGCGCCGCTATTGGCAGTTGATGATCGCTTGCGCCGCCGCGTCGGCAGCCGCCGAGCAGTCACCGGTATTCAAGCCGTTTTGCTGGCACATGTAACAGGCGTCGTTCGCGAGGTACCACGTGCTGTCGCCGTCGGAGCCGTCGATCACGTAGAAGCACGCGCACGACTGCACGTTGCACTTACCGGTCAGCGTCGAACATTCGAGCTGCCCCGGGCAGTTGCCGCACGTCGTCACGCCCCCGCTGCTCGTCGAGCCGCCGCCGCTGCCGGTGCCGCCGCCGGAGCCGGTGCCGCCCGAGCCGGAGCTCGTCGAAACGGGCGAGCCGCTCGTCCCCGTATCGCGCCCGCACACGAGACCGTTGAGCGACGTCGTGTCGTTCGGATCGTAGTCCCAGGTGTCCGTCACGGAGACGGGGCACGTTTCGGCAATGCTCGGGTCGTCGTACACTTCGAGTTGCCCCGTGATCGTCAAGCTGCTCGAGCCGAACGTCAGATCGTTCTGCACGTGAGGCGTGTAGGTGCCATTCATTTGCAGTGTGCCGCTGAACGTCAAATCGTAGGTCGAGGCGGCAACCCGGCAATTCACGAGCACGAACGTGAGCGCGGGCACGCCCGTATTCCCCGAAATACCGAGCGTCCCCGTGATCGCGACGGTGCCGCCGAGCGGGCACGAAGCGTTCTTGTCGATGGTGCCCGAGCTTCCCACGACGTCTTCGTTGTAGAGTAACCAACCCGCGTTATCGACCGCGTAGAGCACAGTCTCGTCCTGACATGACTGCCCGCACGTGAGGAGCGGGGTGCTCGGCGTCTCCTCCGTGGGCGTCGTCGTGAGTTTGAAGCACGCCTCGAGCAGCAGCGCGGCCGCGAGCGTCACCGTGGCAGCAGTGGATCGGCTACGCATCGTTCTCTCCTTGCGGCCGACGCGGACGCTGCCGGCGTTAGTCAGAATACATCACGGCTTTTTCAGCGCTTCAACGCGACATCGGACTCGGCGTCCTCGGTGTCGGTGTAGGTACATGTCTCCTTCGGTCTCGAGCCGCGCGGCGCTCGCGCCACGCTCCACGGCGTCTGGTGAGCGACGACTCGCACGGTGCTCCGGCGAGCACGGCGCGAGACCGGCGTGTTAGAATTCGGGGTCGTGAAGCTCCGGGGTTCCTTCGTCGGGCTCGTGTCCGTCGCGCTCTGCGTGCGCTGCGTGCCGGACCTCGATGCGCTGAGCCAGGACTTCGGTCATCCGCGGCCGAGCGGAGCGAGCGGCTCGGGCGGCTCGGCGGGGCTCGAGCAGGGTGAAGCGGGTGGCACCGTCGCTGGTGGCACGGCGGGCGGCAGCGGCGGCGGGTCGAGCGGCAAGGGCGGGAGCCACGCGAAAGCCGGCACCGGCGGCGGAGTGAACGCAGCCGGGACGGGCGGGTCGAATGAAGGCGGACAAAGCGGGGCGAACCAGGGCGGCGAGGGCGGCGCCGAGGGCGGGCAAGCCGGCAGCGGTGAAACCCAAGGCGGCGCGCCCTCGGCGGGCACCACATCGGGCGGCACGACGTCGACGGGCGCGTCCGGCGGCGTCGCGAACGAAGGCGGCGGAGCCGGCGCCGGCCCGAACCTCCCGTGCACCGACGGCTGCGCGCTCCTCGACATCCCGCCCGACATCGGCTTCTCGCAGTTCTTCACCATCAACCTCGATCTCACGAACGGCGTCGACCTCAGCGACTCGGTGCTCACCGCGCACCTTCGCACCATCGATTTCACCGGCACGACCGAGACCATTCAATTCTACGCGTCGGCGACGGGCTTCGCGTTCTTCAACAACAACAACGCGACCGTCGAGCTCTCCTCGCTCTCGGACGGCGGCACGCTCACCATGGACCTCACGAGCACGGGCACCTGGGACAACACGCACGTCATCAGCTTCGGCTTCTTGCTCCACGGCGGCTCGACGGCCGTCACGAATCAGGTGCTCGTCGAAGACATCTCGGTCGCGGTCAAAGCCGACCCCGAAGCGATGCCCAAAGTCGGACCGTGGCTCTTCACGAAAGAGAGCGACGTGAACGAAGCCACCGCCGAGACGATCGACACCATGTACAGCACGCCGAACGTCATTTTCGCGAATCCGTACATGCCAGTCACCGGCGCGCAGGCGATTTGGGTACCGCCGGGTTAGTGGGCAGTAAGGTTCGCGTTCGAGAGTCGGCCGCTCGCGCTACTACGTACTCACCTGCGCGGCCTTGCGGCTGCCGAAGAGTCCGCGGCGCTTGATGACTTCGCTGATTTCGGGCGGCACTTCGGTTTCCCACGTCGGGTCGCCGGCTTGGATGCGGCGGGCTACGTCGCGCGAGAAGATGCTGAGACACTCGGGGTCGTAGCCGTTGATCTGGAGGATGTTGCCGCGCTCGACGAGGTGGCCGAAGAGTTTTCGGAGCTCGGGGGCGATGGGCAGGTTCGCGACGGTCGCGAGCTCCCCCGTGCGGACGTCTTTCAGCGGATAGACGTAGAGGCGCGTGTCGTGTTTGAAGAGGCGGCCGAAGGACTCGAGCACGCCCCCCGCGAGATCCGCGTAGTACTTCTCGTCGAAGAGCTCGAGCAGGCTGCCCGCGCCGAGAGTGATGGCGACGGGCTTCGCCGTGTAGCGCCGGAAATACGCGACGAGGCGGTAATACTCGAAGTAATCGGAGATGAGCACCGTCTTGCCGGCGGCGGCGAGCACGTCGGCCCGCTGCAGGAAATCGCGATAGTCGATGGAACCCGAGGCCATCAGGTTCCGCATCGTGATTTCCATGAGCTCGATGATGTCGTCCTTGCCCTCGGGGAGCGAGTCGCGAAACTGCGTGCGCGCGCAGCGCATCATGTCGATGTTGACGCGCGTCACGGGCCGAAACGAGCCGCGTTCCACCAAAACCGGACGCTTGTAGAGCACCTCCGACGGCTGCAGCACCTCGCCCGTCGGGCCGAACATCGCGGCGCCCGTGAGGCCGAGCTGCACGAGCCGGAGGCTCATCACGCGATTGTCGACGTGACGAAACTCGATGCCCGAAAACTCGATCATGTCGATTTCGATGCGCTGCGTGCTCAGGTTGTCGAGCAAGGATTCGATGAGCTTGTCGGGGTCGTGGATCATGAACGCGCCGTAGAGCAGGTTCACGCCGACGATGCCGAGCGCTTCTTGCTGGAGCGCGTTTTCGGTGTCGAGCATGCGCACGTGGATGATGATCTGGCTGTCTTGATCGCGCGGGTGCGCCTGGAAACGCACGCCCATCCAGCCGTGGCACTCGTTGTTGCCGCGAAAGCTCTTGGCCGAGACGGTGTCGGCGAAGGTGAAGAACGCGGTCGTGTCGCCGCGCGCGTCGCGCAAGCGCTCGAGGTTCAGCCCCTGCTCGTGGTCGAGCATGCTCTCGAGCCGCTCGCGACACACGTAACGGCGCGTGTGTCCGTAGATCGCGTCGCTCACGGTCATGTCGTACGCCGAGATGCTCTTCGCGATGGTGCCGGCCGCCCCGCCCGCGCGGAAGAACCAGCGCACGACCTCTTGCCCCGCGCCGATCTCGGCGAAGGTGCCGTAGCGCCGCGGATCGAGGTTCACGGCGAGCGCCTTCTGGTGCGTGTCGAGCGGTTCGTCGGCGGCCAGGCTGGTCGGCGGGTGCATGGGGGTTCCGAGTTTAGTACGGCGGCACGGGGATGGGGGCCCGCGTCCTAGTCGAACACGACCGTCTTGTTTCCGTAAACGAGCACGCGGTCCTCGAGGTGGCTCCGGACGGCGCGGGCGAGCACGACCTTCTCGAGGTCGCGCCCTTTGCGGGCCAGATCTTCCACGGAATCGCGGTGCGAGGCGCGCGCCACGTCTTGCTCGATGATCGGGCCTTGGTCGAGGCTCGGCGTCGCGTAGTGGGCGGTCGCGCCGATGAGCTTCACGCCGCGCGCGTAGGCCTGGTGATACGGCTTACCGCCGACGAACGCGGGCAAGAACGAGTGGTGGATGTTGAGGATGCGGCCGTCGAATTTGCCGCAAAGCTCCGCGCCCACCACCTGCATGTAACGAGCGAGCACGACCAGGTCCACGCGCTCGGCGACGAGGAGCTCGGTCTCGCGGCGCTCTTGTTCCAACTTCGTTTCCGGCGTGATCGGAAAGAGCTCGAAACGCACCCCGAACTCCCGCGCGACGTGCTCGAGATCCGGATGATTGCTCACGACGAGCGCCATCTCGCAGGCAAGCTCGCCGCTCCGGTGCCGCAGCAAGAGGTCGTAGAGGCAGTGGTCGTAACGCGACACGAAGAGCGCCACGCGCTTCGGCTGTTTCGCGTAGACCAGCCGGTAACTCATCTTGAAGCGCTCGGCGACCTCGGCGACCGCGCGCTCGAGCGTCAGCCGGTCGGTTTGGAGCTCCGCGAAATCACAGCGGAGCCGTTGAAAGAACATCCCCTCGGCGGCGTCCGTGTGCTGATCGGAGTCGAGAATGTTCGCGCCGTGCCCGTAGAGCACCTGCGCGAGCGCGGCCACGATGCCGCGCCGGTCGGGACACGAAACGAGCAGGGTCGCAAGCTCGGGCGCTGACATGGAGGGCCGTTTTATCACGGCCCGGCGCGGCTCGGACCGGCGCTATTTCGGAGCCGCGAGCGCTTGTTCGACCGCGGCCACGAGCTTCGGATCGTCGGGCTGCGTCTTCGGGTCGAAATACTGAATGACGTGGCCGTCGCGACCGACGAGGTACTTCGCGAAATTCCAGGTCGGAAGCTTGCCGGACGCGTCACCGAGCTTCGCGTAGAGGGGCGACTGACCGGCGCCCTTCTTGGTCTGCACCTTCTCGAAGAGCGGAAATGTGACCTTGTATTTCGTGGAGCAGAATTCGCGAATCTCGGCGGCCGTGCCCGGCTCCTGCTGGCCGAAGTCGTTGCTCGGAAAGCCGAGCACGGTGAAACCGCGATCCTTGTAACGCGCGTTCAACGCTTCGAGCCCCGAGTACTGCGGCGTGTTCCCGCAATAACTCGCCACGTTGACGAGGAGCGTGACCTCGCCCGCGAAGCGATCGAGATTCGTGGTTTCGCCTTCCAAGGTTTTGATCGGAGTTGCGTAGACGTTCATGCTGGCCGCCGAGCGTGAGGGTGGAGCGCTAGTGGTCTGCGCGCCGTGACCGCAACCGACGACGGGCGCGGCCAGAGCGAGCGAAACGACGCCTCTTCGCGCGAGCTCGAGCGCACGGCCCTTGACGGCGAAGGCGAGCGTCACGAGACACACCTTTTGGACCGGCCGCGCCCCGCGTCAAGCGCAGAGGGCGTGCTAACCTCTCACCCCTCGTGGCCCTCGCCGTTTCGCCGACGGAGCCGCTCGCGCTCCTTCATCCCGCCGTGGCGCGCTGGTTCTCCTCGCGCTTCGCGGCGCCGACGTCCGTGCAGGTGCAAGCGTGGCCGGCGGCGCAGGCGGGACAAAATGTCCTTCTCGCCGCGCCGACGGGTTCCGGCAAAACGCTCGCCGCGTTCTTGATGGCCATCGACGCGCTCGTGCGCGAAGGCACGAGCGGCCGCGCGCTGCCGGACGAGACGCGCGTCGTGTACGTCTCGCCGCTCCGCGCGCTGTCGAACGACGTCGAGAAGAATCTGCTCGTGCCGCTCGGCGGGATCCGCGCGGCGCTCGGTGAGCTCGGGCTCTCCGACGTCGACCTTCGCACGGCCGTGCGCACGGGCGACACGCCGAGCAGAGATCGCGCGAAGGCGACGCACAAGCCGCCGCACCTTTACGTGACGACGCCCGAGTCGCTCTACATTTTGCTCACGTCCGAGAGCGGTCGGCGCATGCTCTCCACGGTTCGCGCCGTCATCGTCGACGAAATTCACGCGCTCGTCGGCGACAAACGCGGGAGCCACCTCGCGCTCTCGCTCGAACGGCTCGCCGCGCTCACGGGGCGCCGCGTTCAACGCATCGGCTTGTCGGCGACGCAAAAGCCCATCGAAGACGTCGCGCGCTTCCTCGTCGGCGGCACGGACGGCGCCGCGCCGGACTGCACCATCGTCGATACCGGTCACGTGCGCGCGCGCGACCTCGCGATCGAGCTCCCGAACGCGCCGCTCGAGGCGGTGATGAGCGGCGAGGTGTGGGAAGAGGTGTACGACCGCATCACCGCGCTCGTCCGCGAACACAAAACGACGCTCGTCTTCGTCAACACGCGCCGGCTCTGCGAACGCCTCGCGAAAAATCTCGGCGATCGTTTGGGGCAGGAGCGCGTCACCTCGCACCACGGCTCGCTCTCGCGCGAACATCGGCTGCTCGCCGAGCAACGGCTCAAATCCGGCGCGCTCACGGCGCTCGTCGCGACGGCGTCGCTCGAGCTCGGCATCGACGTGGGCGACGTCGATCTCGTCGTTCAAGTCGGCTCGACGCGCTCCATCTCGGCGTTCGTGCAGCGGGTCGGCCGTTCCGGCCATTTTCTGGGCGGCACGCCGAAAGGCCGCCTGTTCCCGCTCTCGCGCGACGAGCTCTGCGAAGCGGCGGCGCTGCTCGACGCCGTGCGCCGCGGCGAGCTCGATCGCGTGCGCATCCCGGACGCGCCGCTCGACATCCTCGCGCAGCAGATCGTCGCGGCGACGGCGGCCGAGGGCGAATGGAGCGAAGACGCGCTCTTCGAGCTCTTTAGCCGCGCGTATCCGTACCGTCACCTCACGCGCAAGGCGTTCGACGACGTGGTCGCGATGCTGGCGAAAGGTTTCGCGACCGAGCGCGGCCGCCGCGGTGCGCACCTGTTCGAAGACCCGGTCGAGCACAAGTTGCGACCGCGGCGCGGCGCGAAGCTCGCGGCCATCACGTCGGGCGGCGCGATCCCGGACGTCGCCGATTACGAAGTCGTGCTCGAGCCCGAAGCCGTGCGCGTCGGCACGATTCACGAAGATTTCGCGATCGAGAGCATGGCGGGCGACGTGTTCCAGCTCGGCAATCAGAGCTACGTCATCCGCAAGGTCGAGCCCGGCCGCGTGCGGGTCGAAGACGCGCGCGGCGCGCCGCCCACGATTCCGTTTTGGCTCGGTGAAGCGCCCGCGCGCACCGCGGAGCTCTCGCACGCCGTGTCGCGCCTGCGCGAAGCCGTGGCCGAGCGGCTCGAGGGCGACGGCGGCCCGGCGCGCGCCCGCGCGTACCTCGAAGAGGACGTCGGGCTCTCCGCGTCCGCCGCCGAACAAATCAGCGACTACTTCGCGCTCGCGCTCGCGACGCTCGGCGCGATGCCGACCGAGACCACGCTCGTGCTCGAACGCTTCTTCGACGAGACGGGCGGCATGCACCTCGTGATCCACGCGCCGCTCGGCGGCCGCATCAACCGCGCGTGGGGCCTCACGCTCCGCAAATCCTTCTGCCGCAAATTCGACTTCGAGCTCCAAGCCGCCGCGAACGAAGACGCCATCGTGCTCTCGCTCGGCCCGACGCACAGCTTCGCCGTCGAGGACGTGTGGCACTACGTGCACAGCAAGACCGCGCGGGACGTCCTCGTGCAGGCGCTCCTCGTCGCGCCCATGTTCGGCACGCGCTGGCGCTGGAACACGCAGCGCGCCCTCGCCGTGCTGCGCTTCCGCGGCGGCAAAAAGGTGCCGCCCCGCTTTCAGCGCATGGACGCCGACGACCTCCTCACCGTCTGCTTCCCCGATCAGGTCGCGTGCGCCGAAAACCTCAGCGGCCCGCGTGAAGTCCCCGATCACCCGCTCGTGAACCAGACGGTCGCCGACGCGACGACCGAAGCGATGGACGCCGACGGCCTCGTCGCGCTCGTCGAACGCATCGAACGCGGGGAGCTGCGCCTGGTCGCGCGCGACCTCACCGAACCGTCGCCGTTCGCCGCCAACATTCTCACGGCGAAGCCCTACGCGTTCCTCGACGACGCGCCGCTCGAAGAACGCCGCACGCAAGCCGTGATGAGCCGGCGCTGGCTCGACCCCGCGCAAGCGAAGGATTTGGGCGCGCTCGACG
>Ga0335083_10003426_pt1 | contig 20573 bp, 21 predicted proteins | sample Lox_Sample_42_FD_206716 | JGI IMG/M metagenome (GOLD analysis project Ga0335083, IMG submission 206716) | Soil microbial communities from Loxahatchee National Wildlife Refuge, Florida, United States - Lox_Sample_4.2 | ecosystem: Environmental > Terrestrial > Soil > Wetlands | place: USA...
GCGCGACGTCAATTTGTCGGGTTTGCGCATCGACAAGGCCAATCTCGCGGGCGCTTCGATAGCCAACAGCCGTCTGCAAGGCATGACCATTGATGGCGTAGAAGTGACCGATCTCTTGGCGTGCTGGCGTGAACATAATCCGGGCAAAGAGCCGAGCGTCGCATGAGCCGGATGGGCATGCCGCATGACGACGATTTGTAAGGCGTGGGACGGGTTAGCCATGGAGATGAACCATGTCCTGGGAAAACAAGAACCTGAGATGTCACGATTGCAAATTCTGGTGGCCGACCGCGGAAGCCGCGGGCAAGGAGCCAAATCGGCAAAATTCCATTCTCGGCCAATGCCGGCGCCACGCGCCACCGGCGTTGATCGGCGATCTGCCCGACCATGTGCGGCACTATCCAGCCTGGGCGAGCACCAAGCGCGACGACTGGTGCGGCGAGCACCAGCACAAGGAAATGTGAGCTAACACAGTCCAATGACCAAGCTTATTGTCGACGGCAAAGAGATCGACGTTCCGCCGGAGTACACGTTGCTCCAGGCCTGCGAGGCGGCGGGCGCGGAAATCCCGCGCTTCTGCTTCCACGAACGGCTGTCGATCGCCGGCAATTGCCGGATGTGCTTGATCGAGGTCGCCGGCATCCCCAAGCCGCAAGCCTCCTGTGCCATGGCTGTCAAAGACTTGCCGTCGAACAAGGATGGCACGCCGAAGGTGCTGCTGACGCGCTCGCCGATGGTGAAGAAGGCGCGCGAAGGCGTGATGGAATTTCTACTGATCAACCATCCGCTCGATTGCCCGATTTGCGACCAGGGCGGCGAATGCGACCTGCAGGACCAGGCCATGGCCTACGGCGTCGATGCCTCGCGCTACCAGGAGAACAAGCGAGCGGTCGAGGACAAATACATCGGTCCGTTGGTGAAGACGATCATGACGCGTTGCATCCAATGCACGCGTTGCATCCGCTTTGCCGCCGAGGTCGCCGGCGTGCCGGAACTCGGTGCTACCGGCCGCGGCGAGGACATGGAGATCACCACCTATCTCGAGCAGGCGATGACCTCCGAGCTGCAGAGCAACGTGATCGACCTTTGTCCGGTCGGTGCACTCACCTCGAAGCCCTACGCCTTCTCGGCACGCCCTTGGGAGCTCAGCAAGACGCAGTCGATTGACGTCATGGATGCCGTTGGCTCGGCCATCCGCGTCGATACCCGCGGCCGTGAGGTGATGCGCATTCTGCCGCGCACCAACGACGACGTGAACGAAGAGTGGATTTCCGACAAGACCCGGCACGTTGTCGATGGTCTGCGCACGCAGCGCCTCGACCAGCCCTATATGCGCGTCAACGGGCGCTTGCGGCCGGCAAGCTGGAAGGAGGCGTTCGCGGCTATTGCCGAGAAGCTAAAGGCGGCGCCGGCAAAACGCATCGGCGCGCTTGCCGGACAGCTCGCGACCGTCGAAGACCTGTTCGCGCTCAAGTCGCTGATGGCCGCGCTCGGCTCGCCGAATATCGACGCGCGCTATCCCGGCTCGCCGCTCGACCCCAAATACGGCCGCGCCTCGTACCTGTTCAACTCGACCATCGCCGGCATCGACCAGGCGGACGCCATCATGCTTATCGGCAGCAACCCGCGCCGCGAAGCCGCTGTGCTCAATGCGCGCATCCGCAAACGCTATCTCAAAGGCAACGTGCTGATCGGCCTTATCGGCGAGAAGGTGGACCTGACTTATCCGTACACTTATCTCGGCGCCGGGCCGGAAAGCCTGGCGCAGTTCACCGAGCATGCGCCGGCGCAGAAGCAAAAGCCGATGCTTATCGTCGGGCAAGGCGCGCTCAACCGCGCCGATGGCGGCGCGGTGCTGGCCATGGCGGCAAAGGCGGCGGGCTCGCTTGGCGTCATCAAAGATGGCTGGAACGGCTTCAACATCCTACATACGGAGGCGGCGCTACCGGGTGCGCTCGACATCGGCTTCGTGCCGGGCGAAGGCGGCAAGGACACCGCCGCGATGCTCGAGCCGAATGCGCTCGACGTCATGTTCCTGCTCGGCGTCGACGAGATCGACGTGCCGTCGGGCGCTTTCGTCGTTTATGTCGGCACGCATGGCGACCGCGGCGCGCACCGCGCCGATGTCATCCTGCCCGGCGCCGCCTATCCGGAAAAATCCGGCATCTATGTCAACACCGAAGGCCGCGTGCAGATGGCGAACCGCGCCGGCTTCCCGCCCGGCGAAGCGCGGGAGGATTGGGCGATCCTGCGCGCTCTTTCCGAGGTCGTTGGCCGCAAACTGCCGTTCGACTCGCTCACGCAGCTGCGGCAGGCAGTGTTCGCCGCGCACCCGCACCTGGCGCGGATCGATCAAATTGAACCGGGCGATGCCGCCGCCATCAAGAACCTCGCAAAGCTCGCCGGCACTACTGACAAGGCGCCGTTTCGTTCGCCGATTGCCGATTTTTATCTCAGCAACGCGATCGCGCGCGCTTCCGCGATCATGGCGGAATGTTCGGCATTGGCCAACGCGGCCGCGAGGACGGCGGCAGAGTAGGGATCATGGCGGAATTGTTTTTCCAATACGTGTGGCCGGTGATCGTGATTGCGGCGGAATCCGTTTTGTTGTTGGTCGTGCTGCTGGTCGGCGTTGCTTATATTCTGCTCGCTGACCGCAAGATCTGGGCGGCCGTGCAGATCCGGCGCGGGCCCAACGTGGTCGGGCCGTGGGGTCTGTTGCAGTCTTTCGCCGATCTTTTGAAATTCGTGCTCAAGGAGCCGGTCATTCCGGCCGGCGCCAACAAGGGCGTATTCCTGCTGGCGCCGCTCGTCTCCTGCGTGCTGGCGCTTGCGGCATGGGCGGTCATTCCGGTCAATGCCGGCTGGGTGATCGCCAACATCAACGTCGGCGTGCTTTATATCTTCGCGATCTCCTCGCTCGCCGTCTACGGCATCATCATGGCGGGCTGGGCCTCGAATTCGAAATATCCGTTTCTCGCCGCGCTGCGCTCGGCGGCGCAAATGGTGTCCTACGAGGTTTCCATCGGTTTTGTGATCATCACGGTGCTGCTGTGCGCCGGTTCCCTTAACTTGACAGCGATCGTCAACGCGCAGGAACACGGGCTCGCCCAGCATCTGCAGCTGCCCTGGTTCAGCTTCCTGAACTGGTATTGGCTGCCGCTGTTGCCGATGTTCGTGGTCTTTTTCGTCTCGGCACTCGCCGAAACCAACCGCCCACCCTTCGATCTTGTCGAAGCCGAATCCGAACTGGTCGCCGGCTTCATGGTCGAATACGGCTCGACGCCCTACATGATGTTCATGCTCGGCGAATACGTCGCCATCTGCACCATGTGCGCCATGGCAACGATCCTGTTTCTCGGCGGCTGGCTACCGCCTTTCGCCGTTGTGCCGTTCACCTGGGTGCCGGGCGTGGTCTGGTTCACACTCAAGCTCCTGTTCATGTTTTTCCTGTTCGCCATGGCGAAGGCCATTGTGCCGCGCTACCGCTACGACCAGTTGATGCGGCTCGGCTGGAAGGTGTTCCTGCCGCTGTCGCTTGCCATGGTGGCAATTGTCGCCGCGGTCGTGCAATACGGCGCCTTGTGAGGATGCGATGAGACTGGAGCGCGGCGCCAAAGCATTGTTCCTCGCCGAGTTTGTCAGCGGCCTCTGGCTCGGCATGCGCTATTTCTTTAAGCGGAAGGCGACGCTGAATTATCCCTACGAGAAGGGACCGCTCTCTCCCCGATTCCGCGGCGAACACGCCCTGCGCCGCTATCCGAACGGCGAAGAGCGCTGTATCGCCTGCAAACTCTGCGAAGCAATCTGCCCCGCTCAGGCGATCACCATCGAAGCGGGTCCGCGCCGCAATGATGGCACGCGGCGTACCACGCGCTACGACATCGACATGGTCAAATGCATCTATTGCGGGCTGTGCCAGGAGGCCTGCCCGGTCGACGCCATCGTCGAAGGGCCCAATTTCGAATTTTCGACCGAGACTCGCGAAGAGCTCTACTACGACAAAGACAAGCTACTGGCCAACGGTGACCGCTGGGAGCGCGAGATCGCCAAAAACCTTGCGCTCGACGCGCCGTACAGGTGACGCAATGATCGTGCAGGCAATTTTCTTCTACCTCTTTGCCGGCATTTGCGTCGCCAGCGGTGCCATGGTGATTGCTGCGCGCAATCCGGTCCACTCGGTGCTGTTTCTTATTCTCGCCTTCGTCAACGCCGCCGGCTTGTTCGTGCTCATGGGCGCCGAGTTTCTGGCGATGATCCTCATCGTCGTCTATGTCGGCGCCGTTGCGGTGCTGTTTTTGTTCGTGGTGATGATGCTCGATGTCGATTTTGCCGAGCTCAAGCAGGGCGTGCTGCAGTATCTGCCGATTGGCTTCATTATTGGCGGGATCTTCCTTGCTGAGCTTCTGCTTGTGGTCTTTGCCTGGGTGATCGGGCCCCAGGTGACGCAGGCGATTACGGCGCCGATCCCGCCCCTTGCACAAATCTCCAACACCGAGGCGATCGGGCTCGTTCTGTACACACGCTACGTCTATTACTTCGAGGCGGCGGGCCTGATCCTGCTCGTCGCCATGGTCGGAGCCATCGTGCTGACGCTGCAGCATCGTGTGCGCGTGCGCCGCCAGGACATCGGCGCGCAGGTCGCGCGCACGCCGGCAACTTCGATCGAGATCCGCCAAGTGCGCCCGAGCCAGGGCTGGGAGGACGCGGCATGACGGTCGGCCTCGGACATTATCTTGCCGTCGCCGCGATCCTCTTTACCTTCGGCGTGTTCGGCATTTTTCTGAACCGCAAGAACGTGATCATTATTTTGATGTCGATTGAACTCATCCTGCTTGCGGTCAACATCAACATGGTCGCCTTCTCGAGCCACCTCGGCGATATCGTCGGACAGATCTATGCGCTGATCGTGCTCACCGTCGCGGCGGCGGAAGCGGCGATCGGCCTTGCCATTCTTGTCGTTTTTTATCGCAACCGCGGTTCGATCGCAGTTGAAGACATCAACCTGATGAAGGGCTAGGGCGGCGCATGATCCCGAAAAGTCGACATCGGTTTTCGCCCAAGATCGTGCGCCAGGGACAATAGGCATGTATCAGGCGATCGTCTTCCTGCCGCTGTTTGGCGCCATCGTGGCGGCCATTATCGCGCTTGCCGGTGCCGTTGCGCGCTTTCCTGGCGAAGATCCGCCGCCCGGCGCCGAGGATACGACGGCCGACGTGCATTTACGGCATCGCGAGCCTTCCGTTTCCGGAGGGGGGGCGATTCGTCACCCGACGTCGGAGCCGCTCGAACACGGTCACGAACAGATCCCGGCTGCCGTGGGGTCGCGCACAACCGAGCTTATCACCACGACCTTGCTCATGGTGTCGATGATCCTGTCGTGGATCGCGTTCGTTGACGTCGGCTTCGGCCATCACGAGGCGCGCGTGCCGATCTTCACCTGGATCACGGCCGGCGACCTGAAGATCGAGTGGTCACTGCGCATCGACACGCTGACCGCCGTTATGCTGGTCGTGGTGACGACGGTGTCGGCGTTCGTCCACCTCTACTCCATCGGCTACATGGAGGAGGATCCATACCGGCCGCGCTTCTTTGGCTATCTGTCGATGTTCACCTTCGCCATGCTGATGCTGGTGACCGCGGACAATCTGGTGCAGCTGTTCTTCGGCTGGGAAGGCGTGGGGCTTGCGAGTTATCTGCTGATCGGATTCTGGTATCACAAGCCGGAAGCCAACGCTGCGGCGATCAAGGCGTTCATCGTCAACCGCGTCGGCGATTTCGGTTTTGCGCTCGGCATCTTTGCGCTCTACGCGCTCGTCGGCAGTGTCGATTTCGACACGATCTTTGCGCAAGCGCCATCGCTCACCGGCAAGACCATTCACCTGTTCTTCTGGAACGTCGATGCTCTCACGCTGATTTGCCTGTGGCTGTTCATGGGTGCCATGGGCAAGTCGGCGCAGTTTTTGCTGCACACGTGGCTCCCGGATGCCATGGAGGGGCCGACGCCGGTGTCGGCGCTCATCCATGCCGCGACCATGGTGACCGCCGGCGTTTTCATGGTGGCCAGATTGTCGCCGCTTTTCGAGCTTGCTCCCGACGCGCAGACCTTCGTCACCTTCATCGGCGCGACAACAGCCATCTTCGCCGCCACGATCGGGCTCGTGCAAAACGACATCAAGCGCATTGTCGCTTATTCGACCTGCTCGCAACTCGGCTACATGTTCGTGGCCATGGGAGTTGGTGCTTATTCGGTAGGCATGTTCCATCTATTCACGCACGCGTTCTTCAAAGCGCTGCTGTTCCTCGGCTCCGGTTCCGTGATAGTGGCCATGCATCATGAGCAGGACATTCGCCACATGGGCGGCCTCAAGGATCGTATCCCGTTCACTTACGTGATGATGATCATCGGCACCCTGGCGTTGACCGGCTTTCCGCTCACCGCCGGCTATTTCTCCAAGGACGCGATCATCGAGGCGGCCTTCGTTGGGAACAATCCGATGGCCTTCTACGCCTACCTCTGCACTGTGAGCGCGGCATTGCTGACCTCGTTCTATTCCTGGCGGCTCATCTTCAAGACCTTTCACGGCGAACCGCACGATCGGCACCATTGGCGCGACGCCAAGGAAAGCCCGATCGTCATGCTGATTCCGCTCGCCGTGCTCGCGGCCGGTTCGATCGCGGCGGGACTACCGTTCAAGGAGATTTTCGCGGGTCAGGGGGTCGAAGGTTTTTTCAAGGAATCCTTGGCCTTCGGCAAGGGCAACCAAACGCTCGAGCTGATGGAGCATATCCCACTGTGGATCGCGCTGCTGCCGACGTTGATGATGGCGGTCGGTTTCGTCGTCGCCTGGCAGTTTTACATCCGTCGGCCGGACGTTCCGGTTGAGCTCGCGCGACAGCACCAAGTTCTCTATCAATTCCTGCTCAACAAATGGTACTTCGACGAGATCTATGACGCGATCTTGGTCAAGCCGACCAAATGGCTCGGCCGCCTGTTATGGAAGGGCGGCGACGGCTGGCTGATCGACGGCTTCGGTCCCGACGGCGTTTCTGCCCGTGTGCTCGACGTCACTCGTAATGTGGTGCGGCTGCAGACCGGCTACCTCTATCATTACGCGTTCGCCATGCTCATCGGCGCGGCGGCGTTCATTACTTGGTTCATGTTCGCGGGCGGAGGCCACGGATGAGCTGGCCTATTCTCTCGGTGGTGATGTTCCTGCCGCTGGTCGGCGCGCTGTTCATCACGCTGGTGCGCGGCGAGGACTGGCTGGCCCGCGGCACCGCGCGCTGGGTGGCGCTGTGGACGACGCTTGCCACCTTCGCCATTTCGCTGGTGCTGGTGACGCACTTTGATCCGTCGTCGCCGGAATTCCAGTTTATCGAAAAGCACGAATGGCTCGGCATCGCTTCCTATCATGTCGGTGTCGACGGCATCTCGCTGCCTTTCGTCATACTCACGACCGGCCTGATGCCGATTTGCATTCTCGCGAGCTGGACGGCGATTCAGAGGCGGGTGAAGGCTTATATGATTGCCTTCCTGGTGCTGGAGACTTTGATGGTCGGCACCTTCGCCTCCCTCGACCTCGTGCTGTTCTATCTGTTCTTCGAGGGCGGACTGATCCCGATGTTTCTCATCATCGGCATATGGGGCGGACCGCGTCGAGTCTACGCGAGCTTCAAGTTCTTCCTCTATACGTTGCTCGGTTCAGTTCTGATGCTGCTCGCTATTATGGCGATGTATTGGGACGCGGGGACGACCGACATTCCTGCGCTGATGCACCATGGATTCCCGATCGGCTTGCAAAAATGGGCGTGGTTTGCCTTTTTCGCGTCCTTCGCGGTGAAGATGCCGATGTGGCCGGTCCATACCTGGCTGCCGGACGCGCATGTGGAGGCGCCGACCGCGGGTTCGGTGATCCTCGCTGCGATTTTGCTGAAGATGGGCGGCTACGGCTTTTTGCGTTTCTCGTTGCCGATGTTTCCGTCGGCGAGCCACGATTTCGCGCCGCTCATCTTCGCGCTTTCGGTGGTCGCCATCATTTACACCTCGCTCGTGGCCCTGATGCAGGAAGACGTAAAGAAGCTGATCGCCTATTCTTCTGTCGCCCATATGGGCTTCGTCACCATGGGCATCTTCGCCGTCACCGCGCAGGGGATTGCCGGCGGCATTTTCCAGATGATCTCCCACGGCATCGTCTCCGGCGCGCTGTTCCTATGTGTCGGGGTCATCTATGACCGCATGCACACGCGGGAGATCGCGGCCTATGGCGGGCTGGTCAATCGCATGCCGCTTTACGCCGCCTGCTTCATGGTGTTCACGCTCGCCAATGTCGGGCTGCCGGGCACGTCCGGATTTGTCGGCGAATTCCTGTCGTTGATCGGCACCTTCAAGGTGCAGGTGGCGGTCGCCGTGCTTGCCACTCTTGGCGTCATTCTTTCGGCCGCTTATGCGCTGTGGCTCTACCGAAAGATTATTTTCGGTGTGCTCGACAAGCCAGTGCTGGCGGGCATCAAGGACATTGGCTGGCGCGAGTCGCTGATTTTCGCGCCGCTGGTTGCTCTCACGATCCTGTTCGGCTTCGTACCGAAGCCGGTTCTCGACATGTCGTCCGCCGCGGTGACGCAGCTCATCGACAACTACAACCATGCGCTGGCCGCTGCGAACGCCGCACCACTCCACGAAGCGCAAAACGTGCGCACCGCGCGATGACCGGCACCCTGCATTTCTCGGATTACTTGCCGGTGTTGCCGGAGCTCATCTTGCTGGGCAGTGCGATCGTTCTATTGCTCGCGGGCGTCGTCCGCGGCGAGGTCAGTTCGCCGGCGGTCAACAGCGCTTCGATCGCCATCCTTTTCCTGGTGGCGCTCGCACTGCTCGTGGTGCCGCCCGGGCCGCATGAGCTGTTCGGCGGCAGTTTCGTCGTCGACGATTTTTCTAGATTTCTCAAGATGTTGACCGTGACGGGCTCGGCCGGGGCGCTGCTGTTGTCGCTCGACTACCTGACTGCGGAGAGACAGCAGAAGTTCGAGTTCGGCGTGCTGGTGCTGCTGTCGACGCTCGGCATGATGATGCTCATCTCCGCCGCCGACCTGATCGCGCTCTATCTCGGCCTCGAGCTGATGAGCCTTGCCCTTTATGTACTTGCCGCCTCGAACCGTGACAATCTTAAGGCGACCGAGGCGGGACTGAAATATTTCGTGCTCGGCGCTTTGTCCTCGGGAATGCTGCTGTACGGCGCTTCTTTGATCTACGGATTTACCGGCACGGTGAGCTTTGCCGGCATCGCCAAGGCAGCGGGGCAGGGCGGCCTTGGGCTCGTTTTCGGCATCGTGTTTCTCTTCGTCGGCTTCTGCTTCAAGATCTCGGCGGTGCCATTTCACATGTGGACGCCGGACGTCTATGAGGGCGCGCCGACGCCGGTTACTGCGTTCTTTGCCGCGGCACCGAAAGTTGCCGGCATCGCCGTCTTCGTGCGTACGGCAATCGTGGCGCTTCACGATATTACTCACGAGTGGCAGCAAATCGTGGTGTTCGTGTCGATTGCCTCGATGGCGCTCGGCGCCTTCGCCGCGATCGGGCAGCGCAACATCAAGCGGCTGATGGCCTATTCGTCGATCGGCCATATGGGATTTGCGCTCGTCGGACTGGCGGCCGGCACCGCCGAAGGCGTGCAGGGCGTGTTGATCTACATGGTCATCTATGTGGCGATGACACTGGGCGTTTTTGCCGTGATCCTGGCGATGCGCCGCGGCGGCGTTCTCGTCGAGAACATTGGCGACCTTGCCGGGCTTGCGCGGACGAAGCCGTTGATGGCCTTTTTCATGGCAATGCTGTTGTTCTCGCTCGCCGGAATTCCGCCGCTCGCCGGCTTCTTCGCCAAGTTCTATGTCTTTCTCGCCGCCATTAAGGCCGGCTTGTTCACGCTTGCCGTGCTCGGCGTGCTCGCGAGCGTGGTGGCCGCCTACTACTACCTGCTGATCGTCAAGATCATGTATTTCGACGAGCCGGCGCAGGCCTTCGATTCGATGCCCGGTCGATTAGGCTTCGTGCTCGGCGTCAGCGGGCTGCTCAACTTATTATTCTTCGCTTATCCGGCGCCGTTGTTGCTGATGGCGACGACGGCGGCGAAGTCGCTGTTTTAGCGCGCGTCACGCGCGGGAAATGAACCGCGAAGCCACGGGCCTGGCGGGGGCCCGGCACCTGAGTTTCGAGACGCTCGGCTCGACCAATGCCGAGGCGCTGGCGCGTGCGCGCGCTGGCGAGAGCGGTCCGTTGTGGTTGACCGCAAAGACGCAACATGCCGGCCGTGGCCGCCGCGGCAATGTCTGGGTATCGCCGCCAGGTAATCTCTACGCCACCTTGCTGTTGACCGAGCCGTCGCCGCCGGCTGTGGCGGCCCAATTGTCGTTCGTCGCCGCGCTGGCGCTGCACGACGCGCTTACCGCGTGCGCGCCTCAGCTTAGTCCGTCGCTGACGTTGAAATGGCCGAATGACGTATTGTTCGGCGGCGCAAAGCTCGCCGGCATCCTCATCGAAGGGGAAAGCGCGCCGGCCTTTGCTGTCGCCATTGGCATCGGCGTCAATTGCGCCAGTCACCCAGCCGATACGTCATTCCCTGCGACTGACCTTGCAGCGGCAGGGGCGCGGGTAACTCCGGAAGCGCTATTTGCCAGCCTCGCCGCCGCCATGACAGGCCGCGTGGACCAATGGCGCGGCGGGGAGGGCTTTGCCGTCATCCGCGCCGACTGGCTCAAGCGTGCGGCCGGACTTGGAGAGCTGCTCCGCGTGCGGCTGCCGGAACGCGAACTGTCGGGACGCTTCCGCGGTTTGGATGAGGCGGGCCGCCTGCAGCTCGACCAGCCGGGCGGCGTGATCGCGGTGACCGCCGGCGAAGTGTTCGGATTGGGGGCCTGACGATGCCGGGACAGGGGCAGCTTTTCTTCGCGCCGCTCGGCGGCGTCGGCGAGATCGGCATGAACCTGTCGATCTACGGCATCGGTGACGAGCACCGTCGCGAGTGGCTCGTCGTCGATCTCGGCGTTTCCTTCGCGGCGGAAGAGCATTTGCCCGGCGTCGATCTGATCCTGCCGGACATCCGTTATCTCGTCGAGGAGCGGCGCAACATCGCCGGCCTGGTGCTGACCCATGCGCACGAAGACCATTTCGGCGCCATTCTCGATCTGTGGCCGCAGCTCAAGATACCGATCTATGCGACACCGTTCAGCGCGGCGCTGCTCGAGGCCAAGCGGCTGAGCGAACCCGGCGCCCCTGAGATACCGGTCACCACTATTCGGCGCGGGAGCCGTTTTGCCGTCGGTAGCTTTGACGTGGAATTGGTGACGATGGCGCATTCCATCCCGGAGACGAACGCCCTCATCATCCGTACGCCGGCGGGCACTGTGCTGCACACCGGCGACTGGAAGATCGACCCGACGCCGATCCTCAACGACCCGACCGACGAAAAAAAACTCCGCGCCTTGGGCGAGGAGGGCTGCCTGGCGCTGGTCGGCGACTCGACGAACGCCGTGCGCGAAGGCCGGTCGCCCTCGGAGGCCGATGTTGCCAAGACGCTTGCCGAATTGGTGAGGACCGCCAAGGGCCGCGTTGCGGTGACGACATTTGCATCGAACGTTGCTCGCTTGCGCGCGGTTGCCGACGCGGCGCTTGCCGCCGAGCGTGAGGTCGTCGTCATCGGCCGCGCCATGGAACGCGTCATACAGGTCGCGCGTGAGACCGGTCATCTCGACGGCGTTCAGGATTTTCGCCCCATCGATGCCTACGGTTATCTGCCGCCGAACAAGGTCGTGGCCTTGTGCACCGGCAGCCAGGGCGAGCCGCGCGCCGCGTTGTCGCGCATCGCCGAGGATCAGCATCCGGAGGTGACCTTTTCACCGGGCGACCAGGTTATCTATTCGGCGCGCACCATTCCCGGCAACGAGAAGGCGGTCGGCCGTGTCATCAACCTGCTGATCGAGCAGGGCATCGAAGTGATCACCGACCGCACGCATCTGGTGCACGTCTCCGGCCATCCGCGGCGGGCTGAACTCGAGGATCTGATTTCCTGGGTGAAGCCGAAGATCCTCATTCCGGTTCACGGCGAGGCACTGCACTTATCCGAACACGCGGCGCTGGCGCGGCGCCTGCGGGTGCCACAGGTCATCCAATGCAGCGATGGCGATCTCGTCCAGCTTTCCGGCAATGCGGGCGTCGTCGACGAAGTGCCGGCCGGACGCATCTACAAGGATGGCTCGCTTTTGGTCCCCGCCGAAGCGCGCACCGTCGCCGACCGCCGGCGCTTGAGCTTTGCCGGCGCGGTATCGGTGGCGCTGGCGTTAACCGATGACGGCCGCCTCGTCGACGATCCGTCCTATGACCTCATCGGCATCCCCGAACGCGACCGAGACGGCGGCCTTATGCATGAGGCCGTGCACGACGCCATCCTCGAGACATTCGAATCGCTTCCGCGCGGCAAACGGCGCGACCCCGACGCCGTAGGCGAAGCTGTTCGCCGCGCCGTGCGCGCCGCGGTGGCGCAGCGGTGGGGCAAGAAGCCCATGTGCCATGTCCATGTGTTGGCGGTATGATGTGGGCTTTGCAGGCTTAAGAGGTCATTATGATCGGCCGTCTCAATCACGTTGCGGTTGCAGTGCCCGATATCGCCAAGGCGGCGGAAATTTACCGCGCTATACTCGGCGCCGAGGTGTCGGGCGAGGTCAAGCAGCCGGACCACGGCGTCACGACGGTCTTCATCACCTTGCCCAACACCAAGATCGAGCTTCTGGAGCCGCTCGGCGCGAACTCGCCGATCGCCAGATTTCTCGAGCGGCATCCCGAGGGCGGCATCCACCACGTTTGCTACGAGGTCGAAGATATTGGTGCCGCCCGCGACACGCTCATCGCGCAGGGTGCACGGCTGCTCGGCGACGGCAAGCCAAAGACCGGCGCCCATGGCAAACCGGTGCTGTTCCTCCATCCGAAGGATTTTTGCGGCACTTTGATTGAGTTGGAACAGGCCTGAGCAGCAGGAAGCGAAAGCCGGCATTTGGACAATATCATGGGCCACAAAGATCCATGAACATCGGCACTTTCATCGCCATCTATTTCATCATCTGGTGGGTGGTGTTGTTTGCAGTTTTGCCCTGGGGGGTTCGCAGCCAGCACGAAACCGGTCAAATCGCTCCCGGCAGCGAGCCGGGCGCGCCGGCGGTTCATCTCGTGTGGAAGAAGCTGTTGTGGACCACGATTGTGGCCGGCCTCGTTTATGCGTTTTTCTATACTCTTTACCGATGCAATCTTGTTCCCATCGATTGGCTCATTGCGATCAGCAACCCGCCGCATAGTTGATGCTGCGGCCGCTTCTGAATCGAATTCAGGCAAAAAAAGAGCAGGGCGCACGGCCCTGCTCGTCACGATTGTCCCTTCCTCGATTTTGTCGGCTTCGTGCGAGGTGGTCGCGATGTCTCGCGCCTAGGACTTGCTTTCCTCCCAAGACTTGGACCGCACGCCGGAACCGGTCTTAGCGCCGGTATCTCCATTCACACGGCTCGCGGACGCTAGCCGATTGTGACGAGCCTGTCATCATTATTTCGCGATAGGAACATTGGTTTGGCCCGCGTCGATCACGATCGGAGCATCGAGCACAATCGGCGAACCCGTTCCGCTATCAACCGTCAGCGTCACGTTCCATACACCCGGTGTCGGGATTTCCAAATCGTCGACATGCCAGGCCTGATCGCTCTTGCGCACGCCGGAGCGTGAAATTCGGGCAGCGCCAATATCTGCCTTCGGACTGAGCACGAGCGTCACCGCTTTCGCGGGATATATCGAAAAATCCTCTCGCATCAACAGAATACGAACTCGTGCGGGCCCCGCCCGGCCCGGCTCGATGGTGACGTCGGCCATTGCCGGTAGTTCGTGAATATGGACAAAGGCCGCGTCGCTCGGGATCTGCTCGGTCGGGATGTGGACGTGGTCATGGATCGGCGGTGCCATTGTTCCAAGCATGCCAACGAACATGAACGCCACAAGCGCGAGGGCGGTTTCCGCCAGGCTGTTGCGTTCGAGGGCGCGTACTGCGCTCGGCGCCGCGAGCCGCGGGGTCAGGCGGTATCTATTGACCGTCGCGACACCCACCATGGCCGCAAACAAACCAATCTTGAGCAGCACAATCCGCCCATAGCTCGTTAGAACCAAGTCGCGCGGTCCGGAAAGCAGGTTCCAGGAGTTAATGATTCCGGTTGCTAGCAGCGTTCCGACACCAGCGATGCCGAGGAACGAAAAACGTCGAGCCGCATCGGCGGCTGTGCCGCGCCCCTGACGCAAACAAATGACCAGCGCCGGCAGCGCGCCGATCCAAATCGCCGCGGCAACCAAATGCAGCACGTCAGATGCAAGCTCGACATGGGCGCCGGGCGTCGCTCCGGCGTGCCCGACCAAAGCAAGTGAACCGATCAGGCCGGCGCCGGCAGCAAGCTGCAGCCAGCCTGCGGCAGGCGCAAGCACGGCGGCGCCGAGCAGTAGCGCAAGTCCAAGGCGCACCATCCAGACAAGACCGAAGCGCGTTTGCTCCAGCACCGACCAGACGCCGCCGTGGGCACACACGTTGATGAGCGAAGCGCCGAAAATGTCGGAGGCAAGCCAGATAAGCCACATCACGCCCGAAACAATGGCGATGGCGAGCCCGCTCCAGACAAGCCAGCGCGCGGAACGCCGGAACTTGGCTGCGGCGACGTTATCCAAACGCAACACAGGTTCGGCCACGAGGACAAGATAGGCCGCCGTTCCCGCCGCAAGCGCAGTTGCGGCGAAATGAACGGCTCGCGCCAAGACAAGCGGCTCAATCACGAAGGCATCAGCTCACGGGCGAACGCTGAAGGTGAAATCCCCCTGCGTGCGATGTGTGTCCACAGATAGAACACGCCAGATCACATGATAAGTCCCCGGCGGCAGGAATTTGAGCGGCACCTGAAGTTCCGCACGGTTGGCCGGATCGACGGTCGCCTTGCCCGCTTGCATGGCAATACCTTTGGCGTCTCGAACTTCTACAGTGGAAAAGGCCGGCTCAAGCGATTCCGTGAACCAGAGCGTCACCGATTTTGGTGCCGAGACGTTGCTGCCAACCGCAGGACTTGCATGATCAAGATGAGCGTGGGCCAGCGCATCGGACACCGGTAGTAGTAGCGGCAAGCACGCCGCAATAGTGTAGGCGTGTTTAATCATTGTCCTCTCCTCATTTTGCTGCCGAAGATTTTCGAGAGAATTGAGCTGGTCGACAACATCGACTGACGCACCGCCGTGACCGGCGTCCGCCGGGAGATCACCGCGAGCGGCATCGAATGGATGACGAAATTGCCCAGGCCGAGAATAATGCCTGCTGTTTTCAACGGTCCACGCCAAATGAGCACACGTGGGTCGAACTCGGCATCGACGTCGCCGATTTCAGGGTAGGCAATGACAGTCGCTCTTAAACCGGAAGACCACGAGCTCGTGCGTTCCTCATTCTTGTACAGCCGGCTGAAAATCGTCTCGATTTTCTGGAATCCTTTAGCGCCAGTCATCGCCGGTTCGCGACCTACCGACAAACCTTTACGTAGGTACAGATCTTTTTGAAATTGACCCAGTGGCACTGCTGCTCCATTCGGCAGATCTTATCTTTCTTTTCGATATGCGATTTTGAGTCCCGAGCGAAAGCTGACGAGGCCAAATCGACGGACGTGAGCAGCGTGATCGCAATCAATCCGACATTCATCATGGCGTATGTTCGCCGATCTCTAGCTCCAGACCGAGCCGATTCTAGTCGTCGATCAAAGACACGTAGAAAGGGGAACACCGACCGAAATCTTTTGGCGCCCGAGCAGACAACCATCCGTCCATTTCCCTCTAAAGACGCCGCGTCGACTCGTAAGTGACCCCTCGCCGTTGGGCTTTCCATTGTGGAATTCGCCGTCATAGCGTGCTCCCTTGAGTGTCAAAATGCCGTAACCGTTTGGCATGCTATTTGAGATGTCACCGTCATACCGACCGAGAGACCACATTTGCGCGCCGTGACCGACCTGACGGCCGATTTTCCACGTGCCTTCATCGATCTCGTAGATCTGGCCATTTTGCAGCCACTGCAGCCGACCACTGCCGTCGGCAAAACCATTGACGCAGGCGCCGAACCAAATGATTTTTTCAACAGACTTTGGATTTGGATTCCAGACCTTACATCCGGATTTTTGGTCGGCGATAAAGGCACCTTGAGGGGTCGTCTGGCCGAACGCGAGGTTGTTGCACCCGAACGTCAATGCGCATGCGACGGCGACTATACGGATAAGATGCATTATGTACCTACTTTTTGGACGTACCTAATTCACCCTTCAATAAAGGATCGACCACGCTTTTAAGTAGTTCCTCTCGAACATCAATGAATTTGTCACGAACAATGCCGTTCCGATCGATGACATATGTAAGCGGAAATCCTTCCGGTACACCGAAGCCGTTATCCGAAATATCGTTGAATAGCGCGGTTGGATAATTGAGCTTGCGGCTCACGTCGCGAGCTTTCTGATAGTCAGATGGGCGGTCAGTGCTGATTCCAATCAATTCGAAGCCATCTTTGTGGTGGCGTTGATAGAATGTATTTAGGATTGGCATTTCTTTCTTGCAGGGTGCGCACCACGTTGCCCAATAATTGATGAGAACGACCGAGCCGCGCATCCTCGAAAGATCGAACGTTTGACCATCTAATTTTTTGAGGATCAGCGGCGGCGCCGGTTCATTAATCATTGGTGGCCCTCGCTCCGGACTGGCGAATGCGCAGACAACGCCGGAGAGAAGCAAGACGGTCGCACAAAGCATCAGCAGCGCTACGGGTAACGAAACAAGTCGATTGTAGATACAGTTCCTGAAGCGTCGCTTTGTTGGATAAATGGCGTGCACCGATGTCTCGCTCGAAAGTAGGTTGTGGCGGCCCCGCACGTCCGAGGACAAGTCGGGGCCGCGTACCAGTCAAAAATTGTAGCTTGCGACCAATTTGTACATCACAGGCGCGATCAATTGTCCCTCGCTCCCCTCATCATTTACGGCGGCATTTGTGCGGTAATAAACGGGCACTTCGACGTCAAAATAAAATTTGACAACACGCTTATTGAGTTCATCGACAACTTTGGTGAATTCAATACCAGGAGCGATCATTAGTCGGTCGAAACCAGAATTCAGCGGATCAGCGGCGTCTCCTCCGTCGCGAACTCGATGCGAGCCAATAAGCTGAAAAATCGGAGCGATCTTGTCAAAGCCGAGGATATGATAACCGTTGTTGTAAACAACACCGGCGGTTCCATCGATCTGGTACCCTGGTTTGTAAGTTTGCATGAGGCCACTGCCCGTTGGATCAAGTGCGGATTGATACGCAAACGGAATTCTGGCCATCACTTGTGTGAAGTATTGCCAAGCGTTGTCGCCGGTAATCATGCCGCGTTTAAACCCACCGATCATGAGATCGGTACTCCCCGTGCCGATCTGTGAGTCTCGATCGAAACCGGTCGCCGTAAATGTTCCGGTGGGTAGTTTCAACCCGAGCATCAAGCCCAGCGACATGTCACTCGCAAAGCCGGTGTACATGCCCATTAATTCAACGTCGCCGATGCTTCGTGAGTTGAAATGATCGATTGTGACCCCGTCGTCATCGAGAGTGGAAAATCCGCGGGTCACATAGGGTATCTTTGCCGCCACGCCCCATTGGCGGTTAAACATGTATTCAAAGCCGACACTGTACCAAGTCGTGTTTAGCCTTTTGTCGTTGTTCAAACTCGCGTCGGCTTTTGACGTACCAATCCAGTTTTGGGTTTGATCCGAATGGTCTACTTCAAAGTAGACCCTTCCGCCGTGATCGTCTTCTTGCGGTAGCCCGCCAAACCCGACGTCAAATACGCTGCAGCCACAGGCGCAAGCCCATGCAACGCTGGGTGTAAAGCAGAAAAGCAAGGCAAATGCCGAGCCGGCACCAATTATGGCGCAAAAAGTCCGAGTCGATTTGAACATGGCAGTTTCCCCGATGATGCGGATTGATGATTGTCTGGACAGTGCGCGAAGCGCACCGACATTCACACCGCTCGGGGAGGACCTCTGGCGAGCTTGGGATCGGATGTTAGGCCTGCACGTGACGGCGCCGAGGCTGAACGCGGCAAGTGCAGAAGGCGCACTGGTCGGAAACCGACGGCAAACGCAACATCGGGCGCCGGCGGCGGCGCAGTCAAGCTGCACAAGCTGCAATGTTCGCAGGCGTGCCCGGGGATCAGGCCCGATTTGGGGGCTTGATCGCTCGGCGTTCCGGTGACGCTGTGGCATATAACGGAGAAGGGATCGACCGCAGCGGTGCTGCCGGTGACCGGCGACAGCCCAAGGACAATGACGTTAAGGGCGACCGCATAGATCGCCAGCAACGTCACGCTTCGCCGCAACAAACGACGCATGCCACCCGTCCAGCCCCTTTATAGCTCAAGAATCCCCGGCGCCGCATTTTATTCCGGGCATCGGAACCCCTTGTGTTTTGCCAAGGCTTCCGCTTTCACAAGGGGCAGTTTTCCGCGATTCCGGGCCTAAGCATGCGTCTATCCCGCTATTTCCTGCCGACTTTGCGTGAAACGCCGAAAGAGGCGGAGATCGTCTCGCACCGCTTGATGCTGCGGGCCAGCATGATGCGCCAGGAGGCCGCCGGCATCTATGCCTTCCTGCCGCTCGGCTTCCGCGTGCTGCAGAATATCTGCCGGATCGTGCGCGAGGAACAGGACCGTTCGGGCGCCATCGAGCTGTTGATGCCGACCATCCAGTCGGCCGATTTATGGCGCGAAAGCGGCCGTTATGACGCCTATGGCAAGGAAATGCTGCGCATCAATGATCGGCATGGGCGCGATATGCTCTACGGGCCGACCAACGAAGAAATGATCACGGAAGTCTTCCGCGCTTATGTGCGCTCATACAAAGATCTACCGCTCAACCTCTATCATATCCAGTGGAAGTTCCGCGACGAAGTGCGTCCGCGCTTCGGGCTAATGCGCGGTCGTGAATTCCTGATGAAGGATGCCTACTCCTTCGACGTCAATCAGAAGGGCGCGCAACATTCCTACAACAAGATGTTCGTCGCTTATTTGCGCACGTTCGCGCGTTTGGGATTGAAGTCGATCCCGATGCGCGCGGAGTCCGGTCCGATTGGCGGCAATCTGTCGCACGAATTCATCATTTTAGCCTCGACAGGGGAGTCGGAAGTCTTCTGCCATAAGGACTATCTCGATTTTGCCGTGCCCGGACCCGACGTGAATTTCGACGATGTCGGCCTGTTGCAGCAGATCGTCGACAAGTGGACTTCGCACTATGCCGCCACCTCCGACATGCACGACGCTGCGGCCTATATGAAAATTCCCGCTGATAAACAAATGTCGGCGCGCGGCATTGAAGTCGGCCACATTTTTTACTTCGGCACTAAATATTCGGAGCCGATGAAGGCGCTTGTGGCGACCGCCGAGGGCGCCGAAGTTCCCGTGCACATGGGAAGCTATGGCATCGGTCCTTCGCGCCTCGTCGCTGCAATCATCGAGGCTTCGCATGACGACGCCGGAATCATCTGGCCGGAGACGGTAGCTCCGTTCAAGGTTATCATTCTCAATCTTAAGCAAGGCGATGGAGCGACCGACTCCGCGTGCGAGAGCTTGTATCGTGAGCTCGCCGCCAAAGGCATTGACGTGCTCTATCATGATCTCGACGAGCGGCCGGGAGCCAAATTCGCGACCGCCGATTTGATCGGCATGCCGTGGCAGGTGCTGATCGGCCCCCGCGGACTCGCCGAAGGCAAAGTCGAACTCAAGCGCCGCGCCGACGGGGCCCGGGAGATGGCGAGTCCGGCGGCGGCATTGGATCGGTTATCGCGCCCCTCATCGCTACAATAAGCTGTGTGCTTCCAGGGGGTTTTCGTGATGGCGGGGCTTGAAACCGCCAGAATCGTGTGAAAATCCGCCTCTGTGGGAACTTCAGCCGTATGAATGAGCCTTCCGGCACGCGGCCGTTTTCGCCGTTCGAATGGATGCTGTCGCTGCGCTACCTACGCGCGCGCCGCAAGGAAGGATTCATCTCGGTCATCGCTGGGTTCTCCTTCCTCGGCATCATGCTCGGGGTCGCTACGCTGATCATCGTCATGGCGGTGATGAACGGCTTTCGCATGGAACTGCTCGACAAGATTTTAGGCCTCAACGGGCACCTGCTGATCCAACCGCTAGAGAAGCCGCTCACCGACTGGGCCGATGTTGCGGCGCGCATCGACAAGGTGCCGGGCATCCGCTTGGCTGCGCCGATCGTCGAAGGGCAGGCGCTGGCGTCGTCGCCGTTCAACGCCAGTGGCGTGCTCATTCGTGGTATCCGGCTTGAGGATCTTGAGAAGCTTCCCTCGGTTGCCAAGAACATTAAGCAGGGGACACTGCAGGGTTTCGATTCAGGCCAGGGTGTGGCGATCGGCCGCAGGCTCGCCGACCAGTTATCGCTGCGCTCCGGTGATAACATCACGCTGGTCGCACCGCGCGGCGCGGTGACGCCGATGGGAACG
>Ga0335083_10003428_pt1 | contig 20570 bp, 21 predicted proteins | sample Lox_Sample_42_FD_206716 | JGI IMG/M metagenome (GOLD analysis project Ga0335083, IMG submission 206716) | Soil microbial communities from Loxahatchee National Wildlife Refuge, Florida, United States - Lox_Sample_4.2 | ecosystem: Environmental > Terrestrial > Soil > Wetlands | place: USA...
GGAGCGTCAGCCCGAGGACGAGCACCAGCGCCAGGCTGAACATGACGTACGCGCCCGTGAGCACGACGAGCACGACGCCGCGGATGACCGCGTCCGCTGCCGACCGGCCGCGCGCCACCAGGTCGCGAGCGTCGAGCGATGCGGGCAGTCCCGCTTGAGCGGCGCGGAGATCGCCCCGCGAACGAGCGACGAGCACCTGCTCCGTGCGCCCGGCCAGCTCCTCGACCGTCAGGCGGCCGCGGACGAAGTGCTCGCGCAGCGTCGCGACGACCCGGTCGCGCTCACCGTCGCCGACGTACATGCCGTCATGGTAGAGACTTCTCGCCATGGCGCACCGCGCCCCGAGCGAGCTCCGCATCCGGCCGCAGGAGGAACGTGACGCCGCGGCCGGCGCAGCGCTCCGCCGGGAGGCGGACGACACCGAGGTCATCTCGGAGGCCGGCTGGCTGAACAGCTTCCGGCGCAGCAGCCCACGCCTGCGCCGGCTCGCGCTGACGGCGGAGCTCCACGGGGAGGTCGTCGCCATGGGCCGGACCGGGCTCAACACCGGGACGACGACGGTCGGCGCCGCCTGGCTCGGGATCAACGTGGCCGCCTCGAAGCGGCGCCAGGGGATCGGCTCGGCCCTGCACGAGCTGCTCTTCGATCACCTGCGCACGATCGAGGCGACGGAGGTGACCACGTTCATCCGCTGGAGCGAGGAGGCCGAGCGGTGGGCGACGGCACGTGCCTGGGAGCGCAAGCTGACGGCCCCGCTGATTGCACTCGACCCGCGCGGCGTTCCCGAGCCCGACCCGCCGGCGGGCTTCAGGTGCGTTTCGGCGAGCACATTCGATCGCAAGCAGGCCATCTTCGAGCTGACCCGTATCGGGATCATCGACGAGCCGAGCCCCGTGCCGAATGACGACCTGCGCTACGAGGACTGGCTCGAGGAGTGGAACGATCCGGACCTGGATCACGACGCGACCACCCTCGTCGTGCAGGACGATCTGCCGGTCACCTTCGCCTACATCAAGATCACAGGGTCACGCGCCCAGCATGCGGGGACGGCCACCCACCCCGAGTACCGTGGGCGCGGCCTGGCGAGTGCCGCGAAGCGCCATGCGCTCCGGGTCGCCGCTGCGAAGGGCGTGACGCAGATCACGACGAGCAATGCGGAGGAGAACATCGCAATGCGCGCCATCAACCGGAGGCTCGGTTTCGAGCCGATCGGCGAGCACGTGATCCTCGGCCGGAGCGTCGAGCTCCCCTGATCCGACGGCTCAGAACTCGCTCTCGCCGGCCGCGACAGGCGCCGCGACCACGAGCGCACCGACCCGCGACACCGCGCCCGCAAGCAGCGGGTAGACGAGCACCGAGATCATCCCGGCGCCGATCAGCGATGCGCCGACGTTCGCGGCAATCGCACCGTGTTCCGTCCCGACACTGACGATCGCCACGATCAGCGGAAGCGCAGTCGCGCCGTAGAGCGCGAGCCCGGCGGTCTGCCGCCCCCCGAGGTCGCCGAGCCACAGCAACGCCGACGCTCCACGGACGACGAGCAGCAGGCCGAGGAAGAGGGCCGCGAGGGCGAGCCCGCGTGCGCTGAGCAGGCTGTCGAGATCGAACTGGAGGCCCGTGGTGACGAAGTAGACCGGGATCAGGAACCCGAAGGCGACCCCTTCGAGCCGGATCTTGACGAGCTGGCCCTCGGGGCTGTTCAGCACGAGGCCGACGATCAGGCCGGCCGCGAACGCGCCGAGCACGAAGTCGAAGCCGACGTCGATCGCGAGCAGGACGAGCGCGCCCAGGAGGAGGATCGAGAGTCTGACGGCCGCCTGACCGGTCGACTCGAGCGTGTCGCGCAGGATCGTGATCACGCGCGGCGGACGGGCGCGAAGAGCCACGAGCGCAGCCCCGATCGAGATGCCGCCGAACACCAGGAGCAGCACGACCTCGGTCGCCGCCCCGTAGACGCCGGTCAGGAAGACCGAGATGACGACGATCGGCCAGAACTCGCCGGCGACGCCCGTCCCGAGCACCGCCGTCCCGAGGCGTGTCGGCAGGACGCCCGAGTCGCTGAGGATGGGAACCAGCGTTCCGAGCGACGTGGTGCTGAGCGCGACGCCGAGCAGCCATCCCGCCGAGTCGAGGCCGAAGTGGCTGAGCGTGTAGCCGAGGGCGATCCCGAGCGCGATCGAGATCGCCCAGCCGAACGTCCCGCGGATGATCGAACCGCGCGGCACGTGCCTCTCGACCACCTCGAGCCCGGCGAAGAAGAAGAGGACGGCGAGGCCGAGGTTCGCGAGGAACCGGATGAACTCGTTGGGCGTCGCCCATCCGAGCGCCTCGGGGCCGATCGCGATCCCGAGGATGATCTCGATCACGACCGTCGGGACGACGGCGCGCCGCCCGATCCGAGACAGGAAGGCGGCGGCGGCCGAACAGGCGAGCACCAGAACGAGCGACCGGGCCTGGGTGCTCGTAACGGATGCGGCCGCCAGCGTGTGCATCGGGCCACACGCTAACGCTCTGCCGCGAGAATGTTCGTCGGTGTCCGCAACAGGTCAGATCGCCGTTCGCCGCCTCGCCGGCGGCGACCTCGCAGCAGCGCTCGACGGCCTAGCCGCCGTGCTCGCCGACTGCGTCGCCGGCGGCGCATCCGTCAGCTACATGGACCCGTTCTCGCACGAGCAGGCGCGGACCGCCTTCGTGGGCTTCGCCGGCGAGGTGGACATGGGCCGGCGCCTGCTGCTGGCGGCCTTCGACGACCGAACGATCGTCGGCACGGTGCAGGTGATCCTCGCAGCGCCGCCGAACCAGCCGCACCGGGGCGAGATTGCGAAGCTGCTCGTGCATCGCGAAGCGCGCCGGCGCGGCGTCGCACAGCTTCTGATGGAGCACGCGGAGATCGAGGCGCGCGCCGAGGGCAAAACGCTGTTGAACCTCGACACGGTCACCGGCGACCCGGCCGAGCGACTCTACGCTCGGCTCGGCTGGCAGCGCGTCGGCGTGATCCCCGGCTACGCGCTTTACCCGGACGGCCGGGTCTGCGACACCACGATCTTCTACAAAGAGATCTAGCCTCTCCCGGCTTCGGGCGTAAGAACGCTCAGGCAGACGAGCGGCCTACTTCTCGGGGTCGGCTTCGCCCATCCCCGTGACCCACGGCGCCAGGGCGTCCAGGGCGCTGCTTCGGTCGACGATGATGTCGACAGCGTCGTCGTCTGTCCACATCCAGATCATGTCGGTGTCCGGGTAGACCACTGCTCCGGCGGCTGCCGAGCTCGAGGAGAACATCGCCACGCGGGCGGTCGACTCGCTGTTGTTCCGCACGTGGTGCGCCCCTGCGGGGCCGGACGGGAAGAAGACGATGTCCCACGGTTCGAGTCTCTCTTCACCGTCCGGGTGTCGAAGCGTTGGGTTACCCGAGACGACCAGGAGCCATTCCTCGTCGGGATCTTCGTAGTGGTAGGGGCCGATCGCCTGGCCGGGAGGCAGCTCGTAGACGCTCAACCCGGTTCGAACCGCGCCAAGCGCCGCCCCAACGCGAGTGCTGTTCCGCCGGAAGCCCTCAGGCAGCTGAGGACGCGGCTCGCACTCGATCGCCACTAGGTTGGCTCGCCGAACCGGGTCAGTAGTCATTGGGACTCCTTTCCGTTCATCACCGGAAGAGACTGTGTGGAACCGAAGATCATCGCCGAGCATCCGGCCGAGCGCTCAGGGGTCGGTAAGACTCCAGAACACTCGCCCATGCGAGTCCGTGCCTCCGTACGATCTGAGTCGATGCGCGCGAGCCTCAGCCGACCGATGCGGGGAACGTGGAATACATCCGCTTAGGTCGCACGGGTCTGAAGGTGAGTCGTCTCGCTCTTGGCTGCATGAGCTATGGCGATCCGACGACCGTGAATGCGCATCCTTGGTCGCTGGTCGAAGAGCAGGCTCAGCCGTTCTTTCAGCAGGCCGTCGAGCTGGGTGTGACGTTCTGGGACACGGCGAACGTGTACCAACTTGGCACCTCCGAAGAGGTGGTCGGGCGCGCGATCCGGCGTTTCTCCAGCCGTGAGGAGATCGTGCTCGCGACGAAGGTCCGCGGTTGGATGCACGACGGGCCGGGCGGGGAGGGTCTCTCACGCAAAGCGATCCTGGAACAGCTCGACGGGTCGCTGACCCGGCTCGGTACCGACTACATCGACCTGTACCAGATCCACCGCTTCGACCCGGACACCCCGGTCGAAGAGACGATGGAGGCCCTCCACGACGTGATCCGGGCGGGAAAGGTCCGCTACATCGGGGCCTCGTCGATGTACGCGTGGCAGTTCGCGAAGCTCCAGCACGCCGCGGACCTAGGCGGCTGGACACGCTTCGTCTCGATGCAGAACCAGTACAACCTCCTCCGTCGCCACGACGAACCGGAGCTGATGGCCATGTGCGGCGAGATGGGCGTCGGCCTCGTGCCCTACTCCCCGAACGGCAAGGGCCGCCTCGCGCGCCCGGCGGGCGAGCAGAGCCTCCGCTCCGACACCGACAGAGTCGTCCAGGCGTTCGACTCGCCCTACGACGAACCGGTGATCAATGCGGTTCAGGCGCTCGCCGAGGCACGAGGAGTCACCATGGCCCAGATCGCCCTCGCCTGGGTCCTCCGCAACCCGCTCGTCTCAGCACCGATCGTCGGCGCGACGAAACCCCACCACCTGCCAGAGGCCGTCGCAGCACTCGACCTCCAGCTCACCGATCAGGAAGCCGAAGAACTCGAGCAGCCCTACCAGCAGTCCGGACAATCCTGGTACTGACGAGCACTCGGTTCGCGACGCCTCGCCGGACGCCCAAGCGTCGTTCCCGAACACTCGCACAGGCCACGACTCCTCTGCCAGCGAGCTAGTCCTGCACGACGGCGAACAAGCGTCGGGGCCCGTCGATGCCCTTTAGTTGATGCGTGCCTCGGTCCTGGAAGCGGAGCGCGGAGCCTGCGACGATGTCCTTGACGGTCTCGGATACGAGCACCTCGCCGCCGGCAGCGTTGGCCATCACGCGTGCGGCGAGATGCACTGCGATGCCACGTACGGCGTCGTTCCTCTCGACGACCTCGCCCATGTGAACACCCGCGCGCGCCCGGATGCCGAGTTCCTCGGCCGTCGCCTGAATGCGCTGCGCCGCGCGAACGGCATTGACCGGTCCGTCGAACGCGGCCATGAGCCCGTCACCGGTACGGTCGACGAGGCGTCCGCCGTGCGTGGTGACGGCTCGCTCGGCGGCGTCTCCATAGGCGGTGAGCAGATCCGTCCAGCGCTCGTCTCCGAGCGTGCGCGCAAGACTCGTGGAGCCTTCGAGGTCGCAGAGCAGGATTGCGCGCACCACGCCCGGTTCGAGCACAGCCGGCCGGATGCCGGTGACGAAGTGCTCGATCTCCGCGCACAATGCCTCTGCATCTCCCAGCCAGGGCACATGCTCGTCCCCTGCCAGGGAAACGAAGCGGGCTCCGGGAATCCGTTCCGCGAGATAGCGTCCGGTGGCCTCGGGACCAACAGGGTCGTCGCGGCGGCTGAGAACCAGGGTCGGCACGCGAATCGAAGGCAAGAGCTCCCGCGTGTCGATCAACGCGTTCGACTTGGCGAGAGCCACTGCAGCCGCCGGGCTCACCGCCGACTGCGCGTAGAGCGCGCGCCGCTGAGCGAACAACGGGTCTGCGTCGGGGTGCGTAAGCAGGACGTGCTCGACCGTTCCCCAGCCCGACTCGAGCTCCGCGTACCACCCCTCACTCTCCTCTTCGGAGTCGCCGAACGGGTAACCCTCTCGCCGCCGGAACGTAGCCTGCGTTCCGTAGAGAACGAGGCTCCTGACACGCTCGGGGTACGCGACAGTGAGCAGGATGCCCAGAGGCCCGCCCTCGCTCCACCCCAGGACGTGCGCGGATGTCAAACCTGCCGCATGCATCACCGCCCGCGCGTCTGCCATCCGCTCGTCCGGCGTCGGAACACCGGTCGGCCGGTCAGACATCCCCGTTCCCCGCTTGTCGAAACGAACCACCCGTGCGAACGACGCCAACCGCTCGCACCAACGAACCCAGCTCGGCTCTTCCCAATCAAGCGCGAGGTGCGAAAACCAGCCCGGGATGATCAGCAGGTCCGCCGGCCCATCACCAACCACCTGGTAGGCGATGTTCAGCTCCCCACTTCGCGCGTACCGAACCGGCGGCGGCACGCAGACAGACTAGGACGCAAACGAACAAACCGAAAGCGCGTGCCCGCGAATCCTCGACCCCGACTCGCTCGGGTTGCGGGCGTCGATCCGATCGTCTATCGATCGAGTCGATAGATGCGCTCGACGACCTCGGCGCCGACTCCTTGCGCGAAGCCCGTCTCGGAGCCCACCTCGACGAAGCCGGCTCGAGCAAGCACCTTCGCCGACCCGACATTGTGGCTGGCCACGCGACCACGGAGTGGCCTGGTCGTTTCGATCGCGAGGAACGCAGCGAGCGCCCGCGATGCCAGGCCTTGACCCCATCGCGCCGGTGCGATCCAGTACGTGACCTCCCGCTGTCCGTCCATCGTGAAGCTGCCGATCGTTCCGACGAATTCCCCGCCGTCGTCGATCGCCAGCAGCGTGTTCGAAGGGTCGCTGCGGACGCGCTCGTAGTGGGCGTCGAACGCGGAACGGTCGGACGGATTCGCCCGCGTGAACGCAGCCATCCGGACCGCGCGAGGATCGCTCTCCCACGTAAAGAGCGCATCGAGATCGCGGTCTGCGAACGGCCGAAGAGTTAACGCCACGAGCTAGCGTTCCTCACGCGCATACGGACGCCCGAGCGCAGCCGGGGCACCGAGCCGGCGCCGGACGCCGGCGGTCGAGACCACGACGAGCACGACGATCGTCATCACGTAGGGCAGCGACTGGAACAGCTCCGGCGGGATGCCGGTCAGGATGCCGCGTGCCTGGAACGTGAACGGGATGCCGGAGAACGCACCGAAGAAGTACGCCCCGACGAGACAGAGCACGGGCCGCCAGAAGGCGAAGATCACGAGCGCGATCGCGATCCACCCGGCGCCGCCGGTGATGCCGTCGACCCACTGCGGCGTGATCCACAGCGTGAACACGGCGCCGCCGACGCCGGCGAACGCACCGCCGATCACGGTGTGGACGTAGCGATAGGCACTGACGTTGATGCCCATTGCGTCCGCAGCGTCGGGAGCCTCCCCGACGGCGCGGAGATTGAGGCCGGGCCGCGTGCGGCTGAGATAGAGGGCGACGGCGATCACGAGCAGCCACGAGATGTAGACGAGCGCGGACTGGTCGAACAGGATCGGCCCGACGAACGGCGCCGTCTGCCACCCGTGCGGCAGGAAGGCCGAGAACTGGTGACGCGCCGGCTGGTCGGCGACGTTGAGATCGTTGCCGAGGTACGACGAAAGGCCGGCGGCGCCGGCGAAGATGGTCAGCGCCAACCCCGAGACGATCTGGTTGGCGCGCAGCGTGACGACCAGGAACGCCTGAAGGAGACCCAGAGCCGCGCCTGACAGCGCGGCGACCGCGAAGGCGGCAGGCAGCGAGCCCGTCTTCTGGACCGCCCAGAAGCCGAGCACTGCCCCGACGAGCATCATTCCCTCGACGCCGAGGTTGAGGACTCCCGACCGCTCGGTGAGCAGCTCGCCGAGCGCGGCGTAGAGAAGCGGCGTCCCGTAGACGACGGCCGAGGCGAGCACGACGACAACGATCGAGTTGTTGATGCCGGAGGCCAGGATCACGCCGCCGCCTCCACGCGTCGGGAACGCCGGTCGATCGTGAAGCGATAACGAAGGAGCAGCTCACCGCCGAGCACGCAGAAGAGGATCAGCCCCTGCAGCACGCCGACGAGCCCCGACGGGAAGTCGGCGCCCTGTAGGGCGTACCCCGCGTTTTGCAGGCCCCCGAGCAGGAAGGCGATCAGGCAGACGGAGAACGGGTTGTAGCGGGCGAGCGCCGCGATGACGATCCCGGCATAGCCGTAGCCGGCGGCGGTGAGACCGCGCGGGTCGAGCGTGTGCCGGAAGTCGCCGTCCTGGCTCGCGCCCCCGAGGCCGGCGATCGCGCCCGAGAGCGCCATCACCGCAAGGATCTTGCGGCGAGTGCGCATGCCCGCGTAGTTGGCCGCCCGCGGCGAGTCGCCGATCACGTGGACCTCGAACCCGAACCTCGTCCGCGAGTAGAGCACCCAGACGAAGACCGCAACCGCGACGCCGAGCACGAGCCCGAAGGGAAGCTCGAGCGCGCCGACGTGGAGCACCGGCCAGGTCGCCGCGTCGGGGAGGATCTTTCCCTGCGGGAACACCTTCGCGCTCGGCGTCGACGTGTCGCGCCAGTAGGACAGCGAGTCGAAGATCAGGTAGTCGATGACGAGCGCCGCGACGTAGTTGAGCATCAGCGAGGTGATGATCTCGTTGGTGTTCAGGTAGGCCCGCAGAAAGCCCGGGATCAGCGCGAATGCCGCACCGCCGACGATGCCGGCGCCGATCATCGCCGTCACCGACAGGAAGCTCGACGCGTTCCCGAACGCGATGCCGGCGGCGGCGCCCAGGATCGCGCCCATGTAGAGCTGGCCTTCGCCGCCGATGTTGAACAGCTGCATTCGGAAGGCGACGGCGGCGCAAAGGCCCATGAAGATCAGCGGCGTCGCCGACACGAGCGTCGAGTTGAGCGCGAACATGCTGCCGAAGCCGGTCACGAGCAGCCGCCAGAACGTGTGCCCGGGCGCGTGCCCGGTCGCAAGCAGAACGACCGTCATCACGACGAACGCGACGAGGATCGAGCCCAGCGGGACGGCGACGTCGAGCCAGCGCGGCTGCTCGAGGCGGCGCTCGATGCGGATCACGGGGCCGGCTCCGCGTCGGCCTTCCCACCCGCCATCAGCAGGCCGATCTCGTCGAGCGTGGCGGCCCCTGCGTCGAGCTCGGCGACGATCTCGCCCTCGTACATGACGGCGATGCGGTCCGACAGCGCGAGGATCTCGTCGAGGTCCTCCGAGATCAGGAGCACGCCGACACCGCCCGAGCCGGCCTTGCGCAGCTGCGTGTGCACGGTCTCGATCGCCGCCACGTCGAGCCCTCTGGTCGGCGAGGCGACCACGAGCACGCGCGGCTGGCCGTCGAACTCCCGCCCGAGGACGATCTTCTGCAGGTTCCCGCCGGAAAGCCGGCGCGCAGGCAGCTCGGGCGCGCCGCCGCGGACGTCGTAATGCCGGATCAGCTGCGAGGCGTGAGCGCGAATCGCGCGCAGCCGCAAAAGCGGCCCCCACGCGAACCGCGAGCTGCGATACGCCTTCAGCACCGAGTTCGAGGCGATCGAGAGGGACGGCGCGACTCCGGTGTGCAGCCGGTCCTCGGGGACGTGCGAGATGTGAGCACGGATCGCAGCGCGCGCATCGCCGGGACGCAATCGCTTGCCGTCGATCGTGACGGTGCCCTGCGTCGGCGGGCGCATGCCGGTCACGACCTCCGCGAGCTCGCGCTGGCCGTTGCCGGCTACACCCGCGATGCCGAGGATCTCGCCGGAGCGGAGCGTCAGCGACACACCGCGCAACGCTGGGCTGCCGCGGTCGCCGAGCGCGGACACGTCGGACACCTCGAGGATGACGTCACCGAGCCACTCCTCACGCGGCGTGCGCTCGACCTCCGCGACCTCGCGGCCGACCATCAGCGAGGCGAGCGACCGTGCGGTCGTGTCCCTGGTCGCGAGCGTTGCAACCGTCTTGCCGCCGCGCAGCACCGTCACGCGGTCCGACACGGCCGCGACCTCGTTGAGCTTGTGCGAGATGAAGATCACGGTGCGCCCCTCGTGCGCCATCACGCGAAGCGTCTCGAAGAGCGAGCCCGCCTCCTGCGGCGTCAGCACCGCGGTCGGCTCGTCGAGGATCAGGATGCGCGCCTCGCGGTACAGCGCTTTCAGGATCTCGACGCGCTGCTGCTCACCGAGCGAGAGCTGCCAGACGCGCGCGCGCGGATCCACGGCGATCCGGTACCGCTCGCCGAGCTCGGCGACGCGTCGCTCGATGTGGCGCGGGTGGACGAGGAACCGCTTCCCTTCGCCCCGCTCGTCGCCGAGGATCACGTTCTCCGCGACGGTGAAGGGCGGGACGAGTCGGAAGTGCTGGTGCACCATCCCGATCCCGGCGTCGAGTGCGTCCCGCGGCGAGCCGAACACCCGCCGCTCGCCGTAGAGCAGGATCTGACCGTCGTCCGGGTGGTAGAGCCCGGTGAGGATGTTGGAGAGGGTCGACTTGCCCGCGCCGTTCTCGCCGAGCAGCGCGTGCACCTCGCCCTCGGCCGCCTCGAAGTCGACCCCGTCGTTCGCGACGACGCCCGGGAACCGCTTCGTTATGTTCCGGAGCTCGACTGCAGCGGCCATGAAGATGCGCGGGCGGGGCCGGAGCCCCGCCCGCGGCGCTTGGCTAGCCCTTGGGGCTTCCGATGACGCCCTTGACGAGCCAGTTCATCGCGTAGAGGTCCTTGACGGTCAGCCGCTGGCCCTTCTTGACGCGCAGCTTCCCGCTCTGGTCGTACAGCGGCCCCTGGAACTCGTACCAGGTGCCGTTCTCGATCTGCTTCTGCTTCGACGCGATCAGCGCCTTCGTCTTGGCGCTGACGCCCGGCCCGAACGGAGCGAGCTTCGTGAAGCCGCTCTTCATCGAGCCGTACCAGAACTGGCTCTTCCACGAGCCGTCCATGGCCGCCTTCACCTCTTGGAGGTAGTAGGGGCCCCAGTTGTAGACGGCCCCGGTCAGCCACGACTTCGGCGCGAACTTCTGAGAGTCCGAGTCGTAGCCCACCCACGGGATCCCGACCGACTCGTCGTACTGGCCGATCGCCGGATCGTCGACGTTCTGGCCGATCACGTCGGCACCCGCCGCCTTGAGGTTCTGGGCGGCCTTCTTCTCCTTGTCGGGCGCGAGCCAGGAGTTCGTCCAGATGATCTTCACCTTGGCGCCCGGGTGCGCGGTCTGGACGCCGAGCGTGAACGCGTTCGTGTGCCGGATCACCTCGGGGATCGCGAACGGGACGACGTACCCGACGACGCCGGACTTCGTGGCCGCACCGGCGGCGATGCCGGACAGGTAGATCGCGTCCTCACCTGCGCCGTAGTAGTCGGACACGTTCGTCGCCTGCGTGTCGCCGGTCGCCTGCTCGAACTTGACCTTCGGGTACTTCTTCGCCTCCGACAGGATGCACGGCTGGAAGCCGTAGGACGTGCTGAAGATGATCTGGTTCCCGTCCCGGACGAGCTGGTCGATCACCTGGCAGGTCTGCGGTCCCTCGGGGACATCCTCCTTGTACGTCGTCTCGACCTTCGACCCGAGCGCCTTCTGCACGTACAGACGTCCCTGGTCGTGCGCCTGCGACCAGCCGCCGTCGTTGTGCGGGCCGACGTAGATCCACGCGGCCTTGTACGCCGCGTTCGACTTCGCCGAGCCGGGCGCCGTACCGAAGGCGAGGACGGCCGCCACCACTGCGAGCGCAAGCGCAGCCGCGGCGAGCGCGAGCTTCGTCTTGGTCAAACCTTGCTCCTCTCCTCAAAGCGGGGTTTCCGGGGGGAGGCCGAGACTATCCCACGGCGTGGCCGGAGCGCACGGGCTCCTGCACGGGCTCGTCCGCGCTCCACGGGAAGGTGATCCACTGGTCGGTGCGGCGCCAGACGTACTCGCAGCGAACCGCCGACCGGGGCTTCTCGTAGAGCACCGCGCAGCGCACCTCACCGACCTTGTCGGCGCAGAACTGCTTCACGAGCTTGAGGGTCTCGCCGGTGTCCGCAACGTCGTCCGCGACCAGCACGCTCGTCGACTCGAAGTCGACGAGCTCGGGCACCGGCGGCAGGATCATCGGCATGTCGAGACGCTCGTCGACCCCCGTGTAGAACTCGACGTTCATCGTGAAGGTGTTCTTCACCCCGAGCGCGTAGCCCAGCGCGCCGGCGACGAGCAGCCCGCCGCGGGCGATGCCGAGGATCAGGTCGGGCCGGTAGCCGTCGGCGACAACCGCCTCGGCGAGCGACCGCGCTCCGGCGCCCAGCTCACCCCAGGTCATCACCTCGCGCTCGTTCAAGGAAGCGCGAGCCTACCGAGCACCGACGTGAGCGCGTCGATCCCACGGGCGATGTCGTCCTCGCTCGAAAGCTCGTCAGGATGGTGGCTGACGCCGCCGTTCAGGCTCCGAACGAAGAGCATCGCGGTCGGAACGCCGGCCGACGCGAGCACCATCGCGTCGTGGCCCGCACCGGAGACGAGCTCCGGCGCGCCCGGCAGCACTTCGCGCAGCGCCTCGAGCGGCGCGCCCGAGAAACTGACCGGCTGGACCAGCGAGCCCGGCTCGAAGCCGATCGCCGCGACGAGCGCGGCCAGCCAGTCCGCGGTCGGCGCGCGAGCGTCGACGCTCACCGTCACTCGCGCGGGAACGACGTTGACCGCGTTCGGCTCGACCTCGACCGCTCCGACAGTCGCGACAGCGGCGTCCCGCGCGCACTGATGGACGTGGAGGACGAAGCGCGCAGCCTCGACAAGCGCGTCGGCGCGGGCGTCCATCGGCGTCGTTCCGGCGTGGTCGGCGCGGCCCTCGAAGGTGACGGCACCGCGTGCCTGTCCCGCCACGCCCGTCACGATCCCGAGCGGCTCACCCAGCCCTTCGAGCACCGGGCCCTGCTCGATGTGGACCTCGACGAACGCCTCCGGGAGCTCGTCGACACGGCGGCTGCCGAGTGGGCCCGTCTCCTCGGCGCGGAAGGCGACCACCCCGAGCGGCGCCCCGGGCAGCCGCTCCGCCGCCTCGATCGCAGAGATCACGCCGAGCACGCCGTCGAAGCGGCCGGCGGTCGGAACCGAGTCGAGGTGCGAGCCGCTCCAGACGCGGGCATTCCCCCGACGCCCGTGCAGGTTGCCCGCCGAGTCGACGTGGGTCTCGAGTCCGGCCTCGCGCATCCAGACCGCAGCCAGCGCGTGAGCCGCGTCCTCCTCCGGCGAGTAGCCGCGCCGGTACTGGCCGATCGCCGCGATCTCGTCGAGCCGGTCGAGTGCTCTCATCAACGCGTCAATGCTCGCAGCACGCGCCAGCCGGCGAGCGGGAACAGCGCCACCACCGCGAAGCCCGCCCGCCAGGTCGTGGCCGCCACGAACGCCCCGAACAGGCCCGGATACGCGGCGCCCGGCACGTTGAGGACGGTCTGCTGCAGCCCGATCGCGGAGCCGCTGCGGCCGTAGCCGGCCAGCTCGACCGCGGCGGCGAACGAGAGGCTGTTCCAGCTCATCGAGACGGCGCCCGCGGCCACGAGCACCGGCACGAGCACGACGAGCGGCGCAGCCACGAGCAGTGCCACAAGGCCGACGAGGACCGCCGCCGCCAGCGCGATCGTCCGGAGCGGGCCGACACGCGAGGCGCGGAGGTCGGACCAGCGGCCGGCGCCGATCCGGCCGCCGACGGCCAGGAGCTGCATGACGGCGAGCACGGCCGCCGCCGCGCCCGACGACAGCCCGCGCTCCTCGTGCAGGAACAGGACGGCGAAGCCGGCGACGCAGAGCTGGGGGGCGAGGATCAACGCGCTGCCGACCGACAGCGTCCAGATGCGCCGGTCGCGGAGCGGCCCGCGCGGCGTGATCGGCACTACGTCGTCCCCGTACGGCTCGGCCTCGCGCAGCACGAGCCCGCCGACGACGGCGCCGGCGAGGCACCAGAGCCCGAGCGCCGTGAAGCCCCACCCGACCCCGCCCGCGCTCACGACGGGCGGCAGCGCGACCGCGACGACGAAGCCGCTCAGCGGGATCGCGGTCTGGCGGATGCCGAGCGCGACGCCGCGCTCGGAGGGCGTGAACCAGTGCATGACGGCGCGACCGCTCGCCGACTGGACACTCGCCCCCAGCGCTCCGCCGAAAGCGAGCACCAGCGCGAGCTGCCAGAAGCCGTGCGCGGCCGCAGCGGCGAGCAGGAAGGCGCCGCAGCCGGCGAGGCCGCTGACGAGGACGATCCGCTCGCCGACGCGGTCGGTCGCGAGCCCCCAGGGGATCAGGCTCACGACCGAACCGACGAGCGAGGCCGAGATCAGCAGGCCCGTCTGGCCCAGTGAGAGCCCGTAGCTGCGCCGGAGCGCCGGAGCCATCACGGCGACCCCGAACCAGATCGCCGAGTACGAGGTCTGCGCGAACGTCCCCGCGGCGAGCACCGCGAAGCGGTACCGCGACGGTGCCTCTACAACCCGAACGGGTTCGTCGGCCGCGCGCCGGTGTAGGTGACGACCGATTTGGTCTCGAGGTAGAGGTCGAGGGTCTCGACGGCGAGCTCACGGCCGAACCCGGACTGCTTGTAGCCGCCGAACGGGATGCCCGGGAAGGCCGTGTAGGGCATGTTGATGCCGACGGTGCCGGACTTGATGCGCGACGCGACACGGTGCGCGCGCGCCGGGTCCTGCGTCCACACGGTCGCCATCAGGCCGTAGCGGACCTCGTTGGCCAAGCGGACCGCGTCGGCCTCGTCCTGGAACGGGATCACCGTCACGACCGGGCCGAAGATCTCCTCCTGCGCCGCACGCAGCTCGTTGGTGGCCGCCGCGATCACGGTGGGCGGGTAGAACGCCCCAGGGCCGTCGGCGATCGCACCTCCGGTCGTGACCGCTGCACCCTCGCTGCGGGCGTCCTCGACGAACCCGTGCACCTTCGTTCGGTGGGTCGCCGAGATCAGCGAGCCCATCTGCGTCTCGGCGTCGAGCGGGTCGCCGACGCGAATACGGCCGGCGAGCTCCGTCACCCGTTCGACGACGTCGTCGTAGATGCCGCGCTCGACGAGCAGGCGCGAGCGCGCCTCGCACGACTGCCCGGCCGAATAGAAGATCGCCCAGACGCTGGCGGGGACCGCGTCGGCGAGGTCCGCGTCGGCGAACACGATGTTCGGGCTCTTCCCCCCGAGCTCGAGCGTCACGCGCTTGATCGGATCGGACGCGAGCCGCATGATCTCGCCCCCGGTTCGGGTCGAGCCGGTGAACGCGACCTTGTCGACACCGGGATGGCGAACGAGGTACGCCCCGGTGGCAGGCCCGTCGCCCGGCACGACGTTGACCACACCGGGCGGGATCCCGACCTCGGTCGCGAGCTCGGCGAGGCGGACTGCGGTCAGAGGGGTCTGGGGGTCCGGCTTGAGGACAACGGTGCAGCCTGCGGCGAGCGCGGGCGCGAGCTTCCACGTCGACATCAGCAGCGGGTAGTTCCACGGCACGATCTGCCCGCAGACCCCGACCGGCTCCTTCAGCGAGTAGAACAGCAGCGACCCGCCGACGGGCGCCGACCGCCCGGCGATCGATGCGATCGCGCTTGCGAAGAAACGGAATTGCTCGACGCCGCCGGCGATCTCGGCCTTCACCGACGAGATTGCCTTGCCGACGTTCCGGCTCTCGAGCTCGGCGAGCTCTGCCCGGCTGCCGGCAACCGCGTCTGCCAGAACGTGCAGGAGCCGCGACCGCTCGGTGCCGGGTGTCCTGCCCCACGCTCCCTCGAGCGCGGCCCGGGCTGCGGCGACGGCGCGGTCGACGTCCTGCTCCCCGCCCATCGCCGCCCGCGCGAGCAGCTCTCCCGTCGCCGGCTCGCGAATCTCGCGCACGTCACCCGAAACGGGCTCGACGGCGGCGCCGTCGATGAAGAGCCCGTAGTCGGTCGCGACGGCCATGCCGCCGAATCTAGCGCGCCGCGAGGAGCTCGCCGACGCGGACGTGCTCGGTCAGGAGCCGCCGGAAGCGCTCGGGATCGCCGTCGACGTAGGCGCGGCAGAGCGTCTCACCGGCGGTGTAGGTGATCGCGTAGGCGCGCCACGTCGGGTCCGTGAGGAAGCGCACGCTCTGCTCCGCGTCCTTGGGTGTCGAGAGCCGCCAGCGCTCGAGGTACCGCTTCGCATCCTCGGGCGGCGCCCCGTCCTCGTGGATCAGCAGCGCTGCGTCGTCGGCCGCCGTTCCGAGCCGCTCGAGCACCTTCGCGATGCGCTCCGTCGGGCCGGGATCGAACTCGATCCCGTGCCGGGCGAGCACGGAGTAGGCCTCGGCGCGCGCCTCCCCGTCGAGAACCTCGTCGATGCCGGTCTCCGCGATCCCCTCCGACAGCAGCGCCTGCGGCGTCGGCACGAGCTGGATCGACTCCTCGACGAGCCCCTGGTCGCGGAACAGGCGCTGCTCCTTGACGCTGTGCTCGGTGTGATGGCCCGGATACACCTCGTGTGCGGCGAGGCGGATCAGGTCGTAGCCGGTCGTCGGGACGTCGATGTTGAGGACGACACGGCTCTTGAGATCGCCCTGGTAGTAGTTGAACGCCCACCACGGCTCGTCGTGGACGCCCTCGAGGGTCAGCCGTTCGCCGGGCGGCAGCTCGACGAGGTCGTTCGTGCGCGCGCGCATGAGCGGGAGCAGGTCTTCGAGCGCCGCGAGGGCGAGGCCGCCGTCGACGAGCTGCTGCGCGCGCCAGGCCCGGCGGCGCTCGGCCAGCGGCCCGTCGCCGGGCAGCAGCTCCTCGAGCTCGGCGTGCACGGCCTCGTAGACGTCGACGGGGGTGCGCTGGGGTCGCACGCCGTAGCACCCCTCGACCTCGTCGGCGTACGAGATCTCTTCGCCCGCGAGGACACGGGCGTACGTCGCGCAGCCGCGCACCTGGTCTCGCAGCCACCCGTCCGGGAGCTCGCCGAGGAGCGCATCGGCGTCCTCCGCGAGCCGGGTCGTGTCGACGAGATCCTCGGCGTCGACCTGCTCCTTCAGCGCCGGCGGCCCGTAGTACGCGTCGACGAGACCGTCGACGTGCCTCCCGAGGCGTAGCCCGAGCTCGAGGTAACGCTCGGCGTGGCTCAGCGTGCTACCTCGAACAGGGCCGCCTGCCCCTGGCCGACACCCACGCACATCGTCGCGATGCCACGCCCTCCGCCGCGGCGGCGCAGCTCGTGCAGCAGGCTGACGACGAGCCGGGCGCCGCTCATCCCGAGCGGGTGGCCGATCGCGATCGCCCCGCCGTTGACGTTGACCTTGCCGTCGTCGAGCCCGAGCTCGCGGATCACGGCGAGCGACTGTGAGGCGAACGCCTCGTTGAGCTCGACGAGATCGACGTCGGCGACGGTGAGCCCGGTCCGCTCGAGCAGCCTGCGGACGGCCGGAACCGGCCCGATCCCCATCACGCGAGGGTCGACGCCGGCCACCGCCGACCCCGCAAAGGCGCCGATCGGCTCGACTCCGAGCTCCCGTGCCTTCTCCTCGGACGCGACGACCAGGGCGGCCGCGCCGTCGTTGATCCCAGACGAGTTGCCGGCCGTGACCGAGCCGTCCCGGCGAAAAGCCGGCTTCAGAGCAGCGAGCTTCTCGGCGTCGGTGTCGGCGCGCGGATGCTCGTCGCGTGTGAGGTCGCCTGCGGGGACGAGCTCGTCGTCGAAGCGGCCGGCCGCGGACGCCTCCGCATGGCGCCGCTGGGAGTCGAGGGCAAACGCGTCCTGGTCCTCCCGGGTCACGTGCCAGCGATCGGCGACGTTCTCGCCGGTCTCGCCCATCGTCTCGAGCGGGAACTGCTCCTCCAGCCGCGGATTGGGGAAGCGCCAGCCGAGCGTCGTGTCGTAGAGCGTCCGGTCGCCGCGTGGGAACGCGCGGTCGGGCTTGGCCGTCACGAGCGGCGCGCGCGACATCGATTCGACGCCGCCGGCCACGAAGAGGTCGCCGTCGCCGGCGATCACCGAGTGGCACGCGCCGACGACGGCAGCGAGCCCCGACGCGCAGAGCCGGTTGACGGTCACCCCCGCCACCGACTCGGGCAGGCCGGCGAGCAGGACGGCCATGCGCGCGACGTTGCGATTGTCCTCGCCGGCCTGGTTCGCACAGCCGAGCCACACGTCTTCGATCTGGTCGGGCGGAACCCCAGCGCGGTCGACGGCCGCGCGAACGGCGATCGCCGCGAGGTCGTCGGGCCGGACGCCCGAGAGACCGCCGCCGTACCGGCCGACCGGCGTCCGCACGGCGGACAGGAGCACGGCCTTCACGCGCCGATCAGCTCCGGCTCGTGGCCGAGCAGCCGCGCGACGGCTCGGCGGCCGCGGTCGCCCATGTCGAGCGTGAGGTCGTTGACGTAGAGCTCGACGAACTCGTCGGCCGTCTCCGCGTCGATGCCGCGGCCAAATGCACGCGCGTATTCGAGCGCCTCGTTGCGATTGGCGAGCGCGGCGTCGATCGCCTCGCGCAGAACGCTCGACACGTCGTCGACCCGGTCGACATCGCGCCGGACGGCGACCAGCCCGAGCGGCAGCGGCAGCCCCGTCTGGTCACGCCACCACACGCCGAGATCGAGCAGCTTGTGCAGGCCGCTGTCCGCGTACGTGAGCTGCCCCTCGTGGATCAACAGTCCGGCGCGCGCGCGGCCGGAGACGACCTCGTCGAGCACGCGGTCGAATGCGACGTCGCGGGTGCGCACGCCGTCGCCGAGCGCGAGCCCGAGCACCCTGCTCGCCGTCGTCAGCGACCCGGGCGTCACGATTTCGATCTCCGCCAGCTCGTCGAGTGAGATCAACTCGGGGGCGACGACGATCGGCCCGTAGCCGTCGCCGAACGACGCACCGTGCGGCAGAAGCACGTAGCGCTCCTCGACCGCCGGATAGGCTCCGGCCGAGAGCGCGGTGACCTCCAGCCGGCCGTCGAGCGCCCACTCGTTGAGCGTCTGGATGTCGGACGCGACCGGAACGACGTCGATCCCGCGCGTGTCCACGCGCCCGGCGCCGAGGGCCCAGACCATGAAGGCGTCGTCGGGATCGGCGCTGTGTCCCACGTGGATTCGCACGCGGCCGTCACGTTACCCTCCTCGTCGATGGCGAACGCGCGGCTCTCGGAGTCGATCCAGGACTACCTCAAGTCCGTCTACAACCTGCAGGCGTCCGAGGAGCGCGTGACGATCGGCGCCATCGCGAAGGACCAGGGCGTCTCGCCCGCGTCGGCGTCGGCGATGGTCAAGAAGCTCGCGGCGCTCGGGCTGATCGAGCACGAGCCGTACCGCGGCGCCCGCCTGACGCCGGCGGGGGAGCAGGTCGCGATCGAGGTGATCCGCCATCACCGCCTGATCGAGCTCTTCCTCGCCGAGACCCTCGGGCTCCACGTCGACGCCGTGCACGACGAGGCCGACCGGCTCGAGCACGTGATCTCGGAGGAGCTCGAGGCGCGAATCGACCGGGCGCTCGGCTACCCGACGCACGACCCGCACGGCGACCCGATCCCCGACGCCAACCTCGAGTGGCCGGCGCCGGGTCAGCGGCCGAAGAAATAACGTTCCAGCGGCGCGAGGAGCTCCTCGCGCCGGAAGGCGCGGACGCGGGCGGCTCCGCCGTCCTCCTCGGAGACGACCACGTCGTCCTCGAGCGTCGTGTTCGCCACCTGGAGGCAGTCCTCGAGCTCGTGCCCTTCCCAGATGTAGTCGTCGGCGCGCGCGTCGCCCGTTTCGCGGTGCTGGGGGTTGACGATCCGGCCGACCGCCCACAACGCACCCGGACGCCGCTCGATCCAGATCAGCACCCGCTCGTCACGACCCGCGTCGTCGCGGCCTTCGACGACCCGCTCGGCGAAGCGCCCGGCCTGCAATGGGGCCTTCACTGCGGCGACTATACAATCGCGCCGTGGGTCTCGCGGAGGCGATTCGTGGCGCGTTCTCCTTTCTCTCGTCGACTTCGCGCAACGAGCAGCGAATGGCCGACTACGTGATTCGCGAGCACCACCGCGGCCGCCCGCTGCAGGAGATCCTGCAGGACAAGTACGTGACGAACCGCTGCACCCCCGAGCAGATCGAGCGGCTGCTCGACCGCCCCGAGGTCGTGCACGCGATCGGCGACGACATCGTCGCCGCCGCGAAAACCGCTGTCTGACGCCAGGCGCTAGAGCTCGCGGCCGACGCCGCGCTCGCGGGCCAGCTCGACCGCGCGCGCAGCTGCAGCGAGGTCCCAGACGGCGAGCCCGTTCGACTTGAAGACCACGATGTCGTCGTCGTGCGCCCGGCCCTGGACCTCGCCCGAGACGACCTCGCCGAGCTCGTGCACCTCCAGCCAGTCCAGGACGCCACGCTCGATCGGCTCCGCGAGATCGCCCGCCTCCTCGCGCGCCTGCTCGCGCGAGTCGCAGCAGACGAACGCGGCCCGTTCGAGGACGACGTTGTCGAGCTCGCGCGCCGTGAGGCTGTTCGCTCCGACGGCACAGACGAGGGCTCCCGGTTCGAGCCACTCGCCGCGCAGCACGGGGTCCGTCGACGTCGTCGCGGTGACGACGACATCGCACGCGGCGGCCTCGCGCGGCTCTTCCGCGGCGACGCAGTCGTGCTCGCGGCAGAAGGCGGCCACCCGCGCGGCGTCGCGGCCCTGCACGACGACCCGGTCGAGCGCCGGGACCGCCTCGCGCATCGCGGCGACGTGGGCACCGGCCTGTCGCCCGTTGCCGAAGATGCCGAGCGAACTTGCGCCGGGACGCGCGAGGTGCGCGGCCGCGACCGCCGAGGCGGCGGCGGTGCGGAGCCTGCTGAGGTGCTCGGCCTCGACCAGTGCAACGAGGCTGCCGTCGAGCGACTGCAGCACGACGAGGAACGTGACGGCCGACGGCGTCCACGC
>Ga0335083_10003430_pt1 | contig 20557 bp, 19 predicted proteins | sample Lox_Sample_42_FD_206716 | JGI IMG/M metagenome (GOLD analysis project Ga0335083, IMG submission 206716) | Soil microbial communities from Loxahatchee National Wildlife Refuge, Florida, United States - Lox_Sample_4.2 | ecosystem: Environmental > Terrestrial > Soil > Wetlands | place: USA...
TGGCCGAGCGCGCCGAGGTGGGCGAGGCGCGCGAGGCGGTGTTCGCGGTGACGATTCCGGAGGAGCGCGGCAGCTTCAAACGCTTCTGCGAGCTGGTCGGCACGCGCAGCGTCACCGAGTTCAACTACCGCATCGACGACGCCGAACGCGCGCATATCTTCGTGGGCGTGCAGATCCGCAACCGCGGCGAGTCGCAGACCATCGCGCAGGCCTTCGTCGAGCACGGCTTTCCGAGCGTCGATCTCAGCGCCGACGAGCTCTCGAAGCAGCACATCCGCTACATGGTGGGCGGGCGCTCGCCGCTCGCGCACGATGAGCGGCTGTTTCGCTTCGAGTTCCCGGAGCGGCCGGGCGCGCTGATGCGCTTTCTCTCGTCGATGGCGCCGAACTGGAACATTAGCCTCTTCCACTACCGCAACCAGGGCGCTGACTACAGCTCGATTCTCGTGGGCATCCAGGTGCCGGCGGCCGAGGACACCGAGTTCCGGCGCTTCCTTGCCACGCTCGGTTATCCGCATTGGGAAGAGACGCACAATCCGGCGTATCGGTTGTTCCTCGCATAACAGGCGGCTATCGTGTCCGTTTCGCTCTCCGACAAGCTCGTCGTTGCCATTTCGTCGCGCGCGCTCTTCGATTTCGAGGAGGAAAACCGCGTATTCGAGACCGGCGAGCTGCACGCCTACGAGGCGCTCCAGCGCGAGCGGCTGACCGTGCCCGCGCGCCCGGGCGTGGCGTTCGCGCTGATCCGCAAGCTGCTCGCGCTCAATGACGGCGCGCATCACGTCGAAGTCGTGATTCTCTCGCGCAGCGACCCCATCAGCGGCCTGCGCGCGTTCAGCTCGTGCCGCGAGCACGGGCTCGACATCCAGCGCGGCGTGTTCACGCGCGGGCGCGAGCCCTGGCATTACCTCAAGCCGCTCAACGCTTCGCTGTTTCTCTCCGCCAATCCAGCCGACGTGCGCAGCGCGCTCGACGCCGGCTTCCCCGCCGCACGCGTCTTTCCGCGCATCGACGAGTATTCGGCGACAATGGCGGAACGCAACGCGCAGGAGATTCGCATCGCGTTCGACGGCGATGCGGTGCTGTTTTCCGACGAAGCCGAGCAGATCTTCCAGCAAAGAGGCTTGAGCGCGTTCGTGAGCCACGAGCGCGACAACCGCGAGCTGCCGCTCGCGCAAGGCCCGCTCAAGCCGCTGCTCGCGGCGCTCAACCGCCTGCAGAAGCTCGCCGACGCGAACGCGCAGATGCGTATCCGCACCGCTCTCGTCACCGCGCGCTCGGCACCGGCTCACGAGCGCGCGATCCGCACGCTGATGGCCTGGAACATCGAGATCGACGAAGCGATGTTCCTTGGCGGACTCGACAAAGGCCCGTTCCTGCGCGAGTTCGAACCCGATTTCTTCTTCGACGACCAGATCCGCCACTGCGAATCCGCGCGCTCGGTCACGGCCACCGGGCACGTGGCGAGCGGCGTGGCGAACCCCGCAGCGAACAGTGCGGCGAACATCATGGAAAAACCCGCGGACAAACCCGCAACAGCAGAAACCAGCGCATCATGACTCCCGATCAATCCCCGCTCGGCAAGCCCGCCGCCTACACCGAACAGTACGACGCGTCGCTCCTGTTCCCGATCCCGCGCGCCGGTGCGCGCGAGCAGATCGGCATTGGCGCGCAACTGCCCTTCTTCGGCACCGACATCTGGAACGCCTACGAACTCTCGTGGCTCAACGCGCGCGGCAAGCCGCAGATCGCGATCGCCACGTTCTTCATTCCCGCCGATTCGCCGAACATCGTCGAATCGAAGTCGTTCAAGCTCTATCTGGGCTCGTTCGCGCAAACGCCATTCGAATCCGGCGAAGCGGTGCGCGACACGATCAAGCGTGACGTGAGCGCGGCGTGCGGCGCGTCGGTTTCGGTGAGGTTCGAACAGCCCGGCGCGTTCGGCAAGATTGCGTTCGAGGAATTCGACGGGCTCTCGCTCGACCGCCTCGATCTCGATACCGAGATCTATCACCCGGAGCCCAAGCTCCTGAAGGCGGCCTTCGACGAAGCGCCGGTGGAAGAAACGCTGGTGTCGAACCTGCTCAAGTCGAACTGCCCGGTGACCGGCCAGCCCGACTGGGGCAGCGTGCAGATCCACTACGTCGGGCCGCAGATCGATCAGGCGGGCCTGTTGCGCTACATTATCTCGTACCGCAATCACACGGGCTTTCACGAGCAATGCGCCGAGCGCATCTTCATGGACATCCTGCGCGAGTGCAAGCCGGACCGGCTCGCCGTCTACGCGCGCTACACGCGGCGCGGCGGCCTCGATATCAATCCGTTCCGCACCAACTTCAACATGCCGATGCCGGACAACGCGCGCCTCGCGCGCCAGTAAGCGGAAGTAGCGGGATGACCGATGAGAGACGCGCCGCCAGCCGGCGCGTTTTTTATTTTGCGCGGCGCCCGGTGCGACCGGCTCGGCGCTCCCGCGCAGTTCGACCACTCAGTGCGGCAATTCGGCCGCGCCCATGCGTCGCGCGATGACAGCGGTGCGCTGCGCAAGCCAGGGCGAGTTGCGATGTTCGTCGAAGTACTTGGGGCGCGGCAGCATCACGGCGAGCCGCGCCGACTGCCACGGCGTGAGCTTCGCCGCCGTGGTGCGGTAGTAATAGCGCGCGGCGGCCTGCGCGCCGTACACGCCATTGCCCCACTCCACCGAATTCAGATAGATCTCGAAGATGCGCTCCTTGTCGAGCAGCGTCTCCAGCATCCACGTGATGATGAGTTCCTGGCCCTTGCGGATATAGCTCTGCTCGCGCGAGAGGAACAGGTTGCGCGCAAGTTGCTGCGTGATGGTCGAGCCGCCGGCCACGATATGACCGCGCTTCTTGTTCTTCTCCCACGCCTGCAGGATGGCGTCGGTTTCATAGCCGTTGTTGTTGGCGAAATTCGCATCTTCCGACGCGATGATCGCCCGCTTCAGGTTGCGCGAGATCTGGTCGTACGGCACCCACTCATGCTGGATCGAGAGATCGGGGCGGTTGGCGGAAAGGCGCGCGGCGTCGGTGCGCATGAAAGCCGTCGATTGCGGGTCGACGAAGTTCCAGAGCGCGATCTGCGCGAAGTAGAAGAGCTGCGTGGCGATCCACGCGAGCGCGAACACCGAGACGACGTAGAGGAGCCAGCGCAGCGCACCGGCAGGCGAGCGCGGCTTTCGCATTCCCGCGCGGCGCCCGTCGCCGGACACCGCCGCGGCTTGCGCACCGATGGCCTCCCTGCGCATGGCATCGTCTCCCGGGGCCCGCAGACGCGGCGCGTTACGCGGCCTGCGCGGCGAGCTGCGCGCGCAGCGCCGCCAGCACCGGTGCGCCCTCGGGCCGCACGCCGCGCCACACGAAGAACGACTCGGCAGCCTGCTCGACCAGCATGCCGAGACCGTCGGCCGCGCGCGCGCCCAGCGCTTGCGCATGGCGCATGAACACGGTGGGCTGCGCGCCATACATCATGTCGTAGGCAAGCGTGTTCGTGCCGAACGCGCGCTCGTCGCACTCGGGCAGCGCCGCGTCGAGGCTGCCCGCCGTCGCGTTCACGATCACGTCGTAGGGCTTCGGATCGACCGCATGCGGGCCGCCGCCGTTGAGCAGGCAACCGAACTCGCGCGCCGCGCCTTCGAACTGCTCGATGAGCGCGTGCGCCTTCGGCGCCGTGCGGTTCACGATTGTGATCTCGCGCGGACGCCGCTCGAGCATGGGCAGCACGACGCCACGCGCCGCGCCTCCCGCGCCGAGCAGCAGCACGCGCGCGCCTTCGAGCGAAACACCAAGATTCACTTCGATGTCGCGCACGAGGCCGAAGCCATCAGTGTTGTCGCCGAAAATGCCATCCTCGTCGAAGCGCAGCGTGTTCACCGCGCCCGCCGCCGCCGCACGCGGCGACAGACGCTGCGCCAGCGCATGTGCCTCCAGCTTGAAGGGCACCGTCACGTTCAGGCCGCGGCCACCCGCTGCCCTGAACGCCTGCACGTGCTCGACGAAGCCGTCCAGCGGCGCGAGCAGACGATCGTATTCGACGCGCTCGCGGGTTTGCAGCGCGAACTGCGCGTGGATATAGGGCGACTTGCTGTGCGCCACCGGGTTGCCGATCACGGCGTAGCGGTCGGCCTGCGGGTCGGCCTTGGCGACGGCCTGCGGGTCGGCTCGTGAATCGCTGACGCTCATTCGCGCGGCTCCGTTGCGTGCTGTTCGCTCGATTGTTCTTCTGCGGCCGAACCATCGCTTGCCGCTTCTCCCGCCGTCTCGTCCACTGCCTTGTCCGCTTCCGCGAGAGCTTCGGCTTCGCTTTGCGCGGAGTCGTCGGCGGCTTCGATCAGCTCTTCGTCCTCACCCGGCTCCTCTTCGGCTTGCTCGCCGCTCGTCACGACCGGCGCATCGAGCACGCGCAGCATGCGCACCGAGGCCTCGATCGTCAGTTCGTCGATCGACATCACTTCCATCATCAGTCGCGTGCCGCGTGCGTGCACGCCGAGCGCGGGCACATGCATGAGGAGCGGCACTTCCTCGAAGCGCACGAGGTCGTCCTTGACCACGGTTGCCGGGAATTCGCGGCGCGCCTCACCGCCCGTCTCGCCGCGCATTTCCTGCTGCAGCCAGCGCAGGCACCAGAAGTACTCCATGCGGCGCTGGTGATCAGCGTAGGCGGTATAGGTCTCGTCGAAGCCCTGCACGACCGCGAAGAGGTCGGCGTCCTTCGGCTTGAACGGTGCGACGAGCTTGGCGGCCACGCCGTGCTCGACGCAGGCGAGCAGTTGCCACTGGTTCACGAGGTCGACATAGCGGCGCAGCGGCGAAGTGCTCCACGCATACTGCGCGACACCAAGGCCTTCGTGCGGCGCGGCGTTCGTCTGCATGCGCGTGCGCTTGGGGCCCGTCGGCGCGCCGAATGCACGCTGCGTGCGATAGATGCCGGGCACGCCATGATCGTGCAGGAAGGCGCCCCACGTGGAGTTCGCGAGAATCGCCAACTCCGCGACGATCGTGTCGAGTGGCGAGCCGCGGCGGCGCGGCGTGATGGTCACGCGCTCGCCGTCCACGTAGAAGTTGAAGTCGGTATTGCGCTGGACTTCGCGGCGCAGGCCGTAGCCCGCGCGTGCCTGCTGGCGCTTCTCGAAAAGCGACTGCGCGAACGGCCACAGCACGGCGATGTCATCCTTGTGCGGATAGTCGCCTGTGCCGGCTGCGAGCGTCTCTTCGGTCACGAGCTCGTCGAGCGTGTTGTGACGCAAGTTGTTCTTCACGAACACGCGCTCGGCGCGCGTTTCGGTCGCGACGATCTCCTGCGTCTCGCGGTTCACGATGCAGTAGAGCGAAAGCGCCGGGCGCAGGCCGCCTTCCTTGAGCGTGAAGGCATCGACGAAATCGTCGGGCAGCATCGTGATCTTGTCGCCGGGCATGTAGACCGTCGAGAGGCGCGTGCGCGCGATCGTGTCGGCCGTGTCGCCGCGCTTGATGCCGAGCGCCGGCGCGGCGATGTGAATGCCGATGCGCACGCGGCCATCGGCCAGATGCTCGATCGAGAAGGCATCGTCGATTTCGGTCGTGGTGACGTCGTCGATCGAGAACGCCTGCACGTGGTCGGCGGCGGCGGGCAGATCCTCCGGCAGCGTGCCCACTTCGACACTCGGAAAGCCCGTGCCATGCGGGAAGAACTCAGCAAGGAAACGCGCCTCGTGCAGTGCCCGTGGCGAGGCGATGCCGCCGCAGTCGAGCATGAGCCGAGGCATCGAAATGCCGCGTGCGGCCGCTGCCGCTTCGAGCGCCTTGTACTCGATCGAATTCTTGTCGGGCTTCGTGAGCAGGCCGAGCGCCTTGCCGGCGAATGCCTCAGGCAGCTTGCCCGCCTTCAGCTCCTCTTCGTAGCCGGCCTGCACGAGCGCCTGCTGGCGTTTGCGCTCGAGCGAGGCGAGCGCCATCTTCAGCTGCTCTTCGGGCGCACGCTGATACTGGCCGCGCCCCTTGCGGCGAAAGTAGACGGGCGAGCCGTGCAGGCGCAGCACGAGCGCGGCGCGCTCGACAGGGCCATAGGTCTCGCCGTAGTACTCGCTCGCGAGCGTCGTAAATGCGAATTCATCGGCAGGCGCGCACTCCCACAGGAAATCGAGATCGATCTCCTGGGAGGCAGCATCCGCCTGCTCCATCAGTTCGCCCGCGGCGGGTTTCTCGAACTCGATCAGGACGTCCTTCGCGCGCACCTTGGCGCGCCGTCCGCCCGGCAGCTCGACCTGAAACGCGTCGCCCTGGCGCGACAGCACGCTGCCGGCCTTGAAACTGCCCGATTCCTCAAAGAAAACGTTCACTCAACACTCTCGTTCTGACTTGCTTCGACCGCCGGCACTACGCGCCGACGGTGCTGCTGTATACATATAGGCGTTCGCGCGCGCACGACGATGATCACGGGCGAGCGGCGGCGCATCAGGCCGCGTCGCAGAAACGGATCACTTCGTCGACGTAATCGGCGAACTCGCTGATGCCATGATCGCTGCCTTCGATCAGGTGTGTGGGCACACCCGGATAGTGCGCGAGCATCTCGCGGTAATCGAGCACTTCGTCGCCGGTCGCGGCGATCAAATAGTAGCGCGCGGGCTGCGTCACCGTGGCGACGGCGAGCGCACGCAATTCGTCCAGATGGCGCGGTTCGACGACGATGCTGCCGCCGCCGTGCCAGAGCGGCTGCTCGCCGAGATACTTCGACAGATCGCGGTCGGGCACGACGGCGGGGTTCAGCAGCGCGGCGCGCCAGCCGTGCTTTTGCGCGAGATACGTCGCGAAGTAGCCGCCAAGTGAGCTGCCGATGAGCGTCACGCGCTCGCCCGGCAAGATCCGCGCGCCGATTTCGCGCTCGGCAAGCTCGATGGCCTCGCGCGGCGAGACCGGGAGCGCCGGGCAAAGCCATTCGTCGCTGCGGCCCAGTTCGGCAAGACGCGCCGCCAGCAGGCGCGCCTTGAACGACTGCGGCGACGAGCGAAAGCCGTGCAGATAAACAATCACGCTGCGCTCCGTGCCGAGAGCGCGTCGAGCAGCTTCTGATGCACGCCGCCGAAGCCGCCGTTGCTCATCACGAGCACCTGGTCGCCGGGACGCGCCGCGGCGGCGACCGCCTTCACGAGCGCGTCGAGCTCGTGGAACGCACGCGCCTTTTCGCCGAGCGGCGCGAGTGCGCCGGCGAGATCCCAGCCGAGCGCGTCCTTGCCGCTCGGCGCGCCATAGCCGAACACGAGATCGGCGTCGGCGAGACTCTTGGGCAGCTGCGCCTTCATCACGCCGAGTTTCATCGTATTCGAGCGCGGTTCGAGCACGGCGAGGATGCGGGTGCGCTTTCCATCTTCACCGCGGCCCACGCGTGTGCGCAGGCCCGCGATCGTCGTTTCGATCGCCGTGGGATGGTGCGCGAAGTCGTCGTAGACGGTCACGCCTTCCACGCTCCCGCGCACTTCCATGCGGCGCTTCACATTGCGGAACGTGGCGAGGGACTGCGCCGCCTGCGCGGGCGGCACGCCCACGCTGCGCGCGGCGGCAATGGCCGCGAGCGCGTTCATGCGGTTGTGCTCGCCCTGGATCTGCCAGTCGACCACGCCCGCGCGCTCGCCGTTGTGATAGACGGCAAAGCGCTCGTCCACGGCCACGCCGTCCTCGGCGGGCAGCGCCTGCCAGCCGCCATCCACGCCGAAGCGCTCCACTTCGCTCCACACGCCGCGCGTGAGCACGCGCTCGAGCGCGTCCGAGCGCCCGTTCGTGACGATGCGGCCGACGCCGGGAATCGTGCGCACGAGGTGATGGAACTGCGTCTCGATCGCCGCGAGATCGGGGAAGATGTCGGCGTGATCGAATTCGAGATTGTTGAGGAGCGCCGTGCGCGGACGGTAATGGACGAACTTCGAGCGCTTGTCGAAGAACGCGGTGTCGTATTCGTCGGCTTCGATCACGAAGAAACTCGATTCGGTGAGCCGCGCCGAGATGCCGAAGTTCAGCGGCACGCCACCGATCAGGAAGCCGGGATTCAGGCCCGCGTCTTCGAGCAGCCACGCGAGCATGGAGCTCGTGGTGGTCTTGCCGTGCGTGCCGGCCACCGCGAGCACCCACTTGTCGCGCAGCACGTGCTCGCCGAGCCACTGCGGGCCGGACGTATACGGCAAGCCGCGGTCGAGGATCGCTTCCATCAGCGGGTTGCCGCGCGAGACCACGTTGCCGATCACATAGAGATCGGGATTCAGTTCGGTCTGGCTCGCGTCGTAACCCTCGATCAGGCGGATGCCCTGCGCTTCGAGCTGGGTGCTCATCGGCGGGTACACGCCTGCGTCGCAGCCGGTCACCGTGTGACCCGCGCTGCGCGCGAGCACGGCGAGTCCGCCCATGAACGTGCCGCAGATGCCGAGGATATGGATGTGCATAAGCCTGTCGCGCCGCGCGGGCGTCGTGAACGAGGTTAACGGGTTATAGGGATCTGGAAGCCGGGACGGCGGCAGTGGTGCGCCGCCGGAGCAAAGACCGGTATTGTACCCGAGGCCCCGGGCCGTATTGGCCAACGAGGGCTCGACTGCGGGGTCGGCTGCAAGCTCGGGCGCGGGCTCAACGGCGCGGCGCCAGGCCGGACCTGAGCGCCCCTGCGATTGCCCTCCTCGCCGAGCCGCAACGCCCTCTGGAGGCCGCGGCCAGGACCGCGAGGCGTTCTCTAGTATGATTGGAGGATGGTTCGCAGATCACATTTCGATCCCCAGCGCGTGCGCGAGGAAATCGCCATCGCTGCAGCACGGATGATTGCCGAGGACGGCCTCGACTACGCCACCGCCAAACGCAAGGCAGCGCGGCAGGTAGCGGGGGAAGCGCGTATTGAAGGCAACTGGCTGCCGGATAACGACCAGATCGAGGAAGAGATTCGCGAGTATCAGGCCCTCTTTCAGGGCGACAGCCAGCCGGCAGTGCTGCGCCGCCTGCGGGAAATCGCACTCGAATGGATGCGGCGGCTCGAAGCGTTCAATCCGTTCCTGACCGGTGCGGTGCTCAACGGTACGGCGGGCGAGCACTCCGACATCCATCTGCAGATTTTCTGCGACAACGCGAAGGATGTCGCGATCTGGCTGCTGAATGCGAACGTGCAGTACGACGTGTCTGAAACGCGCCATTTCGCGGCTCGCGGCTATGTGGAGACGCTGAGCTTCATCTGGCGCGCGTCGCGCAACGAGGAGCCGGTCGGCATCCACGTGGCGCTCTACAATACCGACGACCTCCGTGGAGCCGTGCGCGCCGACGCGCGCGGGCGGCTGCCGCGCGCCAACGCGCAGGCACTCCGGGCGCTGATCGACGAGAGCGGCGCCACTTCTTCCACCACCTGATTCAACTGATCCACAACCTGAAAGCGGCAACGATGAATACGAAGCGGATTCTGGCCGGCGTGGCAGTGGCGGCGATCGCCGCCGGCGGCGGCATATTGGCGGGGCACTGGGCAAACGGCGGCAACGCGGGCGTGGCCGACGCGGCCTCGGTGAGCAGCAAGCAGGATGCGACCGGCCAGCTTTGGTCGGCGGCAGTCACGAACGCGGAAGGCAAGCCCCAGTCGCTCGCCATCTACAAGGGCCGGCCGATCGTGGTCAACTTCTGGGCCTCGTGGTGCGGGCCGTGTGTCGAGGAAATGCCCGAGCTTTCCTCGCTGCAGCGCCAATACGCGAAGAAGGGCATTCAGTTCATCGGCGTTGGCGTCGATTCCGCCGCGAACATCCAGACCTTCCTGAAGAAGGTGCCTGTCGACTACCCGATCTACATTGCCGGCTTCGGCGGCGCGGACGTCGCGCGCGCGTTCGGCAACATGGCGGGCGGCCTGCCTTACACCGTGGTAATCGACGCGAACGGCGTCGTTCGTGCGACAAAATTAGGCCAAATCAAGCCCGACGAGCTGCGGCGCACGCTGGATGCACTTTGACGCAGCGGAACTTTTGACCCGAGCTTAAGCGCCGTAAAGCACTTTTTGCCGTGAGAATTGCGCGTTTTACCTGAAGATGACCCCATGAGCGCGTCGCAAGACGTAACCGGGGCCACATCACCTTATCGGAAAACTAGACAAATTTCTCTAATCGGCGCTAAAGTTCGCGCAATTCCACGGAAAAAGAAGCGACCATGACGCGACTGCTGGTTTTGCACGGCCCGAATCTCAACCTTCTCGGCACCCGGGAACCTGAGGTGTACGGGCGCGTGACGCTGCCGCAGATCGATCAGGCGCTCTCGGACCGTGCCGCAGACGCCGGCGTGGAACTCGCGACGTTCCAGAGCAACCACGAGGGCGCGCTGGTCGACCGCATTCAGGCGGCCCGCACCGAGCAAACCGACTTCATCCTGATCAACCCGGCCGCTTACACGCATACGAGCGTCGCGATCCGGGATGCGCTGGCAGGCGTCGGCATTCCGTTCGTCGAGATCCATCTTTCGAACGTGCATCGCCGCGAGCCCTTCCGGCACCATTCGTATTTTTCCGACCAGGCCGAAGGTGTGATCTGCGGCCTCGGCTGGAAAGGTTATCTCTACGCGCTCGAATATGCGATCGACCGGCTCGCTGCCCGGTCGGCCGCGTGATTCGCGCGCCGGATGACCGTCACAACGCCAAGACAAAACCCAACCCGTGTCGGGACGCGCGCGCCCCGGCACCTCACGTATTCAAAGCATAAGGGGCTGCACCATGGATCTACGTAAGCTGAAGACTCTGATCGACCTCGTCTCCGAATCGGGCATCTCGGAGCTCGAAGTCACCGAGGGTGAAGGCAAGGTGCGCATCGTCAAGAACGCGCCGCCCGTTTACGTGCAGCAAGGCGCCCCGCAATACGCGGCACCGGCAATGGGCGCCCCGCTCGCCGCGCCGGCCCATGCCGGCGAAGCCGCCGCGCCGGCCGCCGCAGCGCCGGCCGCACCGCAAGGCCATGTCGTGACTTCGCCGATGGTCGGCACGTTCTACCGTGCGCCGTCGCCGGGCGCCGATCCGTTCGTCCAGGTCGGCGACACGGTCAAGGAAGGCCAGACCCTGTGCATCATCGAAGCAATGAAGCTGCTCAACGAGATCGAGTCGGACGTGGCCGGCGTGGTCAAGGAAATCCTCGTCGACAACGGTCAGGCGGTCGAGTACGGCCAGCCGCTCTACGTGATCGCCTAAGTTTCTGCGCGCGACGGCGGCCCTTGCGATCGACGGGCCGCGCCGCGCATGCCGCGTGCAGCGCCCGCTTTGGTTGCGACGCGCGCGGCCGATCCTCTGAGCACCCGTTCGTGCATGGGATCGCAGACAGTGCCAACGCCCTGACTGCGATCGACAGGCAGTCCGCTTAAAACCGGTGTGATCCGCTTGCGGCGCCCATTGATGAGTCGAATACCCACCATGTTTGAAAAAATCCTCATTGCCAATCGTGGCGAAATCGCGCTCCGCATCCAGCGCGCGTGTCGCGAACTCGGCGTCAAGACGGTCGTCGTCTACTCGGAAGCCGACAAGGAAGCCAAGTACGTGAAGCTCGCCGACGAGGCGGTCTGCATCGGCCCGGCGCCTTCGAACCTGAGCTACCTGAACATGCCGGCGCTCATCAGCGCGGCCGAAGTCACCGACGCCGAGGCGATCCACCCCGGCTACGGCTTCCTCTCCGAGAATGCGGACTTCGCCGAGCGCGTCGAGCAATCGGGCTTCACGTTCATCGGCCCGCGCCCGGAAACGATCCGCATGATGGGCGACAAGGTCACGGCGAAGCACACCATGATCAAGACCGGCGTGCCGTGCGTGCCGGGCTCGGAAGGCGCGCTGCCCGACGATCCGAAGGAAATCGTGAAGATCGCGCGCGCGGTCGGCTACCCCGTCATCATTAAGGCGGCGGGCGGTGGCGGCGGCCGCGGCATGCGCGTCGTGCATACGGAAGCGGCGCTCGTGAACGCGGTCAACATGACGCGCGAAGAAGCCGGCCGTGCGTTCGGCAACCCGCAGGTCTACATGGAGAAGTACCTCGAGAATCCGCGTCACATCGAGATCCAGGTGCTCGCCGACTCGTTCAAGAACGCCGTGTGGCTCGGCGAGCGCGACTGCTCGATGCAGCGCCGCCACCAGAAGGTGATCGAGGAAGCGCCGGCGCCCGGCATCGCGCGCCGCCTGCTCGATCGCATCGGCGACCGCTGCGCCGACGCCTGCAAGAAGATGGGCTACCTCGGCGCGGGCACGTTCGAGTTCCTCTATGAGAACGGCGAGTTCTACTTCATCGAAATGAACACGCGCGTGCAGGTCGAGCACCCGGTCACGGAGCAGATCACCGGCATCGACATCGTGCAGGAACAGATCCGCATCGCCGCGGGAGAGAAGCTCTCGTTCCGCCAGCGCGACATCCAGTTGAAGGGCCACGCGATCGAGTGCCGCATCAACGCAGAAGATCCGTTCAAGTTCACGCCTTCGCCGGGTCGTCTCACCTCGTGGCACATGCCCGGTGGTCCTGGCGTGCGCGTCGACTCGCATGCCTACAATGGCTATTTCGTGCCGCCGAACTATGATTCGATGATCGGCAAGCTGATCACCTACGGCGCCACGCGCGAGCAGGCGATCCAGCGCATGCGCATTGCGCTCTCGGAGATGGTGGTCGAAGGCATCCAGACGAACATCCCGCTGCACCGTGAGCTGATGCTCGACGCGAAGTTCGTCGAGGGCGGCACGAGCATCCACTACCTCGAGAACCGCCTCGCCGAGCGTCAGCAGGTCAAGAAGGAAGAAGCGTAATTCATGAGCTATCGGGAACTGATCGTCGAGCTGGATCGCGAACGCGCGGAAGAACTCTCCGATGCGCTGATCGAGCTCGGCGCCCTCTCGGTGTCGGTCGAAGACGCCGACGCCGACACGCCCGACGAGCAGCCGCTCTTCGGCGAGCCGGGCCTCACGCCCGAGCGCACCGCGTGGCAGCATTCGCGCGTGATTGCGCTGATCGGCGACGATCAGGATCCTGCTGTGCTGCTCGCGGCCGCTTCGAATGAACTCGGCTTGCCTGATCTGCCGAAGTACTCGCTGCGCGAAGTCGAGGAACAGGACTGGGTGCGCCTCACGCAGTCGCAATTCGATCCGATCCAGATCGGCGAGCGCATCTGGGTCGTTCCCTCGTGGCACGATGCCCCCGATCCGAACGCGCTCGTGCTCGAGCTCGATCCGGGCCTCGCGTTCGGCACGGGCAGCCACCCCACCACGCGTCTGTGCATGGAGTGGCTCGAGCAGAACGTGAAGCCGGGCGAGTCGCTGCTCGACTACGGTTGCGGCTCGGGCATTCTGGCGATCCTCGCGAAGAAGTGCGGCGCGAATCCGGTCATCGGCATCGACATCGACCCGCAGGCGGTCGAGTCGGCACGCCACAACAGCGAGCGCAATCACGCCGACGTCACCTACGGCCTGCCCGACGATTGCCCCGCCGGCGAGTTCGACATCGTCGTCGCCAACATTCTTTCGAATCCGCTCAAGCTCATGGCCTCCATGCTGTCCTCGCGCGTGAAGCCGGGCGGGCGCATCGCGCTCTCGGGCATCCTCGCGCGCCAGGCCGAGGAAGTCGCGCAAGTGTACGCACAATGGATCGACATCTCCGTCTGGCGTGAGCATGAAGGCTGGGTCTGCCTCGCGGGCACGCGCCGCATGTAATGCATGCCCGGCACTGGCCGGCTTCATGAAGTCTGATCGCGCCCCGAGCGCGGCGACCGGAATCGTAGACTGCGGTGGATTGCCAGTAGAATGGCGGGTATCGCCAACCCTCCGGTCTATCCAGATCCTCGGCCCACATGCTTCTGGCAACGCGCTGCCCCTTCTGTGAAACCGTATTCCGCATTCAGCCCACGCAGCTTGCTGTGCGGCGCGGCCTCGTGCGTTGCGGACATTGCCAGGAAGCGTTCGATGCGTCGGGCAGTCTCTACGAGGTGCCTGAAGGCACAGACTTCTCGCTTGCCGTGCCGGTTACGGCCGAAGTCGCGGCCAGCCTGACTGCGCCGCTCTCGCCGGAGCCCGTCTCACCCTTTGCGGCACCGCCTGCATCACGGCCAGATGCGCAACTCGAAGCCGCCGCGCCATCGCGAGAGGCGCCCCCGCAGTTGAGTGCCGCGCCCGATTTCGCGAACCGCGCATGGGATCCGTGGGCGCCGCCGGCGGACAGCCAGCTGGATCCGCGGCTGAAGTACAGCGCAAGCCAGCTGCCGGGCGCGGGAATTGCGCCTGGCGCGACGCCTCGTGCTACGCGCGATGCAGAGTCGCGCATCGTCTACGACGACGAACCGACGCTTGCGCGCGCGCCAGAGGAAGCACCCGGCGAGCCGGCAGCGGCTGCCGCATCGCCTGTGCCGCCGGCCACACAACCCGAAGCCGCAGAACCCTTCCCGCCCGCCACGCGCTGGACGCGCGTCGAGCCGGATCTGGGCATGGCCGCCACTCACACGGAGCCGACCTTTTCGGCCAACGAAGCATCGGCAGCCCGCGCCAGCGACCCGGAACCCACCCTCGGCCGCCGCGATCCCGAAGCCGCGCCGATGCCCGCGTTCAGCGCGATCCCGCCCACCGGCGGTGCGGAGCCTTTCGCCGTCACGCGCGAAGCGCCCGCACGCCCGCGCGGCGCGAGCCGCCTCGGCTGGCGCATCCTCGGCACGCTCGTCGCCATCCTGCTTCTCGCGCTACTCGTCGTGCAGCTCGCCTGGTGGCAACGCGAAACGGTGATGGTCTACTGGCCCGACTCGCAGCCGCTCTATCAGCAGGCCTGCGAGCAGCTCGGTTGCCGCGTGCTGCCGCCGCGCGACATCGACGGCCTGCTGGTCGAGCCGTCCGATCTGCGCCAGGTGGACAACGAGCCGCATCATCTCGAACTGAAGGTGCCGCTGCGCAACCGCTTCAACGTGGCGCTCGCCTTCCCCGCCATCGAGCTCTCGCTGCTCGACCGGCAGAACAACATCGTCGTGCGCCGCGTGCTGTGGCCGCAAGACTACGTGACGCCCGGCACGCCCATCGAATCCGGTCTGCCCGCACGCACCACGCAGACGATGATCGTGCGGCTCGACACCGGCGACGTGGTGGCGTCGAACTTCCGCATCGAAATTTTCTACCCGTGATTTTCCGTCTGCGCGCGGGCGCACCAGTGTGCCCCACGCGTTTCCCCGGCGCCCAGCTGGACTGGGCGCACCATTCACCACAACATGCATTCCCGGAGAGCACATCATGAGTCAAGTCACGCTAGGCGGTAACCCGATCGACGTCGCTGGCACGTTCCCGAGCGTCGGCCAGAAGGCCCCTGCGTTCTCGCTCGTCGGCAAGGATCTGAAGCCTGTCTCGCTCGCCGATTTCGCCGGCAAGCGCAAAGTGCTGAACATCGTGCCGAGCCTCGATACGCCGGTCTGCGCAACCTCCACGCGCAAGTTCAACGAAGCCGCGGCCGGACTCGACAACACGGCCGTCGTCGTGATCTCGGGCGACCTGCCGTTCGCCGCAGCCCGCTTTTGCACGACCGAAGGCATCGCGAACGTCGTCACCGCTTCGACCTTCCGTGGCCATGACTTCGCCCAGGCCTATGGCGTGGACGTGACGAGCGGCCCGCTCACCGGCCTGACCGCACGTGCCGTGGTCGTGCTCGATGCGAACGACAACGTCATCTACGCCGAGCGCGTGAGCGAAATCAAGAACGAGCCGAACTACGACGCCGCACTCGCAGCGCTCAAGTAATCCGGCAGCGGCGCGCGCCTTCAGTGCCTCGTGGGGCCTGCGCGCCGCGCCTTCCCCTATCTTCGCCCTACAGGAATTCCCACCTTGGCTACGCTGATTTGTGGCTCGCTCGCCTACGACAACATCATGACCTTCGAAGGTCGCTTTCGGGAGCACATCCTGCCCGAGCAGGTGCACATCCTGAACGTGAGCTTCCTCGTGCCGACGATGCGCCGCGAATTCGGCGGCTGCGCCGGCAACATCGCCTACTCGCTGCATCTGCTCGGCGGCGACGCGCACATCATGGCGACGCTCGGCGGCGCCGATGCGCAACCCTACCTCGATCGTCTCGACATGCTCGGCCTGCCGAAGGCGCACGTGCGCGTGCTGCCCGACACGTGGTCCGCGCAGGCGATGATCACGACCGACCTCGAGAACAACCAGATCACGGCGTTCCACCCGGGCGCGATGATGCAATCGCATTTGAACCGCGCGGACGAAGCACCGGGCGTCAAACTCGGCATCGTCGCGCCGGACGGTTTCGACGGCATGGTCCAGCACGTCGAGCAGTTCGCCAAAGCTGGCATCCCCTTCATCTTCGATCCGGGCCAGGGCCTGCCGCTCTTCGACGGAGCGTCGCTGCGCCGCGCCATTGAACTTGCTACTTACGTGGCGGTCAACGACTACGAAGCCAACCTTGTCAGCCATCGCACGGGCTGGTCGTTCGACGAAATCGCGAGCCGTGTCGACGCGTTGATCATCACGCGCGGCGAGCATGGCTCCCAGATCTACCACAACGGCGAGGTCGAGGAGATTCCTCCGGTCAAGGCCGCTCGGGTGCTCGATCCGACCGGCTGCGGCGACGCGTTCCGCGGCGGCCTGCTCTACGGCATCGAGAACGGCCTCGACTGGGCAACCACGGGGCGTCTCGCGAGCCTGATGGGCGCGCTCAAGATCGAACACCTGGGTCCGCAAAACTATGCGCCCACACGGGCGCAGATCAACGAACGATTCAAGGAGACATTCGGCTACGAACTGCCGAACTGAACGGGGGGGCGCAACGCAAGAGCGGCGCCCATTGGAGCTACGGGAATGAAAATAACGAGTCGTCTGGTTGTTGCAGCCTTGATCGCGGGTTCGCTCGCGATGTCGGGCTGCGCCTATAACAGCAGTTCCGCCGATGTGTACACCGCCTCGCAGGCGCAGCGCGAGCAAACCGTGCGCATGGCTACGGTCGAGAGCGTGCGCGCGGTGAAGATCAGCTCGAACAACGGCCAGCCTAGCGGCCTTGGCGCCATTGGCGGCGGCGCACTCGGCGCGGTCGCGGGCAGCTCGATCGGCGGCGGTAGAGGTTCCATCGTCACCGGCATCATCGGTGGCATTGCGGGCGCCGTGGCCGGCAACGCGGTCGAGAACGGCGTGGCGATGCGCGACGGCCTCGAGATCACCGTCCGGCTCGACAACGGCGACTACCGCGCCATCACGCAAACGGCGACCGGCGAAGTCTTCAACGCCGGCGAGCGCGTGCGGCTGCTCTCGAGCGGCGGCGTCACGCGCGTCACGCACTAAGGCTTTCCCCTGTACCGCAGCGGCGCCCTGCGCCGGATGCGGAACCTCAGGCGCATGTGCTCCCCTGTGCATGCGCCTTTTTTCATGCGCTCGCGCGGCATGATCTGTGCGCCGAGCCAACTCGTACGAAGTGCAGACGAAAAAAATCCCGCCGCGGGAGACCCGGCGACGGGATCGGGATCGAGCCTGGCGCTCCATAGCGCCCGGCCCGACCAGCGAAGCGCGCAACTGCTGTAGCCAGCGCGCTTCGCCTCGTACTGCTTACGGACGGCTGCCGGTCGGGAACGGCCATGCAGCGGCCGGGTTCAGGGCAGTCTTGACCGTTGCTGCGGGCGCGGACGGTTGCGCAGCAGGGGCAGCAGGTGCGGCAGGGGCAGCCTTCTTCGCAGGCGCCTTTTTGGCGGCCTTCTTCGCAGCAGCCTTCTTCGCAGGCGCGGCCTTCTTGGCAGCAGCCTTCTTCGCAGGCGCCTTCTTGGCGGCAACCTTCTTCGCTGCAGCCTTCTTCGCCGGTGCTGCCTTCTTCGCAGCAACCTTCTTCACGGCGACTTTCTTGGCGGCAACCTTCTTCGCTGCGGCCTTCTTCGCCGGTGCTGCCTTCTTCGCAGCAACCTTCTTCACGGCGACTTTCTTGGCTGCGACCTTCTTGACCGCGACCTTCTTCGCTGCGGCCTTCTTAGCCGGTGCTGCCTTCTTCGCTGCAACCTTCTTCACTGCGGCCTTCTTCGCCGCCGGTTTCTTCTTGGCAGTAGCCATTTTTTTCTCCTTCAGGTTCAGATGAGAGTCAGTTCAAACTACACCCTTCGTCAAAACCCGCTTCCCGCGAGCGCTTCTCACGGCGCACACTGCGAAGCGGGCTATTCATCGGCGTACGCTGGTCCCGCGCGCTTACGCTAATGAATGCGGTAAGGCGCGCCGTGCCACGAGGCACAGCGCGCCGAGTCATCCCGGCGTCGGCTACCGACACCGGGCAACGTTCGTTGAAGACGCCGGCCACACAACTCGCGGGGCCCGCGCCCTTTTCCGGGGGGAAGTTTGCCCATCCCACTGAAGGGTTCGCAAAGTGCCTGTCATGTCGGTGAGCCTGCTCGGCTCCGGGCACGCTTTGCATCAGGCGTTCCTGCTCCTAGTCGTCATGCCGGTCGAGGCGGCTCGCATGCCGCCTCCGGCAACCCCAAAAGACTTGCACCGCAGTGCGCCTGGGTTATTCCCAGGACAGCGCACCGCCCGTCTGATATTCGATCACGCGCGTCTCGAAGAAGTTGCGTTCCTTCTTCAAGTCGATCATCTCGCTCATCCACGGGAACGGATTCTCTTCGTTCGGGTACAGCTGATCGAGACCGATCTGCTGGCAGCGACGGTTGCAGATGAAGCGCAGATAGCTCTTGAACATCGATGCGTTCAGACCCAGTACGCCACGCGGCATGGTGTCTTCCGCGTAGCGGTACTCGAGATCGACCGCATGCTTGAACAGTTCGACGAGCTCCGCACGGAACGCCGGGGTCCACAGGTGCGGGTTCTCGAGCTTGATCTGATTGATGAGGTCGATGCCGAAGTTGCAGTGCATGGACTCGTCGCGCAGGATGTATTGATACTGTTCCGCGGCGCCGGTCATCTTGTTCTGGCGGCCGAGCGCCAGGATCTGCGTGAAGCCCACATAGAAGAACAGGCCTTCCATGATGCAGGCGAACACGATGAGCGACTTGAGCAGCTTCTGGTCGGCTTCGAGCGTGCCGGTCTTGAACGACGGATCCGTCAGCGTATGGATGAACGGGATCAGGAACTCGTCCTTGTCGCGGATCGACTTGACCTCGTGGTACGCGTTGAAGATCTCTCCCTCGTCCAGACCCAGCGACTCGACGATGTACTGGTAGGCGTGCGTGTGGATCGCCTCCTCGAACGCCTGGCGCAGCAGGAACTGGCGGCATTCGGGCGCCGTGATGTGCCGGTAGGTGCCGAGCACGATGTTGTTCGCGGCGAGGGAGTCGGCGGTCACGAAGAAGCCGAGGTTGCGCTTGACGATGCGGCGCTCGTCCTCGGTCAGCCCATTTGGGTCCTTCCACAGGGCGATGTCGCGGGACATGTTGATTTCCTGCGGCATCCAGTGGTTCGCGCAGCCGGACAGATACTTCTCCCAGGCCCACTTGTACTTGAACGGGACCAACTGATTCACGTCGGTCTGGCCGTTGATGATGCGCTTGTCGGCGACATTCACGCGGGCTTCGGTCGAGACCGGTGCTTGCGGCGGCGGTGCAACGGCGAAGTCGCTGGAGAAGATGTTGGTCGCCGAGGAAACCGGAGGAACGGAACGCAGACCAAACTGCACATCGGCAGCCTGGACAGCCTGACCCGCGGGGTTGCGCATTGCGTTTTGCTGCGCACCGCTCGACGGAGTTACGGCCGTGATCTCGTCATCCCAGTTGAGCATAAATGTCACCATCAATTTAGATCGGTTTGTACCATCTTTTCGTGAGCGATAAAAGGGTTCGCACACGAAAAATCCTGTTTTCGATTCGCGTTGCGACCTCGATACAACACTTTGTTATCGCATCGTGTCGATTGCATCGCGCGAGCACTGCGCAAGCAGCGCATCTTCGTCATGCTGACATCGCGCGTGCGATGCGATTCGAAGGTCTACGCAACATCGAGAGCGTGTGTGAATGACGGTGTTCGCCGCGCGCTTTTCGCTCGCGCTGCGAGTGCGCTTTCACTCGCCGCTCACTGCTTGCCGCGCGCGGCGCTTCGGCTCGCGCGGCCTGAGTCTTGTCCCTGCGCGAAACTCCAGGGATTCCTTCCTGATGCCTGTAACGCGCACTGCAACACGCGTAGCGCGAGTTGCCGGGAGAGTCGTGCGGCGCGCATTGCGCGCGCCTGCCTGCTTCGTTGTTACATCTCTCTACTACTGTTCACTACGGATGCTGCTTCGGTCCTCGCATGATGCGCGCGGCGTTGCACCGCGAGCATCATGCGCCGCCGGTCTTACTGGCAAGCCTCGCACTCTTCGAAGCCGGGGTCGCCCGGACGCATCATGCACACCGGACCTTCCGCTTCCGGTGCAGCTTCGATCGCCGCTTGCGCCGCAGGTGCCGAGTGCAGCGTGGTCGAACCCGCGCCACCGAATGCACCACTCGCGGCACCACCCGATGCGCCACCGAACGCGCCGCCGGCATTGCCGCCGCCCTCACCGTTCGTCGGCACTGCATTGAGCGCGCCGTGTGCGACGGTCGACTTCTCGACGTGCGTGGCTGCCATCGTGCGCAGGTAGTAGGTCGTCTTCAGGCCGCGGACCCAGGCGAGC
>Ga0335083_10003432_pt1 | contig 20549 bp, 15 predicted proteins | sample Lox_Sample_42_FD_206716 | JGI IMG/M metagenome (GOLD analysis project Ga0335083, IMG submission 206716) | Soil microbial communities from Loxahatchee National Wildlife Refuge, Florida, United States - Lox_Sample_4.2 | ecosystem: Environmental > Terrestrial > Soil > Wetlands | place: USA...
GGCGCTACTGCTGCTCGCGCCGGCCGCTGTCTCGGCGGCAGCGCCGAAGCCTGCGGGCAAGCCGGACGCGGCTGCCGAGGAGCCGGGCGAGAAGAAGCTGCCGCCCATCCTGCAGAAGGCGCTGGAGCAGAAAGAGGGCGAGGTCACCGACGCGCGTCGCGAGGCCATCCGGCTGATCGAGGACTACCTGCGCGAGAACCCGCGCGGCTCGGCCGGGTTCCGCGCCAAGGAGCAGGCCGAGGCGCTGTACAAGCTGGCCGAGCTGTACTGGGAAGAGTCCAAGGCGGTCTATCTCGAGAAGATGGGGGCGTACCAGGCGGCGGTCAGCGCCTGCCACGCCGACCGGTCCGCCTGCCCGCGGGTGCCGCACCGCCCGCCCTCGATCGACCTGAAGCAGGCGCAGGCGACCTACCTGCAGCTCATCAGCGATTACCCCAAGTTCCGCAAGATCGACACGGTCATCTACCTGTACGCCTTCTCGCTGCGCGACCAGGGAAAGCTGGGCGAGTCGATCAAGTACTTCCAGATCATCCTCGATCGCTTCCCGCGCTCTCGCTACATCGCCGACGCCTGGATGGCCATCGCGGAGTACCGCTTCTACGAGCAGCAGAGCTACCCGACCGCGCTCGAGGCCTATGAGAAGGTCCTGAAGCACCCGAAGTCGACGCTCTACGACCTGGCGCTGTTCAAGACCGCCTGGTGCTACTGGAAGCTGGGCGACACCACCAAGAGCGCGTTGCGCTTCAAGGACGTGCTGGATCTGGCCAAGAAGAAGGCCGGGCGGACCGAGGCCGAGCAGAAGCGCGCCGAGGAGCTGCAGGGCGAGGCGCTGGACTACCTGGTCGAGCTGTTCACCGAGGACGACACCAAGACGGCCCGCGACGCGTTCGAATTCCTGGCCCAGATCGGAGGCAAGGAGTACTCGCGCAAGGTGCTGAAGCAGCTGGCCGACACGGTCTTCGACCAGACCCGCTACGAGCGCGCGGTCGAGGCCTACCGGCTGCTGATCGAGCTGGACCCCAACGCGGGCGACGCGCCCGACTACGCCGGCAAGATCGTCGAGGGCTACCAGCTGCTGGGCGACACCAAGGGGGCCGTCGCCGAGATGCGCAAGCTGGCCAGCGACTACGGCCCGCGAAGCCCCTGGGCGGCCGCCAACCACGATCGCCCCAACACCGTGGCCCACGCGCGGACGATGGCCGAGGCCCTGATCCGCAACCTGGCCAAGACCATGCACGGCGAGGCGCAGCAGAACGAGAAGACCACCAAGGTCGTCGATCGCGACCGCTACGCGCGCGCCGCCGAGGCCTACGAGTTCTACCTGGCCAACTTCCCCGACGCGCCGGACGCCGCCGAGCTGCGCTACCTGCGGGCCGACATCCTCTACTTCAAGCTGGGCAAGTTCGAGGACGCCGGGCGCGAGTACCTGGCCGTCGGCAAGACGCAGCCGGTCGGCAAGTTCCACAAGGACGCCCTGCTGCAGTCGATGGCGGCGTTCGAGAAGGTGCGAAAGCCGCTGTCGTCGGGCGGCGCCAAGCGCGAAATCACCGACAGCGACCGGCTGTTCGGCGAGGCGGCGGATCTGTACGCGACGCTGTTCCCCAACGACAAGGAGATCGTGACCGTCATCTACAAGAACGGTCAGTTCTTCTTCGATTACGGCGACTACGACGAGGCGGTGAAGCGGTTCGGCTTGATCATCGAGCGCTACCCCGACGATCCCAACGCGGGCTCGGCGGGGGATCGGATCCTCGAGGCCCTGAACAAGGCCAAGAACTACGAGAACATCGAGGGGTGGGCCCGCCGCCTCAAGAAGACCAAGGCCTTCGCGTCCAGGGACGAGCAGGATCGCCTGGACAAGCTGATCGTCGGCGCCGTGATGAAGTCGGGCGAGAAGTACGCGCAGACCGGCGAGTACGACAAGGCGGCGGCGTTCTTCCTGCGCGTGCCGCACGAGTACCCGGGCAACGGCTACGCGCCCAAGGCGCTCAACAACGCGGCGGCCGTGTTCGAGAAGGCCAAGAAGGACGACGAGGCGGTGGCCGCCTACAAGGAGCTGGCCGACAAGTACCCCGGCGCCAGCGAGGCGCCCGAGGCGCTGTTCACCGCGGCCCGCATCGAGGAGAACGTCGCCTACTACGACAAGGCGGCCGGCCTGTACGAGCAGCTGGCCCAGAAGTACCCGCAGGACCCGCACGCGGCCGACGCGCTCCGCAGCGCCGGCGTGCTGCGCCAGAGCCTGGGGCAGCACGATCGCGCCATCAAGCACTACGGCGAATACGCGCGCCGGTACAAGGATCGCCCCGACGCCAAGGAGGTCGCGTTCCAGGCCGCCGTCGTCCGCGAGGATCAGAAGGACTGGCGCGGCGCCGCCGCCAGCTTCGCGGCGTTCAGCAAGACCTACCCGGGCGACGCGAAGACCATCGAAGCGCTGGCGCGCGAGGCGGACGCCCACCTCAAGGCGGGCAACGACGTCGCCGCCAAGGAGACCGCCACCCGGGCGCTGGCGCTGTACAAGCACGCGCATTCAGGTGACGAGGCGACCGCCTACGCCGCGCAGGCCCGCTACATCCAGGGCGAGGTGGCGTACATCGACTACGAGCGGATCAAGATCGCGGGCAAGCCCAGGCAGCTGGCCAAGGTGCTGGAGGAGAAGGCCAAGCGCCTCGAGGAGGCGAAGGCGATCTACCTGGACGTGGTCAGCTACCGCTCGCCCGAGTGGGCCACGGCGGGCCTGCTGCGCATCGGCCAGGGATACGAGGCGTACGCCAAGGCCATGCGCAGCGCGCCCGTCCCGCGCGACCTGAAGGAAGACGAGAAGCAGATGTACCGCGACGAACTGGAGAAGGTCATCGTCGTGATCGAGGACAAGGCGATCGACGCGTACAAGTCCGGGTACGCGCGCGCGCTGCAGATCGGCGTCTACAACAAGCACACGCAGGCCATCCGCCAGGCGCTCTCGCGCCTGGCCGAGAACGAGTATCCGAAGGAGGCCGAGCAGCGCCTGTCCACGCGGCCCGGCGAGCCGCGCATCTCCCTGGACCGCATCGAGGAGATCCGCCGTGACCAGTAGTTCCGCCATCCGTCTCCGCCTGGCGCTCCTGGTGTCCCTGGCGCTTCCCGCTTGCGCGCACCACGCGCCCCCGCCCGGCGCGGCGGCCGCCAACCCCATCGCGCCGGTGGTCTTGCCGAAGACCAGCCCCGAGGCGCAGTCGGCCTTCGAGGAGGGCGTGCGCACCATGAAGATGGGGCGCAAGCACTACAAGGACGCCGTCGAGCCGTTCACGCGCGCCACCCGACTCGACCCCCGGCTGTACGAGGCCTGGCACGACCTGGGCGTCATGCAGACCGCGGTCGGCAACTTCGACGCGGCGGTCGACGCCTTCAAGCAGGCCTTGAACGTCCAGCCGGGCGCCCGCAAGACCGTCCTGGCCTACGGCGAGAGCCTGCGGCGCAACCACGACGCCAAGAAGGCGTCCGACGTCTACGCGCGCTGGCTCGGGTCCGACCCCTCGGACTTCGAGATGCGGGCCCGTTACAGCCAGACGCTGCGCGAGGCCGGACCCGATTCGCTGGACCAGGCGCTGGAGCAGGCGCGCCTGCTGCTGACGTCCGCGGGTGGGGACGTGTCGCACACCGTGATTGCCTATAACGCCCTGGCGCTGACCTACTATAAAATGGGGAAGTTCGAACTTGCCGAGGCTGCGCTCCACAAGGCCGCAGACCTCGATCCCAAGAGCGCTTTCGTCTGGAACAACCTGGGCCTCGCTGCTTTCGAGCGCGGTCACGACCAGGAGGCTTTCTTGGACTTTCAAAAGGCGTCCGAGCTCGATCCCAAGTACGTCGAGGCGCGCCTCAACAAGGCGGTCGTCTACCTGGACTGCGGCGACTACAAGCACGCGCGCCAGGATCTGGAGAAGGCGGTCGAGATCGACCCGAACGATCCGGAGTCGCAGGTCGCACTGGGCGTCGCGGCGCGCGGCGACGGCAAGCTGGACCAGGCCCGCAAGGCCTACGAGCGTGCGCTGGACATCGAGCCCGACTACCCGCCCGCGCTCTACGACCTGGGGATCCTCTACATGGACTTCGACAAGGTCCCGGCCAAGGCCAAGGAGTTCCTGGGCCGCTACCTGCAAGTCGCCGGCAAGAACGACCCACGTCGCGCGGACGCCGACGCCCGTCTGAAGGAGCTCAAATGAGACTGCTCGCCCTCACGAGCCTCTTGACCCTCTCGCTCGCGACCAGCGCGGTCGCCAAGCCCGCCCGACGTCACGTGGCGGCTGCGCGGCGATCCACCAGCGCAGCCGCTCCCAAGCGCGCGCCGGCCCCGGCGGCCACGCCCGCCCCGGCGGCGACCTCGACGGAAACGGCCGCCGCGACCTCCGGATCGAGCGACGACGCCGCCCCGGCGGGCGACGCCAAGGGGGCAACCCCCGCCACCAAGATCAAGACCAAGACGTACACGTTCGGCGCGATGGACGTCGAGGGGAAGCTCAAGACCCCGCAACTCCTCTACTTTCTCAACCGCGTGAAGCTGGAGCTGGACATGTCGGCGCCCGACAAGCGTTCGTTCATGAAGGAGCTCGCGCAAAGCGCCGATGACAAGAGTCTCTGATGACGTCTTTCATGTAACGCACAGGTGATCTCGTGGCATCCATTCACTCACATGCTCTCCCGCCGCCACCTCCTGGCCCTGCTCCGGAGCGCCGTACCTCGGCGCCGCTGCCAGTGAGCGGCCACGCGCTGTTGCAGGTCGCCGCGATCTGGCGAGGCCAGATCATCGGCTACCGCCTGCTCAAGCGGCGACGCCGGATCACGGTGGGACCGTCGAAGCGCGCGACGTTCAACACGCCGGCGCTCGACGGGCGCAGCCGGTACCTGCTGATCCGCCCGCGCAAGGGCGCGTACGTGGTCCACCTGGCCTCCGGCCTGCGCGGCGACATCACGCTGGGCGGGATCGCCACGTCGATCGATGAGATCAGCAACCGCGACGTCACGCTGTCGCCCGGCGACAAGGCCAAGCTGATCTTCACCGAAGGCGAGCTGCGGCTGGAGCTACGCTGGGTCGAGCCGCCCGAGGTGATCGCCCGCCCGCGCGTCCGGGACCCCCAGATGGTCCAGATCACCGTCGGGACCGCCGCGGTGCTGGGGCTGTTCGCGGTCCTGCTGAACCTGATCTGGACGCGCGACGTTCCGACGCCGCCGCTGGTGCTGGACACCAGCCGGGTCGCCAAGATCGATGCGCCGCAGGCGCTGGACTTCGAGAAGCAGCAGAAGCAGAAGCGGGAGGCCGCGGAGAAGGCGGCCGAGAAGTCCAAGGAGAAGGAAGGCCAAACCAAGAAAGCCAAGGAGAAGGCGGGCCGCCTGGGCCGCGAGGACGCGACCCAGAAGGACACCGTCATCCCCAAGGGCAAGGAAGACGTCCTGCGCGAGAAGGTGCAGAAGGTCGGCATCCTGAGCGTGCTCGGCCACCAGAAGGCGCCGGGCTCGGGCCTTTCAAAGCTGTTCGCGCAGACCAACGACGTGGAGCAAGCGATGGCCGGCATGGCTGGCGCCAAGCTCGCGGTCGGTCACGGCGCGGGCGGGCTGTCGACGGCCGGCTCCGGTCCGGGCGGCGGTGGCACCGGCTACGGCCACATCTACGGGTCGGGCAACCTGGACACCGGCGGCAAGGGCTCGCACGGCCGCGGGCGCGGGCCCAAGCTGGCCGAGCGCGGTGAGCACGAGGTGGGTGTCAGCCTGGGCAAGGGCGGCGGCGAGACCGACGGCTCGCTGTCCATGGAGCAGATCCTGAAGGTCGTCCGCGCGCACATGGCCGGCGTGAAGTACTGCTACGAGAAGGAGCTGCAACACAAGTCGTCGCTCGGAGGCGGCATCGACATCTTCTGGGTCATCCAGCCGGACGGCTCGGTTGGCAAGGCCAGCGTCAAGCAGAGCGCGATGAATGACGCTGCCGTCGAAGGGTGCATCGTCCGGCAGGTGAAGCAGTGGCAGTTCCCGAAGGCGCCCGGACAGACCATCGTCGGGCGCTTCCCCTTCATCTTCAAGGGTGGGATGTGAGAGCCGGCCAGGCGCTGCAGGCGATGATCGTCCTCGCGCCTGTGGTCTGCGCCGCCTGCGACATGAACACCCCGCTGTACTTCCCGTCGCCGGAGCCCGCCCTGGAGGTGAGCGGCATGCCCGACGCCAAGGGCAACCCGTCGCGGGGCGAGAACGGCCTGAGCCTGCAGTTCCGCAACCCGACGGCCGAAGAGCAGAAGCTGCTGGATCAGCAGGCGGCCTCGCTGGGCTTCGACGTCCCCTGGATCCAGCGCGACAACGTCCACATCGAGCTCATCTACACGGTCACCAACAACGACGATCCGATGAACCCGTCGACGGACGGTGTCCCCCAGTTCGCGATCGGGATCGACGGCGCCAACGAGTACACGAAGTACGACGAGAACATCGTCTCGATGGCGTTGCAGCAGGGGAACAACGACCCGCCCACCGTCATCCCGTTGATCCCGGTGACGCCGCAGGTGATCCAGCCCGGCCAGACCATCACCGGCACCGTCCGCGAGGACGATTTCGCCGAGGCCGAGCTGGATCTGTACGCCATCGGCGAGTGGATGGCGCCGTACGCCGCGGTGCTGATCAACAACTCGCAGGTGAACCCCGTCGGGCTCGAGATGGTGCCCCCCAACGCCGTCATCCCCGCCCTCATCGAGATCGACGTCAACTTCACCGCCAACCGCGACATGACCGTCAAGTACGACGTCCGCGTTCGCGACGATCACAACCAGCTCCTGCACCTCACCACCGACACCCTGTTCTCGCCCACGCCGGCGCTGTTCCAGCCCCCGGCCCCGGCCCCGTAACGACCCTTGAGATCGCGACCTCCCTGGAAGCTGATGGCGGCACTGGCCACCTCTTGGCTGCTCTCGAGCGCGCCCGGACGGGCCCAGGTCACGTCCGAGCCCAGCGCCGTGGTGTTCCCCGACCCGGCCAAGTTCGCGCGCGGCCTGTACACCGAGGGTGAGGTCGGCGCCGTGGCCTTCTTCGGCCACGCCGGCGACGTCGTGTCGCCCGGCTTCGCCGTCGGCGCGCGCCTGGGCTACGACCTGACCCGCTGGGCGGCGCTGCAGCTGCACGTGCTGGGCTCGACCCACCAGATCACCGGCGACAACGCGCTGAACGGGCAGCTGCTGCAGACCTACCAGGCGGCGGTCGAGGGCAAGCTGACCTACCGCTTCGGGCAGACGTCGATCTTCGCCGAGGGCGGGCCGGGCATCGAGCGCCTGTCCACCAACGCGCTCTACGTGCTGGGCGTCGAGCCGCAGTACCGGGTCGGCGTGGTGCTGGGCGGCGGCGCCGGCTTCGACTACCACTCGCTGTCGCGCCACTTCTCGATCGGCGTGCGCGGCGACTTCAAGGTGATGCAGCAGCTCACCTCCAGCCAGGAGCTCTTCGCCTCGACCTACCTGAGGTACACGTTCTGATGCGGCGGGGGTTGTTCGTCCTGTTCTTCGTCGCGGCGCTGGCCGGCTGCGAGACCGTCGACCTGGGGACGCCGCCCGCCGACGTGAACGTCTGCATGCCGGGGCAGATGTGGTTCGCCGAGCAGATCTGGCCGAACTTCCTGGGCATGGAATACAACGGCAAGCACTGCTACGACTCGGCTTGCCACGGCAGCGGCAGCAAGACGCCGATGACGCTGGTCAACCCCGTCGAGCCGGCCAGCTTCCCGCTCCCCACCGACTGGGCCAACAACTACACGCAGGCGACGCACGAGATGAACTGCTCGGACGTCCTGGACAGCAACCTGCTGCTCCTGCCCGAGAACGTCCGGGTGCACGGCGGCGGCCAGCTGATCATGAAGGGCGGCCCCGAAGAGGCGCTGGTCGAGCAGTGGATCATGAACCCATGAGGCGGGGGGTCGCGCTCGCGGTGCTGACCCTGGTGGTGGCCGCCACGCCGGCCGCGCGCGCCGACGACAGCGCCCTGGTGCGGGTCATCTCCGAGGAGGCGCAGGTTCACACCGGCCCGGGGTTCGGCTTCCGCGTCGTCTACCGCGCCCGCCAGGGCGAGGTGCTCCCGGCCATCGGCCGGGCCACCCACGACCACTGGTTCCGCGTCGAGCTCCCCGACGGGACCTACGGCTGGATCCTGGGCGACGAGGTCTTCCCGCTGGACGTCGACACGGCGGCGGCCCACCAGGGGCCGTCGATCTGGAAGCGGATGGGCACCGCCATCTTCTCGCCGCCGCCGCTGATGGAAGAAACGTTCGGGTTCGCGTTCTCGGCGGGCGTGCTGGGGGGCGACGGCCTGTTCATGTTCCGCCCCTCCTGGCTGCTGGCGCCCCACGTCTCACTGGAGGGGATGGTGGGCGAGACGGTCGGCAACCAGGTCGACGTCCGCTACGTCGGCGGCGGCTTCAACGCCTTCATCTTCGCCTCGTCGCCGGTGACGCCCTTCGTGGGCGCGGCGGCGGGCGGCGCGCTGGCGCGCAAGAAGGCCGACCAGTTCGCGGTTTCGACCGGCAACTACTCGATGCTCAACGTCGGCGGCGGGCTGCTCGTCGCGCTCAAGAAGCGGCTCACGCTGCGGGGCGACGTCCGCCAGTACGTCATCTTCAACGCCAACCACACCCAATCCATCCAGGAGTACAGCGGTGCACTGTCTGTGTATTTTTAGATCGGGACCCTCGAAGGGGCCCGCGCCCCCCGCGATGAGCTCGCGCGGGCAAAGCCCGCGCTCCCTCACGCGATCCTGGCTGTTGGTCGTCGCGCTCGCCCTCGGGTCGGGCGGCTGCGCGGCCTCGAAGTGGACGGTGCGCCCGCACCAGCGCGAGCTGCTGGCCGACCGGATCATGCAGCTCGACGCCGAGCCGCAGGAGCGCGCCGCCGAGGACCACGTCCTGTCCAACCGCGAGGGCGCCGTGGGCGGCAACGGGACGTCCGGCGGGGGGTGCGGTTGCAACTGAGGCCCTTCGCTCGCCCGCTGCTGGTGGTCACCGCCCTGGCGGCCGGGCCGGCGCGCGCCGCCGAGAACCCCACCCAGGCGTCGCTCCGCCTCACCTATTTCGGCGAGCCGTCGAACGACGACGCTCCGGTCAGGGTCATCCACCCGCAGGTCGACGTCTCGGCGCCCGTCGGCGGCGGGGTGGGCGTCGCGGCCGGATGGGAGGCCGATGCGGTGAGCGGCGCGACGCCCAAGGTCTTCGGCCCGCACACCGGCGTCGATGCGGTCACCGCGGCCACCAAGTTCAGCGACTTCCGCCAGCTGGTGCACGGCGGCCTCAGCTACGACCGCGCCGATGGGGGCATCTCGGCCAGCTACGCCTACGGCTGGGAGCATGACTACCGCTCGCACTCGCTGTCCGCCACGACGCACGACGACCTCTACGATCACAACTTCACGCTGGCGCTGGCCTACTCGCACAACTGGGACAGCGTCTGCGACGCCAACAACGACGCCGCCCCCGGGTTGCTCGAGCTGCAAGCGCTCACGTCTTCCCAGCACTGCTTCACGTCGTCGCCCGACGTGGTCACGCGCCACCTGAGGATCGACGCGGTCGAGCCGTCGCTCTCCTGGACGATGACGCCCCGACTGGTCGTGCAGGGGGGCGGCACCATCATGATCCTCGACGGGTTCCAGTCCAACCCGTATCGCGAGGTCAAGATCGGGCCCGAGGGCGCGGTGCCGCAGGAGCACGAGCCGACCTACCGCCAGCGCTACGCGGTGTTCGCCCGCGCCGCCTATGCCTACCCGCAGTGGCGAGCCTCGGCGCAGGTGATGGGACGGCTGTATCAGGACAGCTGGGCGGTGCAGGCGGCGACCGGCGACCTGCTGGTGAACAAGTACCTGGGGCAGTCGATGCTGCTGACGCTGCGCGGCCGCTACCACATACAGGGGGGCGCCAGCTTCTACCGGAACGGCCAGGAATACGTGACCCTCGGGCCCCCCGGCCAGTACTGGACCGGCGACCGCGAGCTGTCGCCCATGAGCAACACGCTGGTCGGCGGCCGCATGGCGTTCCTGCGGCGCCCGCAGCAGGAGCGCTCGTCCTGGTTCGTCGAGATGGAGGCGGACATCAAGTACGAGCTCCTGATGTACCACCTCGAGTCGGTGAACGCGCCCAACGCCGACCGCCCGTACGCCCACATCCTGCAGGGCGCCTTCTCGGTCCGTTTCTGACGTGCGATGATGACCCCCGCCAGCCAGGCGGGCCCAACGATGTCACTCTACGAAGAGCTGATGGACAACACGGTCTTCCCGTTCTGGGACGGGAAAGTCCGGCACCGGCAGACGTTCGAGCGTCTCGACTACATCCGCTCCACCCAGTGGCGCTCGCGTGACGAGCTGATCGAGCTCCAGGGGATAGAGCTGCAGCGGCTGCTGCAACACGCCTACGCGAACGTGCCGTTCTACCGCCGCCGCTTCGACGAGGCGGGGCTGAAGCCCGCCGACATCCGCGACGCCCGCGATCTGTCCCGGTTGCCGCTCATGGACCGCCCGACCGCCATCGCCTCCGTCCCGGAGCGAACCGCGACCGCCGGCGCCAAGATCGAGATCAAGAAGGCCACCAGCGGCACGACCGGGATGCCCCTGACCATCGGGTACGATCGCCCGTCCGACGACTGGCGCCAGGCGGTGCGCATCCGCGGCTACGGCTGGGCCGGCTACCGCCTGGGCCGCCGCGCCCTGCACTTCTGGGGCTTCGACAACCCGAACCTGACCCGCTACCGCCGGCTGAAGCTGGACGTCGACCGCTTCATCCGCCGCGACCGCTTCTTCGATTGCGTGAAGCGCGGCGAGGCCGAGCTGGAGGCGTTCGCCCGCCAGATCGAGACCTACAAGCCGCGCCTCATCGTCTCGTACAGCCAGGCCGCCGGTGACTTCTCTCGCTACGTGCTGGCCAAGGGGCGGCGGACCTGGGGTGACATCCCGATCATCTGTGCCGCCGAACGCCTGTTCCCCGAGGACCGCCGGGTCACCGAGCAGGTGTTCGGGCGCGGCGTGTTCGAAACCTACGGCTGCCGCGAGGTCATGCTGATCGCCGCCGAGTGCGACGCGCACCAGGGGATGCACACCTCGATGGAGAACCTGGTCGTCGAGGTGGTCGTGCGGACGCCGGAAGGCGAGCGCCCCGCGCGCCCCGGCGAGACCGGCGAGATCGTGCTGACCGACCTGCACAACTACGGCGCCCCCTTCATTCGCTACGTGAACGGCGACCTGGCCACGGTCGGCCCGGATGAGCCCTGTCCCTGCGGCCGCGGGCTGGCGCGCATCCAGAGCGTCGACGGTCGGTCGGCCGACACGCTGACCGACGGCGACGGGAACCGCATCGCCGGCCTGCTGCTGAGCATGCTGCTCTCCAGCCTCAAGGACATCATCAACCAGTTCCAGATCGTCCAGCACCTGGATCGTTCGGTGACCATCCGTCTGATCCCCGGGCCGCGCTACGAGGAAGAAGGGCGGGCCAGCGTGAAGGCGATGGTCGAGAAGTACCTGCGGCGCGTCCCCGTCGAGGTCCGCGAGGTCGACGAGATCGCCGTCGAGGCCAGCGGGAAGCGCCGGATCGTGGTGGTCGAGCGCGAGCGCCCCCAGCCGGTCGCGGCCAGCGCGGCGAGCTGACCATGAATCGGCGGTCCGCACCGGCCTGGATGGCGGTGGCGGCGGGCGTACGCGACCGGGTCGGGGCTGCTTCGGGCTGGGGCGGGCGCTGGCGCCGCTTCGCCGGAATGGCGTGTTGATCACCGGGAGCGGCTTCCTCACGCACAACCTGGGCGCCCTGGATTTCCGGCCAGGCGCGACGTGGACGCGCTGCTCGACTACCGGCGCCGGGCTCCCGGGGTGGAGCAGGCGCTCCCGACCCACGAGCACTTCGTGGCGGTCGTCGCGGCGGCGGGGGCGGCCATCGACGACGCCTCCGCCCAGGCCAGCTCGGCTGAAGCCTCTTCAGTTCGGCCGGGACTGTCAGGGCCGTGACGTTCTGTCAGGCCAGAACAGGTGGGACACGGCGGCCTCGATGCCGTCCAGCGAGGGCTTGAAGAACACCGGCGCGTCGCAGCTGACCGCCAGCATCGGATCGTTGGTGGCCGTGATGGCCACGCATGGGATGTCCCGGTGCGGCCCCTGCCGGATGGACCGCAGAAACGACAGCCCGGCGCGCTCCGGCATGTCCAGGTCGATCAGGAGCAAGCCCGGCCGTTCCAACCCCAGGATCGCCACCGCCTCGCCCGAACTGGCCGCGCAGCGAAGGCCGAACCCGTCGGCCACCGCCATCTCCAGAAGAAGGTCACGGGTCTCGGGGTCGGCGGTCAGGGCCAGGACGGCCGCCGGGACCTCCCGAATGCTTCGTCGCTGTTCGGCCGACCTTCCGGGGTGCGTTGGCGATGCGGAAAGCATGACACTCAATCATCGCAAACGTGTGTTTCGGTCCGTTTTCGGCTGCGCGATTTCTCCGTAACGGTAGGCGTTTACGACCGGCCGTCAGTGGAGCTGCTGGGGGATCTGTCCGCGCGACAGCGACACCGATGCCCCCGTCAGGGCGTCGGCGCTCACCGCCACGTCCAGCTCGGAGCCGCTGATGCTGCCGTGACAGCCGCCGCAGATGTTGTTGAAGACGGCGCGCGGCGGACCGGGCGTGATGTACTCGCCGGGGGTCACCTGGTGCTCTTCCGTCATGGTGAAGAGCGCGTTGCCGCTGGAATCATCCACCTCGAGGATCAGCGGCACCCCGGCCGGGACCAGCGTCATCAACGAGTGGTCGCTCATGGAGGACGCAGACCCCAGCGGCATCCGGTTGCTGTAGGTCGGGATGGTCGTGCCCGTAAGCGTCACGGTCGCGGGCGTCGAGCCGGCCGGAGGTGGGAGCTCCTGATACACCTTGAGCGACGCCGCGCTGTCGTACGCCGCCACGTTGCGCCCGTGCCGCAGATTGGCGCCCAGCAGCGTGGCCAGGACCGGCAAATCCGGAAAGTGCATGACGCCGTTGGTGCCCACGTCCGGCTCCCCCGAATGACCGCCGAAGACCAGCTGCGGCAGGTTCTGGAACAGCTCGGTCTCGCCGCGCTTGTAGCCCAGCGCCGCCTCCACGAACGACTGCGCGCCCCCGGCGGCCAGCGACCGCCGGCTGCCGTCCAGGGGGTTGACCGCCACCAGGTCGTAGCGCGGCACGTCGGTCAGCGGGTGGGAGACCCCGGCGGCGTAGGAGACCAGGATCTCGCCGTTCGGCAGGGAGAATGGCGACCGGTAGACCCCGCTGCCGTTGTCGACCGTCGCGCCGGCGTCGATGACCACCATCGACTTCACGAACGTGACCTCGGTCCGGTCGGCCTCGAACGGGCCGATGGACCGGTTGAACGTGGCCAGCGCCCCCCCGCCCCCCAGCGCCTGGTCGTTCGACAGCACCAGCAGGAAGTTGCGGTCCAGCCCCTCCCGGATCTCGGTGGCCTGCTGATAACCGACCGAGGGGTACAGGGTGTCCGTGAACGTGTCGGTCGACTGCGCCCGCTGCGCCAGCAGCGGGTGGTAGTCGGTCAGGTCCCAGTTCATGCGGCGTCCGGACAGCTGATAGAAGTCCGGGGTCGCCTTCTCGGCGGTGAAGCTGACCCGCCCGTCCTGCATGAAGGCCGGCGCCAGCTCCGAGTTCAGCAGGAAGGTCATCTGCTGCGGGTTGTCGAAGCTCCCGCCCGGGGCGACCCGAAAGAGGTCCGAGTTGGGCAGGAAGTTCCTCAGCGTCAGGGTCCCGCCGCGGGTCGAGGCGAACACCACGGTTCCGTCGGGAGCGTAGACCGGGTCGAAGTTGTGCACGCGCACGGTGGTGCCGGCCACCAGCCGGCCGCCGTCATGGGTGAGCTGCGTGCAGGTGCCGGCCGCCAGGTCGAGCTGCCAGAGGTCCAGCCCGCTGGCCGCGCCGGGGCGGGCCGCGAAGACCACCTTGGTCGCGTCATAGCTGAACTCGGGGCCGCGCACGTCGACGTCCTGCCCGGACAGGCCGGCGCACGGCCCCAGCGCGCTGCGGACGTTGCCGACCGAGACGACCTTGCCGGCGGCGTCCAGCGTGGCGTCGGCCAGCTTGAGGTCGGCCATCCCCTCGTAGCTGTCGAACTGCAGCAGGGTGTCGCCGTTGGGCGGGCGCGCGACGAACGCCAGCGGCAGCACGTCGCCCGACTTCATGGGCGACACCGACGCCGCGCGATCCTGGCGCTCGGTCTGCTGCCAGGCTTGAAAGACGCAGAAGGCACGGGTGTTGGTGGCGGGGTCGAACGGCTGCGGGCAGGGATCGTTGGTCGAGGCGCCCTCGTCCTCGAGGATCGGGCCGGCCCGGTGGGTGGTGCCGCCGTTCTGGGCCAGGATGTTCTTCTTCACCGCGCGCGACTGCTTGATGTCGATGGTGTCGAACGCCATGAAGTCGTCGGCCAGCGCGTGGTAGTTGCGGGTGAGCGCCGCCGGCGCGAAGAACCCGAACGCGCCCGACCGCAGGCGGAAGTCGTTGAAGCCGTCGGGGCTGTGGCACCCCTCGAGGTCGCAGCCGCGGACCAGCAGCTTGGGCATCACGTTGTCCTCGAAGAACGTCTGACCGGCGGTCTTCACACCCACCGAGAGCGGCGTGGCCTGGACCTCCTTGGCCCAGTCCTCCCAGCTCTTCCAGGTGTCGTCCGAGCGCGACTGGAAGAAGGTCCCGCCCGTGTGGCTGACCCCGCCCGCCGCCGGCGCCAGCGGGCGCAGCAAGATCTCGCTCTGGTCGACGTTGACGACGGTCGGATCGGGATCGGCCGCGATCACGAAGCCGGCCGCCTGCGCGTAGTTGAACTGCAGTTGGTCGTCGTCGGAGCCGCAGGTCAGGTAGAGATCGGCCTGCACCGAGCTGTGGCAGGTTCCGTAGGCGCACGATGACGCCAGCATCGGCTGCACGTTGTTCACGAAGTCGGCGTAGGCCTGGGTCGTCGTGTCGACCGGGACGCGCTGGCTGGCGGGCGGCAGCGCCGTGTTGCACGACCCGACGCCGACGCTGGCGACCGCTTCGGGGGCGATGCCGTCGATGTTGGCGCCGTTGTCCAGCCAGTTCTTCAGCTCGAAGTAGGCCTCGCTGTTGGGCGCCAGCGGCGAGCCGCCGCTGTGCCGGATCTCGCTGGTGTAGAACTGGCCCCGGTAGGGGATCTGGATCCCCGAGGCCGGCAGCGCCTTCAGCAGCAGCAGCGGCTGCGGGTAGCTGCCGTACGTGCGGAGCACGTCGCGCCGCTTCTGGACGCCTTCGAACGAGGACAGGTCCAGGTTCCCCAGCGCCGTCCCCGTCGTCGGGTCGACCTTGTGGCAGGGCGACGTGTTGCCGACGCAGGACGTGTTGAAGATGGTCTGGATGTGGACGTCGTAGAAGTGCTGCTCGGGCGGCTTCTTCACCGTGCAGCCCGCGGCCGCGAAGGCGACCGCCAGGGTCCAGCTCTTTGCGGGGACACGCATCGAGGGCATGCCGATTGTATCAGCGGGCGCTCGGTCGGATCACCTTGAATCCGCCCGGCGCCCGCCGGTTTGGCGTCAGTTCGCCGACAGGTGCGACAGCGCGACCCGCGCCAGCGAGCGGACCGCCAGGCTCGAGTCGGTGCTGGCCGCGCTGGACAGGGCCGCGCCCGCCACCGACGACGAAGCGTGGATCTCGCCCAGCGCCCAGGCGGCCTTCTTGCGCACGTTGGCCGACGGGTCGCCGAGCGCCGCCACCAGCGCCGCCGCGCCGTTGGTGTCCTTGAGCTGGCCGATCGTGATCGCGGCCTCGGCGCGGACGGTCTCGTCGGAGTCGGAGACCAGCGGCTCGGCGACGGTGCCGTCGTGGAAGCCGGGGATCGTCCGCAGCGCGGTCAGCGAGGCGGCCCGCACGGCGGGCTGCGTGTCGGACAGCGCCGAGGTCAGGTAGGACACCCCCGCCGGCTTCCCCAGCGTCCCCAGCGCCTTGGCCATCGAGGCGCGGGCGACGTCCGAGTAGATCGGGTTCGACAGCGCCGCCCCCAGCGCCGGGATCGACGACGGCGTGTGCAGCTCGCCCAGGACGTCGGCGGCGTTGCCGGCCGCCGTCGAGTCGGGCTGCGACAGCCGGTTGAGCATCGTGACCTGCACCTGGTTGGCGACCGCCCGCCGGGACAGCCACCAGGCGGCCACCCGCCGAACCCGGTAGTCCGGGTGGTCGACCAGCGGCATGACCATGTCGACGCAGGCGGCGCAGACCAGGTGCTCCGCCCGCTCCAGCTCGGCCTGGATCGCATCGACCGAGTTGGAGGCGATGGCCTGCTGGATGGCCTGGGGGCTGCCGCCCATGCCGGCGCGAGCGACCCCCGGGACGACCAGCGCCACCGCGAACGAACCAAGAATCCAGAGCTTGAGGTTTCTCATGTGATTGCTCCGCATGTTCGTGTTGGGGTCGCCGATCACTGGGGAAGGTTCTCGCGGAAGTAGAACTGCCCGCCCATGTCGATGTTCAGACCCAGCAGGTAGTACTCGTCGGGGGTCAGCTCGGCGTTGCCCGGGATGTCGGTCGGGTGCGGCGTCCCCGGGAAGTTCATCATCGTGCCGCCCACGTTCATGGAGAACGCCGCGGTGCCGAACATGCGCACCGACGCGTCGGCCGGGAACCGCTGCGGTGGGTTCAGCAGCATCATGAGCGGGCTGGCCTCAGCCGCGCCCGCCACCACGTAGTTGGGCGGCGTGCCGGTGATGCTGACCACGTCGTCGCCCAGGATCTCACCCAGACCCATCAGCGACAGGTACGAGGCCGTGTAGTCGCCGGTCATCCGCTCGCCGACGGTGACGTTCAGCTTCTGTCCACGCAGGTCGAACACGAAGGTCTGATACGTGCCGGTGGTCATGTCGGTGACCGTGTAGCTGGGGTTGTACGACTTGCTGGCGTCGCCGTTGTGGCAGCTCGCGCACTTGGCGTCGAGGATCGGCTGCACGGCCAGGTCCCACGGAACGCCGCGGACACCGACGTCGCCGGTGATGTTGCCGGCCGGCAGGTTGCCGCTGGCGTCCAGCGTGGCGGCCGCCAGCGACACGCGCTGCGGGCGCGGCACGTCCAGGTTGACGGCGCCCGCCAGGACGCTGGCCTGCACGCCGGGCATGATGGCCTTGGCGGCGGTGCGGTTCTCGTGGCAGCCGCCGCAGAAGCGCGACTCGCCGGCGCGGCCGCTGAACCAGATGTCCTCGTTGGCGACCGGCGTCGAGGACGCGGTGCCGTGCGCGCCGTTGACCGGGGCTGCCATGCCGAACTTATCGATGAGCTGGATGTGGAACGGCACGTTGGCGGGCACCTGCGCCGCGACCGAGTGATCGGACTGGATCGGGATCTCGCCGTACCGAGACTGCCCATCGAAGTCCGTGGTGCCGAACATGTCGACGCCACCCTCCTCGTTCGAGAAGCCCTCCATGAAGCGGGCCTTCACGATGCTGCCGTCCGGCACAGAGAAGAGCGACGAGTTGTAGACGTCCAGGACGCCGATGGTGGTCGAGGCGGTGCTCGCGTTGTCCAGCCCGGTCGCCGTGTCCGGCGGCTCCATCCGGGTCCGCACCGGGCGCGGCAGGATGTCCCAGTAGGCCGGGTCGTTGAAGATCGGCGAGCGCCCGCCGGTCACGCCGCCGGCGTTCTTGGCGTCGAACAGGTAGATGCCGAAGTCGGGGGTGCTCATCGCCATCGAGAGCTCCTCGGACTCGACCGGGCCGTCCGACCAGGTCGCCAGGAACTGTCCAGGCGCCTCGTCGCCCAGCGCCTCGGCGTCGTAGTAGCGGCCGATCCCCTGCGGGCTGGGCGTCCGGTCGGCCGGCACCAGCGGCGTCATGTTGACCGAGGCCGAGTTCGCCTCGCTGCCGTTGAGGTCGATCAGCATCAGCTGGCCGGCCTGCAGCGTGCGATCGCGGGAGGTGGCGATGGCGACCACCTGGTAGTCCGGGAGCGGGCCGGCGGCCGGATCATTGAAGCTCCCCGTGCTGACGTAGCGCGCCTTCAGGTAGCTGTTCGCCGAAGCATTGCCCGAGCCCAGCTCGTCGCCGAACGCCTCTTTCATGCCGGTCATGTCGGTGTTCATCAGGCGCAGGTGGCCTTCGTTGACCGGCCCCATGTGCATCCACTCGGTGTACATGACCTGCCCGCTGGGCAGCAGCGACGGCGCCACGCGGTGCGAGACGTTGCGCGGCCCCAGCGTCATGCCGTTGCCGTCGACGTTCATGATGCCGACCTGGGCAGTGGTCGCCCGCTCGTACTCGTCATGGAACTGCTGCGAGCTGGGATCGGCGTCCGCCTCGACGTTCCGGTTGGTCATGAACAGGATCTTCTGGCCGGGCAGATAGATCGGATAGACGTAGTCCTGGCCGCCGGTGGTGAGCTGCTGCAGGTTCGTCCCGTCCAGGTTCATCGAGAAGATCTGGAAGTTGCTCTCGCCCGGGATGCGCGCCGAGAAGACCACCGACGTCGCGTCGAACGACAGGTCGTAGGACATGATGTCCGAGCGGGCCACGCAGGTGTTGACGTCGTCCGTGCTGGCGCTGGCGCCCAGCAACGCGGTGCAGGCGTCGGTCGTCGGGAACAGCGGCGTCAGCTTCCCGTCTGCCGAGGGGGGCGACAGCGTGACCATCCGACCGCCCGGGTGGTAGGTGGTGTAGTCAAAGACGTTACCCTGGTCGGTGAACATGTTGCCGTCCGCGTCGATGCGCGGCCGCTGCAGGAACGTGATGGCCTTGACGTCCGCCGGCAGCGCGCTGACGTTCGTCGACGTGCTGGTCGAGGTGCATCCCGCGCCCGCAACCAGCGTCGCGGCGAGGACGCCGGCCTCGAGCCACCCCAGTGTTCTGAGTTTTTCGGGCATCGCGGTCTCCTTGTGGGCTCGATTACGCAATAAAGGGACCAACGGATTTCCCAGCCCCGCCCGCATTCCGACGGGCCTTTCCGGTCCGCTGCGGGTGACTGTTGCGCAACCGAGAAACAGCGCGAATCCAGCTCATTTCCGGCGGGTGGTCCGCAAAGTGGCTGAAATTTCAGTCAAAGATCGGGCGTTCGGTGGTTGCGCAACAGTGCGACGCTCGGGTGCTTTTGACCCGCTGACGAACCCCGGCGAGATCGCTGCTTCTGATATTCTGGGCGGGGATGGCCGTCACCACGCCCAGAACCAGCGTCGGTCGGTACGAACCGATCCGGCGGCTGGCGGTCGGCGGCATGGCCGAGATCTTCCTGGCCCGCGTCCCCGGCGTGGGGATCGAGGGCTTCGAGAAGCTGGTCGTCCTCAAGAAGATCCTGCCGCAGCACGCGCTGGACCCCGAGCTGCTGCGCATGTTCCTGGACGAGGCGCGGCTGTCCGCGACGCTGACCCACCCGCACGTGACCGAGGTCTACGACGTCGGCACCGAGGGGGACGCCCCCTTCTTCGCGATGGAGTACGTGCACGGCGCCAACCTGCGCGAGCTCATGCGGGCCCACGAGCGCAAACATGGCGCACTGCTTCCGCTCGGACCGGCGCTGGCCATCGTCGCGGCGGCCGCCGATGGGCTGCACCACGCCCACGAGCGCCTGGGGCCGGGCGGCGAGCCGCTGGAGATCGTCCACCGCGACGTCTCGCCGTCGAACGTGCTGGTCTCCTATGACGGCGCCGTGAAGGTGTCGGACTTCGGCATCGCCAAGTGGGCCTATCAACGGACCCGCACCCAGGAAGGGACGCTGAAGGGGAAGTTTGCCTACATGTCGCCCGAGCAGTGCCGCGGGCGGTCGGTCGATCGGCGCAGCGACATCTTCGCCCTGGGGACGATCCTCTATGAGCTGACCACGGGCGCCCCGCCGTTCTCGGCCGAGAGCGACCTCGAGATCCTGAACCAGATCGCGAACGGCGCCGCGCAGCCGCCCGCCTGGCCAGCCGCGCCGGGCAGCTACCCGCCTGCGCTGTCGGCGATCGTCATGCGGGCGCTGGCGCCCGATCCGGAGGGGCGATTCGCGACGATGCGCGACCTGCAGGTCGCGCTCGAGGGTTTCGCGCGCGAGGGCGGGCTGGCGCTGTCGACGGTGGGGCTGGTGGCGCTGATGAACGACCTGTTCGCGGACGAGCTGGCGGCCTGGCACGCGGCCCAGCGGGCCGGGAAGACGCTGGGCGACCATCTGGCGACCAGCCCGGCGGCGGAGCACGACGGATCCAGCGAGGAGCGGACCGCGACCGACGCCTACGCGGCCACCATCCGGCGCCGGCCAATCCGCGGCCGGCTGGTCCGCGGGCTGGCGCTGACCGCGTTCGCGGCGGTGTTCGCGGCCGCGGGTGGGCTGGCCGCGAAGCGCTGGCAGCGGACGGAGCACCCGGCCCCGGTGCTGGCGCGGCCCGCGCCCGTGCCGCCGGACCCCACCCTCGCCCTCCCCGCGGAGCGGGGAGGGTTGGGGAGGGCTCCCGCCGCGGACCCCGCAACCGCCCCCACCCTCCCCCTCCCCGCCGAGCGGGGAGGGTTGGGGAGGGCTCCCGCCGCGGACCCCGCAACCGCCCCCATCCTCGCCCTCCCCGCGGAGCGGGGAGGGTTGGGGAGGGGTCCCGCACCTGCGCCGCGACGGC
>Ga0335083_10003433_pt1 | contig 20549 bp, 16 predicted proteins | sample Lox_Sample_42_FD_206716 | JGI IMG/M metagenome (GOLD analysis project Ga0335083, IMG submission 206716) | Soil microbial communities from Loxahatchee National Wildlife Refuge, Florida, United States - Lox_Sample_4.2 | ecosystem: Environmental > Terrestrial > Soil > Wetlands | place: USA...
GGGCCCTGCGGCCGCGATCACCGCGTCCGCCTGGCGCGCCAGCTCCGCCGGCGGGGCGAAGAGCGCCGCCGGGTCGAGGTTGCCCTGCACCGCCTTGCCGGGACCCAGGATCTGGCGCACCTCCTTCAGTCCCAGGCGCCAGTCGACGCCGATGACGTCGACGTCGAGATCGGCCACCGCGGGCATGAGCGCGGCACCCTGGTTGACGTAGTAGATGAGCGGCACGCCACAGCCGCGCAGCGCCGCACAGCTGCGCCGCACGGCCGCGAGCGCGAAGCGCCGGAACTCGGGCGGCGCGAGCAGGCCCGCCCAGGACTCGAACAGCATCAGGGCCTGCGCCCCGGCAGCCGCCTGGGCGGCGAGGTAGGCCGCCATGGCATCGGCCAGGTGCGTGAGCAGCCGCGCGGCGAGCTGCGGCTGCGCGTAGAGGAACGTGCGCGCAGCGGAGAACTCCTTGGACGGCCGGCCGCTCACCAGATAGCACAGGAGCGTGAACGGCGCGCCGGCAAAACCGATCAGCGGCACCGCCGGCGGCAGCCCCGCGCGCACCAGGCGCACCGTCTCGAGCACGAACGGCACGTCGCGGGCGGGCAGGAGCTGCGGCAGCGCCTCGATCTGCGCGGCGCTGCGGATCGGTTCCTTCACCACCGGCCCCGGCTCGAAGCTCAGGGCAACGCCCATGCCCTGCAGCGGCGTCATGATGTCGCTGAAGAGGATGGCGGCGTCGAGCTCGAAGCGCTTCAGCGGCTGCAGGGTCACCTCGGCGGCGAGTGCCGGCGTGTGCGTCAGGGACTCGAAGTCGACCCGCGCGCGCAGCGCGCGGTACTCGGGCAGGTAGCGGCCCGCCTGGCGCATGATCCAGATCGGCCGGTGCGGCGGACGCTCGCGGCGGCAGGCGGCGAGGAAGGCACTCGTGGTGCTCATGCGCCGAGCCAGCCGGCCACTTCGGGCGCGAAGTAGCTGATGATGAGGTCGGCGCCGGCGCGGTGGATGCCGGTGAGCGTCTCGAGCACCGCGGCGCGCTCGTCGATCCAGCCGCGCGCGGCGGCGGCCTTGATGAGGCTGAACTCGCCTGACACCTGGTAGGCGACCACGGGCACCTGCACGGCATCGCGCACCTGGCGGATGACGTCGAGGTAGGGACCGGCGGGCTTGACCATCACCAGGTCCGCGCCCTCCTCGACATCCGCGCGCACCTCGCGCAGCGCTTCGCGCGCGTTGGCCGGGTCCATCTGGTAGGAGCGGCGGTCGCCGAAGGCCGGCGCCGACTCGGCGGCCTCGCGGAAGGGCCCGTAGAACGAGGAGGCGTACTTGGCGGCGTAGGAGACGACCGGCGTGCCGGCGAGTCCGCTGGCATCGAGCAGCGCGCGGATCGCGGCCACGCGGCCGTCCATCATGTCACTCGGCGCCACGGCATCCGCGCCGGCGCGCGCGTAGTTGAGCGCCACCTGCGCCAGCGTCGCGACCGAGCTGTCGTTATCGATCGTGCCGGCCGCGGTGACGTGGCCGCAGTGGCCATGGTCGGTGGCGCCGCACAGGCACACGTCTGCCCACACCAAGAGCTGCGGGCTCGCGGCTGAGGCGGCGGCATCCTTGTGCTCCGGGGCCGCGAACACGAGCACCGTGCGGATGCCGCGGGCGGCCACGTCGCGCGCGTGGCGCGCGGCCTCATCGACCGAGAGCTGGAAAATCCCCGGCATGCTCTCGACCGGGTGGCGCACGCCGCGCCCCGGAACGACGAACAGCGGATAGATGAGCGCGGCGGTGCGCAGGTGCGTCTCGCGCACCAGCGCCCGCCAGGCCTCGGACTGGCGGGTGCGACGCGCACGGTGCTTCGGGAATGGCATGACTCAGCTTCTCGTTTGCAGCAGGCGATGAGTGGTGGCGGCGAGGCAGGCGAGCGTGGCGGCGGAGGCGATCACCGGCTGCGCACCGCGCGCCGTGAGCGCGCGCGCGGTGGTGCGCCCGATGGCCACCGCCGGCGCACCGTGCAGCAGACGCGCGAAGTCGGCCGCGCCGAGCTGCGTGGCGAGCTCCTCCACCGCCGAGGGACTGGCGAAGGTGACCGCGGCGATGGCGTCCTGCGCGATCAGGGCCCGGCAGTCCTCGACATCCAGCGCCGCGCCCTCGGTGCGGTAGGCCTCGACCTGCGTGACCTCGGCCCCGAGCGCGCGCAGCCCGGCTGCGAGCGTCGGCAGCGCCCGCGAGCTCGCGGGGTAGAGGACGCGCGGCGCCGGCGTGCGCGGCACAGCGCGCGCGGCGAAGGCGCCGATGAGTGCCTCGGCGTCCGCCTCATCGGGCACCAGGTCCACGCGCCAGCCGCGCTGGCGCAGCACCTGCGCGGTCGCCTTGCCGACCGCGGCGATGGCGACGGCGGGCGGCGGCTGCGGCAGCAGCTCGAGCACGGCGGCCACGGCGTGGCGGCTCGCGAACACGATCCAGTCGAAGTCGGTCAAGCTCCCGAGTGCCGCGGCGAGCGCCCCGCCCGAGCTCGCCCCGACGCTGACCGCCGGCCACAAGAGCACCGTGAGCCCGAGGCTGCGCAGCTCGCGCGACAACGGCCCGTCCGTGCTCTCGGCGCGCGTCACCACCACCGCCTTCGGCAGCGGCGCGCTCATGGGGTCGGACCCACGGCGAGGCGCGCGCGCTCGCTCTTGATCAGCTCGCCGGCGCCGCGGGCGAGCAGCTCCTCGGCCACGCGCTCGCCCAGGGCCTCGGCGTCCTTCGGCGTCGCGGGACCTGAGCCCGAGGCGCTGAGGTGGCGCGAGCCATCGAGCGCGCAGACGCTCGCCGACAGGCGCAGCAGCCGGTCGTTCACGGTGGCGAGCGCACCCAAGGGCACCTGGCAGCCCCCCTCGATGCGCCGCAGGAGGGCGCGCTCGGCGGCAGAGGCGAGGTGTGCCTCGCGGTCATCCAGCGGCAGCAGCAGCCGCAAGGTCGCGGCATCACCCGCCCGGCAGCACACGCCGATCACCCCCTGCGAGGCCGCCGGCGGGAACTGCTCGGTCGGCAGCAGTTCGCTCACGTGGGCGGCGAGCTCCAGGCGCGCCACGCCGGCGGCGGCGAGGATGATCGCGTCGTAGTCGCCCTCCTGCAGGCGGCGGATGCGGGTCGGCACATTGCCGCGCAGCTCGACGTGCTTGAGGTCCGGGCGCGCGCGGCTGAGGAAGGCGCGGCGCCGCAGGCTGCTCGTGCCGACGCGCGCGCCCGCAGGCAGCGCCGCGAGCGGCGCACCGTCGCGGCTGAGGAGCGCGTCGCGCGGGTCGGCACGGGCCAGGGTCGCGGCGAGCGTCAGGCCCTCATCGAGGCTGGTCGCCAGGTCCTTCAGGCTGTGCACCGCGAGATCCACGCTGCCATCGAGCAGCGCGCGGTCGATCTCCTTGGTGAAGAAGGCCTTGCCACCGGCACGCCACAGGGGCAGCTCGGTCTGCTCGTCGCCCGCGGTGCGGATGTGCACCAGCTCGACCGCGGGGGCGCCGCGCTGCGCGGCGAGGGCCTCGGCCACGTGCCGCGCCTGCCACAGGGCGAGCGCCGAGGCGCGCGTGCCGAGGCGCACGGTGCGCGCGCTCACGGCTCACCTTCCCTGAGAAAGCGGTAACCGACGCCCCACACGGTGAGGAAGTGGCGCGGGTTGGCCGGGTCGCGCTCGAAGCGCTTGCGCAGCCTCAAGATGAAGTTGTCGACGGTGCGGGTCGAGGGGAACACGTCGTAGCCCCACACCTTCTCCAGCAGGTCCTCGCGCGAGACGATCTCCCCGCCGTGCTCGGCGAGCACCTTGAGGATCATGGCCTCCTTCTCGGTGAGCTCGTGCGCCTCGCCGTTCCAGGCGCGGGCGCGGAAGGCACGGAAGTCCACCTCGTTGCCCCCGAAGCGCAGCTGCGCCGTGGCCGGCTCCGCCGAGGCACTGCGGTACCAGTCCCAGCGCCTGAGAATGGCCCGTACCCGCAGCAGGAACTCCTGCAGGTGGAAGGGCTTGGCGAGGTAGTCATCACCGCCGGACTCCAGTCCCCGCACGCGGTCGGCGGGGTCGCCGCGCGCGGTCAGGAACAGCACCGGCGTGTTGTCGCCGCGCTCGCGCAGCGTGCGGCACAGCGCGAAGCCGTCGATCCCGGGCAGCATCACATCCAGCACGATGAGCGCCGCCGTCCCCTGCGCGAGCCAGGCGAGCGCCGCCTCGCCATCGGTGGCGCTCGCGACCTCGTAGCCCTCCGCGCGCAGGTTCTCGAGCACGCCCGCGGCCAGGTGGCGGTCGTCCTCGACCACGAGCACGCGCGGGGTGGCGGCCGGGCTCACGGCACGCGACCTGCGGCCGCGGGCCAGGTGAGCACGAAGCACGCGCCGCGGCCCTCGCCCTCGCTGTGGGCGCTGACCCGCCCATGGGCGAGCTCCATCAGGCGGCGCACGATGAAGAGGCCGAGACCGGTGCCGTAGTAGCCGCCGCCCCCGCCGGGGTGCAGGCGCGTGAACTTCTCGAACAGCCGCGCGCCATCGGCACTGGCAAAGCCGACGCCGGTATCGGCGACCGCGAGCTCCACCTCTCCCGAGAGCGGGCGTCCCTCGAGCGTCACGCTGCCGGCGCCGACGGGGGCGAGCGCGGCGAGTGCGTTCTCGAGCACGTTGCGCACGACGACATCGAGCGCCAGCGGGTCACTCACCACGTAGAGCTCCGGAGAGATGCTCGAGCGTACGCTGACCTGGGCGCGCCGGGTGCGCTCCTCGAGCTGGGTGACGACGCGCGCCACCGCGCCGGCCAGCTGCACCGGCTCGGGCCGAAAGTCGGCGCGCCCGCGCTCGAGGCGCGCGCTCTCGAGGATCTGCGTCACCATCAGCTCCATGCGCGCGAGGTCCGCGAGCATGCGCTCGATCAGCACCCGCGCCTGCTCGGGCGGCGGGGAGCGCAGCGCCAGGGTCTCGAGCGAGAGCTGCAGGCTCGCGAGCGGGGTCTTGAACTGGTGGCTGACGAGCGCGAGGAAGCTGTCCTGCTCGGCGCGCACCTGGGCCTCGGCGCGCAGCGCGCGCGCGATCACGGCAATGCACAGGCCGAGCGCCAGCAGAAAGAAGGCGCCCTCCCAGGCGTACTGGCGGTGGCGGCTGCGCTCCTCGTTCTCGAGCGCCGCGCTCACCGCCGGGGCGAGCGCCGCGCGGCCGCCGCCGACGTCCACCTTCGGCAGCAGCTGCGCCACGCGCGCCGGCTCCACGCCCGCATCGAGCAGCGCCTGCGCTGCGGCCACCTGCCCGGCGTAGGCGTCGCGCTGCGCGGCGACCGTGGCGCGGGTGTAGCGCTGCTGATCGAGCAGCCACCAGCCCACCTGCACCACCGACACCAGCACCAGGGCGAGCGTCGTCAGCTGGAAGACGCGGCGCGCCGTCATGCCATCGTGCCCAGGGCGTCCGCGAGTGCCGCCGCGAAGCGCTCGAGGTGCGAGCGCGTGTGGGCGAGCGACAGGAAGCAGGCCTCGTACGCGGACGGTGGCAGGTACACCCCGCGCGCAAGCAGCGCATGGAAGAGCTGTGCGAAGCGCGCGCTCTCGCGCTCGCTCAGGGTGGCCGCGTGACGCGGCGCACCGGCCTCGTGCAGTGCCATCCAGAAGAGCGACCCCTGCCGCACCCAGTGCACCGGGAAGGGGGCGCGCGCCAGCACCGGCCGCACCAGGGCCTCGAGCGCCGCCCCCGTCGCCTCAAGACGCGCCCAGCCGTCGCCGCGCTCGAGCACACCCAGGGTGGCAAGACCGGAGGCCATCGCCACCGGGTTGCCCGAGAGCGTGCCCGCCTGGTAGGTGTCCCCGAGGGGCGCGAGGCGCCGCATGATCTCGCGCCTTGCGCCGAAGGCCCCGACCGGCATGCCCCCGCCGATGACCTTGCCGAAGGTCGCCATGTCCGGGGTGATGCCGGTGAGCTCGGCCACGCCGCCGCGGGCCAGGCGAAAGCCGGAGATCACTTCATCGAAGATCAGGAGCGCGCCGTGCGCGCGGGTGAGGCGCCGCAGCTCGGCCAGGAACTCGTGCCGCTGCAAGAGCAGGCCGTGATTGGCGGGCACCGGCTCGATGATGAGTGCCGCGATGCGCTCACCCTCGCGCTCGAAGAGCGCAGCGAGCGCCGCCGCATCATCCAGCGGCAGCACGCGGGTGGCCTGCGTGAAGGCGGTCGGCACGCCTGCGGATGAGGGCCGGCCGAAGGTGGCGAGCCCGGAGCCCGCCGCCACCAGCAGGTGATCGGCGTGGCCGTGGTAGCAGCCGGCGAACTTCACGATCAGATCGCGGCCGGTGAAGGCGCGCGCCACGCGGATCGCGCTCATGACCGCCTCGGTCCCCGAGGAGACGAAGCGCACCTGCTCGAGCCCCGGGTAGGCGCCGACCACGCGCTCGGCCAGCTCGACCTCCGCCGCGCAGGGCGCGCCGAAGGTCGTGCCCCGCTGCAGCGCGGCGGTCACCGCCGCCACCACCTCGGGGTGGGCGTGGCCGGCGATCAGCGGCCCCCAGGAGCCGACCAGATCCAGATAGGCGCGGCCGTCGGCATCGAAGACCTCCGCCCCGGCACCCCGCTCGATGAACAGCGGCGTGCCGCCGACGGCGCGGAAGGCGCGCACCGGGGAGCTGACGCCCCCGGGGATCACCTGGCAGGCCCGCTCGTAGAGGGCCGCGGAGCGCGGGTGCGGATCGGTCGCAGAACTCATCATGCTTCCCCCGTGTCGGTGCGCGCGCGCCGCTCGTGCGCGGCATCGAAAAACGCCTCGAGCGCCTCGGAGTCGGCGTGCAGCGCGGCGGCGCGCAGCCCCGCGAGCGGCAGATGCGCCAGGCGCCGCGCGACCGTGGCGCCGAGGCGCTCGAGCTCGCCGCGCTCCGCGGCGCTAAGTGTACGCAGCTCGTGACTGAGCGCACGCGCCACCTCGGCGGCGGCGATCTGCTCGAAACGCCCGCGCAGGTCCGCCAGGCGCGGCCCGAAGGCGCGGGTGGCGAGCTCGGTGCGCAGGTGGGTGAGGCGCTCGTCGATCGCAGCGCGCACCGGTGCGAGCCGCATGAGCTCGGCGAGGCGGCGCTGCTGCGCGGCCTCGATCAGGTCGTTCATGCCGACGCGGCTCAGGCCCGCGCGCCGGGCGGCCTGCGGATCGACGTTGGGCGGCACGCCGAAGTCGATGAGGGGCGGCGCCCCGGCCGCGGCGAGCGCCGCGAGCGTCACTTCCGCGAGCACCGGCTCTCCGCCCCCGGCGGCGAGCACCACCGCCGCCACCGGCGGTGGCGCGGCGCGGAACTGCGTGAGCGACAGCGCGCTGCCGCCGACGCTCGCGGCCAGCTCCGCGGCCGCCTCGGGGGTGCGGTTGACGATGAGCAGTGGCACCTGCGCCTGCGCGAGGCGCTGCGCGCAGCGGCGCGTCATGGGAGACACGCCCACCAGCGCCACGGTGGGCCGCCCGGCGCCCAGGTGCCGCAGCACCTGCTGCGCGGCGAGCTCCCCGAGTGAGGGCGCGCGCGCGCCGCCGGCGAGCCGCTGCACGCGCCGCGCCATCGCCAGTGCCTCGCCCATCAGGCGGTCGATGACCGGGCCGCTGGTGCGGGCGGCGCGCGCCTCGCTCCAGGCGCCGCGCAGCTGCGCGGCGATTTCCTGCTCGCCGGTCTGGGCGGAATCGAGCCCGCAGGCCAGAAGAAAGAGGTGCTCGACGGCCGCCTCGCCCGTCCAGGCGCGCAGCAGCCGCGCGGCCTCCCCGGCAGCGGGCTCCCGCCCGATGAGGGCGCGGAAGACGCTGTCGCGCTCATCGAGCGCGTTGCGCCCGTCGGCCATCGAGAACAGCACCTCGACCCGGTTGCAGGTGCCGACGTAGAGGACCTCGGCGGCATTGAGCTGCGCGCGCAAGAGCGGCAGCCGCCCGGGCACATCCGTGCGCGGCAGCGCGAAGCGCGCCACGTCCTCCACTGCGGCATGGCGGTAGGACAGGCCGACCAGGCCGATCTGGTGCATGGGGCACTCTAGCCGCGGGCACCCGCTCGGAATGTCACCGAATGGTCATGGCCGCGAGAGCCACGGCGCATTGTGCGCGAGGAACTTGTTCCGCAGTTGCACCCCGGGGGGCGGCACGGGCAAGGTGGCGCACTGTTGGCGTTGCCGGAGAGCCCGACCACCATGCCCGCGAAGCTGCTGCTGTGCGCCCTGGCCGCGCTGCTCCTGGCCCTGCCGAGCGCCCGCGCCGGCTCGCCCGTAAAGCCGGTGCGCGCGCGCGACCTGGGGGTGCCGTTCGATGGCACGCCGGGACCGCTGGATGCCATCACCGACATCCCCGGTGTGCTCGTCGGGCAGACCACCCTCATCAGCGGGCACGGCAAGCTCGTGGTGGGCCAGGGTCCGGTGCGCACGGGTGTGACGGCCATCCTGCCGCGGGGCCTGGACTCCATCAAACGCTTCTCCTTCGCCGGCTGGTTCGCCGAGAACGGCAACGGCGAGATGACCGGCACCACCTGGGTGGAGGAGTCGGGCTTCCTCGAAGGTCCGGTGATGATCACCAACACCCACAGCGTCGGGGTGGTGCGCGACGCCGTGGTCGCCTGGCGCGTCGCGCACGGGCCGGCGGACAACACCGGCGCCTGGTGGTCGCTGCCGGTGGTGGCGGAGACCTGGGACGGCTGGCTGAACGACATCAACGGCTTTCACGTCAAGGCCGCCGATGCCATCGCGGCGCTCGATCACGCGCGCACCGGAGCCGTCGAGGAGGGCAGCGTCGGCGGCGGCACCGGCATGATCTGTTTCGGCTACAAGGGCGGCATCGGCACCGCCTCGCGGCGCCTCCCGGCCGAGGACGGCGGCTACCTGGTCGGCGCGCTGGTGCAGTGCAACTGCGGCACGCGCGGCGGGCTGCGCATCGCCGGCATCCCGGTGGGGCGCGAGATCCCCTCCGAGGACCCCTACGCGTTCGTGCCCTCCGACGTCGCCGAGCGCGGCTCGATCATCGTGGTGGTGGCCACCGATGCGCCGCTGCTGCCGCATCAGCTCAAGCGCGTGGCGCGGCGCGTGGCGCTCGGCCTCGGGCGCGCCGGCAGCATCGCCAGCAACGGCTCGGGCGACATCTTCATCGCTTTCTCCACCGCCAACGCGGATGCCAGCCTGAGTGCGCCCACGGCGGCCGTCACCATGGTGGCGAACGACTCGCTCAACGGCGTGCTCGGGGCAACGGTGGAGGCCACCGAGGAGGCGATCGTGAACGCCATGGTCGCCGCCACCGACATGACCGGCGTCGACGATCACCACGTGCGTGCCCTGCCCCACGAAGACCTGCGCCGCGTGCTCGCCAAGTACCACCGCCTCCTCGAGCACTGACGTGGCGCTCGCCGCACACGCCATCCGTGAAGTCGACGGCAGCGACGCCGCGCGCGTGCGGGCGGAAGTCCTGAGCGGCGTCACGCCCGCGGTGCTGCGCGGCGCGGTGAGCAGCTGGCCGGCGGTGGCCGCGGGCCGTGAGTCGGCGCAGGCGATGATCGCCTACCTCAGGCGCTTCGACAACGGCGCGCCCGTGAACGCCATCCTCATCCCGCCGCAGGCCGGCGGCCGCCTGCACTACAACGCCGATCTCTCGGGCGTGAACTTCCTGCGCAACCGCCTGTCGGTGTCGAGCGTCGGGGAGCAGGTGCTGCGCTACGGTGCCTTCCCGCACCCGCCGGCGGTAGCCGCGCAGACGGCGCGCGTGGACGAGTGCCTGCCGGGCTTCGGCGCGGAGAACCCGCTCGCGCTCCTCGAGCCGTACGTGCGGCCGCGCATCTGGCTCGGCAATGCCATCGTGACGCCCGCGCACGTCGATGAGACCCACAACATCGCCTGCGTGGTGGCCGGGCGGCGCCGCTTCACGCTCTTCCCGCCGGAGCAGGTCACGAACCTGTACATAGGCCCCATCGACATCACCCCCACGGGTGCCCCGGTGGCGCTGCCCTCGCTCACCGAGCCGGACTTCGCGCGCTACCCGCGCCTGCGCGCGGCGTTCGCGCAGGCGCAGACCGCGGAGCTCGCGCCCGGGGATGCGCTCTATATCCCGGCGCTGTGGTGGCACCAGGTCGAGTCGCTGTCCGCCTGCAACGTGCTCATCAACTACTGGTGGCACCCGATCGCCGGCGAGGCGGTCGGCGAGGCCACGGTATTCGACTCGCTGCTGCACTGCCTGCTCACGCTGCGGCGCATGCCGCCCGCGACGCGCGCCGCCTGGCGCGCGCTGTTCGAGCACTACGTCTTCGGTCCCGAAGCCGAGGCCAACGCCCACATCCCGAGCGAGCGGCGCGGCGTGCTCGGTGAGCTCACGAGCGAGCGGGTCCGCGAGCTGCGGGCGGCGCTGGGTGAGCGGCTGCGGAGCGGCCGGGGATGAGGAGCGACGGCACGCCCGCGGGCACCTCACACGCGGTATTCCTCAGCTACGCCTCCCAGGACGCGCCAGCCGCGCAGCGCCTGTGCGACAGCCTGCGCGCGGCCGGGATCGAGGTGTGGTTCGACCGCAGTGAGCTGCGCGGCGGGGATGTCTGGGACCAGAAGATCCGCCAGCAGATCCGCGACTGCGCCCTGTTCGTGCCGGTGATCTCGGCCACCACGGCTGCCCGCGGCGAGGGTTACTTCCGCCTCGAGTGGTCGCTCGCCGAGCAGCGTGCGCAGCGCATGGCACGCAACCGCCCCTTCATCGTGCCGGTGTGCATCGACGCCACCCCGGAGGGCGGGGCCGACGTGCCCGAGGCGTTCACGCGCGTGCAGTGGACGCGCCTGCCGGCCGGGGCAGTGGCGTCGCAGTTCGCGGCGCGCCTCGCGGTGCTGCTCAGTGGCACGGGCGACTGCGCAGCCGCCGCGACCGGCCAGGGTCCCTCCCCTCACCCCGCCGCGGCCGCAGGCACCGCGGCGCCGCCGCCGCCGGCGGTGGCTGTGGCAGCGAGCCGGCGCGTCGCCCTCGGCGGCGCACTGCTGGCACTCGCGCTCGCGCTCGTGGCGCTCTGCTACTGGGCGCCCTGGCGGCATCCGGCCGGGGCGAACGCGGCGGCGGCGCCGGCGGGCGTCGCGCCGTCCCGGCCGGTGCCGCAGGAGCAGTCGGTCGCGGTGCTGCCCTTCACCGACCTCAGTGAGAAGCACGACCAGGAGTACTTCTCCGACGGGCTCGCGGAGGAGCTGATCGACACGCTCACCAAGATTCCCAACCTGCGCGTGCCGGCGCGCACCTCCTCGTTCTCCTTCAAGGGCAAGTCGGCCACGGTCGGGGAGATCGCCCGGGCGCTCGGCGTCAATCACATCCTGGAAGGCAGCGTGCGCAAGGCGGGCGAGCGGCTGCGCATCACGGCACAGCTGGTGCGCGCCGACAACGGCTTTCATCTGTGGTCGCAGACCTATGACCGCGACGCGCGCGACATCTTCGCCGTGCAGGACGACATCGCGCGCGCCGTCTCAGGCGAGCTGCAGGCGACGCTCATGGGCGCCAGCGCCGCGCCCGTCCCGCAGCAGTCCACGAGCCCGGAGGCTTACACGCTCTACCTGCAGGCGCGCCATCTCACGAGCAACGACACGGGGCGCGATCTCGATCGTGCCGTCGTGCTCTACCGCCAGGCGCTCGACCTCGATCCGGGCTACGCGCCAGCGTGGGCGGGACTGGCACTCACCCAGGGCCGCAGGGTGTCGCAGGGCGTGGCGACCTCCGGCGCCGTCTACGCCGACAGCATCGGCGCTGCGCAGCGGGCCATCGCCCTCAACCCGCGCCTCGCCGATGGCTACCTGGCGCTCGCGATGCCCTACCTGCAATACGAGCACAACTGGGCCGGAGCCTCCGAGGCGGTGGCGCAGGCGCTGCGGCTCGACCCCAACAGCGCGCGCGCCCAGGAGGCCGCCGGACACCTGAGCGCGGCCACCGGATCCCCGAGCGAGGCGATCGAGCACTTCCGGCGCGCCGTGCAGGCCGACCCGCTCAATCTCCTCGACCGCAAGTACCTCGGACGTGCGCTGCACTATGCGCGCCATCCACAGGAGTCGGCGACGGAACTGCGCCGCGCGATCGAGCTCGATCCACAGTTTCCGGGGCTGCACTACGAGCTCGGCCGCGCGCTGCTCATGTTGGGTGATGCGGCCGGGGCGCGCGCCGCCTTCGAGGGCGAACCGGACGAGGTGAGCAGCTGGCGCACGATCGGACTGCCCCTGGGCTACCACGCGACCGGACAGGCCGCCGCCGCCCAGGCGGCACTCGTGACACAGCTCGCGAACTCGAGCGGTGGGGAGTTCCAGGTGGCCGAGACCTACGCCTTCTTCGGTGACGCCACGCGCGCCTTCGAATGGCTGGAGAAGGCGCGCACCCGGCGCGATCCCGGGGTCCTGTGGTGTCGCCGCGACGCGCTCCTCGACTCGCTGAGCGGCGATCCGCGCTTCGCTGCCTACCTAAAGAGGCTCGGCCTGCCCCCGCCGCGCGAGGACTGACGCGTCGGCGCCGCCGCCAGAGGTGCGCTCACCGGAGGATTCCGACCCCCGTCCGGCACCTCGGGCTTGGGTGCGTGGAGTCGCGTCGTCACGTCAGCGCCCACACACGCTCTCATGCGCTGAGAGTACGCAGAGGATCTGGAGCGGGTGATGGGAATCGAACCCACGTTAGCAGCTTGGGAAGCTGCAGTTCTACCATTGAACTACACCCGCGCCGGGGTATCGATTCTAGGTGCCGTTGCCGCCGCTCGGCAAATTCGCCCTCGAGGGCGCGCCGGGCGCCCGGCGGCGGCCCTCAGGCGACCTGCCGGCCGCGCGCGGCGAGGACGTTGGCGGTGAAATTGATCGGCGGCACATCGTTCTCGACGATCTCGAACACCCGCTCGTAGCCGGTGTGCCGGATGAGCCAGGCGCCCTTAACCTTCTGGTAGCGGTCGCGGTAGAAGGAGGCGCCGCGCACGATGCGCCGCTCGCGGCGGTTGTAGTACCAGTCCTGCAGGTACCAGAGGCCCTCGGCCGCATCGGCCGCCGTGAGGTCGATCTCCGGGTGATGGCAGTTGTGGTTGACGACCACGTCGGCGTTGGCCGAGACCGCCAGGTACTCCAGCAGCTTCTCGCGTCCGGAGACGGTGACGTCGTAACTGCCACCGACGAAGCGCGCGCTCACGTCGGGCGTGAACAGGCTCGCCAGCAGCGCATGGTCGGCGGTATCCATGGCGCGCAGATAGCGGTATTTGACGCGCTTGATCTGCTCCATCTCGATGAGGTCGTCGGCGGTCATCGGGTCTCCTCGCATGTTTCGCGCCCGCAGCGGCTGTCTTTGGCGGACGTTGTTTGATCGGGCGGCGCCGCTGAATATGCGGCATGCGGCCGCGGTGCGCTACACACCCGTGGCGCGGTGTGCCTTTAAGTTGCGGCCGCATTTGCTTGTTATTCAAGGAATCGCCGCGCCGCGCCCGGCCGCCTGCGGCGGGCGGCAGCGACTGCGAGCGTACGAGAGGGCGCCGCCGCCCGCGCGCGGGATCCGACGAGTGCGCGTTATTTGAATTGCATCTGCGCGCGCACGGCGTTCAAATGCGGCGCAGTCAAAGACACAGTGGCGGGAAGGTTAGATGGCATCCGCGGCTGCTCTGCCGCGCCACCAGCTGGTGTGGCGCGATCCTCCCGTGTGGCCGTTCGTGTGGCGCGGGCTGCTGCCCGTGCTCGCGCTCGCCCTGGTGACGCTGTTCGCGCTCGGTCCCTTCGCGCGCTACTCGATCCAGGGAAGCGTCGAGCGCGAGGTGCGCAACGAGCTCGCCGCCAACGGCTTCGGCTGGGTCGGAGTACAGGTATCCGGGCAGGACGTGAAGCTCGCCGGCGTCGAGCCCGCAGCCGGTGACGGCCTGCGCGCCCTCGCGCTCGCGCGCGCCGCCACCTGCCCCACCTGGGCCGGACGCCGTACCTGTGCCACCAGCGTCGGCGCCGAGTTCCTGCCGCCGCCGGTGACCGAGACCGCCCCGCCCGCCGCGGTGGCGGCCGCGCCGGCGCGGCCGGCCGAGACGCCCGCGGCGCCACTGACGCGCTCGGGCTGCGAGAGCTCCCTTGCCAGCCTCCTCGCCAGCGAGCAGGTCGTCTTCAGCAGCGGCAGCGCCAGGATCGATGCCAAGAGCGGCGCGCTGCTGGATCGCCTGGCGCACGAGGTCAAGGCCTGCCCCGGCAAGATACGCATCGAGGGCTACACCGACAGCGTCGGCCGCGGCCGCGTCAACCGGCACCTGAGCGAGGCGCGCGCCCAGGCGGTGCGCAGCGCACTCATCGCCCGCGGCGTGCCGGCACAGCGCCTGACGGCCAAGGGTTACGGCGCGCGGCGCGCCATCGCCGACAACACGACCGAGGAAGGCCGGGCGCGCAACCGGCGCATCGAGTTCCACACGGTCGGCAACTGACCCAAAAAGAGCGGGGGCTTTCATGGGCTTTCTCCTGATCAAGATCCTGGGACTGCTGGTGCTGGCGGCGGCGGCCGGCGGGGCGAGCGCCTACTGGTGGTTCCGCCGCCATTACGAGGACGTCACCGCTGACTACGCCCGCGCCCGCGAGGACTGGCTCACCTGGCGGCAGGCCTTCGAGGAGCGCCTCGCCGCGCGACCGGCGGTCGACCTCGAGCCACTCGTGCAGCAGCTCTCGTCGGTGCACGCCGCGGTGAGCGACATCGACATCCCGGTGCCCGAGCGTGTGAACCTCGATCCCGTGCACGCGCGCCTCGAGGAGCTGCAGCAGCGCCTCGAGGGACTGAAGATCCCCAAGCCCGCGGACCTGAGCTCCACGGATGCGCGCCTGACGGCGATCGAGCACGCACTGTTTCCGCTGCAGAGCCGGCTGGATGAGCTCGCGGGTGCGGTGCGCGCCCTGCGTGGTGGCGCCGCCGCGCCTGTGAGTGCAGCAGACCCCGAGGCGCCGAGGCAGACCGAGGCGCTGGCGGCGACCGCACCGGAGGAGCTGCCGCCGGATGTCGCCAGCGACATCTTCGAGAGGCAGGAAGAGGAGGAGGAGCCCGAGGTCCAGAACCTCCTCAGCCATCCCGCGCACGGTGAGCCGGACGACCTCACCCGCATCAAGGGGGTGCCGAAGGTGCTCGAGCGCACGTTGCACAAGATCGGGGTGTTCTACTTCTGGCAGATCGCCGAGTGGTCCCCGCAGGAGGTGCGCTCGGTGGATGCGCGGCTCGAGCGCTTCCAGGGACGCATCGCCGAGGATGACTGGGTGGGCCAGGCGGGCGAGCTCGCCGCGGGGTCGGACGCCTCGCGACGTCCGCAATAGCCCGCCAGGTCAGCGAACCGGACCTGCGCCGGGGCGCGGCCGCTTTTGGGCGCGCGGCGGTTCCCTACCTCCTGCGGTCAGACACCGGGAGCAGCGCCGTGCCGCGCATATAATCCCGCAGCCCATGACTGCCGCCGAACCGACATCTGCCTCTCGCGCCGCCGCTGCGGCGGTGTGCGTGTACTGCGCCTCGAGCCGCACTTCGCACCGGGAGTACCGCGAGGCGGCGCACCGCCTCGGCGCGGTGCTGGCGGGTGCCGGACTGACCGTGGTGTACGGCGGCGGCGCGGTCGGCTCCATGGGGGCGCTCGCCGACGGGGCGCTGGGCGCCGGCGGCAAGGTCATCGGCATCCTGCCGCGCTTCATGGCCGACCTCGAGTGGGGCCACAAGGGTCTCACCGAGCTGCAGCTGGTCGAGGACCTGCGCACACGCAAGCACGCCATGCTCACCCTGAGTCAGGCCGCGGTAGCGCTGCCGGGCGGCTCGGGCACGCTCGAGGAGCTGCTCGAGGCGATCACGCTCAAGCGGCTCGGGCTGTACGTGAACCCGATCGTGCTCGTGAACACGCGCGGCTTCTTCGCCCCGCTGCTCGAGCTGCTGGCGCGCGCGGTGGACGAGCGCTTCATGGACACCCGCCACCTCGACATGTGGCAGGTGGTCGCGACCCCCGAGGAAGTGCCGGCCGCGCTCGCGAGCGCGCCGCGCTGGAGCGCCGCGGCGCGTAGCTTCGCGGCCGTCTAGGAGCGGCCCTTCAGGCGTGCTCGCGGCGCGCCGCCGCAAGATCGAACGGCAGCGTGCGCAGCCGCACGCCGCTCGCCGCGCGCACCGCGTTCGCGACCGCGGGCGCGATCGGCGGCGTGCCCGGCTCGCCGACACCGCTCGGCGCATTGTCCGAGGGCAGGATGTGCACCTCGATCACCTTCGGCATCTCGTTCAGGCGCAGTACCTGGTACTGGTGGAAGTTCGTCTGATCGACGTGCCCGTCGGTGAGCGTGATGCGCCCGTGCAGTGCCGCCGACAGCCCGTAGCCGATGCCGCCCTGCATCTGCGCCCTGACCACATCCGGAGTCACTGCGGTGCCGCAGTCCACCGCGCACACGACGCGGTCCACGCTGATCGTGTCGCCGCTGACCGTGACCTCGGCGATCTGTGCGACGACGCTGCCGAAGGACTCGTGCACGGCCACTCCCCGCCCGCGGCCCTTGCCGCCCGCGAAGGGCTGGTCCCAGCCGGCCTTTGCGGCGGCGAGGCGCAGCACCGCGGCGTGCCGCGGGTGCTTGGTGAGGTGCGCGAGGCGAAAGGCGACCGGGTCCTGGCCGGCGGCCTGCGCCAGCTCATCCACCATGACCTCCTTGGAGAAGGCCATGTGAGTGTGGCCGACCGAGCGCCACCACAGCACCGGCACGCCCACCTTGGGGTTGCTCCAGCTGACGTGGGTGTGCTCGAAGTCGTACTGCTCGGGCGCGTTGCCCTCGACGGCGCTCGGGTCGATGCCGTCCTTGAGCATGGCCGCGAAAGCGGTGCCGCCGAGGATCGACTGCCCGACGACGCGCTGGCTGTAGATGACCGCGCCGTCGCGGCCGATGCCACAGCTCACGTGATGCACGTTGAGCGGACGGTACTTGCCGCCGGTGATGTCGTCCTCGCGCGTCCAGATGAGCCGCACCGGGTATTTGCCGCCGGTCGCCTTGACGATCGAGGTCACCTCGCTGATGTAGTCGGACTCGGGGTTGGCGCGGCGGCCGAAGGTGCCACCCGCGGCGAGGGTGTGGATGATCACCTGCTCGGGCTTGAGTCCGAGCTGTCGCGCGGCGGCCATCTGGTCGAAGGTCTGGAACTGGCAGCCGGCCCAGATCTCCGCCCCGTCCGGTGACAGCCGGCACACGGCAGTCAGCGGCTCCATCGGCGCATGCGCCAGGTAGGGGAACTCGAACTGCGCCTCGATGCGGTGGGCGGCGTGCCTGAGCTGCCCCTGCGCGTCACCGGCCTCGCTCACCTTGAGCGCTTCGCTGCCGCGCGCCAGGGCGTGATACTCCTTCAGCAGCTGCGCGGTGCCGCGCTTCTCGGCCGCCGACTCATCCCAGCTCACCACGAGCGCCTCGCGCCCCTTCTTGGCCGAGTACATGTCGCGGGCCACCACGGCAACCCCGCGCGGGATCTGCACCACCTCGACCACGCCGTCCACGGCGCGTGCCCTGGCGGCATCGAAGCTCGCCACCGTGGCGCCGAAGCGCGGCGGACGCATCACGACCGCGGTCATCATGTCCGGCAGCATCACGTCGATGGCGAACTGCTGCGTGCCGCTGGATTTGGCCCTGGCATCCAGCCGCGGCAGCCGCGCCGCCGTGGCGCCGATCAGGCGGAAGCTCGCCGGATCCTTGAGGCTCACCTGCGGCGGCACGGGCTCGGTGGCCGCAGCCGCAGCGAGCTCGCCGAAGCTCGCCCTGCGGCCCGAGGCGTGCGCTACCACGCCCTCGCTCACCTTGATCTCGGCGGCGGGCACGCTCCACAGCCGCGCCGCGGCCGCCACCAGCATGGCGCGCGCGGTGGCGCCGGCCTGGCGCAGCTGCATCCAGGAGTTGGCGACCGCGCTCGAGCCGCCGGTGCCCTGCACGCTGCCCTTCGGGTCGAACGCGAGGTTGCCGTACTCGGGCACCCTGGCCGGGGCGCTCTCGACGCGCATCTGGCTCCAGGCGGCATCGAGCTCCTCGGCGACGATGGCGGGCAGCCCGGTATAGACGCCCTGCCCGGCCTCGACGTGCTTGCAGATGACGGTCACGGTGCTGTCGGGCTCGATGCGCAGGAAGGTCTGCACCAACGGCCCCTGGGCGGTGCTCCCCTGGGCGCCGCTGTGCGCCCCGGGGGCGCAGCCCGGCAGCAGCACCCCGAGGGTGAGCCCGGAGCCGGCAAGGGTCGTGAGCTTCAGGAACTCGCGGCGCGAGAGCTCCGCGGGGGCTGGCGCGGCACGCGCGGGATCGAGGTGACGGAAGTACATGTCGGATCCTCGCGCTGTCAGCCCTGCGCGGCGGGCGCGCCCGCCGGCAGGGTCCCGGCCGCCTGGTGGATGGCGGCCCGGATGCGTACGTAGGTGGCGCAGCGGCAGATGTTGCCGCTCATCGCCGTGTCGATGTCGGCATCGCTCGGATGCGGGTTGCCGGCCAGCAGGGCCGCCGCCGACATGATCTGCCCGCTCTGGCAGTAGCCACACTGGGGCACATCGAGTGACACCCAGGCCTCCTGCACCGCCTTGCCGGCGGCACCGCCGAGGCCCTCGATGGTGGTGACGCTGCGACCGGCGACCGCCGCCACCGGTGTGATGCAGGAGCGCGTGGCGGCCCCGTCGATGTGCACCGTGCAGGCGCCGCACAGCGCCATGCCGCAGCCGAACTTGGTGCCGGTGAGCTTGAGGTGATCGCGCAGCGCCCACAGCAGCGGCATGTCGGGGGCGACGTCGAGCTCGTGCGCCTCGCCGTTGACGGTCAGCTTCACAGGCATCGGGGACTCCGTGGGCGCCGCGGCGCGGCGGCGATATGCATTCTTCGCGCGCATCGCCCGGGCGCACCATCTCTCGGATGGGGGACCGCAAAAGAGCGGGGCCGGCAGCCTCGCGGCGGCCGGCCCCGTGTTTCTCGCCTGCGCCTGCTCAGAAGGTGTAGGCGCCGTACAGCCCGATGGTGCGCGGCTGGTTCGTCAGGTAGCCGACGCGGGCGCTGCGGCCGCGCTCGTAGTCGAGCGCCAGCTGGGCGTTCTTGTCGGCGATGTTGTTGCAGTAGGCCGCCACCTGCCAGCGGTCGGTCTTAAGACCCAGGCGGAAGTTGGCGAGCGTGTAGCTCGGCAGCTCGGCGGCGAAGTTGATCTGCGACACCGTGAGCGGTCCGCCGTAGGCGATCAGGCGCGCCGCGTTCGGATCGCCCGCGCCGCCGATCTGGCCGAAGCCCGGCTCCTCGTTCTCGAACTGCGAGAAGGAGGAGCCGACGTACTGCACCGTGAGGTTGGTGAAGAAGTCGGTCGTGCCCTTCAGCGGCAGCGTGAAGGTCACGGTGCCGACCGCCTGCAGCTCGGGCGAGGTCGGCAGGCGGTTGCCGTCGGCGAGGCCGCCGACCACGACCTGCGAGCCGTCCGACAGGGTCGAGACCACCGAGGAGGTGAGCTTGGCGTCGACGTACGTCGCCGAGACCCCGAAGTCCCAGTTGAGCGTGGGATGGGCGAAGAGCTCAGCCTCGACACCGGTGCTGCGCGCGGTCGGCACGTTGAACACGATGCGCGAGGAGCAGGTGCCGGCGGTGGTGGTGGCCTGCAGGTCCTTGATGTCGGAGTAGAAGGCCGAGATGTTGAAAGTCACGCGGTGATTGAGCCACTGCGTCTTGGCGCCGAGCTCGTAGTTCCAGGTCTTCTCGTCCTTCCAGTTGGCCTGGTGGCCGAACACCTGCAGATCCTCCGGTGAGCACAGGGGCACGTTGATCGGGTCGTTGATGCCGCCCAGGCGGAAGCCGCGCGAGGCCTGCGCGTTGAACATCACGTCCTCGGTCGGCTTGTAGGCCACGATCAGCCGCGGGGAGACGCCGTCGGAGTCGGTCGAGCCCGGCACGCCGCCCGGAGGGGTGGGCGCGGAGAACACGCCGTTGAAGTTCAGGACGCGATCCTCGTCGTACTTGTAGTAGCGCAGTCCGGCGGTGAGGCCCCACTGGTGGGTGATGTGCCAGGTGGCCTCGCCGAAGCCCGCGTACTGCTTCAGGCGGTAGCTGAGGTCGGAGTAGAACGGCGTATCCACCAGGCCGACCGGGTTCGGCCCGAGGGGAAAGCCGTTGGAGGCATTCAGCTCGTCGTATCCCGGCGTCGGCAGGTCCTGCCCGTAGCGGCGGTCGACGTGCTGGAAGAACGCGCCCACCAGCCAGTCGAGGGTCTGCGAGCCGTTGGAAGCGACGCGCACTTCCTGCGAGAACACGTTCAGGTGGGTGCGGTCGTAGAGCGGCGAGCTGATGCGCACCTGCGGCACGTCCCCGAACACGTCGAAGGTGACGCTGCCGGTGAGCTGCGTGGCATCGCGCAGCACCAGCACGTTGCGGTGCGTGTAGGAGGTGATCGAGGTGAGCGTCGCGGCGCCGAAGTCGTAGTCGAGCTTCAGGTCGGTGAGCGTGAAGTCATCCGTGAGCCCCTCGTGCTGCTGCGTGTACTGCTCGAGGCTGCCGATGGTCACGGCGGGCTGCGTGGTGGTGTAGGGATTCGCGAGGATGTTGTAGATGTCCACGCGCGGGTAGCCGTTGGTCTCGAGCTTCTGGAACATGATGCGCGGGGTGATCGACAGCGCCTCGGTCGGCTTGATCAGCATCGAGAAACGCACGCC
>Ga0335083_10003434_pt1 | contig 20546 bp, 19 predicted proteins | sample Lox_Sample_42_FD_206716 | JGI IMG/M metagenome (GOLD analysis project Ga0335083, IMG submission 206716) | Soil microbial communities from Loxahatchee National Wildlife Refuge, Florida, United States - Lox_Sample_4.2 | ecosystem: Environmental > Terrestrial > Soil > Wetlands | place: USA...
GCTTCACCTACAAGCTCGGCCTGATCGCGGGCGCCGCGCCCATCGACCTGGTCGTCGCGCAGGGCGCGGTTGCCGTCACGCTCGCCACCGCGTTTGCCGCTCGCCTCGACGGCGGCATCCGCCCCGCACGCGCCGCTCTCCGGCACGCGCCCGTCGCCGCCGTGCTGCTCGTCATCGCTTTCGTTTTCCTCGTGAACGGGCTGCAGGACGGCGAGGCCAGCGTCATCGTGCCGATCGCGCAGATGGGATTCGTGGTCACCGCCGTGCTCGGATTCCTCCTGTTGCGAGAGCCCTTCACGCTGCGCAAGGGAGCCGGTCTCGCCGCTGCGGCGCTGGCGCTGGCGAGCCTCGCGCGCTAGGCCATGCCCGCGTCATAAATCGGTCCTCGCGTCGCTGTCTCCCGACACACGAAAACTGTCTCATATCAATCAATTGACATCCCATTTCTCATGCATTGTCGCCGTCAGGAGACGGATTCCGCGCTGGCACCCGGTCGGAAATTTCCCCAACTCACTGATTTAAAGAAGAATACACGGGATGGCACGAACGTTGCGCTTATTGCTTCGTCCCAGCAAACCGCACGCTACCCGGGAGCGCGCTTGATAGATCGCAGGCTGACGCAAGAAGACATCGACTGGCTGCGCAAGCTGCGCAACGCCAGGGCGACTAACCAGCTGTCGGCGGACATCCCAACCAGCGTAGTGCGCCGGCTCACGCAGCTTGCCTGCGCCGAGTTCAGAGGCGGCAAGTACGCAATCACCTATCGCGGCCGCGACGAGCTGATCGACAGGGAGCGGGAGCTCAGCTGAGCTCTTGGAGCGCTCAGCGCGTCAGCCAGCCCCTGGCGCGCACGGTGATCGCCGCGTACGGGAAGATCCAGGTGAGCGCGAAGAACGAGAAATACGCGTAGAGGATGCCGAACACGAAGTCCCAGGAGCGCTCGCTCCTCAGGTAGTAGAGGACGTAAACCAGCGACACGACCATGATCGCGAGCAGCATGCGCACGATCGAAGCGGGGTCTTGCGTCGCGTTCATGGCCCACAGCGCGATCGACGCGTAGCCCACCGGGTAGCGCAGATTCGTGATCGCGCTTTCGTAGAGCGACAGGGCGCGCGACCACAACGGGCGCGACCAAACGACCCTGGCGAATCGGAATTCCTCGCGTATGTAGCTGCGGTCCCAGCGCAGGAGCATCCGGCACAGCTTGGAGTAGGTCTCGGGCACGATCGTGTGGACGACGGCGGCGCGCTGGTAAACCGTGTCGTAGCCTGCGGCGAGGATGTCGTTGGTGAGCGCGCGGTCCTCGCCGTAGGTGCACGCCGCGCCGAGGAATCGCTGGCGCTCCCACCCGGGCAGGACGTGCTTCACCGCCGACGCTCGGTACGCCGCGAGCGCGCCCGGGCAGCAATACACCGTGCGAAACACCGACTGGGCGCTCCTCAGATAGTCGAAGGAAAGGATGAAGCGCACGTGCAGCATCCTTGGAATCAGGCCGGACCTGCGGTTGTGAACCGCGACCTTTCCGGCAACGGCACCGACGCGCGCATCGCGGAACGGCCCCGCGATCGCGAGCAGCGCGCCGCGCTCGATGATGCTGTCGGAGTCGACCGTGACGATCACCTCTCCCGTGGCGCGCCGGAACCCTTCGGCGAGCGCGCCGCGCTTGCCCCGGTTCGCCGGGAGGCGGATCGGCGTCACCAGCCCGGGGAACCGCAACGCAGCGTGACGGATGTGGAGCCAGGTGTCGTCGGTGCTGCCATCGTCGATCGCGATGACCTGCAATCGGCCTCGAGGATAGGCCGCCGCGACCACCGAGGCGATGGTCTCCTCTACCATGGCTCCCTCGTTGTACGCGGGAATCACCACGCTTAGCGCGGGCGCGTCCTCCTCGCCCACGGCCTCGAAGGGCCGGTATACGAGCCACAGCACCGTACGCAGGCAAAGGAGCGCCAGGCCCATGCTGATCCAGATGACCGTCGGGCGAACCCAGAGCATGCTCCAGTGCTCGCGCCGGGCGACATCGACGAGAGGCTGCAGCAGCGGCGTCGCAAGCGCCGCGTAGGCGAGCGTTCCTATCGATGCGAATATTGTCAGGACGAGCAGCGTGTCCCAGCGGTCGCGCCGCGGCGCTGAGCTGGCCGCAGCAAGGGATTCGGCGGTTTCGGACCGGGAGTTCATTCGGGGCAGGACGCGAAGTGGACGAAGCTATTCTAGCGTCTGCAGTTGACGCTTTTCTGAAACAAAACGTTAAGACGTTCGAGCTAGCTCGCCGCGTCGCCGCGGGGCGACGCCGCAGCGGTAGCCTGCACCAAATTGGAGAATCGGAGACGCCGGCCGCGATCAGCCGACGACCAGGGCGGCGTGCTGGCTCTGGCCTTCGGTCATGCCGCGCGCCTTCATCCAGTCGTACGCGCGGTTGAACAGCGCGGGATCGTAGTAGTCGACGTGCTTGTAGTGCACGAAGGCGCGCAGCAGCTCGTGCGGGGCAAGCTCGCCCTTTGTCGCGTCGGCCACGTGGTGGGCGTACTTGTAGAAGTCCGCGTTGATGAGGTCGACGGCCGCGTTCTCGGCGTCGTAGTAGGCCTTGCGCTGCTCCGGCATCAGGTCGGCCGCCACCACCTCGCCGCCGCGGTAGAACGACGCGGCGATGATGTGCGCCCCCTTCTTCAAGCCGAGGCTGATGAAGGGCTCCATCACGGCGACGGCGCGGTAGCGCCCGTCGGCGAGCCCCTTCCAGCGGTGCTGCGGAAGGCCGCCGTTCTGGATGTTCACGTGCTCGCGCCCGACCGCGCTCTCGAGCATCTGCAGCGCGGTGTAGTGCGAGCCGGTCAGCTCCTGCACGACCACCGGCACGTCGGCAAGATCGCGCGGAGTCTGCAGCTTGTCCTCGAACGTCAGGATCGCCTGCGCCGCGACCGCCGCGCGCAGCGCTGCGATGCTGCCGCCGCGCTTGCCGCGCTCCAGGCGGTCGATGCTCGCCCATTCGCACACGTTGTAGCTGTCGGCCGAGCCGCATTCGAAGAGCTGCTCCTTCAGACGCGAGAGAATGGGCTTTTCGGCGCTGTCCTTCTCGCGGTCCGCGTAGGTCGCCGAGAAACTCACGTCGAGTTCCGCCTTCTGGAACAGCCCTTCCTCGATGCCGACGATCACCGGAAGGTCGAACACCGGGTTGTTGGGCGCGATTCTTACGACGGGTCGTGCGGCCATGGGACCTTCCTCTTGCGGGCGAGAACGGAGCGCATAGGATACTCTCACTCCGCGTCGTCGGGGGCGCCGCCCGCCTGGGCGAGGTCTTCCTGCTTGATCCTGTCGGTGTTGAACTTCGCCGCGCGCTCGCGCATGGTCCTCAGCACCTCCTCGAGCGGCGGCGGCTCGCCCTGGATCCAGCGCAGCGGATTGATGCGCCCCACGACGAACGCGCGCAGGTAGGGGCTGACGAAGCCGCGCTCCTTGAGCCTGGCCACCACGGCCGCGACGCGCTCGTCGAGGTCCATCAGCATCGCGGCGTGCTTCTCGTGGACCTTGATCGCCGCCGCGAGCGGCGCGTCGGAGAACTTCTCCAGGCGCCGCACGACGGGGTTGTACGCGCCGCCCGCGAACTTGCCGTTCTTCTCGTAGCACACGCCCAGCGTCACGAAAGAAGCCTCCTCGAGGTAGAACGCGAAGCCGCTCTCGGGGCGCTTCGCGTCCTCGTCCATCAGGCCCCTGTATATGCGGATCACCTCGAGCGAGCGCTCGCGCAGGTTGTGCGCCTTCTCGGTGTTGAGCGCGAGGATCTGCCACGCGATATCGCGCCTGGGCACCACGAGCGCCGTGATCGATTTCGCCCCGAGCCGACGCATCGCCTCCAGCCGGTGGCGCCCGTTCGGAGTCCAGAACCCCTCCTTGGGCGCGGTGACCGCGATCACCGGGTCGAGAAACATCCCGGTGCGGTGCAGCACGTCGGCGAGCTTGCGGTGGTGGGCCTGGGAGAGGTCGCGCTGGAACGGCGTCGGCTCGATGCGCCCTATCGGCAGCACCGCGAGGATGAGCGGGTTCTTCCCGAGCGGATCGTTGTACGCGCCGACGACCAGTCCGCCTTCCTTCTCCACGCGATCGCGCGCTTCCCGCGCGTCCTCGGGCAGCGCGTCGAGCCTGGACTCGGCCGGCGCGAGGCCCCGCGTCCCCGCTTTCGCCTTGCGCGGCGTGCGCTTTGCCGGGGCCCGCTTCAGTCCCGATTTGGCCACGTCCCTCTCAGTTCGCGGTTGCGCCGGTGCGCCGCACGATCTCGGCGTAGCGTTTCTGGTCTGCGCGGATCACCTCTGCGAAATGCTCGGGCGTCGTCGGCGCTCCCTCGAAGCCGAAGGTCTTCAGCCGATCGAGCACTTGCTGCGTCGCGAGCGCCTGGTTCACTCCGGCGTTGAGAGCCTGCACGATCGCGGGCGGCGTTCCCCGCGGAGCGAACAGCCCGATCCAGGAATCGACGACCAAGCCCTGCGGCCCGCCGGCCTCACCGACGGTCGGCACGTCGGGGGCCGCCTTGTCGCGCTCCGCCGCGCCGACCGCGATCAGCTTGATGCGTCCGGCGCGGATCAGGGGCAGCGCCGAGCCGAGCGTCGAGAACGCCCAGGCGAGGTCGCCGTTGGCGATCTGCACGTACATCTGCGACTGATCCTTGAAGGGCACGTGGATCATCCGGGTTCCGGTCAGGTGCTCGAACTCGGCTGCGCCGAGATGCGAAGGGCTGCCGACGTAGGAAGAGCCGAAGGAGAGCTTGCCGGGGCTCGCCCTCGCCGCCGCGATCAGCGCCGGCACCGTCTGATACGGTCCGGAAGTCGACACGGTGATGAAGAAGTGGGTGTAGAAGAACATCGCGACCGGAACGAAGTCCTTCACCGGGTCGTAAGGGAGCTTCGCCCCGTAGAGGGGGGGGTTGATCGCGACGTGCGAATTGGCCATCGCGAGGAGGCTGTAGCCGTCGGGGGCAGCCGCCTTCACCTCGCCTATCGCGATGAACCCGCTGGCACCGGGCACGGGGTCGACGATGACCTGCTGCCCCCAGATCTTCGAGAGGCTGTCGGCGACCACGTGCAGGAACACCGCGGGCGCGGCGCCGCCCGAGTAGGGCGCGGTGATCTTGACGACCTTCGTCGGGAAGGGCTGCGCCAGCGCCACGGAGGCGGCGGCGAGACAGCCCAGAACGATCACAACGCAGCGGCGCAGTGTTTCCATGCTCTCCCTCCTCGGCGTGAAGACTCTCAATCCGGATTTGCGCGGGATTTGGCCATCCCGCCTTAGTGTAAGCTAAAGCCCCATGAAGCTGCCCCGCATCGTCTCCGCGATGCTCTCCGCCTGCTGCATGGCGGCCGTCGCGCAGACTTCGCACACCCGCCAGCACAGCTTTTCCGGCGCCGAGCACTGGGCCGAGGTGTTCGACGACCCGGGGCGCGACGCATGGCAGAAGCCGCACGAGGTGATCGCGGCGCTCTCGCCGGCGCCCGACGCGGCGGTCGCCGACATCGGCTCGGGGACGGGCTACTTCGCCGTGCGCCTCGCGCACTGGGTGCCCAAAGGGCTCGTCTACGGCGTCGACACCGAGCCCGAGATGGTGAAGTACCTCGCCGAGCGGGCGGGTCGCGAGAAGCTCCCGAATCTCGTGTCCATCGCCGGGCGTCCGGACGACGCGAGGCTTCCCGCCAAGGTCGATCTCGTCCTCCTGGTCGATGTCTACCATCACATCTCGGACCGCGAGCGTTACTTCGCGAAGCTGCGCGGATCGCTCAAGCCCGGTGCGCGCCTCGCCGTCGTCGACTTCCGCGCGGATTCGCCTTCGGGCCCGCCGAAGGCGGAGCGCATACCGCCAGCGCAGGTGAAGGCCGAGCTCGGCCGCGCGGGCTACGCGCTCGCGAAGGAGCACGATTTCCTTCCGAACCAGTTCTTTCTCGTATTCGAAGCGAAGCCCTAGCATCTCCAAGGAGGAGAGACCATGACAAGAATTCTCCGCGTCCTGCTGCCCGGCTTCGCCGCGGTCGCCCTCGCGGGCGCGGCGTGGGGACAGGCCTATCCGACCAAGCCGGTTCGCATCATCGTCCCCGCCGGCCCCGGCGGTCCCGACGTCGTCGGGCGCATCGTCGCGGCCAAGCTCGCCGAGCGGACGGGACAGAACTTTTTCGTCGAGAACCATCCGGGCGCGAACGGCATCGTCGGCGCGGACATGGTCGCCAAGGCCGCGCCAGACGGCTACACGCTGATGGTCTACTCGAGCGGGCTCATCAGCAACAAGAGCCTGTACAAGAAGCTGCCGTACGACACCGACCGCGATTTCGCGCCGATATCGAACCTGGTCGACAACGGCGGCCTCTTCATCACCGTCAACCCGGGTGTTCCCGCGAAGACGCTCAAGGAGCTGATCGATCTCGCCAGGCAGCCGGGCTCGCACCTCGCCTACAGCACGCCGGGCGTCGGCAACACCTGGCACGTCGCGACCGAGGTCTTCAATCACTACGCCGGAACGCACCTGACGCACGTCCCGTACAAGGGCGGCGGGCTCGCCGCCGCGGCGCTCGCCTCGGGCGAAGTCCAGGTGATGCTGTCCTCGCCCGCGCCGGTGATGCAATACATCAAGAACGGCAAGGCGCGCGTGCTCGCCTATACCGCGGCGAAGCGCTCGCCGGCGCTGCCGGATGTTCCGACCACGGCCGAGGCCGGATTGCCGTCCTTCCAGATGGACGGCGGCTGGTTCGGGATGTTCGCCCCGGCGGGCACGCCCGCCGCGGTGATCGACAAGCTCAACAGCGAGGTCCGCGCCGTGCTCGCGGACCCCGCGGTGGTGAAGAGATTCGCGGGGCTTGGGGTCACGTCCGCCTATAGCACGCCCGAGGAATTCCGCAGGTTCCTCGCCGAGGAGACGGCGAAGTACGCCGAGTACGTGCGCCTCGCCGGCGTGCAGCTCGACTAGCGTGCGGTTCCTGACGATCCTCGCGGCGCTGGTTTCCGGCGCCGCTCTGGCGCAGAGCCCCGACTACCCGAGCCGCACGGTGCGCATCGTGGTGCCGCTCACTGCGGGCGGCAACCTCGACATCGTCGCGCGGACCGTCGCCGAGCACATCGCCAAAGGCCTGGGCCAGCCGGTGCTCGTCGAGAACCGGCCGGGCGCGTCCAGCCTCGTCGGCACGCAGTTCGTCGCCAAGGCCGCCCCCGACGGCTACACCCTGCTCGCGATCGCCAACACGTTCGCGACCGTTCCGCTCGTCGTCGCCGATCCCGGCTACGACCCGCTGAAGGATTTCGCAGGCGTGACGCTCACCTGCCTTGTGCCTCAGGTGCTGGTCGCCAACCCCGCGTTCCCGGCTCGCTCGGTGAAGGAGCTGATCTTGCTGGCCCGTTCCGAGCCCGGAAAGATCTCGTACGCCTCGTCGGGCAACGGCTCGACCGGCCACATGGCGGCCGAGCTCTTCAGCCGCCAGGCCGGGATCAGCATGCTGCACGTGCCCTACAAGGGCAACTCGCAGGCGCTCGTCGACGTGATCGGCGGGCAGGTCACGCTGATGTTCGACCAGGTGAGCACCTCCACGCCCCAGATCCGGGCAGGCAAGGTGCGCCCGCTGGCGGTGACCAGCCTGAAGCGCTCGCCGCTGCTTCCGGACGTACCGACTGTGGACGAGTCGGGCGTCGCCGGGTACGAGGACGTCACCTTCAACGGCCTCGTCGCTCCCGCCGGAACGCCCCACGAGATCCTGGTTCGCGTGAACCGCGCAGTGGCCGCCGCCGTGAGCGAGACGGATCTCTACAGGCGCTTCATCGAGCGCGGCATCGAGCTGAAGGCGAGCGCATCCCCGGAGGAATTCGGCGCCTACATCAGGGCGGAAGCCGAGAAGAAGGCGCGCCTGGCTCGCGAAGCCGGCATCAAACCCGAGTAGTACCATCTCGGCGTGAAGCAGACTCAGGCTCGGCGGGTTCTCCAGCGCATCGGCGAAGTGATCACCCGGGACACCGGAAAGGCGCTCAGCGCCGCCGGTACCGCGGAAATCGAGAAGGCGCTCCAGGGTCTTGATCCCCACGCCCAGACCCTGCCCCCGGGCGCGAGCCAGGAATTCCCGAGCCGCGAAGTCACGATCCTGCTCGCAGACCTGCGCGGCTTCACCGCCATCGCCGCGTCGCACCCCGCAGGCATCGTCATACAGCTGCTCAACCCCTGCCTCATCAAGATGAGCGAGATCATCTTCAGGCACCAGGGAACCATCGACAAGTTCATGGGCGACTCGATCATGGTTCTGTTCGGCGCGCCGGTCAGCCGCGAGGATGACGTCAAGCGCGCCCTCGCCTGCGCCGTGGAGATGCAGATGACCATGAACACGCTCAACCTCGCCCACAAGGACCAGGGGATGCCGGAGCTGTTCATGAGCATCGGCATCAACACCGGGACGGTGCTCGCCGGGACGCTCGGCTCGGAGCGCTACTCGGAGTACACCGTGATCGGCGACGAGGTGAACCTGGCTTCGCGCATCGAGGCATTCAGCCTGCGCGGGCAGGTGCTCATCAGCCAGAGCACCTTCGAGCGCTGCAAGGACTTCGTCGAGACGAACGCTCCGATGGAGATTCACGTGAAGGGCAAGCCCCAGCCGGTCAGCCTGCGCGAGGTCGTGTCGATCCCCTCGCTCGCGCTGAAGGTGCCGCGGCAAGAGATCCGCCGCAGCCATCGCATAGAGGTGAAGCTCCCCTTCCGCTACCACGGCATCGAGCACAAGATCGTCCTGCCCGAGATCCACTCGGGCACCATCCGCGACATCGGCTACCACGGCATGCTGCTCGAGGTGGAGCGGGAGCTGCCTCTTTACTCCGAGATCAAGATGGATTTCGACCTGCCGCTCGTCGATTACCAGGCCGCCAACGTGTACGCCAAGGTCGTCGGCCTGAAGAAGGCGAAGGACGGGCGCAACCGCGTGGGCATCGAGTTCACCGTCGTGCCTCCCGAGACGAACACCAAGATACAGCTGTTCGTGCAGCTCCTGATCTTCACCAACCTCAGCTGAAGGATGGAATGAGCCTCCGCGCCGCTCTGTCGATCGGGCTCGCGCTCGCGGCCTGGGTCGACGTTGCCGCGGGCGAGCCGGCCTACCCGGCCCGGCCCATCCGCTCCGTCATGACCGTTGCCGGCGGCGCCGACATCATCGCGCGCCTGGTCGCGCAGGGAGTCGCCGGCTCGCTGGGTCAGCCGGTCGTCGTCGAAACCCAGAGCGGCGCGGGCGGCGCGATCGGCGCCGAAGCGGTGGCGCGGGCGGCGCCCGACGGCTACACCATCATGCTCACCTCCGCCAGCGCGCTGGTCATGAACCGTTTTCTGTCCAAGAGCGCACGCCTCGATCCGCTCAAGGATTTCACGCCGATCACCAAGGCCTTCGAGACCATTGCCGTGGTGGTCACGACCCCCGCGCAGCCGTTCGCGTCGATGCGCGAGCTCATCGCCTACGCAAAGCGCAACCCGGGCAAGCTGTCCTACGGCACGTCGGGCGTCGGCACAACGCACCACCTCTCCGGCGAGTCGATCCACCTGCTCACCGGTATCGACTGGGTCCACGTGCCCTACAAGGGCGGGCCGCCGGTGCTCACCGATCTCGTCGGCGGGCGAATCCAGGTGGGATTCAGCGTCCTCGCCACAGCCGCGCCCTTCGTCGCCTCGGGCAAGGTGAAGCTCCTCGCCGTCAACGGGACGAAGCGTTACCACGTCATCCCCGACGTGCCGACCGTAAGCGAGCAGCTGCCCGGGTACGAGCCGCCCCCGACCTGGGCCGGCTACTTCGGTCCCGCCGGGATGCCGCCGGCCGTCGTGAGCCGGCTGCACGACGAGATCGTGCGCGTGCTCGAATTGCCCGCAGTGCGCGCCAAAGCCGAGGAGATCGGCTTTCCGATCGCGACCAGCACCCCCGAGGAACTCAACGCCACGATCCGCCGCGACGTCGAGCACACGGCCGGGATCGTCGAGGCGATCGGGATCAGGCCGGAATGAGCAAGCTGCGCCTCTCGATGATGGTCGGCGACTACGAGATCGTGCGCGCGCTCAAGGACGGCACCGTCAGTCCCAAGGGCATCGAGCTCGTCATCGCGGAGTATCCCGGCACTCGCGTCATCCACGACAAGGTGGCGAGCGGCGAAGCGAGCGACATCAACGAGTTCAACGCCGGAGCCTACGTCGTCCAGAGGCGCCGCGGGCGGGACGATTTCACCGCGCTTCCGGTGTTTCTGCACCGCCGCTTCCGCCACGGCTTCGTGTTCGTCAACCGGTCGAAGGGCATCGCGAAGCCCGCGGACCTCGTCGGCCGCCGGGTCGCCTGCCGCACGCTGGGCGCTGCGGCGAACTACTGGATCCGCGGCCATCTCGAGGAGGATTTCGGGGTGGCGCACCGCTCGATCACCTGGGTGATCGAGAGCGAGGACGACGCGTCGCGACAAGCGCCCGCCGACCTGCAGATCGAGCGCCTGCCGCGCGGCAAGGACGTGGAGGCGATGCTGCTCGCCGGCGAGGTGGATGCGATGATCGCGCCCAACGTGACGCGAATGATCGCACAGGGCGACCCGCGCGTCGGGCGCCTGTTCCCGAACTATCGGGAGATCGAGGCCGCTTTCCACGCGCGTACGGGCCTGTTCCCCATCATGCACGTCACCACGCTGCCCTCGAAGGTCGTCGCGAAGCATCCCTGGGTGGTCGAGAGCCTGGTGCTCGCGTTCGAGGAAGCGAAGCAGCTCGCCTACAAGCGGCTCGCCAACCCGCGCAACGTCCCGCTTGCGTGGTACTGGAGCTACTGGGAAGAGGAGCGCGCCCGCCTCGGCCCCGATCCCTGGGAATATGGAATGTCGGAGCTGAACCGGCGCAACTTCGGCACGCTCGTCGGCTGGGTGCACGCTCAAGTGCTGAGCGGACCGCGCCCGGGACTCGAGGAGCTGTTCCCCGACGAAGCCTTCCGGCTCGAGCTGCCGCTGCCGCGCATGCACGAGATCGACTACAGGTTCTGACGCCGCCCGATGTCATTGCACGACGGCCAGCCCGACTTCCAGTCGCCCCCCGGCGGCTGCGACGCCCACTTCCACGTGTTCGGCCCCGCGCGCCGCTATCCCTACGCCGGCGACCTGCGCTACACGCCGCCGCTCGCCCCGCTCGCCGACTACCTCAAGCTCGCCGCCAAGCTGGGACTCTCGCGGTTCGTGTTCGTGCAGCCGAGCGCCTACGGCCGCGACAACCGCTGCATGCTCGACGCGATGCGAGAGGTGGGGGTGCGGCAATGCCGCGGGATCGTCGACATCGACGAGAACGAGCCCGACGCCGAGCTCGAGCGCCTGAACGCGGTCGGCGTGCGCGGCGTGCGCATCAACCTTTCGCCGGTCAAGCCCTTCGAGTCGGGATTCGCTCCCAAGCTGCTGCCGCGAATCGCCCGGCTCGGCGCGCGCTGCGCCGAGATCGGCTGGCAGCTCGATTTTCTGACGCCGGGCTGGCTCACCGCCGAGCTGATGCCCACGTTGAAGAAGCTCAAGCTCGACTTCACCCTCGCCCACTTCGGCATGTTCCAGGCGAAGGACGGCGCGGACCAGCCCGGGTTCCGCCAGCTGCTCGAGCTCGCGCGCCACGGCGAGCGCCGCTGCTGGGTAAAGCTCACCGGCGTATACCGAATGTCCGCCGCCGGGGGCTTCGGCGACGTCGCCCCTATGGCGCGCGCGCTCGTCGAGGCGGCGCCCGACCGCCTCATCTGGGGAAGCGACTACCCGCACCTCTCCTTCGCGGACAAGGTGGGCTCGGTCGAGCTGTGGAATCTGCTCGGGCGATGGGCTCCGGACGAGACGACCCGCCGCCGGATCCTCGTCGACAACCCGCAAAGGCTCTTCGGCTTTTCCTAGTTCTTGCGCGAATCGGGCGTCCCGCGCCATCATGTGCACCGCGCTGGTGCACAGACACCCGCCCCAGGAGGAGAGGATCATGACAAGAACGACGCGGCACCGCTTCGCCCTGCTTGCCCCCCTTTTCTTGTACGTGCCGCTCGCCGCGGCAGCGGAGCCACCCAAGCTCGATGCGGCAAACACGGCGTGGATGCTGACCGCGTCGCTCCTGGTGCTCTTCATGACGCTGCCCGGACTCGCGCTCTTCTACGCGGGGCTGGTGCGCTCGCGCAACGTGCTCTCGGTCATGATGCAGTGCTTCGCGATCACCTGCGTGGTGACGCTCGCCTGGGTGGTCTGCGTCTACAGCATAGCCTTCGGGGACGGCGGCGCGAGCAACGCCTGGTACGGCGGCTTCGCCAAGTCCCTTCTCACCGGCGTCGACTTCAAGGCGGTCCGGCCCGGCACGACGATCCCCGAGACCGTGTTCGCGATGTTCCAGCTCACCTTTGCGATCATCACGCCGGCGCTGGTCCTCGGTGCCTACGCCGAGCGCGTGAGGTTCTCGGGCATGCTGCTGTTCTCCCTGCTGTGGCTCGTGCTGGTCTACGCGCCGATCGCACACTGGGTGTGGGGTGACGGCTGGCTCGGCAAGATGGGCATCATGGATTTCGCGGGCGGCACCGTCGTCCACCTGAACGCTGGCATGGCCGCCCTGGTCTGCGCTGTTTCGCTCGGGCCCCGCAAGGGCTTCCCCGAGACGGCGATGCCGCCGCACAACATGACCATGACGGTGACCGGCGCGGCGATGCTCTGGGTCGGCTGGTTCGGATTCAACGCGGGCAGCGCGCTGGCTGCGGACGGCGCGGCGGGCATGGCGATGCTGGTGACGCACATCGGCGCCGCGACCGGCGCCTTCGCCTGGATGGTGTGCGAGTGGCTCCGGTTCGGCAAGCCCTCGGTGCTCGGCATCGTGACCGGCATGGTCGCGGGCCTGGGCACGATCACCCCGGCCTCGGGATTCGTCGGCCCCATGGGCGCGCTCGCGATCGGCGGGACCGCGGGTGTCGCATGCTTCTTCGCCACCGTGTTCATGAAGCGATCGCTCAAGGTCGACGACTCGCTCGACGTGGCCCCGGTGCACGGCCTGGGCGGGATCATCGGCACGATGCTCACGGGGGTGTTCGCGTCGGCCTTCTTCGGGGGCGTCGGCTATCCCGAGAAGACGACGATGGGCGATCAGGTCCTGGTGCAGCTCTCAGGCGTCCTTGCAACGGCAGCGTGGTCCGGGGCGATCACCTGGATCCTGCTCAAGCTCACCGACGCGCTTGTGGGCATGCGCGTCGACCCCGAGGACGAGACCGAGGGCCTCGACACGGTGCTGCACAACGAGAAGGGGTACGACCTGTAGTCGCTCGCGGCGGGGCGGCAGCCCCGCATTTTCTTCCGGGGCGGTATCTCGTATCATTGCGCCCCTATGGATTTCTCGCACCCTTCCGACTCCCTGATCGCCGCGTTCGTCGGCGCGCTGGCGACGGTCGTCACCGCCCTGATCCAGCTGCGGATCTCCTGGCGCAAGGAGCTGAAAGAACGCGAGCGCGGCCAGCCGATCACCAAGAAATCGAGGCGCGGACCGGTGCTCTTCGTGCTCGCCCTGATGATCGCCGCCGCCGTCGGAGGATTCGCCCTGTCGCAGTACTTCGTCTCGCTGCGCGCGGGCGATCGCGACGAGCTGCGCGCGGACCTCCAGTCCAAGCTCGCCGAGATCAACGCGACCGCGATGCGGCTCGAGCAGGCGCGCACCAGCGAGCGCAAGCAGGTCGAGACCGAGGTGCAGCGCGCCGACGCCTCGCGCCTGGGCGACGAGGGCGTGGCCGCGAGCGTGCTGGTCGGACCCTGCAAGGATTGCTCCGAGCAGAGCTCGATGCGCGTCTCGGTGTGCGCGAGCGTGCCGGCGTCGGCGACGGTGAAGGAAGTGCAGCTCTACATCCGCGCCGACGACAAGCAGCCCTGGGCCGATGCGCGCGTGCAGCCCGGACAGGAAGCCGGCCAGGCGCGCTTCGCGGAGAAATACTCCGAGCGCCCCGAGGAGGGCGTGAAGCAGGTGTGCCAGGCGTTCGCGAACTGGAGCCACGAGAAGGCGCGCCTCGCGCGCATCGTCGTCAAGTACGCGCTCTGACCCGGCGCGATCGGAGTCCGCGGGGTAGACTCCGCCCTATGCCTCCCGTCACCCAGTCGCTGCTCATCGCCAACGTCGTCGTGTTTCTGCTTCAGACGCAGACCGGGACCCTGCTGGACCCGCTCGCATTGTGGCCGCCGGGCGCGGGGTTCGCGCCCTGGCAGCTCGTGACCTACGGATTTCTCCACGGAAGCTTTGCGCACATCTTCTTCAACATGCTCGGCCTTTGGATGTTCGGAAGCGACATTGAGCGGCTGTTCGGGTCGCGCTACTTCCTGACCTACTACTTTGCATGCCTCGTGTCCGCGGCGCTGTGCCAGCTCGTCATCGTTTCCCTCGCGGGCGGCCCCGCTTACCCGACCGTGGGCGCCTCGGGCGCGCTTTACGGGCTGCTGCTCGCCTTCGGAATGTACTTTCCGCGGCGCATGGTGATGCTGATCTTCCCACCCATCCCGATGCCGGCGCGCGTGTTCGTGATCGTGTTCGGCGGGCTCGAGCTGCTGTACGGGGTGATGGGCACCACCGACGGCGTCGCGCACTTCGCGCACCTCGGCGGCATGCTCGGCGGCTGGCTGGTGATCCAGTACCGCAGGCGCGGCTTTCCGTTCAGCCGGCGATAGCGCTCCACTTCTTCGCCATCCACTCCGTCGTGCACGGCGTGTGCGCATACGGCGTGAAAGTCGCGTGCGCCCCCGCAATTCCCGCGCTACCATGATTCCCGCGCCACGCCTTCGGGCCCAGAAAATGACCGCTACAGGACCAGGCGGCAGCAAGCTCGCCGGCGCCGCGATCGGCGCGGCGCTCGCGCTGCTCGGGGCCATCGTTGCGGCGGGCTGGATATTTCGAGCCCCGGCGCTGGTGCAGGTGTTCCCCGGCCTGACGCCGATGGTGTTCAACACCGCGATCTGCTTCGCCCTCGCGGGAACCTGGCTCGTGCTGGCGGCGCTGCGGCAGGGCTGGCGGCGCGCCGCGCGCGCCCTCGCCGCCGGTCTGCTCGCCCTTGCCGGCGCAGTGACCCTGCAATACGTCCTCGGCGCCGATCTGGGCATCGACAGTCCCGCGCTGCATCGCTGGCTGGCCTCGAGCGGGCGCATGTCGGCGTTCACCGGGATCGCCTTTACCGCCGCCGGCCTCGCGATGCTGATCGAGACGGCACCTTCGCAGCCGCGAAGCGACTGGCTCTCCCCGGCGCTCGCGACTCTGGTCGGCGTCGTCGGCGCGCTGGCGCTGGTCGGCTATCTGTTCGAGCTGCACCTCGTCTTCGCCCGCTATCCACTCGGCCTGGTCGCGCTTCACACCGCCGTGGGGCTCGTTGCCCTGTCCGTCGGGCTGTGGCTCCAGCTGCTGCGCGAGGACCGCGTTCCCTTCTGGACGAGACTCGAGCCGCAGGACCGCATCACTCTCGGATCAGTCGCCACCCTCACGCTGGTCGCGCTCGCCGTGGCGGTCAGCGTGTTCGCGGCGCTGCAGGCGCGCGTCACGCAGGCGCTGAGCGACGGCCTCGCAACCGCGCTGCGCTACCGCGTGTTGCTCGCCGAAGAGGCGATCGAAGCCGGGCTGGAGCGCACCCGCATCCTGGCGGGGCGACCGGCGCCGGCGAGGCTGCTGCGCCGTATCGCCGAGCGTCCCAACGACAGCGAAGCGCTCGCCCAGCTCTCCCAGAGCGTCGCGAGCCTCATCGCAGACGGCTACCTCGCCGCGTCCTACTACGATGCCGCCGGTCGCGAGCTCGTTTCCGCCGGCCGGCGCGCGCAGACTCCGGTCCTCGCCGTCCCCCTTCGCGGCGTGTCCGGAGCGGAGCTCGCCTGGCAGGAACAAAGCGTGGTCACGGGACACTATCCGATCTCGGACCCGGGTGGCGCGGTGGGGTCCGCGCTCGTCCGCTCGCCGCTGCCTGCCTTCGATGCCCTGCTCAACGACACCTACCGTTTCGGAGCAAGCGGCGAGTCGGCGGTGTGCGCAAGGCAGGGCGAGCGGCTCGGCTGTTTCCCGCAGCCGCGCATACCCAAGGTGCATTTCGTCCCACTGAAGACGGCCGACGGCGAGTTGCTGCCGATGAGCCGGGGGTTGGCCGGCGAAACCGGCGTATCGCTGACCAGCGACTTTCGCGGGCAGCGCGTCATGGCCGCCTACAGTCCGATCGGCCGGTACGGCCTCGCCATGGTCGTGAAGATCGACACCGCGGAGTTCTACGCGCCGGTTCGCGAACGGCTGCAGTTCGTGCTGCCGATCCTGGTCGTGCTCGTTGCAGCCGGCACGTTCCTCTTGCGCATAGGCGTCCAGCCGCTCGCCGACCGGCTCGCGCGCTCCGAGCGCGACGCGCAGGAGCGCCACCACGCGCTCGAGGCGATGATGGCCAATGTTGCCGACGGCATCATGCTGCTCGACGCCGACGGCACGATCCGCTCCTGGAACGCGGCGGCCGAGCACCTTTTCGGATACCTCATGAGCGAGGTCGTCGGCCGCAACGTGTCGATTCTGGTGCCGGTAGAGCTGCGTGAGTCGAACATCGCCTCGACGCGCCGCTTCCTCTCCACGGGCCAGAGCAACGTCGTCGGCCAGGGCAACCTGAGCTACCCTGCGCTGCGCAAGGACGGCTCCCGGTTCGAGCTCGAGTTCGCGGTCACCCGGATGGGAAGCGGGAAGACGCCGCAGCTCGTCGCGGTGTTCCGCGACATCACCGAGCGCAAGGCGGCCGAGCACCGCCTCTCCCGGCTCGCGCTCTACGACGCGCTCACCGGCCTGCCCAACCGCGCGAGCTTCGCGCGGCGCGTCGAGGAGGCGCTGCAGCGCCGCCGCCGCGGCGACACCCAGCTCGCGATCCTGCTGATGGACGTCGACAACTTCAAGAGGGTCAACGACTCCCTGGGACACGCGGCCGGGGATCTGCTGCTGGCGGGGTTCGCGAATCGTCTCGTGGCGGGGCTGCGCGAGACCGACATGGTCGCGCGGATCGGCGGCGACGAATTCACGATCGTCGCCGAGGGACTGAAGGACGCCGGCAACGCCATCGCGATCGCGGACAAGATGCTCGCGGCGATGCGGGACCCATTCGACATCGAGGGGCGCAAGCTCGCCGCCTCGACGAGCATCGGCATCGCGCTCTACCGCGACGGGGACACGCTGCAATCTCTCATGAAGCGCGCCGATTCGGCGCTGTACGAGGCAAAAGGCGCGGGGCGCGCGCGATACCGCGTCGCCGCGTGATCAGAAAGGCGTGGCGAGCAGGTCCGGCCCGATCTCTGCGATCGAGCGCACGCCGGCGAGCTGCATCGAGCGGTACAGCTCGTCGCGCAGGATCTCGATCGCGCGGCGCGCGCCCGCCTCGCCCGCGGCGACGGCGCCGTAGAGCGTCGCGCGCCCGAGCATCACGCCCTCGGCCCCGAGCGCGACCGCCTTGATCGCGTCGACTCCACGCCGCACGCCGCCGTCGACCAGCACGCTCATCCTGCCTTTCACCGCGCGCACGACGGCCGGCAGGGCGTCCATGCCCGAGGCCGCGCCGTCGAGCTGGCGCCCGCCGTGGTTGGACACGACGACCGCGTCCACTCCGATGGAGGCAAGCCGCTCCGCGTCCTCGGCCCGCAGGATGCCCTTCACCAGCATCTTCCCCGGCCAGCGGTCGCGCATCGCCTTGAGGTCGTCCCAGTTGAAATCGGCGTCCCAGTACTGGCCGACCGACGAGGCGATCTCGGCGGCGCTCTTCGCCTCCGGCGCGAACGCGGCGACGTTCTCCAGCAGCGGCATGCCGTAGCGGAGCACGTCGAGGACCCACAGCGGCCGCGTGGCGAAATCCAGGACGTTGCGCGGCGTGAAGCGGAAGCGGATCGCGAAGTCGTTGTAGAAGTCGCGCTCGCGCTTGCCGCCCACCGGTACGTCGACCGTGACCATCAGCGCCTCGTACCCGAAGTGCCGCGCGCGATCGACGAGCTCGGCCGTCATCTTCGGGTCGCGGAAGATGTAGATCTGGAACCAGAGGCGCCCGCCGGCCTCGCGCGCGATGCGCTCGATCGACGCGGTCGCCATGGTGGACAGCGTATACGGGATGCCGGCCGCGGCGGCCGCGCGCGCCACGCCCACGTCGGCGAACGGCCACCCGAAGCCGATTCCGCCCGTGGGGCCGACCGCGATCGGCATTCTCGAGAGTCCGCCGAGGAGCGACGTCGAGGTGTCCACGCGCTCGACGCCGGTGAGCATCTTCGGCAGCAGGCGCACTCTTTCGAAGGCGGCGCGGTTCTCGCGCAGCGTGATCTCGTCCTCCGCCGCGCCGTCGAAGAAATCGAATATCGCGCGCGGCAGCCGCCGCTTCGCCATCGCCCGCAGGTCGGCGATGTTCCAGGCGCGCCGCACGCGCCGCGATGCCCGCAACGAGGCCGGGCAGGAGGGCCTTGCTTCCGCGACCGCGCCGAGATCGTTCGTCTTCATTCGAGCGTGACGTGCGCGGCCTTGATGACGCGCGCCCAGCGCTCGTGGTCCTTCTTCAGGAAAGCGGCGAACTCCGCGGGCGTGTCGGCGATGATGACGGCACCGAGCGCCTTGACGCGCTCGCGCGTCTCGGGCCTGGCGAGGGACTTGCGCATCTCCTCGCTCAGGCGCTCGACGACGGCCTTGGGCGTCGCCGCCGGGGCAAGCATTCCCACCCAAGGCGCGGTCTCCTCGAAGCCCGGGAACCCGGCCTGCGCCATGGTCGGCACACCCGGGAAATCCGGACGCGGCCCGGTCGTTCCGATGGCGAGCACCTTGAGCTTCCCCGCCGCGACCTGGTCCGCGATGCCGACGACCGGATAGAACATATAGGTGACGCGGCCCGCCATCACCTCGGCGAGCGCAGGCCCGTTCCCCTTGAAAGGGACGCTGAGCATCTTAGTCCCGGTGACGTTTTCGAGCATCGCGCCCGCGAGGTGCGACGAGCCGCCGATCCCCGGTGTCCCGTAGCTCACTTCGCCGGGCTTCGCCTTCGCGCGCGCCACCAGCTCCCCCACCGAGCCGATCCCCGTCTGCGGGCTCGTCACGACGACCATCGGCAGCGCCGCCGCGTTGCTGATGGGCGCGAAGTCCCTGAACGGATCGTAGTGGACCTTGTCGGGCTGCAGGATCGCGTTGACAAGCAGCGACAGCGAGGAGAACAGCGTCGTGTAGCCGTCCGGCGCCGACTGCGCCACGGCGTCCGTCGCGATGATCGCGTTCGCGCCCGGCCGGTTCTCCACGATGAAAGACTGTCCCAGCGACGCCGTCATGTCCCCCGCGACGATGCGCGCGATGACGTCGGTCGGCCCGCCCGCGGCGAAGCCGACCAGGATCCTGACCGGCCGGGCCGGATAGTTTTGCGCGGCAGCGGCGCCGCAGAGCGCGAGCAGCGCGAGTGAAAGAACCGCCTTTCTCATCATGCCTCCGTCGTTTCCGGTTGGAACATCGTCGCCATGACCTGGCAGCGCTTGATCAGGCGGGGCTCGTCCGGCCCGTAGTCCGCCACCGCGTTGTGTATCGTGCCGATGTCCTCCCACATGAGGACGTCGCCCTCCCGCCAGCGGAAGGCGTAGCGGTATTCGGCCTTCAGCTGGTGCTCGAAGAGGAACCCGAGCGTGCGCTCGCTCTCCTTCTCCGGAAGCTCGTTGATGCGCACCGCGTACCCCGGGTTCGCGTAGAGCACTCGGCGCCCGGTGACCGGGTGGGCGAGGAAGACCGGGTGCGAGACCGGGGGCTTCGCCTTGCGCTGCGCCTCGGTGAGCGGCGGTCGCTTGCTGCCCTTCTCGCGCCTCATCATCTCCCAGAACTTGTTGAAGTCGTGCAGCACGGTCATGCCCTCGAGATCCCGCTTCAGCTCCCCGGGCAGGTCCTCGTACGCCGCGTGCATGTTTGAGAACTCGGTGGCGCCCAGCGCCTTCCCGCCGCGCATCGGGATCTTGATCCCGTAGAGCACGTTCGCAAAGGCGATGGTCCGGCTGTATGACATGTCGGTATGCCAGTCCTGCCCGGCGTCAGCGAGGCCGATCGGCTTGCCGTCCTCGACGATGTTGGAGAGGATCATCACCTCGGGGATTCCGGGCTCCTGGTAGGCGTTGGCGACGTTGATCTCGAGCTCGCCGAAGCGCCGGGAGAAATCCGCGAGCTGCCTTCCCGTGAGCTTCTGCGCTGGAAAGCACACCACGCCGCGCTCGCCCAGCGTGCGCACCACGCCGTCGAACTGCTCCCGCGAGAGCGGCCGGGACAGATCGAGCCCCTCGATCGTCGCGCCCAGCGTCTCCCCGGTGGTCGTCACTTTCATCGGCATCGGATTCTACGCCAGGCGCACCGCGACGCCTTCGAGCCCGGCGCCCGCCGCGGGGAAGCGCTTCATGACCAGCGGGTCGTGGCCCGGCACGACGAGCCCGGGCGCGTCCGCGAGCTCGGCGAGCCGCCGCCATCCCGCCACCATCTTCGGGACGTCGCAGACGATCGGAAAGGGCCGCTTCTCGCCCATGTTGGCGTAGAGATGGCTCGCGTCGGATGCGAGCACCATCCAGCCCGAGCGCGTGCGGATGCG
>Ga0335083_10003438_pt1 | contig 20536 bp, 27 predicted proteins | sample Lox_Sample_42_FD_206716 | JGI IMG/M metagenome (GOLD analysis project Ga0335083, IMG submission 206716) | Soil microbial communities from Loxahatchee National Wildlife Refuge, Florida, United States - Lox_Sample_4.2 | ecosystem: Environmental > Terrestrial > Soil > Wetlands | place: USA...
TGGACGAACTGCTCTTAGAGCTCCCAGAGGCAACGGCGGTGGCGCACCACGGACTGGAAGTTCTCGTCGCCGGCACCGGGGACCTCGTGACCGCGGTTGTGCTGGCTCTGCACCGGGCCGGGATACCCGCCGAAGACATACAGACCGAGACGGCCAACCTCGAGGACGCGTTCCTCACGCTCACCGATGAGGCAAACCACAGCGCCACGAACGGAGAGACGCGATGAATACCTCCGCCCTCAGCCTCACCCCCCGGCAGCGACGGGCCTTCGGCCTGCTCGTGGGCAGCGAGATCAAGATCGCGATCCGGCGCCCGGTCGGGTTGTTCGTCGCGATCGGCATCCCGTGTGCGTTGCTGGTGATCTTCGGCAGCATTCCCGCGACCACTCGCCCCAACCAGGCGCTCGGCGGTATCTCGTTCTTCAACCTCTACGTGCCGACGCTGATGGTGTTCGTGCTGATCGCGGTGGGCCTGGCGGGACTTCCTCAGCAACTGTCGACCTACCGCCAGCAGGGCGTCCTGCGCCGGATGTCGACCACCCCGGTGCCGCCGTCCTGGCTCCTGGCCGCGCAGACGACCGTGAGTTTGATCCTGGCCGTGGTCGGGATCGGGATTTTGGTCGGCGCCGGGGCCGGCGCGTTCGGATTGGCGCTCCCGCACGACCTGGGCGGGTACCTCGTGTCGTTCGTCGCGCTTGTCCTCACCGCGGCGGCGACGATCGCCCTCGGACTGGTGATCGCGGCCGTGGCCAAGACCCCGCAGATCGCGCAGGGCCTGACCGCGGTCGCGTTCTACCCGCTGGCGTTCTTCTCCGGTCTGTACGTACCGATCCAGGAGATCCACTCGCAGGTGGTCACGGACATCTCGAAGGTGCTCCCCACTGGCGTCGGGTTCACCGCGCTGCACGCCGCGTTCGGCGGACATGGCCCGGGCGTCGAGCCGCTGCTCGTGCTCGCCGCCTGGGGGGTCGGCGCCACATTGCTCGCCACTCGCCTGTTCCGCTGGGAATGAGCGTCCGCACGGAATTGCCCTGAGCGTCCCCGCGGGCCGTTCCCTGGCGACCTGAGACCCCGCCTCCTGGCGGGGTCTCAGCTCAGGGCCGCCGCGATGAATGCGAGCGCCTGACCCTCCAGCCGGGTCTTCTCGCGATCTGAGAGCGGTCGCAGGGGTCCGCGGAACAGAACGGCGAGTCCGTGCACCGTGGCCCATGTCGGGTATTCGACGTCCGGGCGGCGGGCGGGGTCAAGCAGTCCGGCGGCAACCAGGTCGTCGAGGGCCGCCCTCAGGCGGTCGAACGGCCACGGCTCGCCGTCTGGAGCCGAGGGGTGCTCGGTCGTCGTGAACGCGGTGTCGAACAACCCCGGCTCGGTGCGCGCGAACTCGAGGTACGCCCGACCGACCGCGGCCAGGCGGAGGCGCGCCCCTGTCGGCGTATGCCGTCCCGCACGCACCTGGTTCATCCCGTCGGCCATGCGCTGCCCGAGTTGTCTGAGCGCGGCGTCGCGGACCGCCGCGAGCAGCGCGTCGCGGTCGGCGAAATGCCGATAGGCGGTGTTGGGCACGACCCCGACCATGCGGGTCACCTCGCGGAGCACGACCGCCTCGGGACCTCCCGACCTCGCGAGCTCGACGCCGGCCTCGACGAGCGCCGCGCGGACGGTGCCGCGCGGACGCGGTCCCCGGCGGTGGGAGCGATCGGTCGGCTGCACCGTGCGGAAGGATAGTGGACAGTGTCCACAAGCGTGCTAAAGTGGACGGCGTCCACAAATCTCGACCGACTCAAAGGACGAAACCAATGCCGCACATCGATCCCGCCCTCGAGCGCAACCGCGAGTTCGCCGCGTCAGGCGCCTACCGCGACGTGGCGATCATGCCCAAGCTCAACCTGTTCGTCGTCACCTGCCTCGACCCGCGCGTCGACCCCGCTGCGTTCCTCGGCATCGGGCTCGGCGACGCCGCCGTCCTCCGGAACGCCGGCGGTCGCGTGACCGATGAGGTGGTCCGCGAGATCTCGTTCATCAGCCAGCTGGTCGAAGGCGCCATTCCGGACGGGCCGCTGTTCGAGGTCGCCGTGGTCCATCACACCCAATGCGCCACGGGCGCGCTTGCGGACGACGATTTCCGCAACCGTTATGCCGATCGGATCGGCGCCGACGCCGACAGCCTGATCGACGGAGCGGTGCTCGACCCCGAGGCCACGGTCCGCGCAGACGTCGAGCGGCTGCGCGCCGCTCGCTCGGTGTCAGAGCGCGTGTCGATCTCGGGTCACGTCTACGACGTCACGACCGGCCTCGTCGCCACCGTGCTCAGAACCTGATCGGCGCGGCGCTCAGCCGGTGCTCAGGCTGGCGAGGCGGTACGCGACCGGCGCCCAATCGGCGAGCATGGCGAGCTCGCGTCCGGCCGTGACCCGGAACTCGGGGGCGGGGCCGAGCACGCCTGACCCGCGGCCGGCTGGTGCCAGAACACGTAGGCGAGCATCAGGAGCGCGAGCGCCGGGCGACTTCTGCGAGGCGAACGTCGATGAGCTTCTGCACGAGGGCCTTCGGCAGTGGCCGGTCGATGGGGAAGTGCAGAGAGCTCTTGGTCATCTCGTAGCCACTGAGCTCGTCGCCGAGCCGCCCGAGCACCGAGCCGCTGAACGGCAAGTAGCTCAGATGCGCCTTGAACGCCGCGAAGCCGGCTACGGTCTGCCCGCGCAAGCGGAACGCGGGAATTCCGTAGGAGATTACCTGGTCGGCTTCGGGGACAAGCTCGAGGATCGTGCGGCGCAGCGCCTGGAGCGTGCTTCGCTTCGGTTCCTCGAGCGCACCCAGATAGTGGTCGACCTCCTCGCTGCTCATCGCTCCTCCTCATGATTGTCGCGGTTGAGCGTGCTCGTACACGCTGACGTGGCGCCAGCTCGACGCCGTGAACGGTTCACCATGCCAGCCGCCGGTCCTCTGCCGCAGGCGCAGGCCGGCGATCCGCGCCATCAGGTCGAACTCTGGCGGGTTGGCCAGGCGAACGCTGATCGCGCCCAGCGAGATCCCCCCGGCGCTGATGCGCACGTGGTTCTCGTCGAGCAGCTGCGTGACGGGGTCATACCGTCCGATGTCGAGCGTCACCTCGTCGGCCGTGACACGCTCGGCGTTCACGAACTGGTGATCCGGGCGAGCCAGAGCGGCCGGCACGCGGCACTCGAGCACGAATACGCCGTCGTCGGTCAAATGCCGTGCGGCGTTCTCGAAGCAGCGGACCTGGTCGTCCTGGGTGAGCAGGTTGCCGATCGTGTTATAGACGAGGTACACGAGGCCGTACTTGCGTCCCATGCCGGCGTGGGCCATGTCCCCGGTGACCACGTGGACGTCCACACCGCCGGCCTTCTCGCGGAGTCGATCAACCATGTGCCGGCTCTGCTCGAGCCCGTCGACTCGCACGCCTGCACGCGTGAGCGGCAACGCGATCCGGCCGGTGCCGATCGCGAACTCGAGCGCGTCGCTTTTGCCTGCGAGCTCAGCGAGAAACGCCACCGTCTCGGGCTCGTCGCCGCGCGTCTCGACCGCGTCGTAGCGTTTGGAGGTCTCGTACCCGAAGCTCGTCTTGGGATCGAACCCTTCCATCACTGTCCCTTCGCGATCGGTCGGAGCGGCACGTGTGGCGTGCGGACCCGCCACCGGAAGCGCCGCGGTCGACGCGGGCGGCGGGTGGTGGCGAGCCTCCGATAGGCGGCTTCCCTCAGCAGTTCGTCTCGGCGGATCGAGGCGAGCCTGTACGCGATGTGGCTCATCGTGCCCTCCGTTGGTGTTGAACGTGGCTCATGCCGCCAGTTCAGCCGAGGCCAACCTGCCGATCAATGGATGTAGCGTATGGCTAAATGATTCGCATCGAGCTCGGCGTCGAAGACCTCGCGAACACACGCTTCGCGATCTCACCGCTGACCGAAACCGTGTTCAGCCTCTGGGCCCTCACAGACCCGACCCGCCATGCGCTCCACCTGCCGTGGCTGCGCGCGGCTCGCGATCGCACCGAGCCGGACGACGCCCGCCTGCTGCATTCGCTGGTCGGACCGACGCGTATCCCGCCCGACTTCCGGGGCAACCCGAGCCGCCCCATCCCCGATTTCCTCACCCCGCGTCCGACGAAGTTCGTCGCCCGCTTCGACGACGAGCTGGCCGCCGTACGCGCCACCCCGTTGGCCATCGTGCGCCGCGATCTCGTGGCCACCCATGCGCCCGACCCCGTACCGGACGAGCTGCGGGCGGCAGCCGAGCCTGACGACAACGCGATCGAGAAGCTGCGAGACGCGATCTGCGACGCACTCGAGCGGCATTGGCGACGCTCCATGGCCCCTGGCTGGCCTGAAATGCAACTCGTCCTCGAAGCGGACACGACCTACCGCGCGCGCCGGCTGGCAACGGGGGGCGCGGCGCTGCTGTTCGCGGACATCCACCCCAACGTGGAGTGGCGCGACGGCGTCTTGACTCTCACCGAGATGGTCGGTGACCACACAGCCGCGGCGGCCGGCCGCGGCTTGCTACTCACCCCGTCGATCTTCGCCTACAAGCCCGTACCCCCGCTCGATCCCGGCGAGCCACCCTCGCTCGGATACCCGAGCCGCGGCGTCGGGACGCTGTGGAGCCAGCCTCCCCAGCCTGATCCCACCGCCCTTGTCGACCTGCTCGGCAGCACCCGAGCCCTGCTGCTCCAGATGCTCGACGAGCCGCTGCCTACCGTCGAGCTCGCACGCCGGCTGAAGGTGACGCCGAGCGCCGTCTCGCAACACCTGCGGGTCCTGCACGCCACCGGGCTCGTGACGCGAGCCCGTGACCGCCGCCATGTCCTCTATCGCCGCACCCCTGTCGGCGACCAGCTCACTGTGATCGAATGATCACCATGCCACCAACACTTCAGCTGCCGGTCGAGGGCGAGCTGCCTTCGCTGGTGGGGGCGACCGGATGGCTCAACACCGAGCCGCTCACGCCGGCGTCCCTCCGCGGACGACCGGTGGTAGTCCAGTTCTGGACGTTCACCTGCATCAACTGGCTGCGGACGCTGCCCTACGTCCGCAGCTGGTCTCAGAAATACCAGGGCGACGGGCTCGTCGTACTCGGCGTCCACACCCCAGAGTTCGAGGTCGAGCGCGACGCCGAGAACGTTCGGCGGGCCGCGCGTGAGATGGCGATCGAGTACCCGATCGCGGTCGACAGCGATTACGGGATCTGGCGCGCGTTCGACAACGAGTACTGGCCGGCGCAGTACTTCGTCGACGCCGAAGGCCAGATCCGCCACCACCGATTCGGGGAAGGCGAGTACGAGTACTGCGAAAACGTTATCCAGCTCCTGCTCGCAGCCGCAGGCTCAGGCGACGCCGACCGCGAACTGGTCTCTGTCGCGGGCCAGGGCAGCGAGGCCCCCGCGGACTGGGAAAACCTGCGGTCGCCGGAGACGTACATCGGCTACCTGCGCGCGTTGGACTTCTCCTCGCCTGGCGGTGCCTCGCAGGACAGACCCCACGAATATGCGCTGCCGGATCGCCTTCACCTCAACCGCTGGGCGCTCGCCGGCGAATGGACGATCGGGCGCCAGGCGGCGGCGCTGAACGCTCCGGGGGGCAGAATCGCGCACCACTTCCACGCACGCGACCTCCACCTCGTTATGGGTCCGGCCGCGGACGACCGGCCGGTGCGCTTTCGCGTACTTCTCGACGGCGAGCCGCCGGGAACGGCCCACGGAACCGACATCGACGAGCAGGGCGAGGGCACCGTCACCGAACCTCGCCTCTATCAGCTGATCCGGCAGCGCGGGCGGATCGCCGACCGGACGTTCGAGATCACTTTCCTCGGCTCCGGCGTGAACGCGTACGTTTTCACCTTCGGATAGCCAGGGCGGGGTCGGGCCATGCGTAGCGGAGCCCGAATGGCAAGCCGCTGAGCCGGCTCGCGACGCCGCCCGGAGCCGGGACCGCCGCTCGCTCGACGCGCGTTCCGCCGCGGGCCTCGTAGAACGCGCGGGCGTCGACGTTCTGCTCGAGCACCCACAGGTACAACCCGGTCCCGCGCTCGAGCACCGCCTCCGCCGTCACACCGAGTAGTCGCGAGCCAATCCCCTGACTCTTCTCGCGGGTGACGACGTGGAGGTTGTCGAGCAGCGCTCCCCAGTGCGGATCGGCCTCGAACACGGTGTGTGCGAACCCGATCACCCCGTCGCCGGACTCCGCGACGATCGTCAAGCCCCGCCGGGCCGGCTCCCGCAACCGCTCGGTCCACACGATCAGGCGGTCGGCCTGGATGTCGCCGTCGAGGAAGGCGTCGGAAAACGCCCCTCGATAGTGGCGACGCCAGCTATCGGCGTGGAGCGCCGCGATTGCGTCCGCGTCCCCGAGGCTCGCCGGCCGAAACCTCACTCGCTCGCTCCGGCTCAGTTCCGACCAACGGTCACCGGTCGTGCTGCGAGTCGACGTCAGGATCTCTCACTTTCACGCGTATCCAGCATTCCTGTCCACGGGATGAGTGCCCTCGCTCGCGCAATTCTGACCGAGGGCCGCTCAAGCGCTCCCGTCGATCCGCCGATGTCAGATTGAGCGTGCGTGGCGGACGAGCCCCCGCCACGACGCAGGGGACCCGCTCGATAAGCGAAAACGAGCTCGCTCGCTTCGGCCTTTACCGCCCCTTCGACCCCAGCGACGATCCGAACAACACCGAGGTCAACCACATCCAGCTGATTCCGGCCGCCGGCCCTCTGTCCGCCGCCGCGGCGATCGCGGACTTCACGCCGGATCCGATGTGCGCGTAGGCCACTAAGGTCAGACGGCGAGAGCTCTTTCGCGTCGACCGTCAGGAGACCAAAAATGATGGACAAAGCGTGATCTGTGGCGAGCGGCGGACCCTTGCCGACGGCACCGCGATTCCGGTGCTCGGGCTCGGTGTGTGGCAGGTTCCCGACGGCGCCGAGTGCGAACGGGCTGTCCGCTGGGCGCTCGAGGCCGGCTATCGGCACATCGACACTGCGCAGGCGTACCGCAACGAGGAGAGCGTCGGTCGCGCCCTTCGCGATAGCGGCATCCCACGCGAGGATGTGTTCATCACCACCAAGTTCTACCCGGCGCGTCGGGATCCGGTCGCGGAGATCGAGGGGAGCCTGCAGCGGCTCGGCGTCGACCAGGTCGACCTCTACATCATCCACTGGCCCCAGAACGGGCCCACGTGGGCATGGCCCGGGATGGAGTTGGCGCGCGAGCGCGGATACTCGCGCTCGATCGGGGTCTCAAACTTCAGCGCGGACCAACTCGAGCAGGTCATCAGAGTCGCGAGCACACCACCGGTGATCAATCAGGTGCAGTTCAGCCCATTCGAGTACCGCCGGGCGCTGCTCGATGCGTGCGAGGCGCGCAACGTGGCCGTCGAGGCCTATAGCCCGCTGGGGACCGGCCGGCACCTGTCGGATCCGACCGTGGCGCGGGTGGCGCAGGGCATCGGGCGCACTCCGGCTCAGGTCCTGCTCCGCTGGTGCCTTGAGCGCGAGACGATCGTGTTGCCGAAGTCGACCCACCAGGAACGGATCGAGCAGAACGCCCAGCTTTTCGACTTCTCGCTCTCGGACGACGACATGGCCACACTCGATGCACTGGACACGAGCGGCGGCACCGACAGAGCCCGCGAACGCAAGTGGTGGTAACCGGCGTCAGAGGCGTGGTCGAGCGCCTCCTCGGCACGAGCCACGGGTTCGCCGTCGCCGATCTTCTCGTGCGCGACGAAGCAGCCTCCGAGCGGCACTTGGAGCGCACGTCGGAATTGCGGCGCCGCAACCTGTCGTGAAGACCTCAGCGCGCCGAAAAGCCGGGGTTATGTTCGACCGACCGGGGGAAGCAGGGAGAGCAGCAGGTCTCGTGGCGTCACAGAAAGGATGCCGATGAAGATTTCGTGCGCGTCTCCGACGACGTTGGATTCTCCCGACCACGTCGTGCTGGCCGAGGAGCTGGGATACGACCGGGCGTGGCTGTACGACACGCCGCAGCAGAGCCCCGACGTGTGGATGATGCTCGCGCTGGCTGCGGAGCGAACTCGGCACATCGGGTTGGGCCCCGGCGTCCTCGTGCCCAGCCTCCGGCACCCGATGGTGAACGCCGCCGCGACCGCCGCGCTGGCGGCGCTCGCACCCGATCGCGTCGCCGTGGCGTTCGGCACCGGGTTCTCGGGGCGCCGGGCGATGGGCTATCGCGCGATCCCATGGGCGTATATGGACGCCTACATCCGCGCCTACCGCGGGCTGCTACGCGGTGAGACGATCGAGTGGGAGGGGGCGCGCATGCGCATGCTGCACCCGCCCGGTCACGCCGCCCCAAGACCAATCGAGGTCCCGGTCCTGATCAGCGCGCTGGGACCCAAGGGCGCCGCCGTGGCGCGCGAGCTGGCGGATGCGCTGTACGCCACGCTGACGCTGCCCGAGTTCGCCAGAGAGTTCTCCGAGGTGTCCTACCTGTTCTGGGGCACGGTCCTCGACGAGGGCGAGGATCCCGGCTCAGAGCGTGTGCGGGCGGCAGGAGGGCCTGGCCTCGCGCTGGCCTATCACGGGGCGTACGAGTTCGACGCGCCGCTGTCCGAGCTTCCGGGCGGAGCGGAGTGGGAGGCGGTCGTCGAGCGGACCGCGCCGAGCGAGCGCCACCTCGCCGTCCACGTGCAGCATTGCGTGGGCCTCAACGAGGCCGATCAGGCCGCCTGGGACGCGGGCGGTAGCGCCATGCTCGAGCAGGCGACGGTCAGCGGGACGGCCAACCAGGTCGCCGCCCGACTCGGCGAGCTCGCGGCCGGGGGCGTGACCGAATTGGTGTTCCAACCCTGTGGTCCGGATATCCGGCGCGAGCTCGAAACGTTCATGGAAGCCGCGCGGGCAGCCGTTCCGGCGTGAGGACGCGCGCATGAGCACAACCGGCAAACCAACGCTGACGACGCTGACCGAGGGCGGCAATTACTTCGAATGTCCGCGCTGGCGATCGGGACGTTGGTGGGTCTCCGACTTCTACCGTCGCGCCGTCTACAGCTACGACCCCGAGGGCGACGAGCGGCTCGAAGTGGAGGTCGAGGCCCAGCCATCGGGGCTGGGCTGGCTCCCGAACGGCGATCTGCTCGTGGTCTCGATGAAGGACCGCCGGGTGCTGAGATGCAGCGCCGACGGCAACGTCCGCACCCACGCGGACCTGTCCGAGCTGACCAGCGGTCATGTGAACGACATGATCGTCGACAAGCACGGCCGAGCGTTCGTGGGCAACTTCGGCTTTGACCTGATGGGCGGCGGGATGCCGGCTCCGGCCCCCCTCGTACGCATCGATCCCGACGGAGCGGCCGTGGTCGCCTCGGAGGACCTCTGGTTCCCCAACGGCATGGTGATCACCGACGACGGGACGCTGATCGTGGCGGAGACGTTCGCCGCGCGGTTTACCGCGTTCGACATCCAGCCCGACGGGTCGCTCGCCAATCAGCGCGTGTGGGCGCAGGTGCAACCGTCGCCCGAACCCGCCGACGCGGAAACGATGCTGTCGGCGGTCAGCTTCGCCCCCGACGGCTGTGCGCTGGACGCCGAGGGCCACGTGTGGGCGGCCAATGCCCTAGGCGCGGCCGTCTGTCGCGTCGCCCCTGGCGGTCAGATAGTCGACGAGGTCGCTATGCCCGACGGACTCGGCGTGTTCGCGTGTGGTCTCGGGGGCGAGGACGGCCGAACGCTGGTCGCCTGCGCGGCGCCGGACTTCTATGAACAAGCGCGGATGGCCGCCAGCGAGGCGGTGCTGCTGACCACGACGGTCGCCGTTCCTCGCGCCGGCCTCCCATGAGCCGTCTCGTGGTTTGCTCACCTCCGACGTCACGGTGAGGGCGAGTTCCGGCATGGTGAATGCCTGGGGTTACGGTCCCCTGTCTCGGACGTGCCCGCCGAGCCAACCAGCGATGAGTGTCGAAAAGGTCTCGGGATCCTGAAAGATCGGGTTGTGACCCCAGCCGTCGGCCACGTGCAACTCGACGAGCGAGGATCCGGCCGCGAACTCCCGCCACGCGCTTTCCCTGAGTGTCCGCCGCTCCGCCGGCTGCCCGCACGCGACCAGCAGCGTCGGGACCGCCAGCCTGTTCGCCAGCGCCCGGACCTCGTGATCGAAGGTGGCCAGAAGCAGATCAGCGGCCCGATCGGGCGTCGCCGTCTCGCGAACCTCACCGTCGATCTCGTCGAACACGTCGCGCACGTACGCCTTGAGTGCCGGAGTGTCGTCGCCGCCGATCATCGCCGCGAGTTCTCGAGTCGCGTGCTCCCAGTCGGCAAAGCGCAGCATGTTGGCCGCAAGCCACTCCACCAGGCACGGGCGACCTTCGGTGAGCGGCATACCAAGCTGCGCCATCTCTTCCGCTTCCATGAACCCACCGTCGATCAGCACCGCTGCCTCGAGTCCCGCGGGTGGTGCGGCAGCGACACCGACCGCGATGTAAGCGCCGAGCGAGTGACCCACGATCGCGCGGCACTGGCACTCCTCGACGATGACCCGGGCGATCTCGAGCAGCCGCTCGTAGGTGCACGGGTCGAGCTGCCCAGACCCGCCGAGCCCCGGTGGATCGACCGCGACGGCGCGGCCGGGCACCTCCCCGACCAACGGCTCGAAGTAAGCGCCGGTCGCTCCCAATCCGGGCCACAGCAAGACGCCGAGGTCCGCAGGGTCGCCCCACTCACGAACCGCCACCGATGCGACGAGCCGCTGCCTCACACGAGGCACGCTACACGGTGAGGATGAGTCGTTGTGCTAGCAGCTAGCGGAAGAAGCTCTCGAGAATCGCCGCGACCGCGGGATCGGCCGGGACGTGACCCTGCCCGTCGACGATGCACCGGCTGGCGTGCGGAAGCGCGCCGGCGAGCGTAGCGATCGTGGACCGTGCCCATGGCGCGCTGGCTTCGCCTGCCATCGCGAGGACTGGGGCGTCCACCAGCTTCAACCGCTCGATCGGCACCTGACCGTTGTTGGCGAGCCTCAGGTCTTGGGAGAGCGTGTGGGCGAGTGCCTGCCTGTGGGCCCAGCCCGCGCCGCTCTTGATCGACTTGATGACCGGAGGAGGTGTACCCGTCATCACCAGCCATTGCTCGGCCGCCTGATCTCGGCGTCCGGCGGCCACAAGCCGGTCGAGGCGGTCGCCGAACGCGGGATCGGGATGGGCGTTGCCCGAGTAGGGCGGCTCGTAGACGGCGAGGCTTCGCATGTTCACGCCGCGCGCCGCCGCCTCTAGTGCCAGCGCGCCACCGGAGGAATGGCCGTAGACGAACGGTGGCTCGCCGGCAGCGGCGAGCACTGCCTCCAGGTCCTGCACTTCACCGTCGATCGAGAGCCGGGCGCCGTTACCGCTTTCGCCGCGCCCACGGCGGTCGTACTCGTAGACGGTGTAGCCCGAGGCCAGCAGCGCCGCGAGCGGCTTGGTCGTCGATCGGTCGCAGAACGCGCCGACGACGATCACGAGCGGCGGGCCGCTCCCGGATCGATCGAACGCGATCCCGGTCCCGTCGGCGGACTCGATCAGTGTCAAAGCGGTCATCGTGAGTTCCTCTCTCTCGGGGCGAGAGGCATCATCGAGGTAAGCCTCACCTGTCACATCGGGCATAAGGAGCGACCTCGCGGCCGTCACCCCTTACACCGAACCTGACGTTCCTTAGACCGCGGAGGCATATGAGCCCGAGCTCAGCTGGAGGGATGGGCCGCACGGTGCCGGTGGCCGGGGCGTGCCGCCCGACGACCGGCTCTCGAGCAGCGCAAGCTCGCGCCGATGGCACTCGTCCACCGCACGGCTAGGTCGCCAGCACGGTGCGGAGTTCAGCCGGCACCTCGGTCAGTGACGGCGATGGTTCTGTGGCCTCCGGCACCGGGACCGCAGCGCCAGGGCGGGGTCGCTGGCTCGACGGTCGGCAGGGATGGCCGTTGGCCAGAATCACGCCGTCGCTGCAATGAGCTTCGACCGCCCCGTTGCCGAACTGCTCCTCGTACAGTCGCGCGTAGAGACCGCCTTCGATAAGGAGCTCGTCGTGCGTGCCGCGCTCGATGATCGTGCCGTGGTCGATCGCGAAGATGACGTCGGCGTTCCGGATTGTCGAGAGCCGGTGCGCGATGGCGATCGTGGTTCGGCGCCGGATCAGGGACTCGAGCGCCTGCTGGACGATGCGCTCGCTCTCGGTGTCGAGCGCCGAGGTGGCCTCGTCGAGAACGAGGATCGGGGGGTCTTCGAGGATCACGCGCGCGATCGCCAGCCGCTGGCGTTCTCCGCCGGAGAACCGGTAGCCGCGCTCGCCCACGATCGTGTTGTAGCCATGCTCGAGCGCGGTGATGCGATCGTGGATGAACGCGGCCTTGGCGGCGGCCACCACCTCCTCGTCGGTCGCGTCCGGGCGCCCGTAACTGATGTTCTCGCGCACGGTGCCTCCGAACAGATAGCTCTCCTGCGTCACCACCCCGACCGCGCGCGCGATGGTCGCGGCGGTGAGGTCGCGCACGTCGTGACCGTCGATCGTCACCGCCCCTTTCTCGACGTCGTAGAGGCGCGGTATCAGGTACGAGATCGTCGTCTTGCCGGCCCCAGACGGCCCGACGAGCGCCGCGAGCTGCCCGGGGGCGACAAGCAGCGAGACGTCATGCAGCGCCTCGGTCGGCGCCGGCGGGCCGCCGTCCTCGCCTTCGCCGTAGCGAAACGACACGTGGTCGAGTGCGACTTTGCCCCGGATCTCGCTCGCTTCAAGGCTGAGCGCGTCCGGTCGATCGGTGATCCGCGGCTTCAGGTCGATCAGTTCGAAGATCCGTGCGAACAGCGCCAGCGACGACTGGACGTCGACCGACACCTGCAGCAACTGGTTGATCGGGATCAGCAGCCGGCTCTGGAGAGTCGTGAATGCCACCAACGTCCCGGCGGAGAGGTCACCGTGAGTGCCCTGGAGTCCGGCCACCAGGTAGACCAGCGCCGGGCTGATCCCGAAGAACGCCTGGGTGACCGCGAAGAACGATCGCCCAGTTATCGCCTGTCGGATCTGGAGGTCTGCCTGGTTCGCGTTCTCGGTCCGATAACGGTCGACCTCGTGCGCTTGGCGCCCGAACACCTTGGCCAGCAGGATCCCGGACACGGACAGCGTCTCCTGTGTGATCGACCCCATCGCCGCCAGCGAGACCTGCGCATCGCGACGAGCCCTTCGTCGCGCGCGGCCAACCCGGCGGCTGAACAACACGAACACCGGCGTCGCGGCCAACGAGATCGCCGTCAGCAGCGGCGAGAGCACCAGCATCGCCACGACCGAGGACACCAGGGTTACCACGTTGCTGACGACCGACGACGCGGTTGACGTGATCGTCGTCTGCACCCCGCCGACGTCGTTAGCCAGCCTCGACTGCACCTCGCCGCTGCGCGTCGCGGTGTAGAACGCCAACGAGAGCCGCTCGAGATGCTCGAACAACCGGTTGCGAAGCTCCTCCAGCACTCGGTTGCCAACCACCTCGGTCAGATACGTCTGGGCGACATTCAGGACCCCGTTGACGATCGGGATCGCGATCAACGCGGCCACCAGCGGATACAGCGCGTTCAGATCGGGCCCGCCCGGAACGAACAGCGCATGGTCGAACACGCGGCGGACCAGCAACGCGCCGATCACGCTCAGGAGCGACGTGATCAAGATCATCGCGACGATGACCGCCAGCGCGCCCCGATGAGGCCGAAACAAACGCACGATCCGCCGGCCCAGCTTCGGGGGGTCTTCCTGAGAAACCGATGTGATCATCGCGCGAGGCTATCCGGCGCGCGCGACGCGCGGGCGCGCTACCCGGCCTTCAGCGCGCGCTCTCGGTCCTCGTCTTCTGCGCTGACCGTGTTCGCGTGGCGGAGGATCAACTCCACTTGCCGCTCTCGCGGCGGTAGCCTCCGTCGTCAGAGTCCGGCTGCCTGGTTTCCATCGTCGGCGTCACGAGTCAAATCCGTGCTCTTTCGTGTCAGGTCGTCTTGATCAGGCCGCCGTCGATCACGTAGTTGGCGCCGGTGACGTTGGCGGTGCGGTCGGAGGCGAGCATCGTCACGAGCGTCGCGACCTCCTCCGGCGTCGAGAACCGGCCGGTCGCGATCCCCGCCGCCGCAGTCGCGCGGATCGTGTCGGCGTCCACTCCCGTCGCGTCGGCGAACGTGGCGGCGACGCCATGCTCGCCGAGCCACAGGTCGGTGCTGACCTGCCCTGGTGATACGCAGTTCACACGGATCCCCTTCGGCCCGAATTCCTGCGATAGCGACTTGCTCAGGTTCACGACCGCCGCCTTGGCCGCTCCGTAGTCGATCGTCGCCGCGTCGGGCTGGAAGAACGAGTTGACCGATGCGACGTTGACGATCGATCCGCTGCCCTGCTCGAGCATCGGCCCCAGCGCGGCCCGGGTGGCGCGGAGACCCGTGAAGAAGTTCATCGCGAGCGCCCACTCGAACTCCTCGTCGCTGGTGGCCAGGAAGCCGTCGACTCTGATCCGGACCGCTCCGACGTTGTTGACGAGAACGTCGAGCCGGCCATGCTCGTCGACCGCTTTCCGCACGAGCAGCGCCGGCCCTTCCGGGGCCGCCAGGTCCACCGCCACCGCCGTGACTCGCTCGAGGCCGTCCAGGTTGTCCGTCGACAATGAGCCCGCGACGACACGAGCGCCTTCGGCGGCCAGCGCTTTGGTGATTGCCAGTCCGATGCCCTTGTTAGCGCCGGTCACGACCGCGACCTTGTCAGTTAGCCGAAGATCCATTGGTTGGCTCCTATGCGGTCGGGGCGGGTGTCAGGACCCGCTCGTCGAGCACGCCGACGAGCCGGCTGTCGACGGCGAAGCCGCGCGTGGCGAAGCAGTCCGCGTAGTTCTCCCAGCTGAGCGCCGAAGGCCGGGCGCCGTGAATCAGGGTCAGCGGGATCTGGCCGTTCTGAGTGCCGCTGTCTGCCATCGGGTCCTCCTGCAGTTGTTGACGGCACCGAGACTACGACGAGGTACGTTGCCAAGAAAGTCCGACTCCGTGTTGGATCGCGTCACCTCCTGCACCACCCGTGGGTTCAACTCCCGGTCTTCGGCCCGGAGAGCCTCGACGATACGAGTGGTCGCGCGGTGGGATTCAGCTCCCTCGGGAGAGTGAGATGAGCGTGTCGACGTCATCATCGGCGAAGGCGTCGAGGTAACGCCCGACGAGTTCGCCTCCTGGCGCGTCGGCCCCGTTCGACACGATCTCGAGCTCTACCGACTCGATAGCAGAATGCGCTCGCTGAAGCGCGCTGTTGACGCCGGCAGTTGTCGTGTCCAGGAGCTCAGCGACCTCCGAAGCGCGCCAGGACAGGACATCGCGCAGGATCAGCACAGCGCGCTGCCGCGAAGGCAGGGTGCCAACGACGGTCATGACCGCGAGCCGGAGATCCTCTCGGGCGAGCGCGTAGTCGGACGGGTCGTCGGGCTGGTCCGGCGGAACTGCCGGTTCGGGCACCTGCTCGACCGGCAACGGCCGCCGCGCGCTGCGCGCCAGAGTGTCGAGGCAGACGTTCATGGCGATTCGGTACAGCCATGAACGGATCGAGGCCCGTCCTTCGAACCCGGCGGAGGCTCGCCAGGCCCGGAGCAGCGTCTCCTGCACGGCGTCCTCGGCATCGAAGGATGAGCCGAGCATGCGCTGGCAATACGCGCTCAGCTCGGCGCGATGGTGACCAACTGCAAGGACGCCCTCAACGGCGGCAGTCATCGCGCACCTCGTGAACCTCGACCCCGGCAGCGCGCAGGCGCCCGGCGTACCGGTGGCCTTGGTCGTGCTCGGAGCCGAACACCACGGTCGCGGGCGGCGCGCCGGTGACGTCGATTGGCATGGGCTGCGCACGCGTGAAGCCGGGGTGAACCAGGAGCTGGCGCCGTAGCACGGGCCAGCCGCTGTCGCGCGCCGCGAGCGCGAGCCTGGCCGCTCGTGCGCCGCCCGCCACGAGCATGCGATCACGCGCTGCGCCGAACTCGCCAAGGTGCTCGAACACCCACTGGAGCGCCGCGAGCTCGGTCGCGCCGGGTATCCCGGCGGCAAGACCGACAACGACGCAGTCCTCCACCCAGGAATCGGTAGGTGACAGCTCGTCGGTCAGCACGATCGCGAGGGACACCGTTTCTACCGTCGGCCAGTGCACCGTGGTGTGCACGCGAAGCGACCCGAACCTGAGTGTCATGTCGGCGACGACCACGCCCGCCAGACTGCACTACGCGCGTCTGAAGGGAAAGTCCGATCGTGCAACACGGCTATGCACCATCGGCATGACCGCTCCGCGGCGAGCGAGCGATACTTGTCGCATGGGCCAGACTGGGAGCGTCCTCCCCTTCCCACACGCCCCGGACGGCATTGAGCTCCGCCACCTGCGGGCGTTCGTGGCCGTCGCCGAGGAGCTCAACTTCGGTCGTGCCGCCGAGCGGCTGTATGTCTCGCAGCCGGCCCTCAGCCGGCAGATACGCGGCCTCGAGCAGCTGGTTGGATGCGAGCTGCTACGGCGCTCTACGCACAGCGTCGAGCTGACGCTGGCGGGCGAGGCCCTGCTGGATCGGTCGCGGCGGCTGCTGCGTGACGTCGATGAGGCGGTCGCGGCGGCGCTTTCGGTGGGGGGCGAGCTGCTCGGGCGGGTCGCACGGACGCTCGAGCCGATGCGAGACATGCTGGCGAGCGACGCCGACCTGGTCCAGGCACGCGCCACGTTCGAATCGATGATGGCCCACTTCTCGCCGCCCACCGGAACGATCACACGACCGGTGACCGCGGGCGGCGTGTCCTCGTTGGTCGTCTCGCCGGGCGAGGGTTACCAGCCGAACGTGGTCTACATCCACGGGGGTGGCTACGTGATCGCCTCGGCGTTCGGCTACCAGCCCCATGCCGGCGCGCTCGCCGCGGCGGCCCAAACCGCGATCCTCGTCCCCGATTACCGCCTCGCCCCCGAGCACCCTTTCCCGGCCGCACTCGAGGATGTGCAGCGCGCCTACCTTTGGTTGCGCGAGCAGGCACCTGATCCGGAACGCATCGTCATCGCCGGCGATTCCGCGGGCGGCGGGTTGCTCCTCTCCCTGCTGCTGACGCTGAAGCGCGACCACCTTCCACTCCCCGCGGGTGCGGTGATCTTCTGCCCATGGCTCGACCTGGCCCTGCGTAGCTCCTCCCCATCCGACGCACCGATGGCGAGCGACGAGGATGTACGGCGGTGCGTTGAGGCCTATCTATCCGGCCATCCGGCCGACGATCCCATCGTCGACCCGCTGCGCGCCGACCTCAGCGGCCTGCCTCCGATGCTTATTCAAGCCGCCACCGGCGACGCCCGACTCGTCGACGCCAAAGCGCTCGCCGCCCACGCCCAAGATCACGGTGTCGACGCGCGCCTGGAGCTCTTCCCAGTCCAGGCCCACGCCTTCCAGCTGTTCTGGTCTTTCCTCCCCGAAGCCGCCGACGCGATGGAGGCCGCCGGCGCCTTCATCCGCGAACTCATCTCCGAGCCGCGGGGGGCGCGGGCCGCCAGGAGCGTATAGGCCGCGTCTAGGTCGGCTCGCCCCACTGACCATCTCCGTGATCGCGCGCGCTTTGATCGCCGACCGCGGGGGGACCGTCCGGCGCGAAGCCGGCCTGCGTGAGCATTCGCCGCAGATCGACGAGGATCTGCTCGTCCACGTCCTTACCGTGAGGCGCGGGCAGCACCTCGGTCTCCGGGCCGAGCTCAACCTTGAGCTTGCCGTTGTGTTCCCGTGTCACGATTCCGATCGTCTCGAGCAGCGATTCGACCTGACGCCACTCGACGTTTCGGCTCGGGCTGAAGATCTTCTCGATCGTGTCGCGGTGATGGCTGCTGAGGTGGGCTTCCATCGGGATCCCTTCGTCGATTGCTTCAGGCCTGTGTCCGGCACTCCATGATCCCACCAGGCGGCTGACGGTTCTGGATTTCGGCGGCGGTCCGGCGAACTCGTGGGCGCCCCCAAGGGCGCAGGACCAAGTCGGTGGCTCGGAGTGTGCCCGGCGTCGGGCCGCGGCGCCGGGGGGTCCCGCCTCCGTTACGAGGTGGGTCGATGACCCTCGTCACCGTTGACAATTCGTCTATCAGCATGATATCATATTGATACAGCGAGGATGATCGACTCCACATCCCACAGGAGGCATCCCGATGAACGCACCCAACGACAACACCACTGCACGAGGTCTGCGCGCGTGGTGGCTATCGCCGCCGCGACGCGGCACGCGACTCCTGATCGCACCCTGGGAGTACCGCCACCTCCGCGTCTTTGGCGTCGGGCGCATTGCCGGTGGCAGCGTCGCGGCCGCCGCCGGCGTCGTGTGCCTCGCGTACGACGCCTACGGATGGGCAGCGTTCTTCCTCGTTATTGGAGCGCTGAACCTCGCGGGCGGCTACTGGTTTCTGGCCATCGCTCGCTCGGCCAACGCGCGAACCTGAGCCCGGCTATACGAGCGTGGAGGCGGCGGGTTGGGCAACCCCGATCATTGAGTCGCGGGTCACCAGGGCTGCCAGCTCGGCTTCGCCCATCGCCTCGGTGCCGATCGGGCGTGTTGGGATTACGAGATAGCGGACGTCCGCAGTCGAGTCGAGCACATGCACTTCGATGTCGTCATCGAGTTCGACGCCGAACTCGCTGAGCACGCCGCGCGGGTCGGAGACCGCGCGCGATCGATAGGGAAGGCTCTTGTACCAGTCCGGAGGAGGACCGAGCAGCGCCCTCGGGTAACACGAACACAGCGTGCACACAACCACGTGATGGACCGTTGCCGTGTTCTCGACCGCGACCACGACTGGCGATGGTCCAGGATCGAGGCCGAGTTCGAGTGCCGCCGAACGAGCGTCAGCGAGCAGACGGGCCTTGAACTCGGGGTCGGCCCAGGCACGAGCGACCAGCCGTGCGCCGTCGGCCGGCGTTCGCGAGACCAACCAGTCGATCCCCTGGCGCACGTCCTCGCGACGGATCACGCCCTTGGCCTCGAGGAGCTCTTCGAGGACGCGTGCCCGGCGCGCGGCGGCGGGCTCGTCGCCGTCCATGATCGGCGTGTGCGGATGACCGTGTTGGTGCTCGCTCATCGCGCCTCTTCGAGCCAATGTTCAAACAGATCCACGAAGAGCCGGTCACGGGCGGGCCCTCGATACTCCGGCCACACATCCTGCTGGGCGAAGCTGACTAGATACAGCGCCTGCTCGGGAAGTCCGTCGTTGCCGTACGCCCGAGACTCCGGGTTCCTGAACGAGGCATGAACGCGCTCGACGGTGCCGATCTTGCCCTTGATGTACCCCGGCGTGCGGTGATGCCCGCGATGCGCCCGGTCCGCGACCACCACCCGCTGACCGTTGCAGAAGGTCACTCGGCCAGCCTTCGATCGATCTCGCCGGGAGCAAGCACCCGCTTCTCGGTCAAGATCGTCTCGATCGAATAAAGCCATCGCTCGTAGTACGACGCTTGCTCGTATTCCGCCGGCGGCATGCTCTCGATCCCGCGCCGAAGCTCATCGACGCCCATCACGCCTCGACGAGCGAGCGCGCCCACCAGCGCATCAGTCAACACCTCCCAGTCAGCAAGCGAATGCTCGCTCTGATCAATCGGCGCATCAGTCGGCCACCCACCTCGGTCGTGCACGGCTCGCTCCACGGTCCGATCCTACCTCGCTCGTAGTTGTCTCAGCTCGCGCTCAGCGCGCAGGTCACGGCGCTTAGCCCGCGTCGCCAGAAGCATTCGACCTCGTCGAACCCGGCCCGGCGCAGGGCAGCAAGCTCGGCGTCCAACGGAAAGTAGCGGTCCTCCTCGGCCCAGGATGCAAAATGCCCGCGCGCCTCCGCATCACTGATCCCGTGATCGCCCATCCGTTCCGCCATCCGATCAAACACCAGTCCGTTCAGTCGCGTGCCGTCGGACACCGCGGCGTCGAGGTTCAAGAGCACCCCGCCCGGCGACAGTGCGTCGCGTATCGCCCGGTACAGCGCGGTCTTGGTCTTGAGATCGTGGACATGATGAAGCGACAAGGACGCGACAACCGCGTCCGCCGCCGGGAGCGGATCGAGAAAGCTGGCTTGGTGAAATGAGACCCGGTCACCAAAGTCGGTTAGCCGCCGCCGCGCCTCGGCCAGCATGTCGGGATCGACGTCAAGCAACGTGACGCGCGCGCCCGGAAGCCCGTGGAGCACCGCAGAGGAGAGCGCACCCGTGCCGCCGCCGAGATCGAGGACGTGAGCATCGGCCGGAGCGAGCGCCGCGAGCACCTCCACGCCCGTCGCGATCATCTCGTCGTAGTGCGGAATGAACCGCCGGATCTGAACGTCATAGCCTTTGGCATCGACGCGGAGATGACGCTCGACCGAATGCCCCTCAACGGACACGAGCCGAGCGTACACCCGGCTCCCGGGACAGCCCGTTGCATACCAGTTATGCACCAGCAATGATCCGTTTTGTGGTGCCCTGAACGTCAGGCGCGCCGGCTGACAACCCATCGGTGCTTGCCGATCCGTCGGCTGGGTGTGAAGCCGTGGCGCTCGAACATCGCCAGAGTGCCGTTGTGGAGA
>Ga0335083_10003439_pt1 | contig 20535 bp, 16 predicted proteins | sample Lox_Sample_42_FD_206716 | JGI IMG/M metagenome (GOLD analysis project Ga0335083, IMG submission 206716) | Soil microbial communities from Loxahatchee National Wildlife Refuge, Florida, United States - Lox_Sample_4.2 | ecosystem: Environmental > Terrestrial > Soil > Wetlands | place: USA...
GTCTTCGACATGCGTCGCGCGCTCGCCCGGCTCGTGCAGCAGATCGTGAAAGTAGCCGTCGTAGATGCGCAGCGTCTTGTCGGTCGCCGGCACGGTCGCGATCAGCGCGCGGCTCCCCGATGGCGCCGTCAGCCTGTCCGCGGTGCCGTGCATCGCGAGCACGGGCATCGTCAGTCGATCGACATCACGCCAGATCTCGTGCATCCCCTCGACCAATCCTGCCGCCGTGCTCGCCGGTGCCGGCGGATCCGAGACCAGCGGATCCTTCGCCATCGCATCTGCGTTCGCGGGATCCGACGAGAAGTCGCGATCGTCGAGCTTGAACGCCGGAAAATGCGGCGTCAGGAAGCCGCTCATCCGCGTCGCCGCGATCAGGAGCGGCGGCGCGTCGATCGCGATCGCCGGTCCGCTCAGGATCAAGCCCGCGAGCTTCGGAGCGTGCACCTCCGCCGTGCGCGCCGCGATCGCGCCGCCCATCGAGTGGCCGAACAGGAAGACGGGCTTGCCGGGCTCGCGCGATTCGACGAGCTTCAGGAACCGATCGGTATCGTCGACGTAGTCGTTCCAGTCGTCGGGCGCGACGCGCGGGCCGGCCGACCGGCCGTGCCCGCGCAGATCGTACGCGTAGACGTCGAAGCCGGCCGCCGCGGCTCGGCTCGCGAGATGCGCGTAGCGTGCGCTGTAGTCCTTGAGCCCGTGCACGATCACGAGCGCGCCTTTCACGTCTCCGCTGGCTGCCCACTTCCGCGCGAGCAGCTTCGTGCCGTCGCCCGCGACGAACACTTCCGTCGTCGAGCCTGCCGGCGGCGACGGATCGGGGCGTAGCGGCAGATCCGGCGTGTGCGCGCAGGCCGCGACCACCACCAGTATCGGCCACTTCAAACGGTCAGGCCCTTCTTGTACGCGAGCAGCTCCTTCTGCGTCTTCAACAGCAGCTGGTTGGTCTCGAGCAGCTCCTTCGTGCGCATGCGGACCTGGTTGGCGAGCCGCTCGCGCTCGCGCGCCTCGGTCTCGAGCATCTCCTGATACTTCACCTGCACGACCGCTTCGTCGGTCACGTTGCGCTGGATCTCGAGCGCGCCGACGGCGTTGCCAGCCTCGTCGGTGATCGGCACGGCCGACAGGATGAAGCGCAGCTTCTGGGTCTCGCCCGCGATGTTGCCGCTGATCTCGTCGAGCCGCACGTGGCGGTTGTCGGCCCAGCACTGCTGCGCGATGCACTCGTTCGCGCAGATGTTGAGCTCGAGCACCTCGAAGCAGTGCTTGCCCTTGAGACCGCGCGCGACCGCGCGCGGCAGCAGCGCGAAGAACGCGCGGTTGAAATCGACGATGCGACGCTCCGCGTCGACGACGAAATAGCTGTCGACGATCGCGTTCGACACGCGCTTGAACTCCGTCAGAAACTGCTGGAGCGCGGGCGCGACGTTATCCATCCTTGGATGGTAACCTAACGGCCGATGCGCGGGGGGCCGAGCATTTCGGTCAAGATGATCCTGACCACGACGCTGCTGATCGTCGTGACGGTCGTCGGCTCCGGGATCTTGAACGTCGTCAACGTGCGGCGGTCGTTCGACAAGTCGGAGCACGAACAGGTCAAGAAGTTCGAGGAGAGTCGGCGCGCGCTCGGCGAGTCGGGCACGCGCGTGTTCGCGCGCGCGATCCAGCAGCTGCTGATCGATCGCGGCAGCGACAAAGAGATCGAGAACGTCGTGCAGAGCACGGTCGCCGGCGACGATCGCGATGGCCAGAACGGCCAGCGCGATCTCGGCATCGCCCTCGCGTACGTGCTCGATCTCAACAAGAAGATCATCACGCACTGCATCGAGGGCGCGAAGGTCGACTGCAAGCTGTTCGACACGCACGCCGATCTATCTCCCGCACTCGGCCAGCTCACGACCGATAGCTGGAGCCAGGCGCTCGCGGCATGGCAGGCGAGCTCGGCGAGCGGCAACGAGGCGCTCGTCGAGATGAAGATCGAGAGCGGCGGCACGAAGTACCTCGTGTTCGCGTTTCCGGTGTTCGTCGGTGCGCCCGCGACCGCCGCCGGCGCGCTCGCCGATACGCCGCCCGCGCCGCGCCAGGGCTACGTCGTCCTCGGCTACGACCTGGCGCCGGTCGCGTGGTTCGAGCACGAGGCCGAGGAGCAGAAGGCCGCGGCATCGACGAACGCGCTCGTCTACACCGCCGCGGTCGGTGCGCTGTTCGCGCTGATCGGCACGCTGCTCGCGATCTTCCAGGGCCTGTCGATCTCGAAGCCGATCAAGCAGCTCGCGTGGAAGGCCGACCAGATCGCGCGCGGCGATCTCGACGCGCGCGTCGAGGTCTCGACCGGCGACGAGATCGGCCTGCTCGCCGAGAACTTCAACTTCATGGCCGATCAGATCACGCTGCTGCTCCAGCAGACCGCCGAGAAGGCGAAGATCGAGCAGGAGCTCGAGGTCGCCAAGGCGATCCAGGAGACGCTCGTGCCGAGCGACGCGGCCGTGCACAAAGGCACGCTCACGTTCGCGGGTTTCTACCAGCCCGCGGCGCAGACCGGCGGCGACTGGTGGACGTGGGCCGAGCTCGCCGGCGGCAAGATCCTCGTCGTGATCGGCGACGTCACCGGTCACGGCGTGCCGTCGGCGATGATCACGGCGGCCGCGAAGGCCGCGTGCGACGTCGCGCGCCACGTCCACGACGACGACGTCACGGTGACGCGGCTGCTCGAGATCATGAACCACGCGATCTTCGAGAGCGCGCAGCGCCGGTTCGTGATGACGTGCTTCGCGTCGATCGTCGATCCGAAGACGCGCACGATCACCTACGCGAACGCCGGCCACAACTTCCCGTACCTGTTCCGCCCGGGCGAGGGCAAGGGCGAGTTCGGATCGCTGATGATCCGCGGCAACCGCCTCGGCGACGACCCGAGCTCGAAGTACGAGGCCAAGACGACCGACCTCGTGGCAGGCGACGTGGTCGTCTGGTACACCGACGGTATCGTCGAGTGCGAGAATGTCGCGGGTGAGGAGTACGGCGAGAAGCGGTTCCGCGCGTCGGTGCGCAAGGCCGCCGCACTCGACGCGCGCGAGATGCGCGACGCGGTGATCGGCGACGCGACGACGTTCTTCGGCGACGCGCCGCGCAAGGATGACATCACGATGGTGGTCGGGAGGATCCATTGACGAGGTACGTCGCGGCAGCGATCGTCGTCGCGATCGCGGGCGTGGCGGTCGCCGCCGTCGAAGACGACCTGCGCGACGGCGACAAGTACTTCGAGCAAGGCGAGTGGAAGAAGGCCGCGGTCGCGTACGATCGCGCGATCAGCAAGGCGCCCGGCGAGGTCTCGGCCGAAGCGTACGGCAAGCGCGCCGCGATCTTCATCATCTTGAAGGACATCAAGGGCGGGCTCGACTTCATCGCGCGCGCGAAGGCCCGCTACCCCGCTGCACCCGAAGTGCTCGAGCAAGAGGCGCTGCTGTTGTGGGAGACCGAGAAGCGCGACGAGGCGGTCAAGGTCGCCGAGAAGGTCGTCGCGCTGCGCCCGCAGACGTTCTCGAACGAGAAGATCATCGGCGAGTACTACGCGTCGCGCGATCCGGTGAAGACCGCGGCCGCGTTCGAGCAGTACCTCGCGCATCGCCCGGCGGAGCTCGAGCAGGGCGACGTGCTGCCGCGCATCCGCCTCGGCTTCGCGTACCTCGCGAACGCGCATCGCGACGTCGGTGACGGCGAAGATCCGCAGGCGATCGCGCTGTACGGCAAGGCGGTCGATCAGTTCGAGCTCGTCGAGCGCAAGTTCGGCAAGAAGCCGAACGCGCAGGTCAACGCGGACAACGGGCTGTGCGCGGCGTACGCCGGCCTCGGCAAGTGGGATCAGGCGACGACCGTGTGCGAGCGCATCACGGCGAATGCGAAGCACGTCGATCCGACGGGCTCGGCGTGGTTTCACCTCGCGAAGGCATACCTCGCGCGCAACCAGACCAAGAAGGCGCGCGCCGCCGCCGGCGAGTTCGCGAAGGTGCGCAAGGGCGAGGCGCGCGCGCAGATGCTCGTCGGCGACACCTACTTCGCGGAGCGCGACTGGAACAGCGCGCTGCAGGCGTACCTCGCGGCCGAGAAGCTCTTGCGCTCGAACCAGGCGCGCGATCAGGTCGCGCTGTCGATCCAGCTCGGCAAGACGTATCGCCGGCTGCCCGCGCCGACGAGCGGCCCGAACACGAACCTCGACAAGGCGATCGAGAAGCTGTCGGCCGCACAGGCCGCGAACCCGGCGAGCCTCGAGCTCGCGGCCGAGCTCGGCCAGGCGTACGTCGACGCCAACCAGGACGCGAAGGCATCGGCGCTCGCCGATCGCGTGCTCGCGAACCCCGCGGTCGCGTCGGCGCCTGGCGATCGGCGCGCGGCCGTGCTCGTGATCGCGGGCAAGGCGCTGTTCAACGAGCAGAAGCTGCGCGACGCGCGCAGCCGCTTCGAGGCCGCGCAGCAGCTCGAGCCCAAGAACATCCAGATCCAGCGCGCGCTCGTCGAGACGATCGACGAGCAGGCGTTCGAGATGATGAAGGATCCGAAGGCGGCGCAGTCGCTGCTCGAGCAAGCGCTCGCGGTCGATCCGCAATCGCCGTCGACGCGCACGAACCTCGCGATCCTCGCCATCGATCGCGGCGATTGCGACAACGCGCGCCCCGAGCTGGTCAAGCTGCGCGACGTGCGCGGTGCCGACGTCGTGCTCGTGACGCGCCTCACCGGGCGCGCCTATCTGTGCGGCGCGCATCCCGACGTCAAGGCGGCCGAGCAGGCGTTCTCCGCCGCCGAGAAGGAAGCGAAGAAAGCGAACGCGCAGCTCTTGCTCGCCGAGATCTACACCGAGTGGGCGCCGCTCGAATGGGACACCCAGCTCGACGACGCAGTCGACAAGCTCGAGCTCGCGGTGCAGATCGGCGGCCAGGAGCCCGAGCTCGCGCCGGCCGCGAAGCGCAACCTCGCGCTCGCGCTGTATCGCCACGGCTGGAAGCTGCTCGGCGCCGGCAGGGCGCCCGAAGCGGCCTCCGACTTCGAGCGCGCGACGCGCGATCCGTCGGTCTTGCGCGGCACCGAGCCGTACGCGTTCGACTTTTCGTTCGCGCTCGCGCTGCTCGACGCCGGCCGCGCGCAGGATGCGGCGAAGCTGTTCCGCTCGCTCGCGACGCGCGGTAACCAGGCGGCGTACTTGAAGGGCGCGTACGCGAAGATCGGCGCGCAGTTCTTCGCCGCCTACGCGACGTATCGCACCGCGACCGGCGCGGCCCGCCAGGCGGCGTGCGGCGATCTGTCGAAGCTGGAAGGCGAGCTCGGCGCGCGCGCCCACGAGCTCGTCGCGTCGTGCTGGGAATCGGTCGCGTTCGACGAGTGGAAGGCCGGGAACGTCGGAGCGTCGAGCCGCGCGCTCGCGACCGCGGACCGGTCGGCGAGCGCGGACCAGAAGCGGCGGCTCGGCATGGATCGCGCGGCGCTCGCGCTCGGCAAGGACAAGATCGGCGAGCTCGAGGCGCTCGGCGGAAATCCACCCGAGTCGCTGGTCGATCTCGGCATCGCGTACGAGCTCGCCGGGCGGCCGAAGGATGCGTACGACGCGTGGCAGCGCGCGAAGGCACGCGGCGTGGCCGCGCGCGATCTGCAGAAGTGGATCGACGCGAAGAAGAGGATCTATGGCTATTAGGAGCTGGGCCGTGGGCTTCGGGCTTTGGACTCTGGCCGCCGTCGCCACCGCCCATGCGCAGCCGGCGACGCCGCCGGCCAAGCTCGTGCTCGGGATCTACGCGCCGTCGGTCGAGTTCGGCACGTCGCAGGCGCGGCTCGCGTACGTGCAGGGCCTCGCGAAGGCGATCGAGCAGAACGTCGGCGTGCCGGTCGAGGCGCAGTCGTACGCGTCGCTCGCGGCGCTGCGCAAGGACAACGTCGATCTCGCGATCGTCGACGCGCAGTGCATCGCGATGAATCCGAGCTGGAAGCTGCTCGCGAACGCGAGCATCGGCGGCGGCACGTCGCGCGAGTGGGCGCTGTTCTCGGGCGCCGGCGACACGATGCAGGGGCTCGCCGGCAAGAAGCTCGCGTTCGTGCAGACCGGCTGTAACGACGCCGGCTTCGTCGACAACACGATGCTCGACTCCGAGGTCGACGCGACGTTCTTCGGCGCGCGCGTCGGCGAGAAGGAGCTCGAAGGCGCGGTCTCCGACGTCGCGTCGTACAAGACCGCGCAGGCCGTGTTCGCGCCAGTCGATGCCGGCAAGGGCTTGAAGAAGCTGTTCTCGACCGGCTCGGTGCCGAACCCGGGCTTCGTCGCGCTCTCGCCGAAGCTCGGCGCGCTCGCCGACAAGGTGTCGGCCGCGGTCGTCGCTTACGGCGGCCACGGCGCGATCGCCGGCTGGTCCGCACCATCGCGCGAGCCATACGCCGCGCTCGCCGCTCACCTCGGCCGCGTCGTCAAGGCCGGCGTCCTCGCCACGCCCGAGCCCGTTCATCTCGACGTCAAGGACGTCTTGATCGAGCCGCCGACCCTGCGCGACAGCGCACTCGCGACCGTGCGCCACCACTTCGTGCGCGCGGTTGCGCAGCGCATGGAGTGAGCAGGGCAGCGGGCGTTCGGCGAGAACGCGCACACGGCGAGAATGCGAACGCTCGATGACGATCACCTATCGCGAAGCCACGATCGCGGATGCCGAAGCACTCGCCCGAATGCACCGCCATGCGGTCGGGGGTTATGCCGGCGTCTACGAGCCGACGGTGCTCGACGCGTGGAACGAAGGGCACACCACGGCGCGCTGGGAAGCACGAATCTCAAGCCCTGCCCTGTTCGTCATTGCCGAGCTAGACGGCGAGCTCGTCGGCTGCGGCGGACTCGTTGACAATCGCACTGGCTTGTACGTCCATCCGCAGGCACAGCGGCGTGGCATCGCACGAACGATCTTTGCCGACCTCGAAGCCCGCGCACGTCGCCGCGGGATCACTCTCTTGGAGCTGTCTGCGCCCGAGCCCGCGGTCCCGTTCTACACCGCGATGGGCTTCGAGCGCCTGACCGCGAAGGCGCAGCGATTCGGCGAACGCGCTGCGCTCACGGTCGTTGACATGCAGAAGCATCTGACGTGAGCGGCGCTCGCGATCTCGCCAACGGCGGCGCGATCGCGCAACACACCTCGGCCGCGCGCAGTTCCGCAGCGCGCTGTTCGCGAACCGCACGTAGACGCCACCGTGGGCGATCTCCCGGGAGGTTGTGGATCTGCACATAGCGCGCGAGGACATGTCTGAGCACGGCCGAGGTTGTGTTGCGCTAGCGCCGCCGTGTGCGCGTTCTCGCCGAGCGTCCTTCTCGGATCTCTTCACCGCCCCTGCGTCATCCGCAGCATCACGAACGGCGTCTTCCAGATGATCGCGAGCTCGGTTCGCAGATACGTGCCGAGCTGCTCGAGCGACGCCGTGTACGCGAGGTCGTACAGGAGCTTGATGCGCATGTCGTCGGCGAGCGAGCCCTTCGCGTCGTCGAGTTGCCACGGGTTCTGCAGCGTCCCCGCCAGCTTCCCGATCTCGCTGCCTTCCGGGATCGAGCCGGTGTAGCCCAGCGAGATCTGCGCGAGACCGGTGATGCCGGGCTTGACGTCGCGCATCCGCTCCTCGAACAGCGGGATCGCGTACGAGAGGTCGCGCAACAGCTCGGGGCGCTCGGGGCGCGGGCCGACGAGGCTCATCTTGCCGCACAGCACGTCCCAGAACTGCGGGAGCTCGTCGAGCCGCGACCGGCGCAAGAACCGTCCGACGCGCGTGATCCGCGGATCATCGGCGCCTGCCAGGACCACGCCCGTCTTCGCCTCGGCGTCGGGCACCATCGTGCGGAACTTGTGCATGTGGAACTCGTCGAACACGAGCTTGCGCACGCCGCGCTCGCGCGTGATCGCGCGCAGGCTGCCGGCGCGGCGCTGGCGATACAGGATCGGCCCCGGCGAATCGATGTAGATCGCAGCCGCGATGATCGGCACGAGCGGCGCGGTGAGCGCGAGTCCGGCGGCCGCCGCGACGATGTCGATCGTCCGCTTGGCGACTCGAACCGCGGGCAGCATGCGGGACCCTAGCATGCGCTCCGAAATGTCGGTGCTATTCTCGCGACCGTCGTGGCGCCGATCCGTTTCAGCCTTCCCGGTCTGTTGCGCTATCGCGCACTCGCGGTGCGCGTCGTGGCGGAATCGGCACGGCTCGTATCGCGCTCGTCCGTACACGACCCGAACGATCCGTTGGCCCACGACGTGCGAGACCCGTTCGATACCGCCGTCGTGTCAGCGTTCGCGGAGATTTTCAACAACATCGTCATTCACGCGTACCACCGCAAAGGCGGTGGCACGATCGAGATCGCGATCACGCCCAGCGAGCGCGAGCTCGTCATCGAGCTCGTCGACCACGGCAGCACGTTCGATATCGACGGCGTGCCCCCGCTGCCGGCCGAGCTCGACGCGGCCGCGCTGCCCGAAGGCGGCATGGGCATCCACATCGCGAAGACGATGCTCGACGACATGACGTACGAGCCCGGGCCACCCAACCTGTGGCGTTTGTGCAAGAGGAGCTGACGCGTGCCGACCACCCTGTACGACGTTGTGCGTGACGATCGCGAGACCCGACTCACCGTGCGCGGCTCGCTCGACATCAACAGTGCGCCGCAGCTCGCCGAGGAGATCGACCGCATCGTCGCGGGCAAGCCGCCCAAGGTCGTGTGCGACCTCGGCGCGCTCGAGCTCATCGACAGCTCGGGCGTCGCCGCGCTCGTGAAGCTCTACAAGGGTGTGCGCGCGAGCGGCGGCGCGCTCGCGATCACCGGCACGCGCGACCAGCCGCTCGCCGTGTTCAAGCTGCTACGCATGGATCGCGTGTTCAACCTGTAGGCGAGCCGTGCGCCTGCGCGTCCTCGCGATCACGAAGATCTTCCCGAACGCGGCCGAGCCGCTGTCGGCGCCGTTCAACCGCCAGCAGTTCGCCGCGCTGCGCGAGCGCTGCGACCTCGACGTCATGGCGACGATCCCGTGGTTCCCGGGCGCGCGGCTCGTCGCGCGCTGGTCGAGCGCCGGCAAGCTCGCGGCCGTGCCGCGCCGCGAGACCATCGCCGGCATCGCGGTGACTCACCCGCGCACGATGTTCGTGCCGCGCGTCGCGCATGCCGCGTGGGGGCCGCTGTACGCGGCGTCGATCGCGCCCGCGCTCGCGCGCTATCGCGACAAGGTGGATGTCGTGCTCGGCTCGTGGGCGTATCCGGATGGCTTCGCGGCCGTGATCGCGGCGCGCCTGCTCGGCGTGCCCGCGGTCGTGAAGCTGCACGGCTCCGACGTTCACCTGAACGCGCGGCTCCCGGGTGCGCGCCGCATGATGACGTGGGCGCTCCCGCGCGCGGCGCGGGTCGTCGCGGTCAGCCGGCCACTCGCCGATGCCGTCGTCGAGCTCGGCGTGCCGCGCGAGCAGGTCGCGGTCGTGATGAACGGGGTCGACGTCGAGCTGTTTCACCCGCGCGACCGTGCCGCCGCGCGCGCCGAGCTCGGGCTTCCGATCGACGGACCGCTCGCCGTGTGTGTCGGCAACTTGAAGCCCGAGAAGGGCGTGCTCGATCTCGTCGACGCCTGGCAGCACGTTCCGGATGCAGCGGCTTGCCTCGCGATCGTCGGCGGGGGCCCGCTGCGCGCGGAAGTCACCGCGCGTGCCGCGGCGAGCCGCAACGTGCGCGTGATCGGTCCGGAGCCGCTCGCGCGCATCCCGCTGTGGCTGGCCGCCGCAGACGTGGTCGCACTCCCGAGCCACAGCGAGGGCACGCCGAACGTCGTGCTCGAGGCGCTCGCGAGCGGGCGGCGCGTCGTCGCGACCGCCGTCGGCGGCGTGCCCGATCTGATCACGACCGAAGCGCTCGGCGCGCTCGTCCCGGCGCGCGAGCCGGTGCGGCTCGGCGACGCGCTCGCCCGTGCGCTACGCAGCCCGTACGACCCGGCCGAGGTCGCTCGTCTCGGTGCGCGCGGCACCTGGGCCGCGAGCGCGGCCGCGCTGCACGACGTGCTCGCAGCTGCGTGCGCTGCTAAACCCCCGCGGTGAAGCGCGAGCGCGCAGGCGACGAGTGGTACGAGACGGAAGACTCGACGCGGCGCGGGATGGTCAGCGAGCTGCAGCGCATCCGCCGCCGGTTGCGCGCGCGGCCCGTGCCCGTGCTCGCGCTCGCGACGGTGGTCGCGACGTCGATCGTCTACCTCGCGGCGACGCATCGCGCGCCGATCGAAGCCGAGATCGTGCTCGCGCTGACCGAAGGCAACATGTCGACGAAGAGTCACGACGCGATTCCGGTCGACGACCTGCGCCAGTACGTCGACGGCGTGCTCATCCCCGACGGCAAGCTCGGCGAGCTGATCGAGCGCCGAGACCTGTACCCGCTGCGCGCGCGGCTCGGCTTGCCGTACGCGATCGAGAAGCTCCGCGGTCAGATCGAGATCGCGATCTGGAAGAACACGTTCACGTCGTATGAAGAAGGCGAAGGTCAGTCGGCGCGCATCGGCATCACGGTTGCAGACCGCGATGGCGACCGCGCGTACGACCTCGCGCGGGACCTCGCCGCGATCGTGATGGACACCGCACGCGAACATCGCCAGGAAGTGAACGCGCGCCTCGCCGCCGAGATCGGCGCGCATCGCGACGGCCTGGTCGCGCGGCTCGCCGCGATGTCGCAACAGACGGCGGCGAAGCAGGCCGAGCTGCTGCGCGCCCGCGCACGGCGCGACGAAGGTGTGGCGCAAGCGCTCGCTCTCGAGATCGTCGAGATCGATCACGAGCAGAAGTCAGCGGAGAAGGATCTCGCCGACATCGCTGCGAGCCAGGACGCGCTCGCCGATCGAATCGCGGCCGCCGGACTGGACACCAAGCTCGCGATCGTCGAGGAGCACCGTCCGCAGCGCTCCGAGCACCGCGGGTTCGTGATCGCGATGGTCGCGATCGTGATCGCCGTCGGTTCGTTGATCGGCTCGGCGCTCGTGATCGGCGCGTTCGACTCGCGCGTGCACGACAGCGACGACGTCGCGCGGCTCGGGTTGCCGCTGCTCGGGAGCATTCCGTCGTTTCGAGGCGACCACGTCGGGTCGCTCGCCGCACGCGGCGCCGCGCGTGCCCGCCTGACCACGGCTGCGAGATGGCGATCCCATCGCTAGGCCCGCGCGATCGCCTGCAGCGGCTCGTCGACCTCGGTGGCAAGACGATGCGCTACTGGTGGCTGATCGCGGTGTTCGCGGTCGGCGGCGGCGCGCTGTCGCTCGCGTTCGCGCTGACGCGCGCACACAACTACCAGTCGTGGGCGACGCTGTTCTACCAGGAGCGCATCCAGTCGAGCCTGCTGTCGAACCGCGAGGAGGTCGTGCAGCGCAACATCGCGGATCGCTACCGCGAGCTGTTGTTCGCGCGCGCCGAGCTCGCGCCGATCGTCGCCGACCCCGAGCTGAACCCGTTCGGCGACGTCGACGATCCCGAGCTCGCGATCGACAAGCTGCGCAACCAGATCCACTTCGAGGCGCGCGGCGTCAACGCGTTTCGCATCGTCTACACCGACACCGATCCAGATCGCGCGAGGGCGGTGACCGAGCGGTTGACGAAGCTCCTGCAAGATCGCGACGAGGCGCTGCGCAACGATCAGGCGCAGGCGACCGTCAGCTTCGTCACGACGCAGAAGGAAGAAGCCGCGGCCGATCTGCGCAAGCGGGAGCAAGCGCTCGCCGAGTTCCTCGCGAAGCACCCCGAGTTCGTGCAGGACCCGAACACGCAAGGTGAAGGCGCAGCCGTGCGCGCGATTCGCAACAAGCCGGCGCAGACCGGCAACCCGCGGCTGTACGCGCTCGAGCGCCAGCGCGAGCGGATCCAGGCTCGGCTCGACGCGCCGCCCGACGCGCCGGCGATCCGCGTCGTGGTGCCGCCGTCGCCCGAAAAGATCGCCGCCGAAGCGGTCGTCACCGAGGCCCAGCGCGAGCTGTCGGCTGCGAACCGCGAGCTCGAGGAGGCGCTCGCGAAGTACACCGACAAGCACCCCGCGGTGGTCAACGCGAAGGATCGCGTCGAGGCCGCGCAGCAGCGCCTGCGCCACGCACAAGCCGCGGTACCGCCCGACGTCGAGGCGCCGGTCTTGCCGGCGACGCCGGCCGACCGCGACAAGCTGCAAAAGCAGCTCGGCGAGCTCGAAGGTCTGATCGCGGCCGAGCAGAAGCACTCGCCGACCAAGGGCGAGACCGCGAGCGCCGACGCGAGCACGAACTGGGTCGTCCAGCTCGAGACGCAGCACGCCGATCTGCGCCGCGCCGTGAACGAGGAGCGCGAGCGCGTGCAGTCGCTCGCCGACAGCGTGTTTCGCGCGCAGATGGATGCGAGCACGAAGCTCGCAGAGGCCGGCGGCCGACTCACCGTCGTCGATGCCGCGTTCAAGCCGGTGCAGCCGACCGGCCCCGGCAAGACGATCTTCCTGCTCGCCGGCATGCTCGTGTTCCTGTCGCTCGGCGGCGGGCTCGCGGTCGGGCTCGCCGCGATCGACGACCGCCTGTATCGCGGCGCGGACATCGACCAGGCCGGGCTCGCCGTGCTCGCCGTGATCCCGCCGGGCCCGCGCGGCCGCGAGCGCCGCGCGCGCGAGCGTGCGCACGCGAAGGACCGCAAGAAGCGCGCGCGCAAGACGAAGGTCAAGGCGGTTGCATGAGGAAGCGCTCGTCGCCGCCGTTGCTCACGCAGCCGATGATCGCGATCGACGAGGCGGGCAACGAGACGCAGATCGAGCACGCGGTCGGATTCGTCGCGCCCAAGCCAAAGCTGTCGGGACCGGAGCCGGAGATCGCGCTGGTCCAGCACGCGATGCCCGAGGACGAGCTGCCCGATCCGCGGCTCGCGCTCGTGCTCGATCCCGACTCCGAACGCGCGGCGGCGCTGCGCGTGCTGCGCCATCACCTGCTCGAGCTCGACTGCCCGCAGGTCGTCATCGTGTCGAGCCCGCTGCCGGAAGAGGGCAAGACGACCGTCGCGATGAACCTCGCGCTCGCGCTCGCCGAGTGCGGCCGCGCGCGCGTCTTGCTCGCCGAGGCCCACCTGCGCCGCCCGCAGCTCGCGGCCGCGTTCCGATTGGTCCCGCCGTGGTGCTTCGCGGAGCAGCTCGCGGCGCATCGCGGCCAGCCACTCCTGCCGTGGAGCCTTGTCGACATCCCGCAGCTGTGGCTGCACGTCGCCGCGATCAATCCGCGCACCGAGAAGCGCCAGCTGCTCGACGCGCCGGCGTTCGCGATCGCGATGGAGCGGCTGCGACTCGCGGGCTACGATCACGTCGTCGTCGATGCGCCGCCGGTGCTCGGCTCGGCCGACGTCAATCTGATGGCCGATGCCGCCGACGCGGTCGTGCTCGCCGCGCGCGCGCGACACACGACCGCGCGCGATCTGCGGCGCGCGGTCGAGCAGATCGGCGAACCGCGCGTCGCCGGCGCCGTGCTCGTGAGGTGACTATTTCGCGAGCTCGGCCTTGCGCGCGTTCGCCTCGTCGACGGTCATCGACCTGTACGCCTTGGTCTTGGCGGGCTCGCCGTACTTCTGCCACTCGGTGGCGGTGAGAGGTGCGGCCGCTGCGGCCTGCGGCGTGAGCGTCACGCCGCGGTCGTGCGCTTCCTGGATGCGTGCCTCGGTGACCTGCTGGATCACCTTGAGCATCGCCTCGTCGACCGCGAACATGCCGGCCGCCGGCGAGTAGTCGGCGCCGCACGAGCTCGAGCCGCCCATCACCGACATGCCCTTGTCCGAGTGGACGTGGAACATGCCGAGCCCGGGCGTGATGCCGTGGCCAGTGCCGGCGTCGAGCTTGCCGGTGAACACCTTGCTGCCTCGCGCGTCCGTGATCGTGATCGCGTTCTTGTCGTAGTACGAGAACAGCCATACCTGTTCGGACGTGGTGACGGTGAAGTCGTTGTCGATGCCGCCGCCGTCGTGGCCGGTCGCGAAGTGGTGCTCGGCGTAGCCCTTGCCGTCGTGATCGTACGCGGCGACCTCGAGCTGGATCGGCTTGTCGCTGTGCACGCGCACGTAGCGGTCGCTCAGGTACAGCGTGTGGATGCCATGCGACTTGACGTCGCCTGCGAAGATCGACTTGCCACTGTCGACATCGGTGACCGTGACGTGCGCGGTATCGTCGAGCGCCATCAGGTCGAGATCGTTCGCGCCCTGCGTGAGCGCGCCGACGAACGTGTAGAAGTCGGTTCCGTTGCCGCTGCCGGTCACCGATGGCACGATGAAGCCCTCGTCGTAGTAGACCTCGACCTGTACCGGGCTCTTCGTCGACGAGATCTCGACCGTGCTGTTGCCGAGCGACGCGAGCGCGTCGGATCTGAGCTCGAGGCGGCCGCCGGCCGCGAGCGACTTCTGCGCGAGCAGCTTCTGCGTCTTCGTCGCGTGGATCGAGACGTCGGCGGCATCGGGCGCCCACACGACCATGCGGACGTCGGGCGAGTACGTCGAGCGCGGAAGCTGCGTGAAGAAGTGATCGCTGCGGAAGCGACCCTCTTGATCTTTCAAGAAGTAGCCGACCGCTTCGCACGACGAAGGCGTGCCGACCAGGATCGCGGCCTTCTTGTCGGAGAGCAGGCCGAACACGCCGGCGCCGGTCGGGACGGTCTTGCTCTCGCCGATGCCGATCGTGCCTTCCCAGATCGTGCCGGCCTGGCGCTTCGTCAGCGGATCGGCGAGCGACACGATGCGAACCTTCGTCTTGTCCTCGTAGCCGTGGATGACCGCTTCGGATGCCGTGTAGAAGTACGTCGTGTACATCTGGTCGCCGGCGGGCGTCTTCGACGTTTGCACCAGCGGCGTGCCCGGATTCGGCTTTTGCGGCTCGCCCGGCTTCGCGTGCGGCACCGGCTGCGGGGCGAGCTGAAGCGGGTGAGCTTCGACGTTCGAGTGATCGCTGCAGGAGGCGAGCAGTAGGCACGGGACGAGCCAGATGCGCATGGGCCCTTCAACGCGCAGCGGCGCGGTTCGATCTAGGCGCGCTAGTAACAGCGGGCGGCGAGGTCGAGCAGCTGGCGGCGGGCCGCTTCCCAGGCCGCGTCGTCGGCCGGCCAGGCCGGGGCCGCACCGTCGGGTGCATCGCCGAGCGCGCGCGGCACCATGCGCGCCGCGAGTTCGGCCGTGTCGTCGGGCGCACACCGCGCCGCGAGCTCGAGCAGCGCGCGATCTTCGAGGCCGCGGCGCAGCGCGGCAAGCCGCAGCGTGGGCAGGCAGCCACCGGGCGCCGCCATCGCGAGCACGCCGTCGAGGTTGCCGTGGTCGTCGCCCGAGTCGAAGCTCGTGGCGTCGAAGTCGGGGTCGAGCGCGCCGCGCCGGTTGTGGCGGTCGTGCCAGTACAGCGCGTCCCACGCGTACCAGACCGCGATGTGCCACCGCCACGCGATCCAGCCCCACGTGCGCGTGCCCGGTGCCTCGGCATCGAGCACCATCGAACCGGCGTGTGGTGGCGTGCCGTTGTACGTCCAGCGCATGAAGCGATCGGACGCACGCGCGTGCGGAGCGATGTAGAGATCGATCGCGTCGCCGTACTCGGCGTGTGGATCGTCGGTGACTGCGAACAGGAAGCGACCCGGACCGCCGCCGGCGTCGTGCGCGGCGTCGGCGAGCATGCGCACGTTCGCGCGCGCCGCGACGCCGTGCGGCTCGTCGATCGGGATCGCGAACGGCACCTGGCCGGTGCCGGCGGTCGCCGCGATCCACGCGCGCACGTCGTCGCGCGCTTGCGCGGGCGTCGCGCCGATCACGGCCGGCACGAACGGCGCGCCGGCGAGCAGCTCGCGCCGCGCCGGCCACGCGCGCGCCGGCAGATCCGGCGACAGCAGCACGCCTCGCGCGCGGAACATCGCGATGCACGCGCGCTCGGCCGCGCTCGGCGCCGTGTTCGAGCCGCCGAGCTCGCGCGCGTCGTAGTACGCCCACACCGCCGGCGGCAGCGGCCGCAGCTCGACCGGTGCGACCGTCAGCGTGACCGGAAAGCGCCGCGCGCCGACCGCGAGCACGCCGGTCGTCGAGGCATCGGCCGCGATCTCGAAGTACGCCGGATCGGTCGCGGGTGCGTGCGCCGCGACCAGCCCGTCGGGATACAGGCCAGCGCCGTGCGAGCCGCCATACATCGCGGTCGACGGGCGCACGACCCGGTACGCGCGCGTCTCGAATGCCTCGACCTGCGCGCCCGGAAGCTCGAGCGTCACGGGAGCAGCATCGCGATGCCAGACCTGGATGCCGATCGTCTCGCCGCGCGCCGCGACGAGCGCCACGCGGGATCCGTCGAAGTACGGCGACTCGGGCGGGAGCGCGTCGCCGACCCGGAGTCGCGCTGACTCGCCGAGAATCTGCAGCTCCGGCTCGTCGCGATGACACGCGGGCACGAGCGCGAGCGCACACGTGACGAACGCGCACGTTAGCGCGACACGCGATGCGCCAGTAGAACTCGACCAGCCATGACCGAGCGCGCGCCGATCATCGCCTTCGCGAAGGACTGGCACGAGGATCCCACTTCGAACCATCACGTGCTGCGCGAGCTCGCGAAGACGCGCCGCGTGCTGTGGCTGAATTCGATCGCGACGCGTCGGCCCGCGCTCGCGAGCTCGCGCGACCTCGGCAAGATCCGGCGCAAGCTCGGCGAGCTCGCACGCGGCCCGATCAACGTCGAGAACGATCTGTGGATCGCGACGCCGATCGTCCTGCCGTTCCCGCACAGCCGCACCGCGCGCGCGATCAATCGCCGCGTCCTGCGCGCCATCATCGGCGCGCTGCGCGCCCGGCTCGGCATCCGCGATTTCCAGCTGTGGACGTTCTTGCCGAATGTCGCAGACTACGTCGGAACGCTCGGCGAGCAACTCGCGGTCTACTATTGCGTCGACGAGTGGTCGATGTTCGGCTACCTCGATCGCACGCACACCGTGACGGCCGAGCGCGCGCTGCTCGCGAAGGTCGACGCGGTGTTCGCGATCAACGACGCGCTCGCGGGCAAGAAGCGCGCGCTCAATCCGCGCACGTTCGTGGCGCCGCACGGCGTCGATCACGAGCTGTTCGCGAGCGCGCTCGATCCGGCGACGCGCGTGCCCGACGACCTCGCGGCCCTCCCCGAGCCGCGCATCGGCTTCTACGGCACGCTGCGCGACTGGGTCGACCTCCCGCTCCTCGCCGCGATCGCGCGCGCGCGGCCGCGCTGGTCGATCGCGCTCGTCGGCCAGGAGCTGTGCGACACGACCGCGGTGCGCGGCCTGCCGAACGTGTACTTGCTCGGCCAGAAGCGCCACGACGAGCTGCCCGCTTATTGCAAGGCGTTCGCGGTCGGCATGATTCCCTATCGCAACGACGAGCGCATGGCGTTCGTCAATCCGCTCAAGCTTCGCGAGTACCTGTCTGCTGGACTGCCGGTCGTGTCGACCGACGTGCCCGAGGTCGCACGCTACGTTCACCTCGGAGTGCGTGTCGCGCGCGATGCCGCGACGTTCATCTCGGCGATCGAGCACGCACTAGCTGAAGATCACGCCGGGGCCCGCGCGCGGCGTTCGGCCGCGATGGTCGCCGAGACCTGGGCCTCGCGCGTCGCCGACGTCACGCGCGCGCTCGACACGTTGCCCGCGCGAGGCGTGTCGTGACGGCCGCGGCTTCTGCGACCGCCGCATACAAGGCGCGGTTCCGCGCTGGCATGGTCGGCGCCGGCAACATCTGCGAGTTCCACGTCGCGGCCGTCAAGAAGCTGGGCCCCGACGTCGAGCTCGTCGGCGTGACCGACGTCGATAGCTCGCGTGCTCGCGAGCGCGCCGAGAAGTGGGGCACGCGATCGTTCGCCGATCTCGACGCCCTCGTCGCAGCCGGCGCGAACGTGATCCACGTGCTGACGCCGCCCTCGGCGCACGCGGCGGTCGCGCTCGCCGCGCTCGAACGCGGCTGCCACGTGCTCGTCGAAAAGCCGCTCGCCGAGGATGCCGCCGACGCGCGCGCGATCGGCGCGCTCGCGACGCGCAAGGGCCTGGTCGCGAGCGTCAACCACTCGCTGCTCTACGATCCGCAGGTGCAGCGCGCGGTCGCGCTCGTGAAGAGCGGCGGCCTCGGCCAGGTCGTCTCGGTCGACATCCTGCGCGGCTCGGAGTATCCGCCGTACGAAGGCGGCGCGCTGCCGCCGTGGTATCGCGACGCCGGCTACCCGTTTCGCGATCTCGGCGTGCACTGCCTGTACCTCGTGCAGGAGCTGCTCGGGCCGATCGAAGACGTCGACGCGACGTGGCGCTCGCTCGGCGGCGATCCGAACCTCGCGTTCGACGAATGGCGCGCGATCGCGCACTGCCGGCGGGGGCTCGGCCAGTTCCAGCTGAGCTGGAACACCAAGCCGATGCAGTCGCAGCTGATCATCCACGGTACGCGCGGCGTGTTGCGCGTCGATCTGTTCGCGATGTTTCACGGCAAGCGCGGCGCGACGCCGCTGCCGAAGGCGGCCGAGCGGCTCGTCAACGCGTTCACCGATTCGGTGCAGCCGCTCGTCGACGTGCCGATCGGCGTGTGGAAGTTCGCGCTCGGCCGCGTGCAGGCGTTCCAGGGCCTCCGCGATCTCGTCGCCGACTTCTATCGCCGGCTCGCGAAGGGCGCACCGCCGCCGGTCGCGATCGAAGACGCCGCGGAGGTCGTGCACTGGGTCGAGCACGTCGCGCGCGCGGCCGAGGCCGATCATGCGGAGCGGCTGTCGCGGTTCGCGGTCGCGGAGCACGTGCCATTTCTCGTCACCGGCGCATCCGGTGCGCTCGGCCGCGCCGTCGTCGAGCGGCTGGTCGCCGACGGTCATCGCGTGCGCGCGTTCGTGCGCCGCGTCCCCGAGCGGCCGCTCGACAACGTCGACTACTGCTTCGGCAACCTCGGCGATCCGCGCGCGGTCGACCGCGCGGTGCGCGGCGCCGACATCGTGATCCACGCCGGCGCCGCGATGCGCGGCGGCTGGCTCGAGCACAAGGGCAGCACGGTCGCGGGCACGCAGAACGTGATCGACGCGTGCAAGAAGCTCGGCGTGCGCCAGGTCATCCACATCTCGTCGATGTCGGTGATCGACTGGGCGGGATCGGTCGGCGACGAGCCGGTCAACGAGCGCGCCGCACTCGAGCCGCGGCCCGACGAGCGCGGCGCGTACACGCGCGCGAAGCTCGAGGCCGAGCAGCTCGTGCAGCTCGCCGCGCGCGCCGGTTTGCCGTGCGTGATCCTGCGGCCCGGGCAGATCTTCGGCGGCGGCATCCCGCTCATCAACGGCGCGGTCGCGCGGCCCGCGGGTGGCCGCTGGCTCGTGCTCGGCGACGGCAAGCTGCACCTGCCGCTCGTCTACATCGACGACGTCGTCGACGCGATCGTGCACGCGGTCGAGCGCCGCTTGGTCGGCGGCGAGCTCGTGCACGTGATCGATCCGGCTCAGCTCACGCAAGCCGACGTGCTCGCGCTCGCCGGCGGCGAACGGCCGATCGTGAAGGTGCCGCGCCCGCTCGTGCTCGCGCTCGGCAAGCTGAGCGAGGTCCCGCTCGGTGCGCTTGGCAGACAGAGCCCGATCTCGGCGTATCGGTTGCAATCGGCACTTGCCCGCCTGCGCTACCAGAGCGACCGCGCGCGCGCGCTGCTCGGCTGGCGCCCGCGCATCGGCGTTCGCGAGGGCATCAAGCGCGTCACCGCGCGCTGATCACTCGCCTCGGATCGCCTTCGCCCGTGCGCTCAGCGAGTCCGCCGCGACCGCGCGCATCGCCGACGCGTGCGCGCGCGCGTCGCGATCGCGACCGTCGGCCTCAGCGACGCGGGCAGCGATATCGTGCGCGATCACGACCCACGAGTCGCGGTCCGCGCGGGCGGCTTCCACGACGGAAGACTCGGCATGACGGGCCGCGGTTGCGAGATCGCCGCTCGCGAGCTCGCGCTCGGCACACAGCACGAGCGCCATGGTCGTGTGCATCGGCGAATCGGCCGCGCGCAGCCGCGCGAGCGCTGGCTCGAGCTCGCCATCTTCGCCGAGCGAGCTCCGTGCGAGCAGCGCGAGCGTCGCGCCGTACGGGACGATCGCCCCGTCGCCGATCCGCGACGCGTGATCGTGCAAGAGCTCGCAGTACGCGAGCGCAGCACGGGGCCGATTGCGCGCGAGCTCGAGGTGCGCCGACCACGCCCAGGCTTGCGCGCAGATCCACCACAGCCCTCGCTTCATCGCGAGCTCGACTGCGCGCTCGAACAACGTGATCGCCGCGGCATCATCGCCCTGATGCTCGCGGATCATCGCGAGCGCGAGCGGCAGCGTCGGCTCGTCGCTCGGGTTGTCGCCGAGGAGCTCGACCGCCTCCTTCGCGAGCTCCTCGGCCTCGCGCATCTCGCGGCCGATCAGCGCGAGACACTGCGCCGAAAACGCGAGCGTGTTCGCGCGAGCTGTCGCGTCGGCATCGCGTGCGCGACGCGCGGCCGCGAGCGAGAGGTCAGCCGCCTTGTCGTAATCGCCCGCCACGTACGGCACGTACGACAGCTGGTTGAGCCCGC
>Ga0335083_10003441_pt1 | contig 20526 bp, 21 predicted proteins | sample Lox_Sample_42_FD_206716 | JGI IMG/M metagenome (GOLD analysis project Ga0335083, IMG submission 206716) | Soil microbial communities from Loxahatchee National Wildlife Refuge, Florida, United States - Lox_Sample_4.2 | ecosystem: Environmental > Terrestrial > Soil > Wetlands | place: USA...
TCAGGGGATCAATGGAAGGACAAGCGCAAATCAAGACACTGCAACCCTTTGTGCCCGATTGCTACACTAACTGTGCAATGTCTCTGCCGCATCGAGGGGTTCGACCGGTAAGCCTGGTGCTCTGGGTTCTCGTTCTGACCATCGGGTCCGCGTTCTGTGCCGATGAAGCGCAAAAGCCTGAGACCGCTCCTCGTGATGTAGTGCGTCAGGCCATCGCGCACGAGGTTGCCGCCGCGAATAAGCCATCCGGCAAGTTCATGTTCCGCTCGCGGAAGCAAACCCCGAAGGGTTCACAAAGCCATCTGTACGTCGAAACGAACGATGCGCTGGCCGGAATGCTTCTCGCCATAAACGATCAGCCCATAAGCGCGCAGCAGCAACAGCAGGAACACGATCATCTGAATTGGCTGATCAACAATCCCGACCAGCTTCGCAAGAAGCAGGCTCGCGAGAAGGAAGATGCCGAGCGCACGCTGAGAATTGTGAAGGCATTGCCCGACGCCTTCCGTTACGAATATGCCGGACTGGAGAACGGCGATGCTGAGATGGGTAAGCCGGGAGACAAGATGGTGCGGCTTAAGTTCACGCCCAATCCCGGGTATTCACCGCCGTCGCACGTCGAGCAGGTTCTGCAAGGCATGCAGGGATATCTCGTTATTGACAGCACGGAGAAGCGGCTGGCGCGAATCGATGGCACTCTATTCCGCGATGTCAGCTTCGGTTGGGGAATCCTCGGACACTTGGATAAAGGAGGCCACTTCCGGGTTCAGCAGGCAGACGTTGGCGATGGAAGCTGGGAGATTACGTCCATGAGCCTGAAGATGACAGGCAAGATCCTGATGTTCAAGAGCATCAGCATGACATCGGACGAGAACTTCGCCGATTTTCAACGCGTGCCCGACAACCTGCCATTTGCCAAGGGCGTGGAATTGTTGAAGTCAGAGCAAGAGAAGCTCGCCCATAACCACTTGCCGGAGGCTGTCGAGAGCAAGAAGGCTCCACAGTAACGCTCAAGCGCGAAGCGTCTCTTTTCTGACCGTTAATTTTTCAATCAGATCTAGTTTGATTTGGTAGCCGCTTCCTGGCTTGTTGTTAACGGCGATCATTCCTTGTGGAGACACTTCTACTTCCGGATCGATGATGTCTTCTTTCCAATATCGCTTGGAGGCGGAGACATCTCCGGGAAGGCTGAAATTCGCGAGAGTTGAGAGCGCGATGTTCTGCGCCCGGCCAATGCCGGTTTCAAGCATGCCCCCGCACCACATCGGGATCTTGTGAGCCTGGCAAAGATCGTGGATCGCAAGCGCCTCTGAGAACCCGCCGACGCGACCTACTTTCATGTTGATGATGCGGCAGGCACCAATGTCCAGCGCAAAAGCGGCGCTGCGGGCACTCACAATTGACTCGTCGAGGCAAATGGCTGTCCGAAGTTCCTTCTGCAGGCGCGCGTGATAGTAGATCTCATCATTCCAGAGCGGCTGCTCGATCATCAGCAGGCTAAATTGGTCAAACTTCCTGAGGTGCTCCAGATTGTCGAGGGTGTATGCCGAATTCGCGTCGCAGCTCAGGGTAATATCGGCCCAGCGCGAGCGAATGCGCTCGAGGATGTTCACGTCCCATCCCGGTTTTACTTTCACCTTAATGCGGCGATATCCAGCATTCAATTCAGTCTGAATTTTTTCCAGGAGCTGTTCGACGGAATCCTGAATGCCAATCGAAACACCGCATGGAATCTCGCTTCGCGTTCCACCAAGCAGCTTCCAGAGTGGCTGCCCTTTCTGCAACGCTTCGGCTTCCCACAATGCATCTTCCAGGCCTGCTTTGGCCATGCGGTGTCCACTTACCTTGGCAAACAGTGACGGACACTCTCTCGCCGATGCGATCTTCTTTCCCAACAAAGCGGGTATGAGGTAGTGAACCAGCGTCGGCCAGGCGCTTTCTATCCATTCGCTGCTGTAATAGGGATCTTCGCCAACAACAGGTTCTCCCCAGCCATCGACGCCTTCGCAATGGACGGTCACCAGGAGAATACGGCGGCTATAGGTACGTCCGAAGCTCGTCTCGAAAAAGTGGACGAGCGGCATGTGAATTTCGCGTAGTGTGACCGCTTCGATTTTCATTTTTTGTTTAGAACGCTCTTACCACGGAGGCACGGAGCCACCGAGGAGAACTTTTAAAAAACGCGTATTCCTCCGTGCCTCACTGTCTCCGTGGTGAATCACCCTTCGGATGCGTACGACCACTTCTCCTCCCACTGGCCCAGCAAGAATTTTCCGTTTCCTTCGGCATCACGTTCATAGCCGAGCACCGCCAATCCATTCCTGAAAGCACGCAGGAATTCCTCGCGATTGCGCTCCTGGACTTGTTGTGCCTTGCCGCGCGTCTCAGCCGCAGCCTTCCAGTCATAAATCTGTGCAGGAACGTCGATGGTCGTTTCCGTCTGAATTGGCGGATTCTTGCCCGTTTGGAGTAGCGCGCAGACTCGTTTCGACTTCAACCACCACTCGGCAATTAAGCGATCGCTGGGTAACCCGCCTTGCAGGGGTGACGAAGTGATTCCGTACTGATTGATGTTGTAGCGCCGCACAATTGCTCCGAGCTTCTCAATATTCAGGTAGGCGTTCTTGATCTCCAGCGGATCAAAGGTCCACTCGATCAGTTCAATTCCGCGGGACAGCGCATCTTCGCGTTGCATCAACTTGAGGCGCCGGCCGAGCCCGCCGTTTCTATATTCTTTGCGCACCGCCAGCATGTGTGAGTGCAAATAAACATGACGGGATCTCGTTCCTGGAATCGATAACGCGAACCCAACCATTTCCTTGCCGTCGAATGCGCCCATGACCTGTCCGCCAACCTTGTCGGCGACCACAAACATCCGGAGTGGAATCAGTTCCGCATCCGTGAAGTTCCAGACTTCTTTCTGCAGTGCCACGCAAGTCCGAAACTCCTCAATGCCGTGACAGCGGCGAAGTTTCACTGAGTCACTCAAGCCGTTTTCTCCTGCGATCGTTCTTGAGCTTTCGCCGCCTGCCACAGTGATTCCAGCTCTTCCATCGAGGCTTCATCGGCCGCTCGTCCAGATTCTTGCAGCCGCGCCTCCATCCATTGAAAACGGCGTTTGAACTTGCGATTCGTTTTCCGCAGAGCCGACTCCGGATCGACCGACAGATACCGAGCAATATTCACCAGCACAAAAAAGAGATCTCCGACTTCCTCTTCCAATTTCGACTGAAGATTTTCAGAGACCACGATTCGCCCCGAACTCGCCACGCCCCGTCCCTGCGGCCGAGGGCCGGGGCTGGGAAATTCCTTCAGGTGCTCGCGCAACTCGTCGCTTTCTTCGTGCAGCTTGTCGAAAAGTCCATCAACATTCGGCCAATCAAATCCCACCTGTGCCGCCCGCGAGCTCAGTTTCTGAGCTTCCAGCAAAGAAGGCATCGCCGACGAAACTCCCGCCAGAATCGACTCTTTTTTCGTCTCTCTGGCCGCCTGATTTCCCTGCTCCGCGGCCTGCTTCTTCTTGCGCTCCTCCACTTTTAATGCTTCCCAATTGCGCTTCACGTCAGACGAAGTATCGGCCTTCACATCTCCAAATACATGCGGGTGACGGGCGATTAGCTTCGTTGATAATCGGTCGAGAACGTCGTCGATCGAAAACGAATGCTGCTCGTTCGCCATCTCGGCGTAAAACAGAACCTGCAACAGCAAGTCGCCGAGTTCTCCCGCGAGTTCTGGCCAATCCCGGTTGTCAATTGCCTCCAGAACCTCGTAGGTTTCTTCCAGCGTATAGGGCTTAATGGTGTCGAAGGTTTGCTCGCGATCCCAAGGGCAACCGCCCGGGGCGCGCAGCCGCTCCATGATCGCGACGGCTCGTTCGAAGCGTTCTCCTGTGCTCGGCATTTCGGCAACCAATGTAAATGAGCACAAAGCTGAGAAGCAACGCGCGCGATCACATCGAGAACAATCCTTCCACCGCCAACCACGTCTCAGCGGGAGGCATCCTAACGGGACCGATCCCATTCGTAAGGAGTACCCCAATGCCAAATGGCAATCTTCACGGACTGAAAGTTGCAATTCTCGCCACCGACGGTTTTGAACAAGTCGAATTGCTCGAACCTCGTAAGGCACTCGATGAAGCCGGCGCGCAGACCAAGGTCGTTTCTCCCAAACAAGGCAAAATTAAAGGCTGGAATATGAAGGAATGGGGCAACGAAGTACCCGTCGATGCCACAGTGAAATCTTCAAATCCCGAGGACTTCGATGCTCTGCTGCTGCCCGGTGGTGTCATGAATCCGGACCACCTGCGCATGGATTCCGAGGCAGTTTCGTTCGTAAGACACTTTGTGAATCAAAACAAACCAATCGCAGCAATCTGTCATGGGCCCTGGACTTTGATCGAAGCAGGCGGCGTCAGCGGGAAGAACCTGACGTCATGGCTGTCTCTGAAAACCGATTTGAAAAACGCAGGCGCCAACTGGGAAGACAAGGAAGTCATTCGCGACGGACGGCTCGTTACCAGCCGCAAGCCGGATGACATTCCAGCGTTCAACCGCGAGACGATCCGCCTGTTCGGTGAAGAGAGCCGCCAGACCCCGTCGACGCGCAAAGCTGCTTAACCAACTTGCTGCGATTTCCATGGCCCGGCCTGTTTGCTGGGCCATGGTCGTTTTCTACGGCACGTTACTTTCGGTATCATTTCTGGCAGAGATATCGCTCTGCAGTACAACTGGACCATCGTCACCTACAGTGCAGCTTCGCATTGGTGCAGAATGTGTTCAGTTCGAAATGGATGCTGCATTCCTGCGGATGCCGGCAGGTCATCCGCAAAAAGCAGAAAATAATGACTTTAGCAGTAAAACCGCGCCCTTCTCTGGAAAGTCAGCATTTCCATGTCGTGGTGGTTGGAGGGGGCATCAACGGCGTTGCCATTGCGCGCGAGTGCGCCCGCGCGGGCAAACGCGTACTACTCCTGGAACAGAACGACTTTGCTTCGGGCGTGACCAGCCGCTCCACCCGCATCATTCATGGCGGCCTACGCTATCTGGAGCACGGTGAGCTCGACCTTGTCCGCGAATCCGTCCGGGAGCGCGAGCGCCTGCTGCGCGAACGGTCGCATTTGATTCAGCCCATACACTTCCTGTTCCTTCTCAACGAAGAGAGCCAGCGTAGCGCGATGAAGGTTCGCGCCGGACTCTGGCTTTATCAGAAATTTGCCGGCAAGAAAGCACCTGCGCCCGCCGAGATGGAGATTGCGAGACTGCATCGCGCGTTGAATGCTGGCCACCAGTGGCAGTTCCTGAGCTTTGAAGACGCGCAGTGCGAATTCCCGGAGCGGCTCGTCGCGGAGTGGATGACCGAGGCAGCCGACGCTGGCGCCGTCATTCGAAATCATTGTGAAGTTCTGGCGGTCGACATCGGGCAAGGCCGCGCCCGCGGTGTCTTGTTCCGCGACCGCACTACCGGCAAAGATCAGCGCGTGGATGCGGGATGGATTATCAACTGTGCCGGACCATGGGCCGATCGCATCTGCCAGCGGTCCAACGTTCGCACTGCCAAGCCGATGATCGGTGGAGTCCGCGGCTCGCACATCGTACTTCCACGTTTCCCGGGCGCACCCACGGCAGCTCTCTATACCGAAGCTTCCGATGGCCGGCCGGTATTCGTGTTGCCTTGGAACGATCAGGTGCTCGTCGGGACGACGGAAGTTCCAGACGCTGGGGACCCCGGCAGAGCAGTTCCCTCAAGCGACGAAATCGAGTATTTGCTGCGCGTGGCCACAGGCTTGTTCAACAAGGCCAAATTCTCAGTGCACGACATCAAGTACGCATTTGCCGGAATCCGCCCGCTGCCGAGTGCTGCGGGGAACAAACCGTCCGATGTCTCGCGCCGCCATTTCCTGCACGACCATACGCCGGAGGGGGCGTCGCGCATGATCTCGATCATCGGCGGGAAGCTCACCACGGCCGCATCTCTGGCGCGCGAGTGCGCACGAAAGATCGGGCTCAAGGTGGCAGAACCGAAGGCTATCGCTGTTGGCCCCGGCAGCGCACTTGATCCCGTGCTCGATCAACAAGTCATCGAGATTGCCCGCGCTGGCTCCGTCAGCGAAGAAACAGCGCGCGGCATCATGGAGTGGCATGGACCACGCGCCATGGATATCGCGCGCATGGCCCTGGTTGGCGCCGAATTGCGCGCTCCCATCTGCCCGCACAGCTCCCACATTGTTGCCGAAGTCGTTGAAGCCTATCACAAGGAATATGCGGTCAGCCTGGCCGATGTTCTCCTTCGCCGCGTTCCGGTCGCGCTGGGTCCATGCTGGTCCGAAGCCTGCAGCCGCGAAGCCGCGCTCCGCATTGGCGCGGTGATGGGATGGAACGAGCAACAATTTGGAGAACAGCTCGAGGCTTTCGAAATCGAGCGAACGGCGTTCCTGCAAAAGCCCGCCCGTACTTCCTCCGCCCTTGAAGCCGCAGCCGACTAAGGCACCGCGCCGTTATGAGCGTAATTAGAATTTTCGACAGCCAGAACGGTAGTGTCCTAATACGGCGTTGCGGGGAAGAATAACGCTGGACCAACCGAATGCTCTGCATCCCTTCTCAGGGACCTAAAGCTTACGTCTCCCCAATGGGTCCGTTCGGCAATCCAGCGTCAAACCTAGTTTATCGTTATTTTGAAACGGAAGGTCAATAAGCGTAACGGCGATTTCTCAACAGTTAGGCTGATTCACTCTGGCAGATTGTCGAAAAACTTGGTTAGTTGTTTGGCTTGCCGTGACGGGCTGATTTACGACCGCGCTCAATCCACACGCCCAGAAGGTACCACCACGCGGTTCCAAGGATGCCCCAAAAAGAAAGAGCTTCGGCAATCCTGCCGTCCCACATCCATGAAAAAGCCACAAGCGAAATCGGAAAATCAGCAACAAACAAGATTCCAAATCCCCAGCGTGACGGTCCATCCAAAAGTGGCTGGGATTGAGCAAGATTAGTAAGCCACGTCATCGCAAATAAGAGAGCATGTATGACGGGAGGCAACCATCGTGATCGCAGAAGCGCCTTGGACTTTTGGGAGAGCGGCATCGCGGATCGTACCTCTCCGAAACAGCATTGTAGCTCTCAACTGACGAAATCAGGCCTTAGCACAAGCTTGCGCCTTTTGTTCACCTCTCGCCGATGGCTTCGAATGCAGGCCGGCTAGTCAGGTTGTCAAGTGACCTATCAGCTGCTTTCGCTCTCAGGCAAGCTGCCTTCGCACCACCTCACTCTCTGAGCGGATCTTCATTACTGACAATCGGGACACGACCTCTGGTCACCTATAAATTTCCTTCCCTCAACCCTACACTTTCGCAAACAGCGTCCGATTCTGGCTTTTGGGGAAGAAGTAGATGCTGCCCATTCCGATCAAGCACGAAAACATGGCGGCCCGGCGCTGGCCCGTCATTACGCTTTCCCTGATTGCCATTAACACCATCGTTTTTCTGTTCACCACTTTTTCCTCGACGGATACCTCGGAGCAGAGACGTGAACTCAGCGCCGACGTCATTCTCCTCGCCGCCCAGCATCCCGAAGTAAAAATGCAAGCGGACGAGCAGAGGATTGTGGATTCGTTTCAGAAGCGCAAACCCGAGATGTGGGCACAGTTGGAGAACCCAAAACGGCCGGCGATCAATGCTTTCGACGCCAAGATCCGGGCCATGAGCGATCCGGACGCGTTGCAGGCCGAGATGGACCGTCTCCACAGCGAGTATGCCCAGCTCAAGGCATCATCGTTCGAAGAACAATATGCGTTCGTTCCCGCGCATCCCAAGCCGATCAGCTATCTCACGGCGAATTTTCTGCACGGCGGCTGGGAACATCTGATCGGCAACATGTGGTTTCTCTGGCTCGCTGGATTCGTTCTCGAAGATGTTTGGGGACGCCCGCTGTACGCGGCGTTCTACCTGATTGCCGGAGTCGCTGCACTGCAGATTCACGCCTGGACGAATTCGGGCAGCCTCGTGCCAACATTGGGAGCATCGGGCGCCGTGGCAGCGCTTATGGGAGCGTTCCTCGTGCGCTTCCCGAAGATGAAGATCGAGATGGTGTGGGTGCTCTGGCTCAGCATTGCCAAGTTTTTGCGAACTGGAAACCCGTTCCGCTACTTGCGCTTCAAGGCTTCAGCGTATTGGCTGCTGCCGCTCTGGCTGGCACAGGAAATCTTCTTCGGATCGATTTCCGGGAACGACGGCGTTGCCCACTGGGCGCATGTCGGCGGATTTGTGTTTGGAGCCCTTGGGGCCTTGGCCATTCAGTACTCAGGAATTGAACAAAAAGCCAACAAGTCCATCGAGCAAGAAATCGCCTGGACCAACGACAACGAAATTGAGCAAGCCAGTCAAATGATGGAACAGGAACAACTGACTGAGGCACAGTCCGTGCTGACGGGCTATGTATCGACAAATCCAAATTCGCTCGACGCGTGGGCCCTGCTGCGCCAGATCTACAGCCGACAGAGCGATACCAAAGCATATCTCGACGCCACGGTGAAAACCTGCAGCCTTCATCTCAGGGAGCATCAAGTCGAAGCTGCTTTTCAGGATTACGCTGAATTCATTGACGGCGGCGGAGGCAAAATGCCCGCCTCGAACTGGCTGGAGCTGTGCAAAGGCGCGGAAGAAATCCAGGAATTTGAGCGGGCTTTCTCGGAGTACATGGAATTGGCGCAAACCTATCCAACCGAGCGACAGTCGCTCACGGCTCAACTGAGCGCGGCAAGATTGTGCCTAAAGAAGCTCAACCGCCCGCAGGATGCACTATCCATCTATGACGCCGCGGCGAAGTCTCCAGTGCCGCATCTCGATTGGGACCAGATCATCCAGGCAGGGATCAAGGAAGCGAAAGCCGCACTCTCGACCGGCAACGCTGTAGCCGCCGGCGCACAATAATCCCATCTCAATTGGCATCCCACTCCTGCGCAGAGCGTGGAAGAGCGGCCCTTTAGGGCCGCGTTGCAGCATCTTATGAAGAACTGCGGGCTTTAGCCCCTGCTAAAGTCCGTGACAGCAGCGCTGCATCATCCGAGAGAATCCCATCCACACCCAAATCGCGGCAGCGCAACATCTCGCGAGGAACGTTGACGGTCCACGCCAGAATCTTCATTCCTGCCCGTTTTAAGTCAGCTATACGCTCCACGTTCAACAGCCTGTAATGAGGAATCGCACAGTCCGCGCAGACGTCCCTCCAGGTTCGGAACTCATCGACGGTCTCGCAGATTAATCCCAGTGGGACGGATGCGTCTTTCGCCCGCACAGTCCACAATACTTCTGGCAAAAAGGAAGATACGACTACGCCACGCGCAGGGGGGTACTCTCGCAAAAACGAAATCGTGAGCTGTTCCAAACCACCGACCTTCAATTCGATATCGAGAAATGCTCGCTTGTGAAAACGAGCCAATACCTCTTCCAAACGAGGAAGATTTTGCAGTTGCGCGCCGGAAGCTTGCGCGATTTCGATGCCGCGAAGCCGCGGATCGTGACAGACGACCGCGTCGCCGTCAGCGGTGCGCCGCACGTCAAACTCGAAACCGTCGCAGCCATCTGCCAGAGCTCGCTCAAACGACTGAATTGTATTTTCCGGGATGGACCGGACAGCTCTTGCTCCGCGGTGTCCCAGAAGCAATGGCCGATCGTTGCTCACGGGAGTTGCCATTGATCAATCGAGATCGAAATCCCGTATTGGCTTGCCCGTATCCGGCGACTCTTTTGCTTTCTTGAGCGCTTCCTGGAACTTCTTTTCTAGCAGATCGGAAGCATGCTTCTGCGCTTGCACGGATTGCTGGAAAATGGACTCGCGCCGGGTGTCCTGCTCGCGCATGGCTTTGGCTGCGGCTTCCATGTCGCTAAACGTCCTCGGCTTGACGGCTTCCGTATGCGCAATCACCGCACGCGTGTCGGCATCAATCTTCAAGACCGCACTGCAGCAAGGGCATGTCACTTCGAAATTGGGGGTCTTCTTTGCCATTTGAGCGAATCATACCGCAAATTGGATTGGGCTAGGGAAACCTCTCACCCTGAAGATACTGTGGCAGGTCGTGGCAAGCAGACACGGGAAGATGTCCTCCAGCCACACAAAAGGAAACAAAAGACATAATTTCCCATTTTGTATGTACAAATGGGCGATCAACTTGATCCTGCAGAAACACTGTGGAACACCTTCGAGGAGGGGCTATGTGCCCTTTAGGACTTGAGCTTAATGGGAAAGATATGAAGCATGCCCAGCAATTCCCATCCGAGCAGAAAAATCGACACCAAAACCACCATTACAGCCATCATCTCCCCAAAATTTAGTCCGCGATGACCTGGGGCCATGCGCCGCGATGCCAAACCTAAAATGTTCAGCGTGGCAAAGCCAAACACCACCGCCCAAAGTATGTTATAGAGGTCCTGCCGTGAACTGTAGAAAACAGCCGCAACCATACTGAAGACGACGGCCCCAATTGCACGCACGGGAGGGTATATCGCGACCACTGCACGGCTTGTGCGGGCAAGGCTTTCAATCACGGCTACAGCTCCCAAAGACATCGACTAAACCCGACCCCTTATCACGTCGGCCAGAGATTCCGATATTACATCGATTTGTGCGCTGCCGGTCAATCGGGCGTTCGCCTTTGCAACCGCCAATGCGATCGCATTGGTTAATATGGATGCATGGCGAAACACCGCTATATTTTCTTTGACGTCGGCAATACACTGCTCTTCCCCAATCGCGCTCGAATCCTTGCGCCTCTGTCGGAGGATAGGCAGCCTACGTTGCAGGCGTGGCAAGCCCTCGAGCGTCGCACGAAGAAAGAATTCGATCAAGGATTGATCGGCGGCAAGATCGACCACGGCTTCTGGTGGACGTTCCACACGCATCTTCTGAATGAAATAGGAGCGTTCAACGAAGCGCTTCGCGATGAACTGGTGGTCAATACGCGGAATTCTGCTAATTGGGATCAGATCCTGCCTGGAACACGCGAGGCTCTCGACAGAATCAAGCAGGAATACGCCACGGCAGTGATCTCCAATTCGGACGGCAAAATCAACCTCGTTCTGCGGCAGTGCGGTATTAACGATTGTTTCGCCTGCATTACGGATTCAGGCAATGTGGGTCACGAGAAACCGCATCGGGCAATCTTCACGGCGGCGCTGCGTGAGATGAAGGCGGATCCAGCAGAGAGCCTTTATGTCGGCGATCTCTATTCCGTAGACTACATTGGCGCACATAACGCAGGAATGCAAGCTGTGCTCTTCGATGTAGCAGGAGCCTACCTCGATCAAGGGCATCCGCGTGTGGAATCGCTCGCGGAACTAGAGCGCTGGCTGCAGAACTAGGTCTAACACAACTGGGGACATCATGCTCGATTCGACACGATTCTTGCTTTTTATGACGGCTGCAGTACTGCTCGCGATCGCGCCCGGGCCAGGCATGCTTTACGTATTGGCTCGGAGCCTCGCAGGCGGGAAGCGGGAAGGAGTGCTTTCTGCTTTTGGGACCTTTCTTGGCGGCATGGTACACGTTTTCGCGGCGGCGCTCGGAATCTCGATCGTCCTGGCGAAGTCAGCAGTTGCGTTCGCCACCGTGAAGTACGCGGGGGCAGCCTATTTGTGTTTTCTGGGTGTGCGCATGATTTTGGATGCGCGCAAAGAGTCCGGCGAAGTCGTGCTGCAAGACGTGATGCCGAAACGTAGTCCTTTGTGGCAGGGCGTCGCTACTGAAGTGCTCAATCCCAAAACGGCGTTGTTCTTCCTATCGTTCATTCCACAGTTTGTCGTACGCGGAAACGGACACGTGTTTCTTCAATTTGTCGCCCTTGGAACGATGTCTGTCGTGATGAACACTACGGCAGATCTCATCGTGATCGCGCTGGCAGGCCCGATGGGTAACAAGATTCGTTCGTCGGCAGTGTTTCGGCGGCGTCAAAGGACGGCTACTGGCGCCATCATGATTGGACTCGGGACCTATCTGGCAACCAGCGAGAGCAAGTGAGCGATGGACCTTATTGGCATCAATTCAGAGCTCAATGACTTGGTGGTCATGGCAGTCTGTGTGCATGGTTTCGTAGAGTTGGTGAAGCAGGTCGCCTCCGTATCGCGCGAGGAAATAAATGCCGCCAATGCCGCGCTCCTGAAGGCCTTTGTGAGGATAGACCGCCTCACTGATCATCTCTGCGTGACGGCTAACCAACTCGCCTTTTTGAGCCTCTGCACGCGCGGCCTGCGCGTAGAGTTTTTCGAGTTGATGCTGCATTTTCGAACGCGCAGTCTCAGCCGCATCGACCAGGGTTTTGTCGAGCTTTTCTAATTTCTCTTTTACCGAGGAGAAATTCGCATCGAAGGAGTGTTTGGCCGACTCAAATGCAGCTTGCAAATCCTGGGGCAGATGTCTGGCCGCGATATGCTTCCGCAATGCTTCTGGACCGTTGAAGACATCCGTGATCGAAATCCCGTGCTTCTCGAAGAGGCGCTGCATTTTCGGTTCGATGAGCGTTGCTGAGAAGCGTGGCACAATGGGAGTAACTCGTCCCAATAGCTTTTCGTACACCACGCCCGATTGGCCGAAGTACGCAGCTTCTGCCGCACCGCCTGTATAGGCCAGAGTTGGTAAGAGATAATCCTCAACGATGGGACGCAGGAGCACGTTTGGACTGAAGTGTTCCGGGTGCTCGCTGATCTCGGCGAGAAGCTCTGCCTGGGAGAGTTTCTCTCCTACTGCCTCCCCGTCGACGACGAATTCGGATTCGTCGCCTGCACCTCGCCGTGACATCGGCAGGCGCAAGCTGTTGCGAGTCGTAAAGAGCAGCACCGACGATTCCGAGACCTTCACCTGCTGGTGATAGCCAGCTCGTTCCAGCTCGTTGCCGCGCTCGAGCAGCGCTGCTGCCAGCTCGGGTGCCCTCTGTATCGCAGCACGATATATTGGTTCGGCAATGCGTGACAGTTCAGGGTCGGACGGATCGAGAATGATCACGCCCCAATCGGCAAAGACTTTGGTATAAAGCCGGGCGAATGCTGTGCCGAGGCTCTCACCTGGCCGATAACACTCGCGCAGCCATCCTGCGGCTTCTGTCTCGCCGAGCAACGATACAGCCTGGTCTACGAGTCCCGTGATCTCGTCGCCGAAGTGCACGGCGCTGACTGGGGCGCCCGGGACGCTTTGACTGGGTGTTGTCAGGGTCTGCGGAACACCATCGTGCCCCGGGAAAGAAACGTGATTGACCTCCGCCAAGTCGTGATCATATGTAGCGAGCCAAAACACAGGCACGGCGTCGATCCCAGCGCTGCTTGCCTGTTCGGCCAGCTTCACGGCGGTCAGGGCTTTATAGATGGCGAAGGCCGGTCCGCCAAAGAGGCCAACTTGCTGCCCGGTCAGAATCGCTGCCGCGCCACGGCGCAAGCGGCCGATGTTCTCGAGTGTCTTCGGTGATGCGTTCCACGACTTGTTTTGCCGCTCCAGGATCGCAGTGACGCGTTCGCGGCGGGATGCATCGTAGGAGATCTTGCCGGCTTCGTCCTTTACCCATTCATGAAAGTACGGTGACCGGGGATAAAAGGGCTGAATTTCAGGAGTGTACGCCAGAAGGTCGGTGAAAAGGGGGGTCGTATGCGGGATCTGGGAGAATGGAAGACAGTGCGCCTTCACTGACAGAGCTCCTGACAACACTTCGGCGTTAGCAGCCATACCCGGTGTTGGACGTTCGAAGTCATCGTTCGTGAGACGGTCTCCATGAGATCATGACACAGCATTAACACAGTAGCAGAAGCGGTGTCGTTGTTGAGATGCGGGAATTGGCGCGGAGATGCAAGATTATCAAATATGTGGTTTCGTTGAAGGGAGTGCTCTATTAACCACCAAGGCCACAAAGGTACACGAAGGAGCCTACTTCTCAATAACGCATGAATGACATCTTCACTCCCCTGAACATCACTCTTCCTCTAACGCTCGAAGGCTCCGTCGTGCGCCTGGAACCTATTCGACGGGAGCACGCGCAACTTTTTTGGGATGTTGCGAAGAACGACGTCGAAGACATCTTTTGCTGGATCCCATATGCGATGAAGACGCGTGAGGATTTTGAGAGGTTGGTTGACAAGGCATTTGTCGAACAAGAGCGCGGCGAGTCTGTCGTATTCGCGACTGTCGAACGCAGTTCGGGGAAGACCATCGGCAGTACACGTTTCATGAACATCGATCGCGCGAATAAACGAGTGGAGATCGGATCAACGTGGATCGCCCCTGCGTGGCAGCGGATGGCGGTGAATACCGAAGCAAAGTATCTGATGCTGCGGCACGCGTTTGAGGTGTGGGGATGCATTCGCGTTGAACTAAAAACGGATGGTCTGAATCAGCGCTCGCGCAATGCGATCTTGCGCATTGGAGCGAAAGAAGAAGGGACGTTGCGGCGACAGTTGGTGACGTCCACCGGGCGCGTTCGCGATACGGTGTACTTCAGCATTCTGGACAGCGAGTGGCCGGACGCGAAGGCGCGGCTTGAGGAAAGGTTGAGGACAGGCGGCCACAGGCGCTAAAGCGCCCTTTATTCTTCGGATCTTTTCACGACTAAAAGTCGTGCCTGAAACGAATCTTTTCTCGGTGGCCGGAACGGTGCCCTGATACGAATCCCGCCTGGTACTGGTAGTGCGCCACTACCGCAAGTTCTGATTCTCAGTTCGGCAACATTCCCATCTCAATAAGACTCTAAGTTGTGCGCACGCATCCGGCCCCGCTACCGGGATGAAAGCCGCTGTGACCGCTCCACGGAATTGGCACGCGCTCGTAACGTCAAGTCGCGGGAAACCGCGCCGATAACCGAGTTTTGGAGCACAGTAATGGCGCGGTGTCGGAATGTGATTCTTCTAATTTTCCTGGCTGCCGTGGTTCGTGCGCAGACGCTCCCCGATGCTCCCGATAGCCCGACCATCACCAATCTGGATCGCATATTGATGCCGCTCGCAGTGGCAAGTATTGGCGTGGACGCGTATGCCACTCACCTCGATTGGACACCGCGACCGGGTATCTCTACGGCTGAGGTCAATCCGATCGCACGAGCGTTCGTCTCGCATGGAACGGCACCGCTTGTAGCCTATTTCGCAGCCGGGGCAGGGGCGTTTGTGTACGCGCATCATAAGGTCGCCAGCCGCCACAGGAAGCTCGCTCTCGGCATGGATCTTGTCGTGATGGGCAGTGAAATCCATTTTACGCAGTACAGTTTCAGGCACCACATCGAGTGATGGCGCCGGCGCTACTCGCAGAAGACCCTGACTTTCACTTTTGCGCCTGCCTCTTTCTGATCGACGTCCACTGATAAGTCATTCAACTGTTCAATCAAGTCCTCCAGGTTTTCCGGTTTGATCTGACTTAAGTCGATCGGAACACCTTTTTCCTGCATCGCCTGATTCGCGCGATGCAAAGCCTGCTGTGGAATGAGGCCAGCGAGGCGTACGCCAGCACGCAGCAACTGCATCGGCACGCGGACGTTGACCTTTGTCGGGCCATCATAAGAGCCGTTGCTTCCCTCATCAGTATCGACTAGAACGCGCAGGTATTTTGGCCGCGATTTAGTGGGGGTCGAGGATCCAGTGTCGGATGTTGCATTCGACGAAACAGCTTCCATGGCCGCGATCAGGCGCTCGGCTTCATCTGCACTGATCTTTCCTGTGGCAAGCATCTCCAGAATCTGACGACGATGTTCGTTCATAACGACTCCTAAAGAATGTGGAATGACAACCCAGCGGTGCGATGTTCGACTTCTAGTCTTGTGTCTGTTAACGCGAAAAGAATCTGCCAGACTGCCGAGATGCCACGGAAGGGATTCACGCGGCATGCCAAGAAACCGATGAAGAGAAACGGCGACAGCAGAATCCCGAGCGGAATCAGGAACAGCCACAACAGGAACAGCGGGATCCAGAGGCGGAACGTGCGGCTCTCCTGGTTGCGCAGGCTTACGACGGCAACGAACGGAATCATTGCAGTGCCTCCATTTCGCGGATGGCCTGTTCTGCACTAAGCTCGCCGCGCTGCAGTCGGGCGAGAACGTCGGATTTCGACGGCGTGGGATTGGTCTCGACAAACTCCAAGCTGTCGGCGATCCGTGTCAGGCGCGACTTAATCGTGGGGTAGCTGACCCCAAAGACGCGCTCCATTTCTTTAATTGAACCGTGGGATCGGACAAAGGCCGTGATGAAGATCTGGTCGTCCATCGACAAACGGGCCAACTGGGGAAGCTCAAATTGACCTTCGATGGCAATGTCTTTCTCCGCCAGGCGAACCCGCTCTACTACGAGCGGCTGACCTTGAGTAAGAAGCGTCAGATCCTGCCAATCTTTCAAAGACTTCGTGTCTTCCAGCATAAATATTAACTTAATTAAGTGTAATATAAACAAAACTTATTTCTTGTCAAGTAAAAATTGATAATATAGTCTGCGCTTCAATCCGGATTTCCGGGCGGGAGTGTGAACGCAGAGATGGGCGGCCTTGTCCCAAGAACGATGAGGAAAATGTGTTCCCCTCAGACAGGCAATAACAGACTGCGTCCAATTACACCGGTCAGCTGATCCTGAGCAGCTAAACTCATCGTTCGGCTCAAGTTGTTCAAGCTGCGCAAATGGTCAGCAAAATCCCAAGCGAGATCTCTAGCAACGCGAACGTTCCAGATCGCCAGGAAACGCCCAATCTTGCCCGTGTCTTGGGCCAATTCGCCGAGTATTCCTGTGGCTAGGGTCTGCAGCGCGGATGGAAGTACCGTCTCCAGTAATCCATTCACAGCCTCAAAATCGGCATGCTCAGGGCTATTCAGACTTGGAGTCAGTCCCAGATCGTCGTCGGTTTGAAGCAACGCGGATGCTAAGTCATGATTAATGTGAGCATTCATTCCGGCAAGCGCAAACTGGATGCGATCGATAGCTGGGCGAAATCTCGCCTCGAACAGTGCGTTCCAGGAGCTTGGTAAATCAGGAGCACCGTTCAAGAAATTGGCAATCGCGGTGAAATAGAGATTCGCAAAAACTACATCCAAGTGGGTAAGCCATGCTGCATCGTTCCATCCGCCCGCGGGAGGATGAGTATCGACCTCGTCAGTCACCATCAGATAGAGCTTGTTGAACCACTTGAGCCCGTCCCCACTGGGCAGCACACGATCGATTTTCTGCATTATGGCAATGACATCGGGAATGTTTGAAGGCGTGGCACTGTCCACGATTTGAAGGATCTGTTGATCGACGGGCGAAGCACTCATAAAGCCTCCAGAAGTGAATTCTCTATCGGGCCCGCTAGGTTTTGATGGTACTCGCGATTGGGCTGACGCATCTAATGAATGAGTTTGACTTCCAATATCCGGAACTCTAGATTGGAAGTAGGCTTTTGGGGCCTTTTGCTCTTTGAACGGCCATCCCACCAGTGGGGGCGTCACGGCTTCGACGGAGATGCTTGCGGCCAAGAGGCATGCCGGGGTGCACACACCCGTAATCGTGGGCAAAATGATAATTGCCAATCAACAGATGGCATACGCAGCCTAATTAGTTAGGCAGCCGTCCGGGGAGGCTTTGCTCGTGGGCCTCCGAAGGACGTCGCACAGCGAGCTGCTCTTCTCATCTACGTCTGGGGTGAGAGGCTAAGATCACAGGCTAGCGGGACGCGTTTCTTGTCCGTTCTGAGCGCGGTCCGCGAACGTCCCAGGGTAATGCCTGGGGCATGAACGCGACTACGCATGTAGGCTCTTGACCAGTGACATTTTCGGACGCGGGTTCGACTCCCGCCGCCTCCACCACTTTGTTTTAATAATCATGAATAGTCATAAAACATAGGAAAATCCTCAGCTCTCAATTCGGCTTGGCCATAAAAGCGTAAAGATCACGGAGAAACACTAAGCACCGTGGGTCAAGGCTCGACGAGAGCTGTGGGCTGCTAATGTTCGCAAGGCCGGGACTGTCCTTCAAAGCAGTAGAAAGAGGTCGCGTCGGAAGCAACCGCAGCGGGTGAAAACCGCTTAAAGTTTGGGAGTTTCCTGATTTCAGCTCGCTCGTCGCAGCTTTCGATGGACGCGAAGCAAGACCGTCTCAGGGACACGTAAAGTCCGGTAGCCACGCTTGTGGCGAGACTCTTCTTATCCCCAATGACTCACACCGGGTTCCCGTTCGAAGATCCCGCGTTGTCTTTTGACTGAGAGCCCAGAGTTTTGAGATCTCGATGACGCAGTACATTCCCTACGGTTATAGCTGTGCGTCGTTATCCCTTTTGAAACTCGAACTAAGGTAGGATGCGGGAAAACCCAGTTTCTATCGCTCAGATTAAGAACCACTTGCAACAGTCTCTAATCGAAAATCAATGGAGAGTGGTCAAGGCCTGTTGTACCAGGAGAACTACGTGCTACCTCGCCGAATGAGATTGCTCTGTTTTTGTGCTGTCATCACGGGATCAACTCTGTTCGTGAACGCCCAGCAGGCCCGCAAAACAGAAAACATCATTTTTATGATGACGGATGGATTGCGATGGCAGGAGGTTTTCCGCGGAGCCGACAGCAACTTAATCAACAAGAAGTATGGCAAAGTTGCTGATATCGAAAGTGTGCGGAAGGATTATTGGCGGGAAGACACTGATGCGCGACGGTTAGCTTTGATGCCTTTCCTGTGGCAGGTTGTGGCGAAACAGGGTCAGATCTATGGCGATCGCGACAAGCACTCGGATGCTTTCGTCACGAACGGCCTGAACTTCTCATATCCAGGTTACAGCGAGACTCTCTGCGGCTTTGCCGATCCCAGAGTGAAGAGCAACGACAAGATCCCGAACCCGAATCTCACGGTTCTGGAATGGCTGGAAACCAAACCTGGGTATCGCGGCAAGGTTGCTGCGTTCGCAGCCTGGGACGTGTTTCCGTCGATTTTCAACGCGAATCGCGCTGGCTTTCCTGTGAACGCTGGATATGACGCGTTCGCCGAGGCGTCTGCAAATCCCGAGTTGATCTTCTAAATAAGTTGAAGAGTGACGGCCCGCGCGTTTGGGATGAAGAGCCCTTCGACGCTATCCCCTTCTATACGGCGATCGAATACCTGAAAGAACACAAGCCGCAAGTGCTCTTCATTTCTTTTGGCGAAACCGACGACTGGGCACATGAAGGCGACTACGCCCAATATTTGGGCGCAGCGCACCGCGTTGACTATTACATCCGAACGTTATGGGAGACAGTGCAGACCATGCCCGAGTATCGCGGCAAAACCACGCTGATTGTTTCTTCCGATCATGGCCGAGGCAGCGGGCGTCGAGACTGGAGAGACCACGGAGAAAAGATTCCGGATTCAAAATACATCTGGATGGCGTTTCTTGGCCCTGATACCTCACCCCTGGGCAACCGTGCGAATGTGCAACCTGTTTCTCAAAATCAGATCGCAGCCACGCTGGCCGCACTTCTCGGAGAGGACTATCCAAAGGATGTGCCCAAGGCCGGTCAGCCGATTTCTGACGCAATACCGCACTAAGGACAATGAGAAATCTCCTCGGTCGTGCCTCCCATCTTTGTGGTGATGTCGAGTGGGTTTTTGTGCGGTGCAACGCCTCCCGGAGACAACAACCGAAAGCACGGAATTAACTCTAAGGGAGGAATTGAAAGTAATAATCGGAATCGATTTTGGTACGACGAATAGCGACGTTGCCATGGCCGATGAATTCGGCCACGTCACAACAGCACGTTATCCGTCCGGCGATGCTGAACGGGAGCCATTTCCTCCACCTCAACAACCTTGCCTTCCAGCTGCTTGTAATCCTGAAAAAACCTGCGCAACACGAGTAGATGGTGTCGAGGAAGCTGGCTTGCTTCTTGGTAGGAATTGAATTCGGGATCTCCGGTGGCGACGGCAATGATCTTATGATCTTTCTTCCCGGCATCCATCATCGTAATGAGCCCAATTGCTCTGGCCGGGATAACGGTGAGAGGCGCAACGGCTTCTTGCGAAAGCACCAGCACGTCGAGCGGATCATCATCTTCAGCCAGAGTCTGCGGAATGAAGCCATAATTCGCGGGGTAGTAAACGGCGGAATACAGAAGACGATCCATTCTGATCAGTCCGCTTTGCTTGTCCAATTCGTACTTGACGCTCGAGCCCAATGGAATCTCGACAACGGCGCGGAATTCCCTGGGCAGATGCTCTCCGGGTGTTATGTCATGCCATGGGTGTGACATTTTGAATTTCCAAGTGACCTGGTAGGAGTTATCAGCCACTCCTGCTTTCGGGCGGGAACAGCGCTTGAAGGTGAACCCCTTCACCTGTTTCTTTATTGTAGTCAGTTCTCGATCCAGCCGACATTTGAGCGGTGGACCATTGATTTTCAGATTTGCTCCAAGACCGCTCTCAGGTACTTCCAGAAATCCTCGACCGTAGAAATCTGTACGCGTTCGTCTGGACTATGCACATCGATGATTGTTGGTCCGAACGATGCCATCTGCATACCGGGATACTTCTCGCCGATCACGCCGCACTCCAGACCCGCATGCATGGCAAGCAACTTGGCAGCTTGCCCGAAGGTC
>Ga0335083_10003442_pt1 | contig 20526 bp, 22 predicted proteins | sample Lox_Sample_42_FD_206716 | JGI IMG/M metagenome (GOLD analysis project Ga0335083, IMG submission 206716) | Soil microbial communities from Loxahatchee National Wildlife Refuge, Florida, United States - Lox_Sample_4.2 | ecosystem: Environmental > Terrestrial > Soil > Wetlands | place: USA...
CAGTAGCCCAGTAGCCCAGTAGCCCAGTAGCCCAGTAGCCCAGTAGCCCAGTAGCCCAGTAGCCCAGTAGCCCAGTAGCCCAGTAGCCCAGTAGCCCAGTAGCCCAGTAGCCCAGTAGCCCAGCCGCCGGGGCAGCCGTTCGACTTTGCGTCATAAAGTTCATGGCTCAAACCCCTTGACTTTACGCCACAAAGTAGCGCCTACTTTATGGCATAGAGTCGATTGAGGGAGAGATCATGAACCACACCTCCGACGCCCCTACCGCAGAAAACGGCGGAGACTTCGACCCCCAGCAGGCCGCCGCGCTGCTGGATCAGACCACCCAGCGGGCCCGCCGGACGTTCCAGTCCAGCCCGCCGCTGCTCATTGCGTTCCGGGCGGTGGTCGTCCTCGCCGCGTTCGGCGGCATCTGGCTCTCCGTGCGCGGCCAGCACCCCTACACCGGGCCCCGGGGCTGGGCCATTGGCATCGCGTACGCCCTGGTGGGCATCGTGATCGGCTGGAGCAGCGTGGCCATGAAGCGGGCGGCGGCCGGCGTGAGCGGGCCGGCCCAGCGGGCCAAGAACCTCGGGATCGCCGTGATGCTGGCGGCCTGGGTCGCGGTGTACGTGTTCATGGCGGCGCTGGATCACGCCGGGGCGAGCCACGCGATCGTCTTCGGCCTGTACCCGGCCACCGCGCCGCTGATGATCGTCGGCCTGGTCGCCGCGGCCAACAGCGCGGGCCGGGAGGACTGGATGATGGCCGGTAACTGCCTGGCGATCGCCCTCGTGGCCATGGCCGCCGCGTTCGGCGGTCCGGTGGGCGCGTGGCTGATCATGGCCATCGGCCTGTGCGCCGTGTTCCTGGGGACGGCCGCGGTCACCGTCTGGCAGCAGCACCGCAGCGTGGTCCAGCCATGACCGGTGCCCTGGAAGGCAGCGCCGCGTTCGACCCGGTGATCCACAAGCCCGTCCGGTTGCGGATCCTCGCGACGCTGGCGGCGCTGCCTGACGGCGATGCCCTCTCGGTGGCCCGGCTGCGGGACCTGGCCGGGCTGACCCCCGGGATCCTGACCGCTAACCTGCGCGAACTGGATGACGCGGGGTACGCGGCGGAAAAAACGAAGGAAAAGCAGGCCACGGTGACCCTCACCCGCGAGGGGCGGGCCGCGCTCGACCGCTACACCGCGGTGCTGCGGAACCGGCCCGCCCGGCCCGCCGGATACGATCGTGGGGCGCCAGCGCCCAACGTGCGTATCGGCGACGCCGACCGGGACGCGGCCGCCGCGGCCCTCGGCGAGCACTTCGCGCAAGGCAGGCTGACCCTCGATGAACTCCACGCCCGGCTCGGTGCCACGTTGACCGCGACCACCTACGGCGAGCTGTGCCAGGCCCTCAGGGACCTGCCGTGAGCAGTGCGGCCGAGGGCAACGGGGAACTCGACCCGCTGATCCACGTGCCCACCCGGTTGCGGATCGTCGCGACGCTGGCGGCGCTGCCGGACGGCGACGCGCTGTCCTTCACCCGGCTCCAGGACATGATCGGCCTGACCCCGGGCAACCTGATCATCCACCTGCGCAAGCTCGAGGAAGCCGGCTACGTCAGCAGCAAGAAGACCAGGAGCGGGAGCGCGCCGAAGACCACGGTCGTCCTGACCAGCCAGGGCCGGGCCGCGCTCGACGCCTACACCCAGTCGCTGCGCGACCTGCTCAACCTGTAGCCCGACTCAGGAGCTGGAAAGCTGGGCCACGATCTGCTCGGCGATGGCCATCGAGGCCGTCGCGGCCGGGGAGGGCGCGTTGCGGATGGCCGTAACCGGCCCGATCCGGTGGATGCGAAAGTCGTCGACCAGCGACCCGTCCGGGTCTACGGCCTGGGCACGCACCCCGGCGGGCGCCGCGGTCACGTGGCCGGGCTCGAGCCAGGGCAGGTAGCTGCGGGCTTCGGCCAGGAAGACCGGCCGGGATACCGAGCCGCGCATCTCCCGCAGGCCCGCCCGCCAGTTCTGCCGGGCCAGCCGCCTGAATGCCGCCGAACGGGCCAGCCGGGACAGCTGCTCCGCCGACACGTCACGCCACCGGTAACCCTCGCGGGCCAGCGCCAGCACCGCATTCGGCCCGAGGTCGGACTCGCCGTCGATCCGCGGGGTCAGGTGGACGCCGAGGAACGGGTACGCGGGATCGGGTACCGGGTAAATGAGGTGGCGCACCCGGTCCTTCACCTCGGGCCGCAGCCGCAGGTACTCGCCCCGGAACGGGACGATCTCGGGGCCGGCCTCGTCGCCCGCCGCCTGGGCCAGCAGGTCGGACTGCAAGCCGGCGCAGATCACCAGTCGGGAAACCGTGCGGATCCCATCCGGGATGCGCACCTGGACGCCGTCGCCGTGGCGGCGCACTCCCATGACCGGCGTGCCAGTAAACAGCTCGCCGCCGGCTTCCGTTAGATCTGAAGCAAAGGACCGAGCGATGCCGGGGTAGTCGGTGATGGCGGTGGTCGGGGAGAGCAGCGCGGCCATGCCCGCCACGTCCGGCTCGAGTGCGCGGATGTCCGGGCCGTCCAGCCAGCGCACCCCGGGCACGCCGTTGGCCTGGGAGCGTCGCTCGATCTCGCGCAACCGCTGGGTTTCCAGCTCGTCCCGGGCCACCACGAGCTTGCCGCGCTCGTCCCAGGGCAGGTCGCGCTCGGCGCAGTAGGCGCGGAGCAGTTCGACGCCGCGCCGGCAGTTCTTCGCCTTGGCCGAGCCCGGCTGGTAGTAGATTCCGGCGTGCACCACGCCGGAATTGCGGCCGGTCTGGTGCCGCGCCACGCCCGGCTCCTTCTCCCACACCGTCACCGGCACGCCCGCCTGCGCCAGTTGCCGGGCGGTGGCCAGCCCGACGATCCCCGCCCCGATGATGCCTACTGGCTCGTTAGCCATGTCCGCTTCCCCCCACTGTCATCGCCTCGATCAGGTTACGGCAGGCGGCGAAGGCCATGTCAGGTCTCCGGCCCTGATCTCGTCGGCCAGCGCCAGCACCCAGTCCCGTTCGGCCTGCATCAGCGTCAGCACGTACTCCGCCTCGATGACGAACAGGCGCGGGACGCTCCCGCCGGCCAGGGCTTCGTCCAGGCGGCGGTGGTCGTCCTCCATGAGATCGGCGAGCCGCCCGGCTCGTTCGGACAGTGCCTCGGCCGCCCGGGCCGGGCCGAGCACGCCGATGTGGCTGACCGCACCGAGGAACTCGGTGAACTCCCGGCGGGGGGTGCGGATCTGGTTGTCCAGCCGCCGGACCAGTTCGTCCCGGCCGTCCTCGGTCAGGGCGTACGGGGTGCGCTGCGGGCGTGTCCCCGCCTGCTCGGCCGGCCGGGGTTCGATCCAGCCGGCCCGGGCCAGGGCGTCCACGGTGTCGTAGACCGTCCCCCGGTTGACCGGGACACCGCGATCGGCGAGCGTCGTGGCCAGCTGATACGGGTGCATGGGCTGTTCCAGCAGCGCTCCCAGGACGGGCAGCGCGACCGGGTTGGCGAGTGCGTCACGAGGCATATCAGAATTCTACTATCAGAATTCTGATAAGTCACGGCCGGCTCAACGTAATCTCGGCGGGTGTCGTCTAGGGGGGTGAAGGCGACAACACCGAGAGGACCACGTGGACAGGAAGCAGGCGCGTGATTTTGAGGGCTTCGTCACCGAGTCCGGTGACGCGTTGCTGCGGATGGCGACGCTGCTCACCACGGACCCGGACCTAGCCGAGGACGTCTATCAGGAAACGCTGCACCGGCTCGCCATGCGGTGGTCACGGGTCGACAGCCCGAAGGCGTTCTGCCGCCGCGTGATGCACAACATCGTCATCGACCAGGCGCGCGCGCAGCAGCGGCGGCCCCGCGAGCTGTTCGCCGTCCACGACCGCGGCGACCCGCGATCCGCGGACCAGGTCGCGGCGGCCGAACTCCGGCCCGCCCTGCTCGCCGCCCTTGGCACGCTCACCCACCAGCAGCGCACGATCGTCGTCCTGCGCTACTTCGACGACCTCAGCGAGAACGAGGTGGCCGAACTGCTCGGCGTCTCACCCGGAACCGTCAAGAGCACCGCCTCCCGCGCGGTGGCGCAGTTGCGCACTCAGCCCGGGCTCGTCGCCCTGTTCGCCACCGGCCCGCACCAGTAACCCAAAGGAGCACCATGCCCGGGATCGACGAGGACATCATGCGCGAGCTGATGCATCGCTGCACCGATGACCTGCACGCATCACCCCACGTGGCGGCCGCCATCGTCCGCCGCCAGCGGCACCGCCGGCTGCGCAACCGCGCGCTCGGTGTGGCGGTGGCCGGCGCCGCGGCCGGGACCGCCGTCGCCGTCGCCGCCGCCTCGCCCGGCGCAGCCCGTCCGGGGCAGGGCGGCGGCCCGGCGACCGCGTCCGGTCCGACCGCGATCAGGCTGACCGCTGCGCAGCACGCGTTGTACAAGCTCAGCGCGGCCGCGGCCGCGGCCGCGCGGCCCGCGGGCCGTTACGTCATCCTGGCCGAGAAGCAGGACAACTACGAGCGGACGAGCGTCGTCGACAGCCTCACCGGGGACGTCTGGACCTACCAGCGTGGCGCTGGAGTTCCGAGCGAACTGCCGGTCGCCCGGCACGACTCACCGACCGCGGCCCAGTTCGACGCGATGCCGACCGATGTCGCCAGCCTGCGGGCCCTGCTGATCAAGCAGGGTAAGGAGCAGCAGGCCCAGGGGATCGCGATCGAGCGGAAGGAAATGAAGGCCCACGGCAAGAAGGGCGACGTCAGCCAGCCGCACCTGACCGACGACGACTGGGCCTTCGATCAGGCCACCACGCTGCTGTGGAACCCGCTGGTCGGCCCGCAGCTGCGGGCGGCGCTGTACAAGCTGCTCGCGGATACGCCTGGGGTGCGGGTGGACAACCACGCCCGGGACGGCCTCGGCCGGGCCGCGGTGGAGATCAGCCGGACCGCCACCTCGACCGGCATCGAGGATCAGACCTTCGAGAACCCGAAGACGGGCGCCGTGCTCGAGACGGCCTTCGTCTACCAGGACGGGAACACCGGGACCGACCTGTACATGCCGGTGACCAGCAGCAACCACGTTCCGCCGAACCCCTACCAGTCCTGAGCCAGGCCGACGCCCGCCCGTCCTCGGGGGGACAGGCGGGCGCCGGCCACAATAGGTGCAATGCGCTACATCGTCATCGGGGCCGGCGGGGTCGGCGGAACCATCGGCGGTCGGCTGGCCCAGGCCGGGCACGATGTCGCCCTGGTGGCCCGCGGCCCGCACCTCGACGCGCTCCGCGCCCAGGGCGGCCTGCGACTGGCCACCCCGGAAGGCACCTCCGTCATCGGCGTCCCCGCCGTCAGCGGACCGGACGAGGTGGAGCTCACCAGCGATGACGTCCTCGTCCTGGCGACCAAGACCCAGGACGCCGAGGCGGCCATGGCCGGCTGGGCGTGGCAGTCGGTGAAAGGCGGCACCGTAGCCGCCGAGGACCTGCCGGTGCTCTGCGCGCAGAACGGGGTGGCCAGCGAGCGGCTCGCGCTGCGCCGCTTCCGCCACGTGTACGGTGTGTGCGTCTGGCTGCCGGCCACCCACCTGGAGCCGGGCGCGGTCGAGGCGCAGGGCGCCCCGTTGTCCGGTCTGCTGCACCTCGGCCGGTACCCGTCCGGCACCGACGAGACCATCGAGCGGATCGGCGCGGACCTGGTCGCCAGCCGTTTCCTGGCCCCGGTGGTCCCGGACATCATGCGCTGGAAGCACGGTAAGCTGCTGGCCAACCTGGCCAACGCGATCGAGGCGGTGTGCGGCCTCGCGCGCGGCGAGGACACCAGGGAACTGCGCCGCCGGGTGCGGGCCGAGGGCCGGGCGGCGCTCGATGCGGCCGGCATCCCCTACGCGGGTGACGACGAGAACGCCAGGTTCCGCGCCGACCAGGTGCAGATCGTAAAGATCAATGGGAACGAACGAGGTGGCGGATCGTCCTGGCAAAGCCTGACCCGTGGCACCGGGTCGATCGAGGCCGACTACCTCAACGGGGAGATCGTCCTGCTCGGCCGGGAACTCGGCGTGCCAACCCCGGTGAACGACGCGCTCCAGCGGCTGGCTAACCAGGCGGCCCGCGAGCGGCGTACTCCCGGCAGCCTCACCGCGGCCGAGGTGCTGGCGCTTCTCGGCTGAGAAGAAAGCCCGGCACGGGCGACTCCAGGGGCACGTCTGGCACGGCGCCGGCCAGGAAGCTGCGGACCGAATCGGCGAACAGTTCCTCGGCCGTCAGGCGGTTGCCCGCTATTTCCCGCGCGAGCATCGGCTCGGTGTCCGGGTCGGCGCTCGCGAACACCTGCCCGGCCTGCGCCGGGCTCTTGGCCGCCGCGGCCAGCGAGGCGCCCAGCGTCAGGGTGTCGAGCCCGTCGATGACACCGATCCGCCGCCCCGGCGGGACGCCGAGCTCGGCGAGGACCTGGACGCCGACCTCGTAGTTGCGGACGAGCAGGTCCCGCGGCATGAACTGGAGCAGGATCGGCGCCGCGTTGCGGTGGCTGAGCACCGCCCGCCGGAAGGCCAGGCTGATCCCCACGAACCAGTCCACCCACGACGCGCACGCGGCCGGATCCGGCAGCCGGGTTTCCAGCACGATGGCCCGCGCCACCGTGCGCAGGATGTCGGCCCGGTCGGCGAAGTGATGGTACAGCGACGGCGCCGCCACGTTCAGGTCCCGCGCGAGCCGGGGCAGGCTGAACGCATCCAGGCCTTCCTCGTCGATGATCCGCAGCGACGCCTCGACCACGGCGTCGTGACTGATCAGTGGGCTGGCCGGGCGCACCATGGCTCTATTATCCAGCCGGTATCGCTGTGAGCCGGGTCACTGCCGGAATTAACCTACGGCCGTTAGGATTTATACCCAACGAGTGCGGGCACAGCCCTGGTTCCCGCCGGAGTTAGGAGAACCCATGCGCGACGCGGTCATCGTCGAAGCCGTCCGGACGCCGGTCGGCAAGCGGAACGGAGGGCTGTCCGGGGTTCATCCGGTGGAGCTGTCCGCGCACATCCTGAAGTCGGTCGCGCAGCGGAGCGGGATCGACCCCGCGGTCGTCGACGACGTGGTCTGGGGCTGCGTATCGCAGGTCGGCGAGCAGACGCTGGACATCGCCCGCACCGCGGTGCTCGCCGCGGGCTGGCCGGAGACGGTCACCGGGGTCACGGTGGACCGGCAGTGCGGGTCGAGCCAGCAGGCGGTGCACTTCGCCGCGGCCGGGCTCATCGCTGGGCAGTACGACGTGGTGGTCGCGGGCGGCGTGGAGTCGATGAGCCGGGTGCCGATGGGCAGCTCGATCAACGGCCAGAACCCGCTCGGCACCTCGTTCCTCGAGCGCTACCACGGGACCTTCCCCAACCAGGGCGTCGGCGCCGAGATGATCGCCGAGAAGTGGGGCTTCTCCCGTCAGCAGGTCGACGAGCTCTCCCTGGCCAGCCACGAGCACGCGGCCGCGGCCCAGGACGAGGGCCGGTTCGACGCGCAGATCGCCCCGGTCACGCTGGAAGACGGCACGGTGATCGCCAAGGACGAGGGCGTGCGGCGTGGCAGCACGCTGGAGACCCTGGGCGCGCTCAAGACCGTCTTCAAGCCCGAGGGCGGCGTGATCACCGCCGGCAACTCCTCGCAGATCTCCGACGGCTCGGCCGCGCTGCTGATGATGACCAGCGAGAAGGCCGCCGAGCTCGGGCTCACCCCGATCGCCAGGATCCACACCGCGGTGCTGGCCGGCGGCGACCCGATCATCATGCTGACCGCGCCGATCCCGGCTACCCAGAAGGCGCTCCAGCGCTCCGGCCTGTCCGTGAGCGAGATCGGGGCGTTCGAGGTCAACGAGGCCTTCGCTCCGGTGCCGCTGGCCTGGCTGGCCGAGATCGGCGCCGACGCCAAGGCGCTCAACCCCAACGGCGGCGCGATCGCCCTCGGTCACCCGCTGGGCGGCTCCGGCGCGCGGATCATGACCACGCTGGTCCACCACATGAAGGACAACGGCATCCGCTACGGCCTGCAGACCATGTGCGAGGGCGGCGGCCAGGCCAACGCCACCATCCTCGAGCTGCTCTAGATCCTGACAACACGGCCCCGGCCGCGCGGCGAGCGCGGTACCGGGGGCCGTGCGCTGTTCCTGCCCTCAGTAGCCCACCGGCTCCTTGATCAGGACGATGTGGATGCGGCCGGGCAGCTCCTGGTGGATCTCGAGGATCTTGCCGACGAAGCTAGGCTGCCCGTACGCGGCCTGCGCCCGGGCGTCCTCCAGCACCAGGCTGTGCTGCTAGATCCGCTCGTGAGCGGCGGCCAGCTCCGGGACGATCTTCTGCGCGCCCACCACGAATCTACCTGTCCTCGGCCGACCTCGCGGTAGCCCCCGACCGCGTTGGCACCCGCATCACCCGCGGCTGGCAAGACTTGGTGCGCCGCGTCGCCCGCCCCTAGAGCCACAGATCGCGCGACCCCGCCGCGTTTCCGTATCACCAGACCCGTCAGCATCATCAGCCACTGGAGCCTAGGTCTTCTGTGGTTGATTCGGGTTATGCGGTGGATCCGGTGGACTGGGGTACCCCCAATCAACCGCATAGCCCGAATCCACCGCACTATCCGGTCGTCGAGCACTCCGTGGGGTGACTGGTGATGCTTGTGAGATCCATGGTGTCAAGCGGGCCAGTAACGCCGACCACCATGAGCAGCCCCTAGCTATCGGCGAGGGTGATGCTGGCGGTGGAGGCTAGGCGGACGGCGGTGGGGCGGTCGGGGGCGGCGGCCGTGCCGCCGGGGGCGGCGGTGGGCAGGGCGCCGGCGGCGCCGCCGAGGGCGGCGGCACGGGGGAGGTCCATGCCGTCGAGGAGCCCGGCGATCAGGCCGGCGTTGAAGCAGTCCCCGGCGCCGGTGGTGTCGGCCGGGACGACCGGCGGCAGGCTGACCTGGTAGCGGGCGGGTCCTTCGGCATACTCGGCCCGCTCCACGCACAGCGCGCCGCGCTCGGCCAGCTTGACGACGAGGCGGGCACCGCCCGCGGTGAGCTTCCCGGCCGCCTCATCCAGGGAGAGCGCGCTGCTCAGCCGGAGCGCTTCGGCCTCGTTGGGCAGCAGCAGGTCAGCCTGGGCGATCGCGGTGAGCAGGTGCTCGCCGGTCCATCGTTCGGCCGGATCCCAATTGGTATCCAGGGAGGTGGTGGCACCTTCCGCCCTGGCCGCCGAAAAGAGCCCAGCCAGGCCGGGGCCGAGGGATTCCCCGAGCAGGAACCAGGAGCTGGCGTGCACGTGCCGCGCCTTGGCCAGCAGGGAAGGCGGCACGTCGGCGGCGGTCAGCGAGGCGACCGCGCCCAGCGCGGTCAGGATGGCCCGGTCCCCGCCCCGGGACAGCGCCACCGTCATGCCGGTGGGAGCGTCGTCCCGGACTACGACGGCCGCCACGTCCACGCCTTCCGAGGCCAACTGGTCCAGCATGAACCGGCCCGCGGGGTCGGCGCCGACCGCGGCGGCCAGCGCGACGCGCAGCCCGAGCCGGGCCGCGGCCACCGCGGTGATGGCCGCCGAACCCCCGATGACCAGCGAGATGCCATCGACCAGCTTCTCCTGCTGATCGAAGGACGGGGTGACGTCGTCTCCCGTCACCAGCACGTCCGGGTTGCAGTCGCCCAGGACGACCAGGTCATACCGTGACAACGTCCACCCCCGCGGCTTCTAGCAGGGCCGCGTCCTCGGCGGCGATGCCGGCGTCGGTGACCAGGACGTCGATCTCGGCCGGGGTGCAGATCCGGGCGAACGCGCGCTGGCCCACCTTGGAGCTGTCGGCCACGATGACCACCTTGCGGGCCTGCCGGCCCATCAGCCGGTTGATGCTCGCCTCGCCCTCGTGGTGCGCGGTCGCCCCGGCCACCGCGTCGATGGCGTCCACGCCCAGGAAGGCGATGTCCAGCGTGACCTGCTCCAGCACGCCGGTCGCGAGCGGGCCGGTGAGCTCGTAGGACTGCGGCCGGGCGACCCCGCCGGTGGTCACGATCTTGATGTGCGGCCGGATGGCGAGCTCGGTCGCGATGTTGAGCGCGTTGGTGACCACGGTGAGCGAGGGCACCGGACCGGCCTCGCCCAGGTCCGAGCGGGTGGCCAGGGCCCGGGCCACCTCCGTGGTGGTGGTGCCGCCGTTCAGCCCGACGGCCTGGCCGGTGCGGACCATGTCGGCGGCCAGCGCCCCGATGCGGTGCTTCTCGGACGGATGGCGTTCGGTCTTGTAGCGCAGCGGCAGGTCGTAGTTGACCCCCTCGGCCACCGCGCCGCCCCGGATCCGGGTGAGCATCTGCTGGCCGGCCAGCTCGTCGAAGTCACGGCGGATGGTGGCCGCGGACACGTTCAGCGCCTTGGCCGCGTCCTCCACCTGGAGCTGGCCCGCCGTGGCCAGCAGCTCGAGCAGCTCGTTCCACCGGCGGTAACGACTCACCGGCCCCCTCCTCCCGCCACGCCCGCGGCCGCGGCGCCGATGACGCCGAGCAGCCGGGCTACCTCGGGCGCGATCGCATCGCGTCCCGCCGAACCGTACCTCCTGGGATCAACCACCGCGGGCTCGGCAGCCAGGTAATCCCGGACCGCGGCGGTGTAGACCTTGTTCAGCTGGGTCGCGATGTTGATCTTCGTCATCCCGGCCCTGACCGCCGCGGCCAGGACCTCGTCCGGAACGCCGGACGAACCATGCAGGACGAGCGGGACGTCCACGGCCTGGCGCAGCCGTTCCACCAGGGTGAGATCGAGGGCCGCGTCGCGGGTCAGCATGGCGTGCGAGCTGCCGACCGCCACGGCCAGCGCGTCTACCCCGGTGGCGGCGACGTAGCCGGCCGCCTCGTCCGGGTCGGTGCGGGCCAGCGGGTGGTGCACACCGTTCTTGCCCCCGATCTCCCCGAGTTCGGCCTCGACCCAGACGCCCCGGTCCTGGCACCAGCGGGCCATCTCGGCGGTGGCCAGGACGTTCTCGGCGTACGGCCGGGCGGACGCGTCGAACATGACCGAGCCCAGGCCGAGCCCCGCCGCCGCCCGGACCAGGTCCGCGCTGGACGCATGGTCCAGGTGCACCGCGACGGGCACGGCGGCCGCGGCCGCGACGGCCAGGCAGGCGCGCGCGATGGGGTCCAGGGCGCCGTGGTAGGCGGCGCAGTTCTCGCTGATCTGGAGCACGACCGGAGCGCGGGCCGCCTCGGCCCCGGCCACGATGGCCTCGGCGTGCTCGACGCCGATGACGTTGAACGCGCCGACCCCGCGGCCCGCGTCCCGGGCCGGCCCGGTGATCTCGCCCATGGCGGCGAGCGGCATCAGCCCACCTCCTCCGCCGAGACCTGCTCCACCGTGACCGCGGCGAGCGCGCCGGTGTAGTCGCCGGACCTGTATTCCCCGGCCACCGGGGCGGCGGCGGTCGCGGCGCCCAGCGCCACCGCGTGCCGCAGCCGCTCGTCCCAGGGGCGGCCAAGGACCAGACCGTGGGCCAGGGCGGCGGCCACCGCGTCGCCCGCGCCGGTCGCGTTCCCGGCTACCGCGGCGGGCGGCCGCGCCCGCCAGCAGCCCTCGTCGCTGACCGCCAGCAGCCCGTCATGGCCGAGTGTCACCACCACGGCCCCCGCACCGGCGGTATGGAGCTCGCGGGCGGCCGCCGCCACGGTCGGCTGCTGCGGCGACAGGGCAGTGAGCTCGGCAAGGTTTGGCTTCACGATCGCCGGGCCGGCGGTCACGCCGAGCCGCAGCGCCTCCCCGTGCGCGTCGAGGATCACCGGCAGCCCGTTGGCCACCTCGATCAGCGTGGCGTAGGTGCTGTCCGGAAGGCCCAGCGGCAGGCTGCCGGACAGCACCACCGCGTCCGCGTCGGCCAGCGCCTCCCGGTAGTCCCCGAGGAACCCGGCGAACTCGGCCGCGCCGACGGCCGGACCTTGCTCGTAGAAGGCGGCGACGTTACCCCGTTCGTCGACCACGGTGAAGGTGCGCCGGGTCGGCCCGTAGACGGAGGTCAAGGCGGTCCGGACCCCGTACTCGGTGAGCGCCACCGCCACTCCGGTCCCGGTGGTCCCGCCGACCAGCCCCGTTACCAGCACGTCCGCGCCCAGGGCGTGCAGCGTGCGGGCGACGTTCAGGCCCTTGCCGCCGGGGCGGTCGTGCACCGCGGCGGGCCGGTTGATGCCGGCCCAGTCCACCGCGGCCACCTCGTGCGTGATGTCCAGCGCCGGGTTGAGGCAGACGACGAGGATCACGCGAGGATGACGGACCGGGTCAGGTTCCGCGGCCGGTCCGGATCGAGTCCCCGGGCCCGGGCCAGCCCGACCGCCAGCATCTGCACCCGGACCAGCTCGGCCAGCGGGTCGCCGCCGAACCAGGCGGTGCCCCCGGCCGCGGCGATCTCCGCGGCCAGCCCGTCCGGCGGCGGCCCGAACAGCCAGACCACGCTGTCCTGGCCGGTGACCGAGACGGGCCCGTGCCGGTACTCCATGGCCGGGTAGGCCTCGGTCCACATGCCGGCCGCCTCGCGCAGCTTGAGCGCGGCCTCGTTGGCCAGCCCGTAGGTCCAGCCGGTGCCGAGGAAGGTGAACTGCCTGGCGGCCAGCAGCGACGGCGGCACCGGCGCGGCCAGCACCTGCTCGGCCGCGGCGGCGGCCGGCCCGGGGTCGAAGCCCAGGTGCGCGCGGAGCAGGGCCAGCTCGGTGGTGGCGAACCGGGTCTGCACCACGGATTCCTCGTCGGCGAAGGCCAGCTCGATCACGGCGTCGGCGGCCTGCGCCACCGGGGTGCCGGCCACCGCGGTGATCGCGACCGTGGGCGCGCGGCCGCGCAGCCGGTCGAGCAACTGGACGATCTCGGTGGTGGTGCCGGACCGGCAGAGCACCAGCACCCGGTCGTAGCGTCGCCCGGGCGGCATCTCCGAGGCGGCGAACGCGTCGGTCTCGCCCTGGCCAGCCTCCTCCCTGGCCGCCGCGTACGCCTGCGCCATGAACCAGGAGGTCCCGCAGCCCGCGACCGCCACCCGCTCCCCTGACGCCGGCAGCAGCCCGGCCAGGCCGTCGGCCAGCAGGGCCGCCTCGCGCCAGCAGGCCGGCTGGGAGGCCACCTCCTGCTCGGTTTGGCTGCCCGCGGCCATGTCCTCCTGCGTCACTTTGTTCCTTTCTGTAGAGCGGTCACGTCCCGGCCAGCCCGGTGGCGGCGACCGAGCGGACGAAGTAGCGCTGGGCTAGGAAGAAGATCACCAGCATCGGCACCAGGCTCATCACGTTGCCGGCCATCATCAGCGTCCACTCGGTCTGGTGGGCGCCCTGGAATGTGGCCAGGCCGAGCGGCAGCGTCATCTTGTTGGTGGACGTGACGGCGATCAGCGGCCACAGGAAGTTGTTCCACGAGTCCAGGAAGGTCAGCGCGGCCAGCGTGGCCAGCGCCGGGGCGGCCAGCGGCAGCACGATCCTGACCAGCACCGTGAGCCGGCTGGCCCCGTCGACCCGGGCGGACTCCTCGTACTCGATCGGCAGCGTACGGAAGAACTGGCGGAGGAAGAAGATGCCGAACGCGGTGGCCGCGTTGGGCAGGATCAGCGCGCCGATGTGGTCGATGCCCACCCCGGCCAGTACGTGCACGCCGAGCCACTTCACGATGATGAACTGCGGGATCATCGTCACCTGGAACGGCACCATGAGCGTGGCCATGATCACCGCGAACAGCGCGGTCCGGCCGAAGAACCGGAACCGGGCGAAGGCGTAGCCGGCCAGCGAGCACAGCACCAGGTTGCACACCACCGTCGTCACCGCGACGATCGCGCTGTTCGCGAAGAAGTGGCCGAACGGCGCGCTGTTCAGGGCGTCCGGGTAGTTGGCCAGCCTGATTTGGTGCGGGATGAGCACCGGCGGAAAGTGCAGCGCCTCGTTCTGCGTCTCCACCGAGGTGGCCAGCATCCAGCCGAACGGGAACAGCAGCACCAGCGAGGCCGGGAGCAGCACCAGGTGCCACGGGCTGAACGGCAGCCGCCACCGCCGCCGGGCCGCCGGAACGCCGCTGCGGCCAGCCGAGCGCACCTTGTCCCGGGCGGGCGCCGAGGTCGCCGTCATGAGCGGTAATAGGTGAACCGACGGCCCACCCGGAACTGGATGACGGTGACCACGATGATGACGAGGAACAGGAAGTAGGCGATGGCCGACGCGTAGCCGAAGTTGAACTGCTGGAAGGCCTGGATGTACAGGTAGTAGACGAGGACGGTGGTGGCGTTGAGCGGGCCGCCCTGGGTGGACAGGTACACCTCGTCGAACAGCTGGAGCGCGTTGATCGTGAGCCAGACGGCCAGGAACAGCGAGGCCGGGCTGAGCAGCGGGAGCGTGACCCGGCGGAACGCCTGCCAGGGCCCGGCCCCATCGATCGAGGCCGCCTCGATCAGCTGCTGCGGCACCCCCTGCAAGGCGGCCAGGTAGATCACCACCGAGAACCCGGTCCAGCCCCAGATCGTCATGATCACGATGACGTAGAGCGCCTCGGACGGGGAGTTGAGGAACTGCTGCGGCGGTATCCCGAAGGCGCTGAGGAAGTAGTTGACCACCCCGTAGGACGGGTCGAACAGCCAGATGAAGACGATCGCCTCGCTGATCGTGGAGACCGCCATCGTGGCGTAGGCGGCGGTCCGGTAGAACGAGATGAAGCGGATCTTCCTGTTCATCGCCACGGCCAGGAACAGCCCCACCAGCATGGTGCCGGGGACGAACAGCACGGTGTAGACCAGCGTGTGCTGTATCGCCTGGGCCACCACCGGGTCGTGGATCATCTTGCGGTAGTTCGCCGTGCCCACGAACGGCGTGCTCGGCGAGAGCAGGTTGTTCCGCTGGAAGGACATCACCGCCGACCAGACGATCGGCACCGCCCCGAACAGCAGGATGATCACCACGCCGGGCGTGACGAACGCCCATCCGGAGAACTGCTCCGAGCCGATCACCCTCCGGGCGGAAGGCCGCCGGCTTGAAGGCCTCCGAGCGGCAGGCCGCCGAACGGCAACCGCCATCAGCCCGCCGCCAGGATCTGGTTCACCTGCTGGGCCGCGGCGCTCAGGGCCGCCTGCGGCTGGCTCTTGCCCAGCAGCACCGACACGATCATGGTGCCGAGGACGGTGGAGATCTTCGGGTACTGCGGGATCTGCGGCCGGGCCTGCTTCACGTTGCCCAGGTTGGCGATGAACGTGGCCATGCCGGGCACCGCGGTGTTCATCTGCTGGACCACGCTGGCGTCGCTGCCCACCGACTGCCGGATCGGCAGGTCACCGGTCTTGACCGCGAAGTACGTGTCCTGCGTGGCGTTGGTGAGCCAGATCAGGAACTGCTCGGCCGCGGCCGTCTTGGCCGAGCCGTTGTTGAAGACGACCCAGTTGTCGGGACCCGAGATGGTCTGGTGGGCGCCGCTGGTGCCGGGGTAGGCCGGCATGACCTGCACGCCGTACTTCACGTTGTCGAACGTGGCCAGGTCCCACGGCCCGGTGACCAGCATCCCGATCTTGCCCGAGTTGAACAGGTTGCCGTAGGCCGAGTCGCTCGGGTCCAGGTACATGGACTTGTCGGTGACGGCCATCTGCCGCAGCGTGTTCAGCGAGGCCAGCCCGGCGGGGGAGTCGAACGCGGCCTTCTTGTTGTCGGGGGTGAGCAACTGGCCGCCGGCCTCCCAGAGCAGCGGCTCCCAGTGCCACACGGTGTCCTCGGTGCCCGGGGTGACGTAGGCGGTGCCGTACTGCTTGATCGCGGGGTTGGTCAGCTTCTTCGCGTCGGCGACGAAGTCCTGCCAGGTCCAGTCCGGGCCCGGCACCGGCAGCCCGGCCTTGGCGAAGAGCGTCTTGTTGTAGACCACGGCCAGGTTGTCCACCAGGGCCGGGATGCCGATGACCTTGCCGTCCACGGTGGCCACGGCGCGCTCGCCGGTCCAGAAGTCGTTCCAGTTCACCTCGGGCCGCTTGACCACCTGGGTGAGGTTGACCACCGACGGGATCTCGGCCACGTTGGGCGCCCAGGACCCGTAGAGGTAGGCGATGTCGGGCGGGCTGCCGCCGCGCACCGCGGTCAGCACCTTCTGCAAGGTGTTGTCGCTGTTGACGTACAGCGTGTTCACCTTCTGGCCCGGGTGCGTCGCCTCGTACTGGGAGACCAGGTGGGCGAAGGCCTTGGCCTCCACCTGGGTGTAGCCCTCCCAGATCTGGATCGTCGTACCGCCGCCGCCGCCACCTGATGACGTGCTGTCCGTCCCGCAGGCGGCCAGTACCGTCGCCCCGGTGAGTACGGCCAGCAGCCCGGCCAGGGGTGCCTTCGAGAACACTGCCATCCCGCACTCTCCGCTCGAAGATGCGTCACGCCATCATGAATTGCTCAGTATTGTGCAGCCCGGATTCGGGCAGATGCAAGATCTTGCAAGAAAATGACCCCAATGGAACACTAACGAGCGTGACGACGACGATAGCTTTCATCGGGGCGGGCAGCGTCGAGTTCACCAGGAACGTGGTGACCGACCTGTGCGGATACGCGGAGTTCCGCGGCGGCCTGCACTTCGCGCTGTACGACATCAGCGCCGAGCGGCTGGCGCACGCCGAGCGGCTGGCCCGCCGGATCTCCGAGCAGTCCGGGGCGGGCGCCACGGTGACCGCGACCACGGACCGGCGCACGGCCCTGGCCGGCGCCCAGTACGTCATCAACGAGGTGCAGGTCGGCGGGTACGCCGCCACCCGCGCCGACTTCGACATCCCGGCCCGGTACGGGGTGCGGCAGACGATCGGGGACACCCTCGGCATCGGCGGGATCTTCCGCGGCCTGCGCACCATCCCGGTGACGGTGGCGCTGGCCCGGGACATGGCCGAGGTCTGCCCGGACGCCTACCTGCTCAGCTACAGCAACCCGATGGCCATGCTGCCCTGGGCGGTGTACGAGGGCAGCGGGTTCAGCCGGGTCTACGGCTTGTGCCACTCGGTCCGCGACACCCAGGCATTCCTGACCGAGCTGACCGGCGCCGACCCGGCGCGGGTCCGCTTCCTCACCGCGGGCTTCAACCACCAGGCCTTCGTACTCCGCTTCGAGCAGGACGGCCAGTCCCTGTACCCGAAGCTGACCGAGGTTATCGAGTCCTCACCCGAGCTTCAGCGCCGGGTCCGGGTCGAGATCTACCGGCGGTTCGGCTACTTCCCCACCGAGTCCAGCGAGCACTCGGCCGAGTACGTACCGTGGTTCATGCGCCACGACGACCAGGTCGAGCGGTTCCGCATCTTCGTCGGCGACTACCTGGAGCGGTCCGAGGAGAACCTGCGCGAGCTGGAGGCGCTGCAGGCCCAGCTGGCCTCGGACGAGCCGCTGGACCTCGAGCCCACCAGCGAGCTGGCCTCGGAGTTCATCCACTCCCTGGAGACCGGGACCGAGCGCGAGCTGCACGTGAACATCCGCAACGGCGGGCTGATCACCAGCCTGCCGGACGCGTGCTGCGTGGAGGTGCCCTGCCTGGTCGGCGCGGGCGGCGCCAAGCCGGTGCCGGTCGGCGCGCTGCCGCCGCAGGTGGCCGCGCTGAACCGGACCTTCCTCAACGTGGTCGAGCTGACCGTGCGGGCCGCCCTGGATGAGTCGCGCGACCACGTGTACCAGGCCGCGCTGCTGGACCCGAACACCGCCGCCACCTTGACCACCGACCAGGCGGTGGCGATGTGCGACGACCTGTTCGAGGCGCACCGGGACCTGCTCCCGCCGGCCCTGCTCCGCCGATGAGGACCGGCCCGGTGAAGATCGCCGCGGCGGCCGTCCTCACGCTCGCCTCCCTGGTCACCGGCGTCACGGCCGCGGCCACCGCCGCGCCCGCCGCCCGCGCCGCGGCCATCCCCGCCCCGGTGCACCATGGCACGCTGCGCATCTCCGGCCCGCTCCAGGATGGCGCGCAGGTCACCGCCGACGGCCTGAGCTGGCACGCGCCCCGGCTGCCGCACGGGATGAGCCTGCTCAGCTTCCAGGTCGCCTACACCTGGCAGAGCTGCGACGCCGCCGGGCGGCACTGCCGGGCCGGGACGGACACGACTGCCGCGCCGTTCGCCGCTCGCGGCTACGCTCCCGGCCAGGCTGAGGCCGGCCGCCGGCTGCGGGTCACCGAGACCGCCGCCGAAGTCGTTCAGACCGAACGGGTGCCGTTCACCTTCCAGGTCATCAGGCGTGCGGTCACGACGCTGTCCGCCTCCCCGGTGCGTGCCTACCCGCGCGGTCGCGCGCCGTCGACGGCGTTCGTCAACGGCGTCCCCGAAAAGCACACGGTCTCGACCACGGAGTACTTCCAGGTCGCGGCGCCCCACGCCAACGCGGCCGACGGCCGGGTCGCGCAGTCCTACCGGATCGATGGCGGTCCGTGGCGGGCGATGCCGAAGAACCGCGTCTTCTACACCGGGACGCTGATGCCGGGGGCGCATCAGGTGTCGGTGCGCACTGCGAACCGGGCCGGCGCTACGACGATCGGCTACGCCTGGCTGGTCGACCCGATGACTCAGCCCCTGCCGTGTCAGGGGCAGTGCTGGTCCCCGCCGCATCTGGACAGCAGGGGGCACCCGATGCGCTGGGACTGGCAGATCGGCTTGACCACCCCGCTCCAGCGCACCGGGCCCAGCGCCGTGGACATCTACGACATCGACGGCTTCCTCACCACCAAGGCTCAGGTCACCGCCATCAAGACCACCTGGCAGGCGGCCACCCTGGCGCACCCGAAGACGGTCTGCTACCTGGATCTGGCCTGGGAGGACTACCGCCCGGACGGTACCCCCGGGCAGGCCTTCCCGGCCGCGACGCTCGGGAACGTCTACTTCGGCTACCCCGAGGAACGCTGGGTCGACCTGCGCCAGCTCGACGCGCTCAAGCCCATGCTGCGCGAGCGCATCGGCATGTGCGCACGCAAGGGCTTCGACAGCGTCGAACTCGATGACATCGACAGCTTCGACCCGCCGTCCACCACCGGCTTCCACCTCACGCCCGGCGATCTGCAGAACTTCCTGGCCTACGCGTTCAACCTGATCCACGCGGACGGGATGACCGGGCTGTGGAAGAACTCGCCGCTGCTGTCGTGGTGGGGACGCCAGTACGCGGACGGCGCCGTGGTCGAGGAGTGCTACTCGAATCAGCAGTGCTTCGCCAGCCAGTTCAAGGGCAGCCGTCAGTACGGCATGACCTGCACCGCGCTGTCCGGCGCCACGCCTTGTGGCTGGGACGACTTCACCGCGGCCGGGAAGTGGGTCGGCGAAGCCGAGTACGCCGAAGACGGCTACGTGTGCAATCCGGGTCAGATGTGCAAGGGCCCGCACTCGTTCGGTGCCTACTGCCGCGCGGTGTACGCGGTCCCGCACGGTTTCGCGGCCGTCAAGTTCGACGTCGACCTCGACGGCAAGCTCTTCCACCCCTGCCCCTAATCCCCCGCCCGCCCCAGCTCTCACGGGCTCCAGCGAAGCCTGTGGCTTCGACGAGTACGTGCTCCAGGCGGGCGACGCGCTGGCATTCGACTCCTCCGAGCCGCACCTGCTGGTGAACGAGGGCGCCGAGCCCGCCGAGGGAATCTGGTTCGTGCTCGGCCGCAGGCTCACCCCGGAGTCGCACGCGGCCCGGGTGGCCATGCCCGCCGAGCGCCCCGTCCGCGTCCTGCACCGCGGCGACGGCCACCTCCCCGCCCCGGACACCACCCCCGGCGACTAACCGGCCACCTCCCCAACGGCCGGGCCGACTTCCTCCCCGGCGGCGGCCTCCCAGCGGGGGTCCGCCAGACCGGCAACATGCCTCACTGGCCGCATCATCGTCTACAGTCACAGCTACGTATATTTATACGATAGTCTGCAAAGTTTTAATGCGGTGGATTCGGGCTATGCGGTGGATTAGGGGTCCTATAGTGCACCGAATCCACCGCGTAAGCCGAATACACCGCGTTGTTTATGCAGGCGCTGCATCGCAGGACTCGCTGAGTATCAGAAAGCTCAACTGTCACAGAAGACTCGACTGTCACAGAAGGCCTTGCGTCCGGGGCGCCGGGTGTGCGCGTGGCGGGTGCCGCTGCGTGGTGCTGGTGTGCGGCTGCTGCGATGCGGTGCTGTTGCGTGATGCTCCCTGCGCGGTGCTGGGTGCACGGGTGCTGCCGTGTGGTGCTGTCGTGGTGCTTGCGTGCCCGCCGCCGCGCCGCCGCGCCGCCGCGGTGCCATGGCTGCACATCAGGCCCGCCGCGATCCGGGCCGACCTGCTGGCCCTGAAGGACCTGACCCTGGCCGGGACCTGGTGCTACCCGATCCAGGACTTCCCGCGGGTGGCGGGTACCCTGGCCGCGGCTGTACCGGGAGACCCTGGACCAGGCGGCCTACGCCGAGGAACTCGGCTTCTCCTCGGTCTGGCTGTCCGAGCACCACTTCAGCGAAGAGGGCTACCTGCCGTCGCTGGCCGCCGTGCTCGGCGCGCTGGCCATGCGCACCTCCCGGGTCCGGCTCGGCACCGCGGTCCTGCTCGCCCCGCTGCACCACCCGCTGCGGCTGGCCGAGGACCTGGCCGTGGTCGACCAGCTGTCAGGGGG
>Ga0335083_10003443_pt1 | contig 20523 bp, 20 predicted proteins | sample Lox_Sample_42_FD_206716 | JGI IMG/M metagenome (GOLD analysis project Ga0335083, IMG submission 206716) | Soil microbial communities from Loxahatchee National Wildlife Refuge, Florida, United States - Lox_Sample_4.2 | ecosystem: Environmental > Terrestrial > Soil > Wetlands | place: USA...
CCGAGCTGCGGCGGCCGGACAAGCAGTGGGTGCAGGCGCGCCTCATTTCCGCATCGCCGCAGGCCGCGCCGGAATTTCAGTCGGAGAGCTGGCTGTTCCTTACCGACGCCGGCGGCGGCCTGCTGCCGGGCATGAACGTCGAGGCGCTGCTGCCCGCCGAAGCGGGCGGCGCGCAAGGCGGCGTGATCGTGCCGGATCCGGCGGTGGTATGGTGGCAGGGAAAAGCCTGGATTTTTGTCCAGACCGGCCGGGGCGTGTTCACCCAGCGCGGGATTTCCACCGACCAGCCCGAGCCGGACGGCGGTTATTTCGTGGCGGATTTTCCCGCCGGACAGGCTGTCGTGGTGCGCGGCGCGCAGATTCTGCTCTCGGAGGAAAACAAGCCGGCTCCCGGCGGGGATTAGACCGGTATGTCCGCGCTCAATTCCATTGTGAACCTGGCCCTGCGCTTTCGCGGGACCGTGATTGCGCTGGCCTGCCTGCTGCTCGGCTACGGCCTCTATTCGCTGGCCCGCGCGCGTTACGACGTCTTTCCCGAGTTCGCGCCGCCGCAGGTTTCGATCAACACCGAGGCGCCGGGGCTCTCGCCCGAGCAGGTCGAGCAACTCGTGACGCAGCCGATCGAGAACGCGGTCAACGGCGTGCCCGGCATCGAGTCGATGCGCTCCGAGTCGACCCAGGGAATTTCGGTCATCGACATAAACTTCGACCCCAAGGCCGACATTTATCTCGACCGCCAGCTCGTGGCCGGCCAGCTCGCCGGCATCGCCGCGGAACTCCCGCAGGACGTGGGCGCACCGACGCTCACGCCGCTGCTTTCCTCGACCGGCGACCTCATGGTCATCGGCCTGACTTCCGACAAAAAATCGCTGATGGATCTGCGCACGCTGGCGGACTGGACGGTGCGTCCGCATCTGCTCGCCGTGCCCGGCGTGGCCAACGTGGCCAACTACGGGGGCGATGTCCGCCAAATCCAGATCCAGCTCGATCCCGAAAAACTGGTGCGCTACGGCCTCGCGGTGGACGATGTGCTGGCCGCCGCGCGCAAGGCGACCGACATCGAGGGCGCGGGCTTCATCGATACCGCCAACCAGCGCATCCTGCTCCAGACCCAGGGCCAGATGGCGAATCCGGAGCTCATTGCCCGCACCGTCATCCGGGCGCAGAACGGCGAGGCCGTCACGCTTGGCGACGTGGCGCGGGTCGTGACCGCGCCGGCGCCCCCGATCAGCGGGGCCACCGTGATGGGCCGGCCCGGCGTGCTGGTGAAGGTGAGCATCCAGTTCGGGGCGAACACGCTCGAAGTCTCGCGGGCCGTGCTCCGGGCGCTGGCCGACCTCCAGGCGCCGCTCGCCGAACAGGGCGTATCGATGCGCTCCGATCTTTTCCGGTCGGCGAACTTCATCGAAATGGCGACCCGCAACATCCGTTTTTCGCTGCTGCTCGGCGCCGGGCTGGTCATGATCGTGCTTTTTCTTTTTCTCGGGCACCTCCGCACCGCGGCGATCTCCTGCACCGCCATTCCGCTCTCCCTGCTCACCGCCGTCGTCGTCTTGGAAAAACTCGGCTACAGCCTCAACACCATGACCATGGGCGGGCTGGCCATCGCCATCGGCGAGGTCGTCGACGACGCCGTGATCGGCGTGGAAAACGTGTTGCGCCGACTGCGCGAGAACCGCCGGCAGGCGCGCCCCCGGCCGGCGTTTCCGGTCGTTTTGGAGGCGTCGATCGAGGTCCGCAGCGCGGTGATTTTTGCGATGTTCGCCGTGGTGCTGGTTTTTCTTCCGATCATGAGCCTCTCCGGCCTTTCCGGACGCATGTTTGCGCCGCTCGGCGCGGCCTACATCGCCGCCATCGTCGCTTCGTTGATCGTGGCGCTGACGCTCACGCCGGCGATGTGCCTGGTCCTGCTGCGGCCGGTGGACCTCGGCGAAGAGTCGCCGCTCGCGCGGCTGCTGCACCGGCATTACGAACGGCTGTTGCGGCACGTCGAGACCCACTGGCGGCTGGTCATCGGCGCGGCGGTCGGGCTCACGCTGGCCGGCCTTGGCGTGACCCCGCTCCTGCGCAGCAGCTTTCTGCCGGCGCTGCGCGAGAATCATTTCCTCATGCACATGCTGATGGCGCCGGGCACTTCGGTCGAGTCCTCGATGCAACTCGGCGAAAAAATCAGCCAGGCTCTCCTCCAGTTGCCGGAGGTGCGCACCGTGTCGGCCCAGGTCGGCCGCGCCGCGCTCGACGACGTCCGCGGCACCGAGGCGAGCGAGTTCGACATCGACCTGAAGGACGGCACGGACACCGATGCGGCCGAGGAGCACATCAATGGCGTGCTGGCCGGTTTTCCCGGCGCCAGCTACGAGCTGAACAGCTTTCTGGTTGAGCGCGTCAACGAGACGCTCTCCGGCTATACGGCACAGGTCGCGGTGAATCTCTTCGGCAACGACCTCGACGCGCTCGACGCGGCGTCGCAGAAGGTGAGCAAGGCGCTCGCCGCCGTGCCCGCCGCGACGGACTTGGAATTTCAGTCCCCGCCGGGCGCGCCGCAAATCGTCGTGCACCTGCGTCCGGCCGATTTGCTGCGCTGGGGCGTGACCGCCGTCGACGTGATGGAGGCGGTGCGCACCGCCTACGAAGGGACGACGGCCGGCCAGATTCACGAGGGCAACGAGACGCACGACGTGGTCGTGATCCTCGATCCCGCGGTGCGCAACGAAGCCGCCTCCGTCGGCCGCCTGTTCGTGCGCAGCGGCGCCGGCACCTATGTGCCGCTGGCGCGGCTGGCCGACATCTCCGCCGGCACGGCCCGCTCCGTGGTGCAGCACGAGGCGGCGCGCCGCGTGCAGACGATCACCTGCAACGTCCAGGGCCGCACCGTGGACAGCTTCGTGGCGGAGGCGCGGCGCGAGATCGCGCAAAAAGTGAAGCTCCCGCCCGGAATCGTGGTGGAATTTTCCGGCGCGGCCGCCGAGCAGGCCCAGGCGCATCGCGACCTGCTGCTGCATGGCGCGCTGGCCGGCGTCGGCATCGTGCTCCTGCTTTTCATCGGGCTCGCCCATCGCAACAACCTGCTTCTCGTCCTGCTCAACCTGCCGTTCGCCATCATCGGCGGCGTGCTGGTCTCGCTGATTTTCGGCGGCGAGGTCTCGCTCGGCTCGCTCGTCGGCTTCGTCACGGTCTTCGGCATCACGTTGCGCAATTCGATCATGCTGATCTCGCACTACGAGCATCTCGTGTCGGTCGAGGGCGAGGTCTGGGGCCTGCCCGCCGCGCTGCGCGGCGCGCGCGAGCGGCTGGTGCCGATTTTGATGACGGCGCTCGTGACCGGCCTGGGCCTGCTTCCGCTCGCCGTCGGTCGCAACGCGCCCGGCCGGGAAATCGAGGGCCGATGGCGCTGGTGATTCTTGGCGGGCTCATCACCTCCACCGCGCTCAACCTGCTCGTGCTCCCGACGCTGGCGTTGCGTTTCGGCCGTTTCGGCCGGAATCGCCCGGAAAATCAAGATCCGGCGGGATGAACCGTTGCGGCGCAGAATATTTGTAATATAATAGGTTACAAACTCATTCTGGCTGCCGGCGCGCTCAGTTCAGCGTCCGCACGTAGGCGATGAGGGCGGCGATGTCGGCATCGTTGAGTTTTTTCCCGAAGGTCGGCATCTCGCCCTTGATGCCGCGCTTGACCACGGTCGCGATGCGCCGGTCGCTGACCCAGAGATCGTGCAGGTCGGGGCCTTCGTCGCCGGTCGCGTCCGCGCCATGGCAGTGGGCGCAGTTGCCAAAATAAAGTTTCTTGCCGCGGGCGGCCAGCACTTCAGGCGCGACCCGGGCCACGGCCGCGGGCGCGACGTACGGCGGCAATTCGTGGGAATGCGCCGCCGCCTCATGCCGGAGTGCCGCCGCCAGCGCGCCCGCCGCGAGCAAAGCCGCGGCGCCGGCGGCCGCGCTTATCCCCAGTGCCCGGGCCGGTTTCACGGAAACGCTTGCAGCAATTCGCCGCCCCAGTAACCGGTCGCCGCGATCAGGCCCGTCACCACGCAAATGACGCCGACATAGCCGGCGTAGCCGCGCCGCGAAAGTTGTTCGCGCACGAGGCTGCGCCAGACCGCCGCCGCCACCAGCAGGGCGAACGCCGGCCAGACGAAAAGATGATGCCAGCGCAGATCGCCGTGGCCGAGCATGTCGCCGCGCGTCATCGCCAGGCCGGAGGCGACGGCCGGAATGCTGCCGAGCGCGGCGATGACGGCGGCATAGCGGCCGGCGGTGCGCAGCGGGCCGGACGCCGGCTTTTGCCAGCAGCACAGCGCCGCCGTGTCGCAGAGGCAGGCGCCGAAGATCATGGCGATGGGAAAATGCGTGGTGGCGCCATGCATTTTCGCCCAGAAGGCGGGATCCATGGCGTCAGCTTCGGTCGGCGAGCGTTGAATCAACGATGGCCAGGGGGCTGGCCGTCTCGACGTAGGAAACACGGGTCAGGCCGAGGACCGAACGCAGGCGCGCCGCTTCCACGGGCATGGGCGCGGGCTTGGGCGCGGACCCGGGCGCGGGCAGCGGAAAAGCGGTCGAACGCGCGGTGTGGAAGGCGACGTTGCCCTCGATTTTTTGCAGGGCCTGGTGAATGTGCCCGTTGAGCACGGTCACGGAACCGAAGCGCTTGAGCAGGCGCAGCGCCTTTTCCGCGTCGTCCGTGGCCCAGCCCCACTTCGGATAAACCGACCAGAGCGGAATGTGCGCGAAAACGACGATGGGCGTGTCGGCGGAAAGCGAGGCCACGTCCCTCGCCAGCCAGTCGAGCTGCTCGGCGCCGAGCGTGCCCAGGCCGCCTTCGTTGATGTTGGCGACATTGGAAAGCCCGATGAAATGCGCGCCGTGCTGGTCGAAGCTGTGCCAGCCGGAGCCGAGCGTGCCCTTGCCGAAGCGCGCAAGGTACTCCGCGCCGTTGTCGTTGAGGATGTCGTGTTCGCCCGGCACGTAGAAGGTCTGCCCGACCTTGCAGTCGCGCAGGAGCTGCTCGAGCGTGTCGAATTCGTCGGCCTCGGCGAGATGGCTGAGGTCGCCGGTGTGGAGCAGGAACTCGGGCGTGCGCGGCAGGGCGTTGATCCGGGCGATGGTTTCGCGGAAGGTCGCCGTCACGTCCTGGTTGATGCCGGACTTGCTGAAGCCGATGTGGCTGTCGCTGATTTGCACGAAATGCAGGCCGCCCGCCGGTGCGGGCAGGGCGCCGCCGTCGGCGGTCTGGCCGAGCACGCGCGAAGTGAGCAGGCCGCCGCTGAGGGTCCAGAGCACGCCCGTGCCGGTCCAGGCCATGCATTTGAGGAAACCGCGGCGGTCGATGCCGTCGTGATGGTGGTCGTTGAGGATAAGGTCATTCATTGGAGCCAAGGATTGAAACGAAGGATGAAAGTTGAAAGGACTCGCATTGGTGATACGCTCCGCCGCACCGGCCTATTCCGCGCCGGAACAAAAACAGAAATTTCTTCGACCCACCTGGAATAAACGCGCCCCGCCGACGTCGCCCCTTATTGTGGAGGCTCGCTCCACCCGCGCCTGCGCCGCTCAAAACGCATGCCATCGTTCGAAGAAACCATGCTTCCCCACCTGCCCAATGCTTACAACCTGGCACGCTGGCTCCTGCGCAACGAGCACGACGCCGAGGATTCGGTGCAGGAAGCCTATATGCGCGCCTACAAGGCGTTCGGCCAGTTCCGCGGCGGCGACGGGCGCGCCTGGCTGCTCACCATCGTGCGCAATGTCTGCTACAGCCGGATGCGGAAAAACCAGCGCATGGATCTGCACGAGGAGTTCGACGAATCGCTCCATGGCGTTGCCGACGACAAGGCCGAGACGGCCGAACGCCTCCGTGGCGAGGTCGGCGCCGAGCTTTTGCGCGAGGCGCTGGCCGCGCTGCCTGAAAAAATGCGCGAGGTGATCGTCCTGCACGACCTCGAGGGCCTGGCCTACCGCGAAATCGCCGGGGTCGCCGGCATTCCGCTCGGCACGGTCATGTCGCGGCTGGCGCGCGCGCGCGGGCGCCTGCACCGCGAGCTGCTCGGCCTGATGGACAAGGAGGCGTCCCGTGAATTGTGATGAGATCCGCGACCGTCTGGCGGCGCATCTGGACGGCGAACTCGATCCGGCGCAGTCCGCCGAGGTCGCCGGCCATCTGAAAACCTGCGCCGCGTGCGCCGAGGAATTCCGCCGGCAGTCGGCCATGCGCGGGCTCGTGCGCGAGAAACTCCCGGCCTTCGCGCCGCCGCCCCATCTCGCCACCCGCATCGGCGCGCAGCTGCGCGCGAAAAAGGCGGGCGCAGCGCCGTGGCGGTTCTGGCGGCCCGCCGGGATTCTGGCCGGCACGCTCGCAGCTCTCGCGCTCGCGTTTTTTTCCGGTTACAAACGGGGCGGCCAGCACATCCTGGCCGTGCAATTCTGCGATGAAGTGGTCTCGGACCACGTCCAGGCGCTCACGGCCAACCATCTGACCGAGGTGGCCTCGTCGGACCGGCAGATCGTCAAGCCATGGCTGGCCGGCCGGCTCGATTTCTCGCCGCCGGTCGCGGACCTGGCGGCGGACGGCTATCCGCTGCTCGGCGCGCGGCTTGATCATTTTGGCGGGCGGACCGCGGCGGCGCTGATTTACCGGCACAACCAGCATTTCCTCACGCTGCTGGTCTGGCCGGCCCAGGCCGCGCCGCCCGTCGAGGAAGGGGAGCGCCGGGGTTACACGATTTGCGCGTGGCGCCAGGCCGGCATGAATTTTGCCGCGGTCTCCGACATCACCGACGAGGAGATGGATGATTTCATCGCCCGCGTGAAAGTGGCGTCGGATTGAGCGCGCCGGCCGCCGCGTCCGGCTTGCGGCGGCACCAAATTGGGTTTGTCTGGGGGCAGACCCATGACGCTCGATTTTGCCACCCTCCGTCCGCCCGACGCCTATGCCTGGATGATCGGCACGATCACGCCGCGGCCCATCGCCTGGGTTTCGACCATCTCCGCCGACGGCCGGACGAACCTCGCGCCGTTTTCCTTTTTTCAGGGCGTCACTTCAAATCCGCCCACGCTCATGTTCGTGCCGGTGAACAATCGCGACGGCGAAAAGAAGGACACCGTGCGCAACATCGAACAGGTGCCGGAGTTTGTCGTGAATCTGGTGAACTTCGCGCTGGCCGAGAAAATGAACGCCACCGCGGCGCTGCTGCCCTACGGCGAAAGCGAATTCGAGAAATTCGGCATCGCCGCCGCGCCCGGCGCACGCGTGCGCCCGCCGCGCGTGGCCGCGGCGCCGGTGGCCTTCGAATGCGCCCTGCATTCCATCGTCCACATCGGCGAAGGTCCGCTGGCGGCCAACGTCATTTTTGGGCGCATCCTTTTCCTGCACGTGGACGACGCTGTCATCGGGTCCGATGGCCGGCCCGATCCGGCCCGGCTCGACACCATCGGCCGGATGGGAGGCGAGCTTTACAGCCGCACCACGGAGCGTTTCGCGCTCAAGCGTCCCGGACGGTGACGGCCGCCGGAGGGCGGCTGAATCGCATTGCGCACTTTTCTTTTGGCCTGCGCCCCGCCAGCGTGAAGGCATGGCGCACGCCAGCGAAGCCCATTCCCTTACGCTCGCCGATTTCAAACCGGAAACGCTCCGTGGCCTGCCCGGCTTCTTCCGCGTCGGCCGCACGCGCCGCGGCCAATGGTGGCTGCTCGATCCGCGCGACCGGCCGTTTTTCAGCAAGGGCGTGGCGGGCGTGAACCGCTTTGGCCGGGCCGACGGCCGTTCCGCGCCGCCGGGAGCTTACGCGGCGGCGGTGGACCGGCTTTATCATCCGGAGGCTTTTGTCCACGCGGCGCTGGGCCGGCTGAAGAAATGGCATTTCAACACGCTCGGCGCCTGGACCGGGCCGGAATTTTCCAACCGGGGCCTGGCGGGTGTGGAGATGCTGGAGCTGCACAAACACGCACACGGCCTCAATTCCGGCGGCGCGCGGCTGCCCGATGTCTTCGACCCTGACTGGCCCCGCGTCTGCGAGCAGGTGGCCGCTGCCGTCTGCGCGCCCCGGCGCGAATCGCGCGAACTCATCGGTTATTTCACCGACCATGAACTTGGCTGGGCGCAGCCGCCCGACGACAAGCCGGCCGGCGCCGGCCGGGCGCGTCCTTCGCTGCTGCAAATCTGCCTGAGCCTCGAACCAAGCGCGGCGGCCTACCATGCGGCGTGGGAATTCGTCCTCGCCGCGCGCCAGGGCAGCCTCGAATCGCTGGCCCGCGACTGGGCGGTGGAACTGCCGAACAAGGAGACGCTCCGCCAGCTCACGCAGGCAGAGACGCCGCTGCTCACGCCCGGATATCTGCGCGACAGCCGGAATTTTTCCCGGGAGTTTGCGCGCCGTTATTTCGCCACCGCCGCGGCCGCCATCCGGCGGCACGATCCGAACCATCTCATCCTGGGCTGCCGTTTCGGCGATCCGCCGGGCGGAAGCGTGCTCGCGGAATGCGCCTATCCGGCGGTCGACGTGGTCTCGGCGGATGTTTGCCGCGCCGCGCTGTTCGACCGGGCCGAGTTTTTTTCCCGCAGCGGCCAGATGCCGTTTCTCGCTTCTGAATTTGCCTGGAACGGGGACGAATTCGCGCAGCTGCGGACGCCGCACGAGCCGGGCGGCCTGACCAGCGTCGAGCGCATGCTGCGCCGCGGGCGCGTCGTGCTGGAGCGCGCCCTGACCCATCCCGCGCTGGTCGGCTACGCCTGGCCGCGCTGGGCCGATGCGGCGGGGGAGACGCCGCCCTTCGGTTCCGGCCTCGTCCACACCGACGATAGCGAGGCGCGCGAGCACACCGAGCTGCTGGCCAACCTCAACGCCCGGGCGGAAAAAATCCGCCGGGCCGCGGCGCGCTAGGTTTTGCTTGCCCGCCGGCCGGGGGTGCGGCCTCATCGCGAATTGTCGCATGGATGCCGCCGAGATCGCCGCCTTGCTCAAGCCGAGGATCCGCACGGTGCGGGACTGGCCGAAACCCGGCGTGAACTTTCGCGACGTGACCACGCTGTTCCAGGACGCCGGGGCGTTCCGCACGATTGTGGAGGCGATTGCGCCGGCTGGCGCGCAATTGGGCATCGATCTCGTCGCGGCGGTGGATGCGCGCGGATTTCTCATCGGCGGCGCGGTCGCCTACAAAATGGGCAAGCCGCTCGTTCTCGTGCGCAAAAAGGGCAAGCTGCCTTTCCGGACGGTCGCCGCCGATTACGCGCTGGAATACGGCGTGGCCACGATCGAAGTTCATGCCGACGCCTGCCGGCCCGGCGACCGCCTCCTTATCATCGACGACCTGATCGCCACCGGCGGAACGTTGCTGGCGGCGGTGAAATTATTTCGCAGCCTGGGCGGCGACGTAACCGGCGTGGCGGCAATCGTTGATCTGCCGGAGCTGGGCGGATCGCGGCGGCTGCGCGAGACCGGCCTGGCCGTGCATGTGCTCTGTTCATTCAACGAAATGGAGTAATTTTGAAACGCAGAGGGCGTAGAGGATTGTTTGATGTCTTCTCTGTTGCCTCCATTTCCCTTTGCGTTCTCTGAGTTCCATTTTGATTTTCCGTCATGTCTTTGACGATCTGGTGCAACGCAAAATTTTCCGACGCGGCGACACGCTTGCTGGAAGAAGGTATGCGCGGCCACCGGCTTGTTTTCGCCTCAACCACCTCGACCAACGTGCTCGAGGCCGGCCGGCCCGATCCGGCGCTGGCGACGGCCGACACCGCCTTCGGCCAGCCGAATCCTGATGACTGCCTGCGCAACGTGCGGTTGAAATGGATCGAGGTGACGACGGCGGGCTACACGCGCTACGACCGCGAGGATTTTCGCGCGGCGCTGCAGGCGCGCGGCGCCGCCTTCACCAACGCCTCCTCCGTCTTCGCCGAGCCGTGCGCGCAGCACGTGCTCGCGCTGATGCTCGCGCTCGGGCGCAATCTCCTGCCGTCGTATCGCGACCAGTTGACCGATCATTCCTGGCATTACGAAGGACGCCGCGGAAATTCGCGGTTGCTGACGGGACAGACGGCGCTGATGCTCGGCTTCGGCGCGATCGGCCGGCGGCTGGCGGAGCTGCTCGCGCCCTTCCGCATGCAGCTTTACGCGGTGCGGCGCCAGACGCGCAGCGAAGCGGGCGTGCGCATCGTGCCCGAGGAAGACCTCACGCGCGTGCTGCCGCTGGCCGACCACGTGATCGACGTCCTGCCCGACAACGAGGCGACGCGCGGCTATGTCAACGCCCGCCGGCTTTCCTGGTTCAAGCCCGGCGCGAAATTCTACAACGTCGGCCGCGGCACGACCGTGGATCAGCGCGCGCTGCTCGAAGCGCTGCAAAGCGGCCGGCTCGGCGCCGCCTGTCTCGACGTGATGGAGCCGGAGCCGCTGCCGCCGGAGCATCCGCTCTGGACGGCGCCCAACTGTTTCATCACGCCGCACACCGCCGGCGGGCGGCATGACCAGGACGCGGCCCTGGTGCGGCATTTTTTGGACAATTTCTCGAATTTCACGACGGGCGGCACGCTGGCAGACCGGGTGTTTTGACACGCCTTTCACCGGGGATGGTGAAAATTTCATCGGCAAGCGGGAATAAGTCCGCATCCTGCCTCTTCCTACCCCGTCGGTACAAATCTTGTCATAGCCGTAACAAAATAATTCCATATATCGGCATCCGCGCCGTCTCGCCGCCCGTTATCCCTTTGTCACCCACATCCCTTTTGCCGGCCGCCCGCGGCATGTCGCCGCGGGCGGCCGGCAGAACCAACCAACCAGATACGTTATGAATAAGTCCACCAAAACCATGCTCGCCTGCGCCGCTCTGGCCGGGCTTTACTCCGGTTCCTTCGCCCTCCGGGCGCATGCGACCGTCAAACCTGGCACCGTCATCACCAAGGACGACTCCAGCAAGCACGACTGCAAAGGCCAGAATGCCTGCAAAGGGCAGGGCGGCTGCTCGGCCGGCGACAACGGCTGCAAGGGCAAGAACTCGTGCAAGGGCCACGGCGGCTGCAAGAGCGGACACGCCTGAGTTTTTGGGCACAGCCGGTCGCGTTTGCGCCGGCTGTGTCCCTGCCGGGAGCCGGGCCCGCCCGGCTCCCGCCATTTTCCTCCCGAATTTTCCCATGCCCGCGAATCGCTTCAACGCCTTCACCGACTACGGCATCGGCATCGGCCTGCGCGTGCCGCACTACCGGCACATCCTGGAAAAAAAGCCCGTGGTCGACTGGTTCGAGATCATTTCGGAAAATTTCATGGTCGACGGCGGCCGGCCTCTCGAGGTGCTCGACCGGATTCTCGAGCAATACCGCGTCGTGCAGCACGGAGTCTCGATGTATTTCGGCTCGGCCGATCCGTTGGACCGCACGCATCTCAAAAAACTCAAAACGCTGGTCAGGCGCACAAAGACGCCGTGGCTTTCCGACCATCTCTGCTGGGGCAGCGTGGACGGCACCTACACGCACGACCTGCTGCCCATGCCCTACACCTTTGCCGCGGCCAGGCGCACGGCCGAAAAAATCCGCCAGGTCCGCGACTATGTGGAGGTGCCCATCTGCGTCGAAAACGTCAGCAGCTACGCCGAGTATCACGTCTCGGAAATGACCGAGTGGGAGTTTCTCACCGAGGTCGTCGAGCGCGCCGATTGCGGCATTCTGCTCGACGTGAACAACATTTACGTCTCGTCGAAGAACCACGATTTTAATCCCTACGATTACGTCAACGGCGTGCCCCACCATCGCGTCGGTCAGATTCACGTCGCCGGCCACACGAAGTTCGAGAAATACATCCTCGATACGCACGATCATCCCGTGCTCGACCCGGTGTGGAAACTTTACGCCCACGCCATCCGGCTCTGCGGCGTGACGGCCACACTGCTTGAGTGGGACGACAAGATTCCTTCCTTCGACGAGGTCCACGACGAGGCGCTCAAGGCCAACCAGTTCATCGACGGCGCCCGGGCGGCGGGAAAATCCGCCGCGTCGCGCGCCGCCGTTCCCGCCGCATGACGAGATTGCCCGCACGCCAGCGCAGTACGCGCGATTTGAAATCGCTCCAGCGTCTGATGACGGCAGCGCTCACGCGTCCGCTCACGTCCGCCAGCCGCCTGCAGGGCCGCTGGACCGACGGCCGGCCGATGCGGGCCGTGGCGGCAAGCTTCATCAAGCCCAACGACCGGCTCAGCTCCTTCGAGCGCCTCGAAATCTACGCCCGCTGCTACTGGTTCCGCCTCCTCGACTGCCTTTACGAGGACTGCCCCGGTTTGCGCGCCGTGCTCGGCGAGAAAAAATTCGCGCGCCTCGCCGAGGCCTATCTGGCGAAATATCCCTCGCGCTCCTTTACTCTCCGCAACCTTCCCGGCCGCCTCGAGAAATTCATCCGCGAGGAGCCGCGTCTGACCGCGCCGCACACCGCGCTGGCCATCGACGTGGCCCGCTTCGAATGGGCGCAGACCGTCGCCTTCGACGGCCCGTCCGCCCCGCCGCTGGCGCCCGAACGCCTGACCACGGTTAATCCGGCGCGCCTGCGTCTCGGCCTGCAGCCCCACCTTTCGCTCCTCGCGCTGGATCATCCGGTGGATGACTTTGTCATCGCGGTGAAAAAAGACGGCGTGCTGCGCGCTGACGCCAGCAATACGCCCGAGGCCGCGCCCCGCGCCGCCAAGCTTCGCCGCGTGCCGTTGCCGAAGCCGGGCCGCGTCTACGTCGCGGTGCACCGCCACGACAACAGGCTTTATTACAAGCGCCTCGAGCCTGCCGCTCACCGCATTCTTTGCGCGCTCGGCGCCGGCCGCACCGTCACCCAATCGGTCGGCACCGTCCGTGGCGTCGCGCCGGAGCAAATCCAGGCGTGGTTCAAAAGCTGGACCGAACTCGGCTGGCTTTGCGCCCGCAACGGGCGGTAAACATCCGCCGTTCCATTTTTCCCATGAACTTCCGCACCCTCTATTCGCGCTTCGCCGCCGCGGCCGGCTGCCTGCAGTCGGTGGTCCTGCTTTTCATCCGCCTGGCCTGGGGCTTTCAGCTCCTGGAATCGGGCTGGGGCCATCTCACACACGTCGGGAAGACCGCCCAATTCTTCGCCAGCCTGCACATTCCGTTTCCCACCGCCAACGTCTACATTTCCGGCACGACCGAGCTCGTGGGCGGCGCCCTCCTCATGCTCGGCCTTTTTGCGCGCGGAATCTCGATTCCATTGATTTTCAACTTTTGCGTGGCCTACGCCACGGACGCATCCAGTTCCATCAAGGAACTGCTCCAGCTCAGTCCGGACGATTTCATCAATTACACCGCTTTTCCCTTTCTCGTCACCAGCCTGCTCATCCTCGCCTTCGGTCCGGGAAAAATCTCGATCGACTTCCTCGTCGAAAAATTCGCCGGAAAGAAATCCGGTGCGTCCGCGACCCGTTCCGAGGCGTAACATGGCTTGATGTTACGCCGCCTTTTTTTTCGCCGGTTTTGCGCCGGTCCGGGCCGCGGAGGCCGTCATCGCCTGGCAGCCGTGGTCGCGGGACGTCTTTGCGCAGGCCGCCCGCGAGCACAAGTTCGTGATCCTCGATCTTGAGGCCGTGTGGTGTCACTGGTGCCACGTGATGGACGAGACGACCTACCGCGATCCGCAGGTCGCGGCGCTGCTGCGGTCGCGCTACCTCGCCGTACGCGTCGACCAGGATTCGCGGCCCGACCTCTCCAGCCGCTACGAAGATTACGGCTGGCCGGCGACCGTGGTTTTCGCCGCCGACGGCACCGAGATCGTCCGGCGGCGCGGCTACCTGCCGCCGCGCGAGATGGCCGCGATGCTCCAGGCCGTCATCGACGATCCGACGCCCGGCCCGTCGGTGGGTGCGGCGCCGGTCCCGACTTTTTCCGAGAAAGGTGGATTGAACGACGCGCGCCGCGCCGAGCTCCGCGCACAGATCATCGGCGGTTATGACCAGGCCAAGGGCGGCTGGAGCGACGAGCACAAATATCTCGATTGGGACAATGTCGAATTCTGCCTCGCCGCCGCCCGCCGCGGCGACACCGCGGCCGCCCGGATCGCGCGCGACATGCTGCGCCTCCAGCGTCAGCTCATCGATCCCGCCTGGGGCGGCGTCTACCAGTATTCGGCCGAAGGCGACTGGGGTCATCCGCATTTTGAAAAAATCATGTCGGTGCAGGCGGAAAATTTGCGCATCTACGCGCTGGCCCGCGCGCAATGGCCGGACGAGCCGGCCTACTTGCAAGCCGCCCGCGATATCCAGCGTTACCTGCAGAAATTTCTGCTGGGCGAGGATGGCGCGTTCTACACCAGCCAGGACGCCGATCTCGTGCCCGGCGAACACGCCGGCGATTATTTTGCGATGGATGATGCCGCGCGCCGTGCCCGCGGCATTCCCCGCATCGACACGCATCGTTATGCCCGGGAAAACGGCTGGGCCATCAACGCGCTCTGCGCGCTGGCCGATGTGACGGGCGACGACGGGGCCTTGCGCGCCGCCGGGCGCGCAGCGCAGTGGGTGCTCGCGCACCGCGCGCTGCCGGGCGGCGGCTTTCGCCATGACGAAACCGACCCGGCCGGTCCGTATCTCGGCGACACCCTCGCCATGGGCCGCGCCTTCTTCGCCTTGTATCAGGCAACCGGAGACGCCGTCTGGCTGTCCCGGGCGGCCGCCGCGGCGGATTTCATCGGGATGCATTTTGCCCGCGGGGGCGAACCCGGTTTCGCCACCGCCGACACAACGGCGAAATCATTTCCCGCGCCGCAGCCGCAATTCGACGAAAACGTCGCGCTGGCCCGCTTCGCCAACCTCCTGGCACACGCAACCGGCCGTGCCTCCGATCGCGCGCTGGCTGGATCCGGGCTCCGCTGGGCGCTGGCGCCGGAGGTTTTGCGCGAGCACGGCCCGTACGTCGGCGGCGTTTTGCTGGCCGAGGAGGAGCTGCGCACCGGGCCGCTGCACGTGACGATCGTCGGCGGCAAGGACGATACGGCGGCCCGCGCGCTGCTGGCCGCGGCGCGGCGCGCGCCCACGGGCTACAAGCTGATCGAGTGGTGGGACCGGCGCGAAGGCCCGCCACCGCGCGGTGAGGCGATTTTTCCCGACCTGGGCCGTTCCGCCGCCTTTCTCTGTGCCGACGGCGCCTGCTCCTCGCCGATCTTCGCGGCGGCGGCGCTGACTGCGCGCCTGGAAAAGGCCGTGCGGATCACGGCGAGACAATAAAACAGCCGCAGCGATGAAGCTGCGGCTGGGAAAAGAAATTCAATCCGGGTTTCGGGCTCAGCGCCAGACGCCTTCGATGAAAACGTAGCCGCCGCCGCGCAGCTCCCAATGCGGCGCGATCCACGCGGCATGTTCATGCGGGGGGCGCTCCCAGTGGCCGGGCTGCCAGTAGTAGCGGCCGTTGTAGCGCCAGTGGCCGGGGCACCAGACATAACGCGGGCCGGGCCGGGCCGGGATGACCTCGATCCGCGGCGGCGGCGGCGCCTCGCGCACGATCACGACCCCGCCGGGCGGGGGCGCGGGCTCTTCCACGACCGCCGGTGGCGGAGGCGGACCCGGTTCCACATAAACCCGGCGCGGAGGCGGGCGTTCCACGACACAGCCGGAAAGCAGGCTCAGGCCGAGCACAAGACCGGTGGCGCGGCGGCCCGGGCCGGGGACGAATTTTCTCGCCAGGCTAAAGGGGGAGTCAGGTTGGTTCATGGTCAATGGAGACGTTCAAAATCGCCCGAGGTTGCAGCGCCCGTTGTTTTTCAGGTTTTGGCCGCTGGATTGCACAAGGCATCGTAGGCGCAGGCCAGCACACAGAAATACAGCGGCAAGGTCAGAAAAACTCCGATGAAAAGCGCCACCGCGCCGAGGAGCGACAGCAGCATGGCAATGACGATGAGAAAGAAGAACCGCCACCAGTTGCCCTTGATGGCGTGGCGGCTGGCTTGCATCGCCGGCCAGAAGGCAAGTCGTTTTTCGAGAATCAGCGGGTAAGTGAATGTCCATCCAACGGAAAAATAGACAACGGGCAACTGGATCACCCAGTAAAGTGGTCGCGTAGGCAGGAGGGCAGGACTGGTCTGGCTTAAAATGTTGGGAAGCTCGCTCACGCTGCCGATCAAAATGCTCGCGAGGATGAGCATGCCCGGCGCTTCGCTGAAGCCGGCAAACAAATCCGACAATACCGCCGGTTCGCCCCGCAGCAATTTCAGCGCGTAGCGAAACATCCCTGCTGTCAGCATTCCGCCCAGCAGGAAAGCCAGGACGACAGCGAGATGGGCAGACTCAAAGCGGATGGAGACAATGACTATACAGATGAAAAAAAATAAAAAAGTGGCCAGGACAAGCCGGCCGAAATGTTTGAGCCACAGATCCCAACCGCGGCTGAGACAGGCGCCGATCTGGAGTTTTCCCGCGGGGGCGATCGGCTCGTCCCCCAGCACCTTCGGATCGACCGGTGCGGCCGCCGCGCCGCTGTCGGCGGCGAGGGGCGGCGGGGTCGCGGGGGCGCCGGGCGAAAATTCAGGGAAATCACCGAGCGTTTTCCACTCATCCGTGCCCAGTTTTTTGGCCTTGGTCTGGAGATTGGCGCGGCCGCCGCTGATCCAGGCGCGCACCTGGGAAGCGGGCACGGGACCGTATTCGTTGCCGTCGCCACCGATGATCGTGTACATGGGCGGATGCCAGCACCGTGCGGCTACAGCGTCAATCGCAAGCGTGCCGGCTCATTCCAGCGGCGGGCGGCCGGCGGCCTTGGCCAGGGCGTAGCGGTCGAGCACGCAGTCGTACCGCGCCTGCAGGCGGGTGAGCTCGGCGGCGCGAGCGGCGCTTTGCGCGTCGAGCAGTTCGAAATTGGTGATGACGCCGTTTTCGTAGCGCGTCTGGGCGAGGGCCAGCGCTTCCTCCGCCTGCGCCACCAGGGTGTCGGCGTTGGCCAGGCGGGCCTGGCTGGCGGCCAGATCGGCGAGCGCGGTCTCGATGTCGCTGGTGATGGTGCGGGTGGCCTCGCTCACGCGCGCCTGGGCGGCGCGAAGGTCGGCGCGGGCCTCGCGCCGCTCGCCTTCGGTCCGATGGCCGGTGAAAATGGGCACGGAGACGCTCACGCCGGCCGCAACGTAGCCCTTGTTGTCGTAAAGGTTGGGCAGGGTGTTGTCGTGCAGCCCGCCGGCGACGTCGGCGGCGAGTGTCGGCCGGTCGGCGGCATCGGCGGCATCGAGCCGGAGTTTGGCCGACGCCTCGGCGTCGTGCGCGAGGCGGATTTCCGGACGGCGCTGAAGCGCCCCGGCCAGCGTGGCGGAAAGATCAGGCAGGCCGGGCTGGGCCGCGAATTCGCCGGTGAGATCGAGCGGAGTGGCGGCCTCGAGGCCGAGCAGCTGCCGCAGCAACGCCTCCTGCTTGTGCAGCGCGGCGAGAGTGTCGGTGCGGTTGTTCTCGGCGTTGGCCAGCCGGACCTGGGTGGTGAGCACGTCGAACTTGGTCGCGGTGCCGTTGGTGAATTTATTCTGGGCGACGCGAAGCGCCTCCTGCAGCGCGCGGATCTCCTCATCGGCCACGGCGACGGACTGCCGCAGCAGGATGACCGCATAAAAATCCTGGATCGTGGCGTAGCCGAGCTGCTGGCGCGTCTGCTCGAGCGTGTCCGCGGCCGAGCGTTCGCCCGCGCGGGCGGCGTCGATCGCCGCCCGGGTGCGGCCGAAATCGCTCACCAGCTGGTGCAGCGTGAGACGCGCGTCGTAGGAATCCTCCGCATTTTGATAAAAGCTCGTCGGTCCGAAGCTGATGAAGATGCGCGGGCTCGTGAACTGGTAGCCGGCGGAGGCGCCGAGCTGCGGCAGGCGGACGGACTGGCTCTGTTCGGTGCGCGCCTGCGCCGCCTCGATCGCGGCGTTGGCGGCCTCGATGGAGGGATAGCGGTCGAGCACGGCGGCGACGGCGGCCTGCAGGGTGAGCGGTCCGGACGGCGCGGGGGCGTCGTCGGCCAAAGCCGCGGGCGCGAGGCGCGCCACAGTCAGGCCGGCAAGGGTGAGAAACAGGCGAGTTTTCATCATGATGAAAGGGGATCGATGTTAATGGGCCTTGGCGGCGGCCTCGGCTGCGACCGTCAGCGACCTCGGCCGGCCGATGAGGACGATGAGCGGAAGACAAAGCAGGCAAAAGAACGAAATGAATTTGAAAGTGTCCAGGTAAGCGAGCAGCGCCGACTGCTGGTTGACCATGGCGTCGAGCGCGGCCAGGGCGCGGTGTTGGGCGGCAAGGAGGGGAAAGCCCCTGGCCTGGAGCGCGGCGGTGATCTGATGCAGGCGTGCCTGGGTGGCGGGATCGCTGGCGACGAGATGCGACACGAGCCCGGTGCGGTGCACGGCGGCCCGTTCCGTCACATAGGTGTTCATGAGCGCGATGCCGAACGCGCCGCCGACCTGGCGCATCATGTTGTTGAGAGCCACGCCCTGGGGGATGTCGCGGGGCGGCAGGCCGGACACGGCGAGCTGCGTCAGCGGCGCGATCATCAAGCCGAGGGCGACGGCCCGCAGAATGATCGGCCAGAAGAAGTCGTCCGCGCCGGAGTTGAGATTCTGCAGCGAGAGGCTGTAGGTGAACGCGGTCACGCCGAGAAAGCCGCTGACGACGAAATACTGGGCCGGCATGCCTTTGGCCAGCAGGCGTCCGGTCGCCGGCAGGACAAAGACCGACACGGCGGCGCCGGGCAAAAACAGCATGCCGGTCTGCAGCGCGGTGAAGCCGAGCAGCCGCTGCGTAAACACCGGCACGATGAACACCGAGGCGAACAACACGAAGCCCATCACAAACGTCAGCATCGCGCAGACCGCGAGGGAGCGGCTGCGCAGCACGCGCAAATCGACCACGGGATGCTCGGTGGTCAGCTCATGCGCCACGAAGGCGACCAGCGAGATTGCGGAGACGACCGCGAGCACGACGATGTAGCGGGTGGAGAACCAGTCCTCGGTCTCGCCGCGTTCGAGCACGGTTTGCAGCGAGCCCAGCCCGGCAACGAGCAGGCCGATGCCCGGCCAGTCGATCTTGTCCGCCCGGCGTGCGTGGGCCGGCTCGCGCACGTAGAGATAGGACAACAGCGCGGCGGCGGCGCCGATGGGCAGATTGATGTAGAAGATCCACCGCCAGGAATAGCTGTCGATGATCCAGCCGCCGACGGTCGGGCCGACGGTCGGGCCGATGAACACCCCCAGGCCGAAAAGCGCCGCGGCGATGCCGCGTTCCTGAATGGTGAACGTCTCGAAGAGGATCGCCTGCGAGGTCGAGAGCAGCGCGCCGCCGCCGATGCCCTGAAGGAAGCGGAATGCCACCAGCTCCCAGATGTTGTGCGCCTGCCCGCAGAGCGCGGACGCGAGGGTGAAAAGCAGAATCGAGCCGATGTAATAGCGCCGCCGGCCGAAGCGCGCGGCGAGAAAGCTCGTCATCGGAATGATGATGACGTTGGCGATGGCATAGGAGGTCACGACCCAGGCCACGTCGTCGATGGTGGCGCCGAGGTTGCCGCTCATGTCGGGCAGCGCCACGTTGACGATCGAAATGTCGATGAGCTCGATGATCGCGGCGGAAATCACCGTGAGCGTGACGATGAACTTGCGGAAGCCGTGTTCGGGCATGGCGGAAAATGATTCTCCGGGCGCGGCGGCGCACCGCGCCCGCGGTTCAGTTTTTCACCCGCACAGAAGGCTCGACACTCATGCCGGGGCGGAGCGGATGTTCCGGATCGGGCGGATCGGTCAGGACAATTTTCACCGGCAGGCGCTGGGTGACCTTGACGAAGTTGCCGGTGGCGTTGTCGGGCGGCAGGAGGGCGAAGCGCGCTCCCGTGGCGCCGGCGATCGAGTCGACTTTGCCGTGGAAAACCACGTCGGGATAGCTGTCGGCGGTGATTTCGACCGGCTGGCCGGCGCGGAGATCCGTGAGCTGGGTTTCCTTGAAATTGGCCACGACCCACACGTCGGAGTCGTCGGTGATGGCGAGCAGCGTCTGACCGGCCTGCACGAACTGGCCGGGCTCGACATTCTTGATTGAGACCAGGCCGGCGATGGGCGCGGTCACGGTCGCGTAGGAACGCTGCAGCTTGGCGAGATCGAGCTCGGCGCGGCGCTGGCCGACGAGGGTCTCGCTGACGCCGACCTGGGTCTGTGCGGCCGCGGCCTGCTTGGTCTGGGCGGCGAACTGGGCGGCGGCCTGGTCGGCCGCGGCCTGTGAATCGGCCAGCTGACGGTCGGTGATGGCATTGCCGGCAAAAAGTTTTTTGTCGCGGGCGAGATCGTCGGCGGTCTTGTCGCGCAGGACACGCGCGGTTTCGACGTTGGCGGCGGCGACCTCCGCGGCGGCGCGGGCGTTGGCCAGCGCGGCCCCGGCGTTTTGCCGCGCGGCCTCGGCGCCGGCGATGCGCAGATCAAGCTCGGCGGGATCGATCTCCACCAGCGGCTGGCCGGCGGCGACGCGCTGATTGTCGTTCACCAGCACCCGGGCGACATAACCGGACACGCGCGGCAGCACGGGGCTGATGTGGCCCTGCACCTGGGCATCGTCGGTG
>Ga0335083_10003444_pt1 | contig 20521 bp, 19 predicted proteins | sample Lox_Sample_42_FD_206716 | JGI IMG/M metagenome (GOLD analysis project Ga0335083, IMG submission 206716) | Soil microbial communities from Loxahatchee National Wildlife Refuge, Florida, United States - Lox_Sample_4.2 | ecosystem: Environmental > Terrestrial > Soil > Wetlands | place: USA...
GGCACGCGCCTGTCGCGGCAGTTCCAAAAAGCCCTCGACAAGCTGCGCCAGATCCAGGCCGAGCGCCAGGACCGCGAGCGCCGCGACCTCAAAGACGCCGCCGCGCTGCTCGAACTCTATAAGCACAAACAACAACCCTGGGAACCTGCCGACCATGGCTTCGTTTTCACCAAACAGCAAGTCGAGCGCGCCGCCGAGCGCATGCGCCGTCAAAACGAGGCACGACAAGTCGAATATGTCCGCTTCCACCTGCCTCCCCAGATGCAGCCCGGCTATGACAAGCGCACCTATTGAGGCGCAAGCCAGCTAATCCGCGGCGACTTACTTGATCTTGGGCGGGTATTTGTCGAACGACTTCTTCACCATGTTGTCGAGCTTGCCCTGCAGCTTCACCGGATCGCGCTGCTCTTCGGTAGCGATGGCGCGCCATACCAGCGAGCGCGTGGTTGGATCGCGCAGATCGATCACCAGCGTTCCTTCCGCGTACGGCACTCGTACGATGCGCGTGCCCCAGCCGTACCAGCCGGCCGGGTAGGCTTCCCTCTCCACTCTGCGCGCCGAGCCTAGCGTGTAGCGCACGTTAAGGTCGGATCGGCCGGTGGTCATCTCCAATCCTTTGGCGGTGAGACTGCGCTCGATATCAGCCTCGATCTGCTTCTTCACCAGCTCGCTGTTGAGCGCCGGATTCCGGCTGTTCAGATTGCCGGCTCGGATGGCGAAGGTCTTGAATTTCGTGAAATCGGCGGCGCGGTCGAACTCGACGTTGACCTTTTGCGCGTAGGCAGCTGAGGCGCAGGCCAGGAGCAGCGCGAGTCTGTACATGACCGTGACTTTAGCACGAGCGCCGGCGCCCAAGGCGTATCCTGGAAGAGATGAGACAAATGGCGCTGGATGCGCTCGATTTCGTTTTGAGGCCGGGCGTTACGTACGCCGATGTCCGGGTCATCGAAAGCCGCGAGCGGGAGCTTTCCACCAAGAACGGGCGGCCGGGAAATGTCGCGAGCGCCGAATCGCAAGGCCTTGGAATCCGCGTGCTGGCCGACGGCTGCTGGGGCTTTGCCGCCACCGACGAGCTGACCAAAGCGGGAATCGAAGCGGCGGCGCAACTGGCGATCGGCATCGCGCGATCGAGCGCGCTAGCCAAGAAGCGCGATGTAATGCTGGCGCCGGAGAAGAAATATGAAGCGGTTTGGGTCTCGCCCTGCCGGATCGATCCGTTCGCGGTCAGCGTCGCCGAACAGCTGGCCTTGCTTCTGGCGGCCGATAACGAACTGCGCCGCAATCCCGGCGTGACGCTGGCCTCCACTTCCATGAGTTTTCATCGCACCCGCCAGGTGTTCGTCTCGTCGCTCGGAAGCGTGATCGACCAGACCCGGACCTTCAGCGGGGCGGGATTCGAAGCGCTCAGCTTCCACGAGGACGAGATTCAAAAGCGGTCTTATCCGAACTCCTTCGGCGGCCAGCATCAATTGAAAGGCTATGAGCTGATCCAGGAGCTGGCGCTGCTGGAGCATGCTCCGGCAGTCGCCGAGCAAGCCGTGGCTCTGCATTCGGCCCCACAATGTCCGGAAGGCCGGTTCGATCTGATTCTGGATGGAAGCCAGCTGGGGCTACAGGTGCATGAATCCATCGGCCATCCCATCGAGCTCGACCGCGTGCTAGGTTCTGAAGCCAATTACGCGGGCATGAGCTTTCTGACGTTGGACAAGTTGAATCACCTTGCTTACGGCTCAGACATTGTGAACGTCGTGTGCGATGCGCGCCTGGAGCACGGGCCCGGGTTGGGGACGTTCGCGTTCGACGATGAAGGAGTGCCGGCGCAATCGGCCGACATTATTCGGGCCGGGAAGTTCGTCGGATACATGACCTCGCGCGAGACGGCCTCGGCCATCGGTCAAGAGCGGTCGAATGGAACCATGCGCGCCACCAGTTGGGCGCGGCTTCCGCTGATCCGCATGACTAACGTCAGTCTGCTTCCCGGCGAGCAGACGCTGGAGGAGGTTTTCGGCGGAGTGAGCCACGCCATCTATATGGAAACCAACCGGAGCTGGTCCATCGACGATAAACGCTACAACTTCCAGTTCGGCTGCGAGATCGCGTGGGAGATTCGCGACGGCCAGCGCGTGCGGATGCTGAAGAATCCAACTTACAGCGGGATCACCACCGAGTTCTGGAACTCCTGCGCGGCCGTTGCCAATCGCGACCATTGGGTGCTGTGGGGCGTCCCGAATTGCGGCAAGGGTCAGCCGGAACAGGTGATCGGCACAGGTCACGGGGCCAGCCCGGCGCGTTTCCATAGTGTCGCTGTCGGAGCCGCGTATGGCAAATAAAGTGATGACAGCGGCGCCGGTTTTAACGATGGAGCAGTGCCGCGGCGTGTTCGACCAAGTGCAGCGAGCCGCGCGGGCGTCGGGTATCCCCGAGGTTGAGGCTCTGTTCGCCGCGCATCGCGACGCGCTCACGCGTTTCGCCAACAACACCATTCATCAGAACGTGGCCGAGCAGGCGCAGTGGCTTTCGGTTCGCGTGGCGGTGGATCAGAAGACGGCGCGTGCCACCACCAACCGGTTTGATACTGAGTCAATCCGGAAGGCGGTGGACGAGGCCATTGTGCTGGCTAAATCGGTTGCGCCGGATCCCGAACTGCTGGCCATGCCCGAGCCGGCGCCGATGCCCGAGATCCGGCGATTTGACGAAGCTACCGCGGCGGCCTCACCCGAGGATCGCGCGCGTGGCGTGGCCGAAGCGATCCGCCTGGTGGAGGGGGCCGGGCAGACCGCCGCCGGAATTTATTCCACCGGCCAGACCTTCGAGGCGCTTTTCAATTCGCGCGGCGTTGCGGCCTGGCACCAGGAAACGCTGGCGCAGTTTTCCATCACCGCCATGGCGGAGGATAGCTCGGGTTGGGCCAAGACGTCGGCAGTGGCCTATGACGCTTTCGATCCGGTGGCGCTGGCGCGGCGCGCTAGCGACAAAGCGCGTCTCTCGAAAAATCCGCGCCAGACCGAGCCCGGCCGCTACACCGTGATTCTGGAGCCGGCCGCCGTGCTGGACCTGGTGGGCCAGATGTTCGGCGATTTCAGCGCCACCGCCATGCACGACCAGCGCAGTTTTCTCACTGGCCGCATGGGGACCCGGCTGTTTGGCGAGAACATTCAGATTTCCGATGACGTCGCGCATCCGCTGCAGTCCGGCGTTCCCTTCGACGGTGAAGGCGTCCCGCGCCGCAAACTGGCGCTGGTGGAGGCGGGCATTCCGCGCGAATTGGCCTATTCGCGATCGAGCGCCAAGCGCGCGGGGGTCGAACCGACCGGGCATGGTTTTCCGCTGCCCAACGACGTCGGCGAAGCTCCGCTGAACATCGTCATCGCGGGCGGCGAAACATCTATCGAGCAGATGATTGCCTCCACCGAGCGCGGCATCCTCGTCACGCGCTTGTGGTACATCCGCGAAGTTGACCCGTTCGAGAAGATCATGACCGGCATGACGCGCGATGGCACGTTCTGGATCGAAGATGGGCGATTGAGCCACGGGCTTAGAAACTTCCGCTTCAACCAGGGAATCATCGAGCTGCTGAATAAGGTGGAGGCGCTTTCCCCGGCCCTGCGCGCGTCCGGTGAAGAGGCTTTCGACATGGTTGTGCCGGCGATGAAGGTGCGGGATTTTAACTTCACCGAAGTAACCCGCTTCTGAAAAATCCGGGGACAGTACACTCATTCCCCGATTTTCTTCCCAGATTCTGGGCGATAGAATGAAAGCAGCGGGATGAGTGTGCATCATCACAGCCATCAGCATCGGACCGGGCGAGTTTTGAATTGGTCTGTAGCAGCCACCATTCTTTTCGTCCTGGTGGAGCTGGCCGCGGGACTGCGCGCCGGCAGCCTGGCGCTGATTTCTGATGCCGGCCACAACTTCACCGATGCTCTGTCGCTGGTGCTGGCGGCCATCGGTCTGTATCTGGAATCGCGGCCGGCCGACAGCGTCAAGACCTACGGCTATCATCGCGCCGGCGTCCTGACTGCCTTCGTCAATGCCTTGACGCTGGTGGGAATCTCGCTCTTCATCTTTTATGAAGCCTGGCAGCGCTTCCTCCACCCGCGCGCGGTCCAACAGTGGACCATGTTCTGGGTGGCCTTGGCGGCCGTGGCTCTCAACGGCGCGATCATGTGGAGCCTGCATCGCGATAAGGATCGAGACCTGAACATCCGGGCCGCCTTCATACACATGTTGGGCGACGCCATCAGCTCGATGGCGATTGTCGCCGGCGCCGTGCTGATTTATTTTACCGGCCTCAGCGTGATCGACCCGATTTTGTCGGTCTTGATCGGCGCGCTGATCGTCTGGACCGCCTGGGACATCATCAAAGAATCTCTAAACGTGCTGCTGGAGGGCCTGCCGCGCGGTATGGAATTGGCCCAAGTCACCCAGGCCTTGCAGCGCGTCGAGGGTGTGCTCGACGTCCACGACTTGCATATCTGGAGCCTGGGATCAAGCGCGCATGCATTGAGCTGCCATGTTCTGATTCAGGACATGCCGCCTTCGGAGAGCAATTCGATCCTTCAGCGGATCAACGATCTGCTTTGCAAGTTTCATATTCATCACACGACTATTCAGTTTGAACACACCAACTGCGCGCTATCGGAGACGCCCTGCTCGCTGTTGGTGACCGCGCATCAGCACGAGCACGAGTCCTGACCGGATGGCTTACGCTTATTTACGCGCGCTCTGTAACATCCTTTAAGGGGCCGCCATCATAAGACTGGGATTAGAATCCTTAAGGAGAGCAAATGAAGATTAAGATTTATTTGTGTTTATTGGCCTGCTTGGGCGCCTTGACCGTGTGGGCGGCAGACCCGTCCGGCAAATGGACATATGAGACCGAGGGGCGCAGGGGTCCCCAGACCGTAACGCTGACACTGAAAGCTTCCGGCGACACGCTGACTGGCTCGATCTCGGGCGGACGCGGCGGACCGGTGGATATTTCCGACGGCAAAGTCAGCGGCGATGACATTTCGTTCAGCGTGGTGCGGGAATTCAACGGAAATCAGTTCACCACGAAATATACAGGCAAAGTCTCCGGAGACACGATCAACCTGACCATCGAAGGGCCGCGCGGCGGGCCGCAGACGGTGACTGCCAAAAAATCAAGCTAACTGTAGCCACTCTTTAGTACGCCTTCTGAGCGCGGCCGTGCTGAGCGGCTCAGGATAAAGATCGCCGATCACTGCCAGCGAGTCGGCGCCGGCTTCGATGACCGGGCGCGCCGTTTCACGTGTAATGCCTCCGATGGCGACCAGTGGTTTTTTCGTGATCCCGCGAAGCCTGCGAAGCTCCGCCAGTCCTACCACCGGATCGGGATTCTGTTTGGATCCGGTGGCGAAGATTGGGCCGATGGCGAGATAATCAACCGGCTCCGCGTCACCGGCGCGAAGCTGCTCGTGGTTGTGCGTCGAGAAGCCGATGATGCCTGGGGAGGCGAGCACCTGTCTGGCATCCGCCGGCGCCAGATCGTCCTGGCCGAGATGCAGCGCGGCGCCGAGCAGAGCCGCTAAGTCCGCGCGATCGTTCAGCACGAAGAGAGCGTTCGCGGCACGGCACAACTCGGCCACACGCTGCGCATCTTCGAACACGGCGCGGGAGAAAAACTGCTTGTGGCGGAATTGCAGGATGCGCGCGCCCGCATCCAGGATTGCCTGGGCGGCCGCGCTGGCGCTCAGGCCGTGTTTCGCCAACAGGGATGTGTCGAGCACCGGATAAAACGCCGGCAGGCGGAAGCCGTTCATGCAGCGCTCCCGCGCGCGGCCAGCGCCAAAGCGCCGTAGAGCACGCTGTCGTCGCCGAGCGCGGCCGGAACCACGTCGATGCGCGCGCGCGACCAGGCCGTGATCTGCCTCCGCAGTTCCGTGCGCAACGGCACGAAAAGCGCGTCACCCGCCTTGCTGATGCCGCCGCCGATCACGATGCGCGCTGGGTTCAGCAGCATGATCGCGGCTTTCAATCCCAGCGCCAGATCCACGACATATCGGGCTACGAAGGCCGGATCCCGCAGCAGCTCATGCGCCGGACGTCCGTGATCGCGCTCCAGCCACAGCCCGCAGCACAGCCGCTCGAGACAGCCCCGCGCTCCGCACAAGCACTCGGGTCCGTCCGGGCGGATGGTGAGATGTCCGATTTCGCCCGCGTAAGAATCGGCGCCGCGATAAACGGTTTCACCTTCCGGGATCAGCCCGCCGCCGATGCCGGTCGAAAGCGTCATGTAGAACAGCGGCCGGTAGCCGCGCCCAGCGCCATAAACCGCCTCACCCAGAGCGCCCAGGTTGGCGTCATTGTCCATGACCGCTCGCACGCCGGTTAGTTTTTCGGCCTCGCCCGCCAGATCGAAATTGTCCCATCCAGGGACGTGCGTGGAGCGGACCACGCGCTGCGCGGGGAAGTCTACCGGACCCCCGAATCCAATGCCGCAGCGGTCGATCCGAACTTTCCAGTTCTTCCAGATCTCGCCGATTCGATCCAGCATCGCGCTTGGACCGCCGGCCCGGTCCGTGTTCCCACCCGCGCGCTCGATCATCCGCCGCTCTTCAAAGAGCGCGACGGCGAACTTGGTGCCGCCGATATCGATCGCTAGAGTGGTCATCGAGCGGCGGCGTGCGGTTCAAGCCTGGAACAGCGACGAAATCAGCTCTTCGCGGCACAGGAAATTGGGCACGATGTAATCGGCGCCCACGCCGATCAGCCGCTCGCGTTTCCATTGGTCCACGCGCGTACAGGCCGGCTCTTCGCTGGCCACGCCCACCGCTACGCCGCCGATTTTCTTGACTTCCTCGATCTCGACATAGCCGTCGCCGAAGACCAGAAAATGGTGCCCTTGAAATTCAGCCGACGAAAGAATGCGCTGGATCAAGATGGCCTTCGAAAAACTCTTGTAGTCGTCCAATGCGCCGTAGACGCCGCCTTCGAAATACTGGGTTACGCCCAGCAGCCGCGCCTCCTCCTTCATGAAGACCTCGTCGGTCCCGCTCGCCAGGTACATCTTGAGGCCGCGGTCCTTCAGCTGTTCGAGCAGGGCGCGGGACCCGGGCACCAGGTAGTCCTCCGGATCGGCCTGGCCTTGCTCGAGCGCGTCGACGCGGCTCTTGATTTTTTCCCACAGCCGGTCCAGGTACATTTGCTTGTAGACCAGGGGCGCCAGCGGGCGTCCGCCGCGCGACTCGACGGCTTCCGCCAGCGCCATCATTTGGTAGATGGTTTCCTTGCCGGTCAAGCGCCAGACGAAATCCTCGACCACGGATTTCAGTTGTTCGTCGGTTTCTCCGGTTTTCAACCCGGCCAGGATCTCCACCATCATCGGGACCATCACGTTCATCCAGCCGGAGCGGATCAAGGAGAGAGTCCCATCGAAATCGAACAGTACCACTCGGGCGTCGCGGGCCGAAGCGCCCGGCCTGATGTTTTCGAGCATTCTTTTCCATTGTAGGGGCTGGAAGAAGCGGATGGCCGCGTGTCGGGGACGGACGAATCGAGCCGCCGGTTGCGCTCAGGCGGCCGGCACCTGGCTGGCACTGATGACGCGCTGGATGGTCTCAAAGAGCGCTGCAATGTCGATCGGCTTAGTAACCACGGCGTCCATTCCGTGCGCTATACATTGCTCGTGCTGCGCGCTGGAGGCGTGCGCGGTTACCGCGACGATGGGCGTTCGCTCGAGCGAGTGCTCACGCTCCCAGTCGCGGATCAAGGTGGAAGCCTCCAGCCCATCCACCTCCGGCATTTGCACATCCATCAGGATCAGATCGAAGCGATTGGTCAGAAACGCCTGGTAGGCTTGTTGGCCGGTGCTGGCCACGGTGACGGTCCAACCTTTGCGGCTCAGTATACCTGCCGCCACCTTCTGGTTAATCGGGTTGTCTTCCGCAACCAGCACGTGCAGCTTGGCTGGCGTCGAGGTTGGTACGGTAGCTCGCAGTTCCAAGCTGGATTCACCCGCTGGAGCTGCCGCCAGAGGCAGCACGACGGAGAACAAACTGCCATTTCCAGGTTCGCTCTGGGCCGTAATCTGCCCGCCCATCAGGCCCACCAGACGCTTGGTAATGGTGAGGCCCAGGCCGCTGCCCCCGAATCGGCGAGTGTGCGAGCCGTCGGCCTGAGTGAAGGCTTCGAAAATCACCCCCAGCTTGTCCTGCGGGATGCCGATTCCAGTGTCCCGGACATCAAACCGCAGTGTACCGGGCGCGGGCATTGAAACGGCCACGCGAATTTCGCCGTCCGGTGTAAACTTCACCGCGTTTCCAGTCAGGTTGATCAATACCTGCCGGAGCCGGATGGGGTCTCCCAGCACCCTTTCCGGACAATCCGCGGCTACGTTTACGGTCAGGCTGAGGCGCTTTTCCCGAATCGCTGGGTCAAAGATCCATAGACACTCGCGCAGCATGTCGCGGAGGTTGAAGGGCACCGATTCGATCTTCAACTTGCCCGCCTCCACGCGCGACAGGTCCAGGATGTCATTGAGAATGGCGGTCAATGACATGGCTGAGTTCCGGGCCAGCTGCAACTGCTCGCGCGCTTCTGGATCCTCGCAACGATCCAGCGCCAGTGTGATCATGCCGGTTACTCCATTGAGAGGCGTGCGAATCTCATGGCTCATGTTGGCCAGGAATTCGCCTTTCAGGCGCACCGCCTCCTCGGCCTTGTTCTTGGCTTGCCGCAGCTCCCGGTTCACCAGGCTTCGTTGTACAACTTCCTGCTCCAAACGCCGCCGCTGTTCGGCTAGCTGCGCATCCCGCCGCACGATTTCGTCCACCATGGTGTTAAAGGAGCTGGCCAGAACGCCCACTTCATCGCCGGACTCGACTGGAACGCGATGGCCAAAATTATGCGATTCGGCCATCTGTTGGGCAGTCCTGGCAATCGCCAGGATCGGACGCGCCACGTGGTACTGAAGAATGGCTACCAGGATGGCAGCCATTAAGAGCTTGAGTACCACGATCAATCCGGCGCCCCGGAGATATTGGTACAGAACGGCCGCTACCGAAGGCAGATTCGCCGCCAGCTGTATGGTGCCAACGCGCTCACCGGCGGCCGTGATGGGCCGCGAAATTACGATGGCCTGCGAGTTCATTCGGATGCCGTCCACACCTTGGGGGCCACACCGCTCGGCTGGTGCGCGACGAAAGGCCGCGAAGCACGCACCGTCGGCGGTATAAAGAACCGCCTCCCGGATACGGCCGTCGCTGCGCAGGGAGGCGAGAATTTCGGCGGCGGCTTTGGCGTCGTTGAGTGTCACCGCCGGTCCAACTTGATCGCCCACCACGCTTGCCAGCGCGGTCACCTCCACCGTGGTCTGTTCCCAAAAGCGCTTCAGATCCCAGTATGTAAACGCGGCTGCGGCGATGATCGCAGTCAGTAAGCTGCCCACGCTGGTAATTGTGATCAGCTTGCGCCGCAGAGAGGATGATTGCGTCATGTGCGATCGCCCTTTTTGCGGTTCCGGATCTGGCCGAAACGCAGCAGCCGGGAACTGATGTTGAGGCCGCTGTGCTCCAGAGCGTCCAGGCTCACCTCAAAGGCCATGCGGCCGTCGAGCACGAACAAGTTCACCGCTCCGCCCCAGTCCAGGAAATCCCGGGTTTCGCCAATGGTCAGCACGCGGGCCAGCGTGGGCGTCTGCAGCGCGGCTTTGATATCCAGGCTTTTGTCGGTGGTGAAGTAGATCACCTGGCAGGAGTGCTGCTCGACGGCGCTCTTCAACTCGACCACCTGAACCGGGTGAGCGTTGACCGGCTTGCCGTCCAGGCTGCGACGCAACACCTCAGCAAAGGCCGGATGGCCGAGCACCCCTACGGTGAGGGGCGCGGCCGCCGGCAGGGTTTGATTCCATTCGGTATACCGCAGGAAGCTCAACACCACGGCCGCCTTCAATTCATCTTCCGGCTGGTCGGCGGCCTGCGCGCACGACCCAGCCAGTGCCGCCATTGCCAGCCAGGCCAGCATCGGTGCTGATTTAGAGGAGAGCATGGCGCTCCGTCGTTTGGTCCTAAAACCTCTGCACCCACCGCACTAGAAACGTCCGCCTGGTGGGAATGGACACGAAAGGAGATTGCGCGTAGGTTTCGACTATCTCTCTGCCGGTCAAGTCTTGCATGCTGAAACTGAACTCCGTATCTCGAGTGGGCCGCCAGCCCAAACGCGCGTCGAATAACACGGCTCCTGGAAGATCCCACACCGTATTTCTGGATTGGGCGCGCGCTGTCAAATCCAATTGCAAATGGCGCGAGAGGTCATACTGGCTCCGAAGCGCTCCCTGATGACGGTAGCCGGAGGTGATCAGCATCCACATGTGGTTGGGTGGCAACAGCGCGGTTTCATCCAGATAAGAGTAGGACGGACGAAGCCGCCAGACGGGCGTGAGCTGCCAGGTCGCGGATGCTTCAGCGCCATAAGAGTGGGCCGTCCCGGCGTTCACGGCCACGAGATTCATCAGGAACTCGGGCACCCCGTCCACCATCTGCACCTGAAGAGTTTGCGGTATTGCTAGCGCGACCAGAGAGGTGTAATAGCTCCAGAACGTTGCGAAATCCGCGGACCAGCGCTGGCCCGATTGAAACCGGTATCCGAGCTCCAGGCTGTTTTCGACCTCTGGCCGCATGAGTTTTGATCCGAGCATCTGTTCCTCAATGGGCAGCACTCCTCCCAGCATGAAGTCGCCCTCCTCGCACGTCAGATCCCGATCCAAACGGCTGGGCACGCGGACGGCGCGCGACGCAGCCGCCCACAGCGACTGCCGCGTGCTGGGAGTATATAGAAGACGTACACTCGGCTGGAAATCGAAGCGGGTATAAGAGGTGTAGTCGACTCGTATGCCTGCCGACGCCAGGAGCCGGTTGGGGATTAGTTGCAGCTCGTCCCGCAGCACGGCGTCGGCCAGGTAATACCGGTCGCTGGCAGGTTGAAAGCCGGCGAAACCCACGCTGTAAGTAGAATCCCAATAATGCTGAAAGCCGCCACCCCAATACAGTTCATTGCGGTCGGAAGTCTGCAGCCGCTTCTGAAAGTCGATGGTCAGGTTGTTTCGATTGCCTCCCAGGAATGGGTAGTCGATTTGGTTTTTGTCGAAGGTGAATTGCAGATTGGACTCGTTGCCGGCCGAATTGGTACGAGTCCAGCGGGCCTCGACGAAGCCTCCCGACCCGGATGTGGACGCCTTCTCGAAGTCCATCGTCTCGCCAATGAGCAGCGGGTAGCCCACTGCGTCCTGCCGCCCCAGCGTGAATACGTCCCCCTCCACCGTGAGTTGGTCTTTACCAGACAATTGTCCGTCCACGCGGAAACCCAGGCGTGCCGACTGGGTGTTCAGGTCCGTGATCGGACCTGGATTGGTATACAGCACCCCGGGTATCTGGCCGTAAGATCCCCTCGAAGAGTCGGCCGGATTCTGATCCTTCAGCTTGGTCCAGACCTGGTAGGCGAAACGCTCGCTCGGCTCCGCGCCCCAGCGCGCCAAAACCGAACCGTACACATCGTTTCCGGCGCCGACGCTGAGCAGGCCTCCCTGCGTGTCCCGCGCTTTCTTGGTTATGATGTTGATCACTCCGTTCACCGCATTCGGCCCCCACATTACGGCGCCCGGGCCGCGGACAATCTCAATGCGCTCGATGTTCTCCAGCGGCACGTCGATCATGTCCCACAGCACACCCGAAAATAGGGGCGTATAAACTGGGCGGCCGTCGATCATCACCAGCATCTTGTCGGAAAAGAGCCGGGCGAATCCGCGCGCCGAGATGGACCACATCCGTCCATCCACCTGTTGCACGGTGAGCCCCGGCACTCCCTCCAGCGCTTCCGGAATCGAGGTCGCTCCCGACCGCCGGATGTCCTCCGCTGTCAGGACGTAGATGGCCGCGGGAGCCTTGGAAAGCTCCTGGGCTTTACGGCCCACCGAGGTTACCTCGAGCTGAAACAGGTCGTCTACGCTGAGATTGGTCAGATCGTCGGTGGGAGCTCCCACCCGTTGCGCTGAAACAATCCCGGCCGACCCCAGGGCCAGAGAAATGAGGAGCCGCGTCTTCACATAACCCTCATCGGCCGGCAGGCTTGTCTTTTGACTCGCTAGGGGCTTTCGAGGCTCCCTACTTGCGGCTCCTGATTTGCCCAAAACGCAGCAGCCGCGAGCTGATGCTGACACCGCTGCGCTCCAGAGCGTCCAAGCTCACTTCAAAGGCCATGTGCCCGTGGAACACGAACAGGTTAATCGCTCCGCCCCAGTCCAGGAAGTCTCGGGTTTCACCAATGGTCAGCACGCGGGCCAGCGCCGGGCTTTCGAGCGCGGCCTTGATTTCCGGGTTGTTGTCGCCGGCGAAGTATATTACCTGGCAGGCGTGCTGCAGAGCGGCGCTCTTCAGTTCGACCACCTGAACAGGGTGACCATTGGCCGATTTGCCCTCCATGCTGTGGCGCAAGACGCCGGCGAATTCCCCGCGCCCCACCACTCCCACCGTGAGCGTGGCGTTGGCTGGCAGAGCCTGGTCCCATTCGCCGTACCTCAGGAAGCTGAGCACCACCGCCGCCTTCAATTCGTCTTCCGGCTCTTCGGCCAGCGAGCCGACCGGAGCCAACGCCGCGATTGCCAGCGAGGCGAGCAGCCGTGTTGATGTAGTGGCGAGCATTACGCTCCGTCGTCTGCGCTAAAACCTCTGTACCAACCGCACTAGAAACGTTCGCCGCGTGGGAATGGACGCGAAGGGAGATTGCGTGTACGCCTCCACCACTTCTCTGCCGGTCAAGTCCTGCATGCTGAAGCTGAACTCCGTATCGCGCGAGGGCTGCCAGCCCACCCGCGCATCGAACAACACTGTGCCTGGGAGATCCCACACCGCGTTTCTGGAATGGACGCGCGCCGTCAAATCCAATTGCCAATGGCGCGAGAGGTCGTACTGGCTGCGGATCGCTCCCTGGTGGCGGTAACCGGAGGTGTCCAGCATCCAGATATGGTCGGGCGGCAGCCGCGCGGCTACATCCAAGTACGAATAGGAGGGCCGAAGCCGCCAGGCCGGCGTGAGCTGCCAGGTCGCGGATGCTTCGCCGCCATAGGAGCGAGCCGTCGCGGCGTTGGTGGCGATAAAGCTCATGGCCAGCTCGGGAACTCCGTCGACCATCTGCACCTGAAGATGTTGCGGCATGGCAAGCGAGGCCAGAGAGGTGTAATAGCTCCAGAAAGTCGCAAAATCCGCCGACCAGCGCTGGCCCGATTGAAACCGGTATCCGAGCTCCAGGCTGTTTTCAACCTCCGGCTGCATGGATTCCGATCCCTGTACCTGTTCGCGGATCGGCAACTGTCCCAGCATGAGATCTCCCACATAGAACGTGAGATCGCGATCCACTCGGCTGGGGACGCGGATCGCACGTGACAGCGCCAACCAAAGAGACTGCCGCGCACTGGGTGTGTATACAAGGCGCACACTGGGCTGAAAATCGAAATGGCTATAAGAGGTGTAGTCAACTCGCACCCCCGCCGAGGCCAGCAACCGGTTGGGCACCAGTTGAAACTCGTCGCGCAGCACTACGTCGCCCAAGGAATAGTCGTCGCTCGGGGGTTGAAAGCCGAGGACACCGCCGCTGTAGCTGGAATCCCAATAGCGCTGATATCCGACGCCCCAATACACTTCATTGCGGTCGGAGGTTTGCAGCCGCTTCTGAAAGTCGACTGTCAGATTGTTTGTATCCCCGCCTACGAATGGGTAGTCGATTTGATTTTTGTCGAAAGTGAATTGCAGGCTGGATTCGTTGCCGGGCGAATTCGTGCGAGTCCAGCGGGCCTGCACAAAGCCTCCCGTGGCGGATGTGTCGCCGTGCTCGAAGTTCATGCTCGCCGCTTCGGGGAGCCGCACGGAGTCCTGCCCCCCCAGTTTGAATACATCCCCTTCCACGCTGACTTGGTCCTTGTCCGATACGTGGTCCTCCAGGCGGAAACCCAGACGCGCCGATTGGGTGTTCAGATCGGTGATGGGCACCGGGTTCGTATATATGACCCCCGGTTGCTGAGCGTAAGACCCCTGGGAAGAATCGGCCGGATTCTGATCCTCCAGCTTGGTCCACACCTGGTAAGCCAAACGCTCCGTCGGCGCCGCCGCCCAGCGGGCCAAAACCGAGCCGTACACATCGTTTCCTCCGCCTACACTGACCAGGCCGCCCTTGGTGTCGCGAGCCTTCTTGGTAATGATGTTGATCACCCCGTTCACGGCGTTGGGTCCCCACATCACCGCGCCAGGGCCGCGGACAATCTCAATGCGCTCGATATTCTCCAGCGGCACATCGATCAGGTCCCAAATTACGCCCGAAAATAGAGGCGTGTACAGCGACCGGCCATCGATCATGACCAGCATCTTGTCGGAGAAAAGCCGGGCGAAGCCACGCGCCGAGATGTCCCACATCCGGCCATCCACACGCTGCACAGTGAGCCCCGGCACGCCCTCCAGCGCCTCCGGAATCGAGGTCGCGCCGGACCGACGGATGTCCTCCGCCGTCAGCACATAGATGGCGGCCGGTGCTTTGGAAAGCTCCTGGGCCTTGCGGCCTACCGAGGTCACTTCCAGTTGAAACAGGTCATCTACGCTGAGATTGGTAAGATCGTCGGTCGGCGCGCCCACCCGCTGTGCCGAAACGATCCCGGCCGACCCCAGGGCCAGAGAGATGAGGAGTCGCGTATTCATATAGCCCTCATCGGCCAGAAGCGCAGTCTATTGACTTGCTAATAAAGGCTTTTGAGCCTCTGATGGCGCCCATCTTGCTGTGCTAACATCGTCTTTAATGCACCGGGGTACGGGCACCATAGAGATTCTTCCGTCCATCCTGGCGGCTAACTTCGCCCGGCTGGGTGAGGAGATCGCAAGTGTCGAGCGGGCCGGGGCTTCCATGCTGCATGTCGATGTGATGGATGGACACTTCGTCCCCAACATCAGCATTGGGATACCGGTGGTTGAGTCCATCCGGCGAATCACCGGACTGAAGCTCGAAGTTCACCTGATGATCTCGGACGCGGATACTTACGCCCCCCGGTTCATCGAGGCCGGCGCCGACCATATACTGGTCCACCAAGAGGCCTGCCCGCATTTGGACCGGACCTTGCGCCTGATTCGCGATCAGGGCGCGCTGGCCGGGGTGGTCCTGAATCCGGCGACCCCCATTGCGACCCTGAGCGAAGTGCTCGATCTGGTGGATCACGTGCTCATCATGAGTGTTAATCCGGGGTTTGGAGGGCAGCAGTTCATCCCTAACGCCCTCAACAAAGTGCGGGCTTTGGCCTGGAAGCGCAAGGAGTTAGGGCTCAATTTCGCCATCGAAATCGATGGCGGCGTGACACTGGAAAACGCCTCCGAGATCGTGCGGGCTGGGTGTGAATGGCTGGTAGCAGGGTCGTCTATTTTTCACACCCCAGACCCTGGATCGGCGTTTTCGCAATTGCAGCGTGCGGCGAGAGAGGCCGCGTTGGTCAGAGTTTAGGGTAAGCTGGTAGGTTCATTTCACTATGGCTCGATACATTCTTTCTGGAACGCGCACAACGGCACTTCGCGGCAGCGCGCTTTGGCGGACCAGGGGTGCCGCGGCCTCCTGTGCGCTCATTTTGACGCTCATGGCAGGGTTGTTGTCTTCGTGCGGTTTTCGCCGCCACAAGTACGACGATCCCATCACCAAGGACACCAAGCAGCCCGATAAGGTGCTCTACGATCGGGCCATCAATGACATCGAGCACGGCCGTTATGAAGTGGCGCGCATCACGTTGAACACGCTGATTAATACGTACGACCAGAGCGAGTTTTTGGCTAAGGCCAAGCTCGCCGTGGCCGACAGTTGGTATCGGGAGGGCGGCGCATCCGGGTTGGCGCAAGCCGAGGCGGAATATAAGGACTTCATCCTGTTCTATCCCACCATGGAGGAAGCCGCCGAGTCACAGCAGAAGATCTGCATGATCCACTACCGCCAGATGGAAAAATCGGACCGGGATTCGAACCAAACCTTGCGGGCCGAGGACGAATGCCGCCAGTTGATCGTTCAATTTCCCAACAGCACCTTCGTTCCGCAGACGCAGCAGTTGCTGCGCAACATCCAGGAAGCGCTGGCCGACGGCGAATTCAAAGTGGGAGCCTTCTACATGAAGCGCGGGGACAACTCGGCTGCCAGCAGCCGGTTTAACCATTTGGTGGAGCAGTATCCGCTATACAGCAAAGCCGACGAGGCTCTGTGGGATCTGGGCCAAACCTACGAAAGATTGGATGGAAGCAAGGGTAACCGTTTCCGGAAGCAGGCCGGCGATGCTTATGCGCGCATCGTTAGAGATTACCCGCTGAGCAGCTTCGCCGACGATGCCACGAAAAAGTTAAAAGACATGGAACTTCCCGTACCGGAGGCTGACCAGGTGGCCTTGAACCGGATGAAGTGGGAACAAGAGAACCGGCAGAAGCAGGGGATACTTTCACGCAGCACCAGTCTCTTGCGGCGAGGTCCCGACGTGGGCGATGCGGCGCGAAGCGGTGCGCCTGCTATGACGACGATTCGTCCCACAGTTCCGCCCACGGTTCCGCAAACTGCGTCCGCGGGCGCTGGCTTTACAGGCGACGTGACGGCGACCCAATTGAACGGTCCCTCGGCGCTCGATACCAAGCCGGACGCGCGTGCCAATCCGCCTGCCGCGGCCGGCGCGAAACCGGATGCTTCCGCACCCGCGGCTGCTGCGCCGGCTTCTACGGGGACGCCAACCTCAGCGGACGGAGCAAAGGCGCAGACTTCTCAGGCTGCGGCCAGCGACGCGCAAAAGAGCAAGAAAAAGAAAAAGGACAAGAAGCAAAAACCGCAGCAGGTAATTCCCGGAAACCCGGCCACCCAGCCGGCCCTCAGCTCCAGCTCCGACAAGCCCTGATGAGCCGCGTCCTGCTGGCCGATGACAGCCCTCACGCGCAGCGGATGGGCGAGCGGATACTGCGCGAGGAAGGGTTTGAAGTCGTCAGTCTCACCGATGGCGACGCGGCGTTAAAGCGCCTCAGCGATTTCGATCCGGATCTGATTCTGGCCGATGTATTCCTGCCCGCCAAGTCGGGCATGGAGATCTGCCGCCACGTCAAGAACGATCAAGCGCTGCGGCACATTCGAGTGGTTCTCACCGCCGGGTTACTGGAGCCCTTCGACGAAGAGGAAGCCAAACGCGCGGGCTGCGATGCCATCCTGAAGAAACCCTTCGAAGCCTCCCGGCTGATCGAGACCATCCAGCCGCTGGTGAAGGAAGCGCAGCTTGCTCGCGGGCTGTTCTCTGAAGCCTTCGCTTCCGCGGCTGCCACCCCGGCCTCGAGTGAGTCGCAACCGGCGCCCGCCGCACCCTCGCCCGAGATCGATCCGGAGCGTGTTCGCGCGGCCATCACGCTGGCGCTCGACGCGGCGCTGCCGGCCATGATCCAGGAAATCACCGAGCGAGTCCTGATAGCATTGGGTCATTGAGCTAAGCTCGATACCAACATGCCCGACAACAGCTTCGACGTGGTGTCCAAAATCGACCTGGCGGAAGTGAACAACGCCATCCAGCAAGCGCTGAAGGAGATCGTGACGCGCTACGATCTGAAAAACTCCAAAAGCGAGATTCAGCTCAACGAGAAGGATCACAAGATTCTGCTCTCGAGCGCGGACGAGTTCAAGCTCAAGGCCGTGAATGACGTGCTGGAACAAAAACTGGTGAAGCGCAAAGTGCCTCTGAAAGGCTTGACGTATGGAGCGGTGACACCCGCGGCCGGGTCCACCGTGCGGCAGGAGATTTCGCTCCAACAGGGTATTCCCATCGAGAAGGCGCGCGAGATCGTCAAGCTGATCAAGGACAGCAAAAAAAAGGTGCAGGCGTCCATTCAGGGCGACCTGGTGCGCGTCTCGGGCCGCGATCGGGACACGCTACAAGACGTGATCGCGCTGCTGCGCGGGCAGGACTTCGGCATCGACATGCAGTTCACCAATTACCGCACCAACTGATGGCGCGCAAGATCGAGTCGCTCTTCATCGCCGGTCCGGCGGGCAAACTGGAGGCAGTGCTGGAGGAGCCCGAGGAGGGCGCGCCGCGCGAAGCGGTGCTGGTGTGCCATCCGCACCCACAGCACGGCGGCACCATGCATAACAAAGTTGTGTACCGGATCGCGCGCGGGATGCGGCGGGCTGGAGCGGTGGTGCTGCGATTCAATTATCGCGGCGTGAACATGAGCGAGGGCCGGTATGATCAGGGCATCGGCGAGAAGGAAGACGCGCGGGCGGCTTTAGAGTTCCTGCGTAGCCGGTATCCAGATTTGCCGTTTTCGCTGGCCGGATTTTCGTTCGGTTCCCGGATCATTCTCAGGCTGGGCTGCGAACTCGGCAGCGCGACGCGATTGCTGGCCGTCGGGTTTCCCGCCAGCATGCCCGACAGCGCAGGCCTCGGGGAGTGCGACACGCCACGCGTGTTTATCCAAAGCACGCATGACGAATTCTGCCCGGTCAAGGCGATGGAGGCGTACTTCGCGACGCTGCCAGAGCCGAAGCAACTGACGTGGGTGGAAGCCGAGGATCACTTCTTTCGTGGGGCGCTGGACCAGCTGGAAGAGGCGGTGCTACGAATCGCCGCGAATCAACCAGCTTTGAAGTCTCTACACGCAGACCACCTAATCAATGCCACCAAGGTCGCTCAATTCGAGCGATTAACCAGCGAGGACCTAGTGGAGTCACTCTTGCCTGGGCGTCCCGGCAGCCTGAAGGCGCGCCCTGATGGAATCTTGCTCGATGGCCACCACCGTCTTGCTGTCCTGCGGGCCCGAGGCATTGACGTGGATACGTTGCCGAGAGAGATCGTTAGGCGAGGTAATCTGGAGAGCGAGGCATAAATGTCCACAGAAGTTTACCGGATCGACGGACCATGGCCAGGACGCCTTGCTATCTCCGCTCGCCCGAGAGGCGGAGACTGGCTGGCGGATGAGGTGAAGGGCTGGCGTCAGGCTGGGTTCGACATCATCGTCTCCTTACTGACTCCGGACGAAGCGGACGAGATGGAACTCGGAATGGAGCAGCGGTATTCTCGTGAGCACGAATTGGAATTCGTGTCGTTCCCAATCGTCGACCGGAGCGTACCGGAATCGCGCGCCGCAGCTTTAAAGCTCATAGAGCACCTTGAAGCGGAGTTGGCACGCGGAAAGAACATCAACATCCACTGCCGGCAGGGCATCGGCCGGTCGGCACTGATCGCGGCAGGCCTTTTATTGGCCAGGGGCGTACCCAAGGAAGAAGCACTCCAAAGAATCAGCAGCTCGAGACATGCGCCGGTTCCCGAGACACCAGAGCAACGCCAGTGGATCGAGTCGGTCGCTTCGAGCTTGACGCCCGTCTCCAAGAGCAGCAGCTAGCGAAAGCGAGATGGTCTATTGTTGCGCGGAGTTCGAAAAGTCCAGAACGCAAAAAAGGATGGATTTTGGATCCGTTGGTCGTTAATGGGTTGTTTCTGGTTCTCTGCCTTCTGCACTAATGAGAGGGCACGCCGAAGCAAGGTTTACCGTTGCTGCCGAAGCCAGGCGAACCAGCGGTCAAAGGTAACAATCTCCCCGCGATCGCCCGGCGCGAAGCATGCCTGCGTCATGTCGGGAGATCCGACACCAGTTACCTCGGAGAACAGGTAGTTCCACTGATCGCAGTTGAAGCGAACGGGTTCCGTGTAGTCATGCGCGACGCGGTCCAGGATTTTGCGGCGGACCTCCTCGGGGGATCGCAAGACCGTAATGGCATCGGTGCCGAGCGCGACATACCGGAAAGGCGGATCTGGGCGCATGGAAGGATCATAGGGCAGGAGCGACACCGGTCTCGAGTCCGGCTGCACCAGCCAGACCTGGCGTCCTCGGAAATATTGCAGAAGCTCGCGATTGCTGGTGGGATCCATCTCGCGAGCCCAGACCACCGGTGCAGTATCGATATCCGCTGAGTTATAAACCCACTCGTCGCCCACATCGTGGTTCCGCGCATAGCGGACGATGACCAAATGGCGCCCGCCACTGGACTCCAATTGCTTCAGGATGTGCGCGCGTGGGCCGCCGCTGCCAGTTGGGGCCGGGCCTCCTCCCACCACCGGAAACAGGAGACAACCCAGGGCGATGAGGCGCACCGGCCAAGCCCCCATGCCCGCGCGCAATTGCCGCAGGCCTTCGATCGCCAGGAGCAGAACAAGGCCCATGGCGGGAGCCGCGTAGTGCGGTGCATCCCAGACCTGTACCATCAGCCCGGCGGAGATCAGCAGCGCAGTCAGCAACAGGAAGCGCGGCCGGCGGCGCTTCCAAAGCCATGGCAGGGTGAGGAAGGGAATGGTCAGGAAAGGTCCCAGGAAGAAGCGCCAGTAGCTTTTGGTCTTCGACAGGATTCCGCGCGGACTGCGATTCGCTCGCGCCTCCGAGTAACAGAGCATTTCCCAGCCGCTGTGATAATCGCGCAGAACGCGGTGATGATAGATGGGCTCCGGCCGCGGCGATTGCCAGATGAAGTGGGGAGCCAT
>Ga0335083_10003447_pt1 | contig 20513 bp, 25 predicted proteins | sample Lox_Sample_42_FD_206716 | JGI IMG/M metagenome (GOLD analysis project Ga0335083, IMG submission 206716) | Soil microbial communities from Loxahatchee National Wildlife Refuge, Florida, United States - Lox_Sample_4.2 | ecosystem: Environmental > Terrestrial > Soil > Wetlands | place: USA...
GGAGTTTTGCCTGTATTTTTATAATTCATTTGAAAACCTGTTATGCTTCCCTCTTCAAAAATTGGCTTAATACTAGAAATTCCTACCCACGCTCTTTCATCTTCCTCTCTCGACCGCTGCATTTCAGCCAATTGGTCAGTGGCGGCATTCGTAGCCTTCCACATTTCGCAACTTTGGAACAAAAATATACCGCCAACAATAATGCCGATAAAAAAACCAGCAATCTCCAGTTTAAGTGTTATCTCTTCGCGCCCTTCCTTCCTTTTTTCGCGTGCCTCTTGCTCGTTGCTCGCGGCTGGCGCAAGACTAGACGTGGAGGCACTGCTACCGCTAGAAATATTGGGTTCTGTCTTTTTTTGTGCGGATTCGTCGGTGGGATTATTTTGGGTGCTATCTGCCTGTTCTGCGCTTTCACAATCGCTGGCATGATATGATTCACCATCGCTCATTTGACATTCTTAGGATATATGCAATGTTCAACCGTTGGGTGCGTAGGCTAATTGGTAAACCTGGCGTTCCTTACAATCGCAGATTACCAGTCCGAAACTGGCCGCATCCACCACTGATTTATGATGACGGTTTATCCATTGCAGCAACCAATAGCAAGGCTTTCCGTAACCAGTCCGGCTTGCCTGTGCCGGAACGGCGTATTGCAGCGTTAATCTCCTTAGCTTCTGGCGGTGTAACCCTTACCGAGAACACTTCGCCTTTGGCATTTTGTATGCCAACCTTTGGCCTGCCGATTCTTTTTTTCATAATTATTGTATACAAATATGTTGACCTGAATGTAGTTTTTGTATACATTAATGTCAACAAGATAATTGATATGGCAAACATACTTAAAACCGAGAAGAAAGTGACCGTGGTTTCGATGCTGGCAGAAGGTGCGAGCATGGCCTCGGTTGCACGGATTACGGGTATCCACCCTGACACCATTATGCGCCTTGCGGTGCGAATTGGTCAGGCTTGCAAGCGCATCATGGATGAGAAGATGCGCGGGCTGAAATGCGCTCAAGTCGAAGTTGACGAAATTTGGGGTTTCATCGGCGCAAAGCGTAACAATGCCGCTCGCACTGGCAATTACGGCGATGTCTGGACGTTCATCGCGCTGGATGCCGAAACCAAGCTGATTCCGTCTTACGTTGTCGGCAAACGCGATGCGTACCATGCCAGAGCGTTCATGGAAGATTTGGCAGGCCGTCTTTCCCGCCGTGTCCAACTTTCCAGTGATGCCCTGCAAGCCTATCCTGAAGCCGTTGAGCGTGGTTTTGGCAATGAAGTGGATTACGGACAACTCGTAAAAACCTACTCCGTCACGCATCTTGGTAACGCGGCTCAACCCGCCTCCGTTCGGTATAGCCCCGCTGAAGTGGTCAAGACTGAACGGACGGTCATTACGGGTATGCCGGATGTTCGCCGGATTACGACAAGCCATGTCGAGAAGCAGAACCATACGCTTCGGATGCATTGCCGCCGCCTGACACGCCTGACCAATGCTTTCAGCAAGAAGTTTGAAAACTTTGAAGCTGCGGTTGCGCTCAATTTCGCGTATTACAATTTCTGCAAAACACACAAGGCCATCCGCATGACACCAGCGCAAGCGGCAGGCATCGAAAGCAGTGCATGGACGGTCGAAGAACTGGTTAAACGTTGTGGCGAATAAACAATACATAGAGCGGTTACAACAGGTCATATTTCATTTGCACAAGGCCGACGCCAAACACGTCGGCTCTGTGCCTGTGCATGAAGTCTTTGAGGGAAAGACGCTCTGGCAGGGTGACGTTGAGGTATTTGACCTGACAGGCCATCCCAAGGCCAAACGGTGCTACGGTTGGACGTATGGCGAGCCGGAGGAGTTTATCACCATTCTGGAATTGCCACCTGTGACCGATGCCAAAAGCGCAGTTAAGGTTGGCGTGTCGTATCAAATCAAGAAAGCGAGAGGGAAATGACCAAGGAGCAATTTGAGGAACAAATGGAGGAACTTTTGAGTAGCGTTCCATTGCCTAAACGAAAGAAAGTTGAATCCGACGTGGTTTTTCAATTATGTCGAAAGGATGCAGATTTTAAGAACGCGTTTGAACAAGCCTATGGCATTATTTACGGAAAAGCGGAGGGGTTGCGACAGATGCGCCGTTTGGTAAAAAAGCAAAGGCAATACAATTTCGACGATTCCTTGACATGAACGATTTCAAATTAGGTGACTACCGGCCCATGGATTTAATTGACAATTATTGCCTTTTATGGTTAGAATTGGGCAATCACGAAGCGGTTTTACCAACCTGATATATCTATCTTGCACAGGCCACGTAGCTTATGAAAATTCGCACCTCAAAATTATTTGTCCTGTTGATTTGCCTGGCGCTGGCCAGGTTCAACGTTTCCGCTTTTAGCGATGCCAACTGGGTGAGCCTGGGTTCGCTCGGGGGTGCTAATGGCAGTGTGAATTGCATGGTCCAGGACAAATATTCGGGCAACTTTTATGTAGGGGGATTTTTTACCGCCATTGGGCCGCTGGCGGCATCGGGCGTGGTGGCATGGAACGGGACTTCGTGGTCGCCGGTAGGTTCCGGGCTCTCGAACGTGAGGGCGCTGGCTGTGGATGGTTTGGGCAATCTATATGCCGCGGGCGCTTTCACCAACGGCGCGGCTGGGATTACAAACATCGCCAAATGGAACGGCACCGCATGGTCTGCCCTGGGCAACGGTGTTAGGGGAGGAGTTCCTTCCGCGCTGGCAGCCGATGGCTCGGGGAATGTTTATGTGGGCGGATTTTTCACCAACACTGCCATTAGCGCCACCAACATCGCCAAATGGAATGGCAGTTCCTGGTCCAACATGGGCAACGGAATGAACGCGAATGTGAATGCGCTGGCCGTGGATAGCTCCGGAAACCTTTATGCGGGCGGAGCATTTACCATCGTTAACAGCACTCCAATACCGTACATCGCAGAATGGAACGGTTCGAGTTGGTCGGGGTTGAGCACGGGCATGAACGTGGGCGTCGGCGCGCTGGTGATCGATTCGCACAATAATGTTTATGCAGGAGGAGCATTCAAAACGGCAGGCGGCATTACCGTCAGCAATATAGCCGAATGGAACGGGAGCACGTGGCTGCCGCTGGGCGTAGGCATGGCGCCGGGCCCCACGCCTACAGTCAACGGCCTGGCCCTGGATGGCAGCGGCAATCTTTATGCCTGCGGTTTTTTTACCATCGCCGGCGGATCTCCGGCGGCGCACGTGGCCAAATGGAACGGCTCGAGCTGGTCTGCCCTCGGCCCGGGAATCAGTGCCAGCGCAGTGAATGACATCGGCGTGGATGCCGGTGGTAATGTTTATGTTGGCGGCGGTTTTACCGGATACAATACGAATGGCGGAGCCTATATCGCCAAATGGAATGGCAATATCTGGACCAACCTGGGCTCGGGAATCGTCGCCTCGCCATTTGTGGTATCGCTGGCTTCTGATTCCACAGGCAATCTTTATGCAGGCGGCGAGTTTTCATCCATCGGCGGCATCACGATTAGCAATGTGGCGAGATGGAATGGGACCGGTTGGTCGGGCCTGGGCGCGGGAATTTTTGGGGGGATTAATGAACTGGAAGTGCTGGCCCTGGACAACGCGGGAAATCTTTATGCGGGCGGTGGTTTTACGACGGCAGGCACGGTGGCAGCCAGCAATATTGCCAAATGGAACGGGACTAATTGGTCTGCTTTGGGCACCGGGATCACAGGAAGCTTTGTGGAGGCACTGATTTCTGACGGCGCAGGCAACCTTTACGCAGGCGGTAATTTCACAGCCGCAGGCGGGGTGGCGGCCAATGACATCGCAAAATGGAACGGAACGAATTGGTCGGCCCTCGGCTCGGGCATGACCGGTGGAAATGGTGTGATTTCGTTTGCGCTGGACAGCGCGGGCAACCTTTATGCCGGCGGCAGTTTTACGACGGCCGGCGGAGTGGCAGTAAATAATATTGCGAAATGGAATGGAACGAGTTGGTCCGCGCTGGGTGCCGGCGTGACCGGCGGTTCGTTCGCGGTCCATTCGATGGCGATCATTTCCGGAACCAATCTCTATGTCAGCGGCGAGTTAACGACAGCCGGAGGCAGTCCGGCGAACTATGTCGCCAAATGGAATGGCAGCACGTGGTCCACTGTCGGCACGGGAGTGAATAATACGGTCTATTCACTGGCCACAGATGTGGATGGCAACCTCTACGCCGGGGGCGCATTTACCAACGCGAGCGGTGTTTTTGCCTCAGCAGTGGCTGAATGGAATGGCACGGCATGGTCGGCTTTAGGATCCGGGGTAAACAACACCGTCCTTTCGCTCAATGCGGATACTGCGGGCCGCTTGTATGCCTCAGGGATTTTGACGATCGCCGGCACGAATGTTTCGGCTTATGTGGCGCAGGCCAATGTGCTGAACCTGATTTCCCGGCCGCAATATAATCCGAACCGGACTTTTACGTTTAACCTTTTGACCACGCCGTATACGACCAACCGGATTTTTGCTTCGACGAACCTGTCCCTGCCGATGTGGCAACCGATTTATACCAATGTGGCCCCGGCCAACGGCGCGATGCAGATTACAGATACCGCCGCGGCGCAATATCCGGTGCGCTTTTATCGTTCCTCCACGCCTTGAGGCGATTCCAGTATCCTCCTCCGTTATTGAATCCGGTTGTAGTTTTTGTACACTTTGGCCGGATGAACCTTTCCATGCCCGGGACGACCGGCACTGATTTCAAAACTGGTACACAGCGGGCCCGAGCGATCGTGGAAGCATGGGGAGACCATAACCTTTACTGCCCGAACTGCACCTCGCCCCTGCTTGTGGCCCTGGACGATGCCGTGGGCGGCCTGGATTGTCCCCGTTGCGGGTCGCTGTTCCGGATCAAAGGCCAGAAAACCCGCATTGGCCATTCCTTCACTGACGGCCCGTACACCGGGCTCATCCGCGCCATGCGCCGCAATGAAGCGCCCGGTTTTTTCCTGCTGCATTATGATGCTGAGACCTGGACCGTTCTCGACCTGCTGCTGATTCCGGGCGGGGCGCTGGTGCCTTCGACCGTCGAAAAAGGCCCGGACGGCGTGGGCTGCCGCATTCTGCTGGATAAGCTGCCGCCGGCGGCGCGCATTCCCATCATCACCACCATCAAATCCGCCGGCGCCGGCGATACGGAATGCATCATGATTTCGCGCCCGGAAGAAGTGCGCGAAAAATTCGGCGAATTTAAGAAGCGGAAAATTCAGGCGAAATAGTTCGGGAAGATTCTTTTCAATCCGCCGAAAAATCCGTTGCGGTTCGTCGTCCGGTGAGGCAAGGTCGGTTCATGTTTCCGCTGCCATTCCAATATTTCAGGTGGGTGGACTTCTATCCTTCCGAATTCTTCATGGCCTGGGCGATCTGCGGCGTGATTTTGGGCGGACCCGTGCTGCTTTTTATTTTCTTTCTGGCGCGTATGCGATTCTTCCAGCGTACGCGTTGGCAAAAGGTGGCATGGCGGCTGCCACTGATGGGATTGATATTTGGACTGGCCTCAGGATGGTTCACCGCCTGGGACGACCACCATACTTACATCGCCTGGTCCAACCAAACGGAATACTCCAATGATCAGCCGTATCATTGGTACGAAATATTTGGCGAGCCCGGTGCCGACACGGTGGGCGCTTACTCGGGTGATTTTGACGAAAACGGCGATCCTGATGAAGACAGTTTGTGGTATCTTCGGAGCGACATTGCGATCTGGAACGGCCTGTTCTGGCTGTCCATCGCCATTGCGGGGGTGTTCGTATTTCGTTTCGCTGCCGGGTGGAACCGGCCCGCGCAGGCTGAGGCTTTGCCAGCCAATTCAGCGGTAGCGTGTGGAGGCTGAAGCTCGCTGTCTCTTACTTGGACGACGGTTTGTTCAACCGTTCTGCCACCTGGTCCAGCAACTTTTGATACGGACCACTGCGCATACTGGTAAGCTGGTTTTCGTATCCGCCCGTGAAAGACGTCGCATCGGTCACAATATAGGCCTGGCAGCTCAAGCGATAACGGCCGTTGCCGCGGTCGAGGAGTTTGGTCCGTACCCGATTCAAAGTAATTTGGCCGTAATGCGTGGCCACGAGGCCGTTGTATGCCAGGCTTTCACCCTTGGTAGCTTCCCGTTCAAACACCCAGGAATAGGCATCCGGACCATGGAACGCACCGAAATCCGCTTCCTGAAAAACTTCAATAGTGGCAGAGCGGATGGCCTGCGGTGTGGAATTGGTAATCTCCACGGAGGCAAAACTGGCTGAGGTGGGCTTGCTCCATGACGAACAGCCGGTGTTTCCCACGAGCAACAGGCACAACAAACCGGCTGGAAACAACATCGCTAAAAATTTCATCATATTTGGATTTCCTTCCCGGCAATAGTTTGCGTCGCGCGGGAACGATGGAGATTAAATGATCATCATCAGGAAACAAAGGAACATCTCCGGCTTTTTTCTTTGTCGTTGTTACTTAATTGTTCAAACGCACCGCGATTGGTAATTTCATTGACATTGAACGACGCGGTTATCAACATCGTCGCGCTTTTAAAAGGGCGGCCTTAAAAGGGGGGGCCATGTGCGATAGCTTTGTCTTTACCTTTTTATGAGCCACGATTTGTTTGATGTTTTTTCGAGAATGGTCGCCGACCTTCCCGCGCGCGCAATCCCCACAGCCCTGGAACTCCAATGCCACATGCTGGAAGATGACGCCGAGCATCATCGCCTGGCCTCGCCCGAGGACGCCTGCTCGATTCTTTGTTTCCGGCGATTTGTGCAAACGGCTAAAACCGGCGAAGCCATGGAACAACTGCAACCCTTCCCCGCAGACCATATTGAATTCTACAAGGAAACCATCGCGCGATTAATCCAGGCCGATGAACTTCCGCAATCGGCCATGGGCCGGTTCGATAGTACGTTTGCATCACAGAGACTTTCGTAGCAGGCACGGACTTTGGCCGGATTGGATGTTATCTTCCAATTTCTGTCTTCTAATAATGGCATTAGCCTTGCTCCATTATGGGCAATTACGGCTTGAACAGGCTGTTCCCGCCGGCCAAATCGTTATGAATACAGAATTGCATGCCGTCGGCGAAGCCCCGAAAACGTTCCCGGTGCGGTTGAAGCTCCCCGTGTCCCGAAAGAAGGCAGTGGAGTACCTCGGCATGTTCACCCTGCTGACCATCATCTACTACTGCTATTTCGTGCGCGATGCGAGGGTCAACGACAGCAGCCCGATCATGGTGGTGACGCCCGGCGAATTCAGCGTGGTCATGGTGAAATTTTTCCTGTTTACCGGATGGCCTTTCCTGTTCCTCTCGTATTTCGATTCATCGTGGCGCAGCAAGGACGCGGGCAATGTCTTCCTGCTGGCGTGGATCGCCACCAATGTGCTTTGGTATCACCAGACCGGTTGCGCTTTTTGCATTTTCTCGGCTTCCTTTAAGATCATTCCTTATGCCCTGTGCGCGTGGATTGCCCACGGCCTCGGCGCCCTGTATTGCCGTTCGCCCCGGAACGAATCTTAGTCTCTTACTTCCGCTTTCTGCGGCTCACAATTCTCTTGACAATAGCTGGATAGCGTACTAGGCTTATGGTGGCTTGAAGGAAAGCCAAAGGGGACAGGCACAACGAAGAGAGAGAGTTGAGGTGCCGTATGAGCCATAGATTGTTTGAACTGTTCGCTAAAATGGTGGCGGAGCTTCCCGTGCGCGCCATTCCGCGGGTCCTGGATCTCGAATGCTTGATGCTGGAAGCCGATGCCAGGAACCAGCGCCTGGCCTTCCCGGAAGATGCCCGATCTATCTTTTGTTTCTGGCACTTTGTGCAGGCAGCCAGGGCGGGTCATATTATGCTCTCGCCCAAACCACTGCCTCCCGACCATGTTGATTTCTTTAAGGAAACGACTCTCCGGCTGGTGCACGCAGACGAGCTGCCGGCATCGGCCATCGGCCAATTTGATGATATATTTGTCCCGAGCCTCTTTGTGGATGCCGCTTAACTCAAAGACAGGCTTTGAAAAAACAGCAGTGTCTGCCACGCATCATTACGGGGATTGTGGAGGGGGAAGCCAGAGGTGGTCTTGCGAGACGAGCGGATTTTGCTCCTGGAAGGCGTGATTGGGCCGTATCTGGACGGTCGGGCCGGCGGGGCGTATGAGCATAGCGCCCTTGGGACAACCACCCTGCTGCTGCATGCGCGATTGCTGGATGGAGGTGACCGTCTGCTGGTTGTTCGTGAAATAGGTCGTCGTAGGCATGACCTTGCCTGTGGGCGTTAGATTTTGCGGGTGCACAGCCCAGACGTTAAGAGTATTGGTGGTGTCATCGCAAAATGCGGCCACGCCACACATGACAATGGTGACGGCCACGAATGCGACTGCGGTTTTTATGGTCATTTTCATAAGAGACTTGCTTCTCTTATGCCATTTTTGCCCGCAAAAAACAAGACTGCAAGCTGAGAAATGAATTTATCGATCCCTGCCTCCGCCCATTTCCAACCCGCTTTAAGCCTGCGCGTGCCGTGCCAGCGCCGTGCGCAGCACCTGGGCATCAAACGGTTTGCAGATGAACGAGTCCACGCCGCCCAGGGCATTGGCAGAAGATTGCAACTTTTCGGGAAAAGCCGTGATCATGACGACGGGTTGTTTGGGAGCGAGTTGTTTGATGGCGGCGGCCAGCTTATCGCCCCGCATCTCCGGCATGATATAGTCTGTGAAAACCATGTCGAACTTGTCCGGCTCAAACAGGGCCAGCGCCTCGAAGCCGTTTTTGGCTGTCTCAATAACATAGCCATCCCCTTCGAGCAGGAGCCAGATGCTCTCGGTGACAAGCGGTTCGTCATCCACTATCAGGATGTGTTTTTGGCGGCTGGTACGATCGTCCATAACCCCTTAAAAACAGCATACTTCGCGCCAATTTAATGAGGAAATAAGAGCCAAAGAGCAAGTCGAATGAGCTACGTAAGTTATTAATCATGAGCAGCTTGAATTTAATAACGGCAAAAAGGCGGCCAACCCCGCTCCCGAGGGCCGACCGCCGTGTAGCAGTCCTTTTTCGTTCAGCAGCTATTGAGGAGGACCATGATGGTCATAGTCCCGATCCGGCTGGGAATGGCCGTCGCGATCGTGCATTGGCGCGGGCGCAGGATGGCCGTGAGGCATGTTCCGGTATTTCACATTGTGAATCATGTGACTGTGCCAGTCCGGATGGTCATGAACGTATACCTGGTAACGGTGCAGGCGTACTGGATCCATCACGACCCATGTGCTGTCTGGTCCCAGATAATAGTATTGGCCGCCGACCACACCGACGTATTCGGTGCCGTCCCATACGTAATCATCCGGTACGACGGTCACGGTTGTTACTGGCGGCGGCGCGGGCGTCGTAATGATAACGGCCGGAGGCCCGGGCGGGGTGATATAAACGGTCGGCCCTGCGGCGCAGGGCAGCGCCATACCACAAACAATTCCCGCCGTCGCGAGTGACAACATGTGCTTATAATTTATTTTCATAATCCATGTTCCTTTCTACGGTTCTTATTGGCATACGCTATGCCATGGAGCGTTAACGGTTAAAGGAGCCGCTTTCGGAAAGAAAGAAGCATGGCCATGGCCATACACAAATGATTTTGCAAATCGCGCGTTGCAAATTGCATTTGCGAGGGCAGGCAAAAGATGCGGGAGTAAAACTGTAACTATCGGGCAAACGGATTCATCTTGAGCGGCTTGCCGCAATACATGCAAAAAGGACGCGTGGCGGTATTGTTCCGGCCGCAGGAGGGGCAGGTGACGGGCGGGTCTTTGATACTGATGCCCAGGGCAGTTGTTTTCTGGCGCTCAAGGTCCTGGATTAATTGGACGAGCGTGTCGTCAGTATAACCGTGCTCTTGCTTCATTAAGGTCCACATGGCTTCGGTAATCAACAGGACGCGGTCAATATCATGTCGCAAGAGATCGGTTTTGGTTTGGGCGTCGCGCGCGGCGTTCTCGGCCTGTGTGGCCGCAGTCATCGCATAAGTATTGGTGCCGAAATTGGAGCTGGCCAGGGAAGGATAAAACATAGAATGAATTGTTGTGGTTAAAATGTCGCTGCGGAAACCGATGCTAGGATGGCAGCCATTCGGCGTCCATAAGAATCAAAACCGCTCCGCCAGAAATATAGCCGATGATGAAATGTTACCTAAACGTTGATTGCCGTTTTTTTTCGAGAGGATTAAGATGGCGCCATGATTACCAGCGTCCTTAAAACGAAAGGCACAAAAACAGTTTTGGGACTGATGGTTTTGGCGGCGACGACAGCGGCCCATGCACAAATGGAAGCCATGCCGGGTTACAATGTGACTCCAAACCCGGCCTACACGCCAGTAATGTCCAGCATCAATGGTCCAGTGGGCTGGACGTTTCAGCCGACTACGGAGATTTCGGTGACGGCGTTGGGAATTTTTAACAACCTGCCGGCAAACCTGGAAGTGGGTTTGTGGAATGCAAGCGGCACGCTGCTGGCCTCCAGCACGATTAAGGCGGGAGCCGTAGCGATAGACCAGAGCCTCTACGAATCCATCACGCCCGTGGATCTGACGGCGGGGCAAACCTATTATCTCGCGGCTTATTCGCCATCCGGCGCGTTCTCGGCGCTGGCCCTCAGCCCCAACATAACGCCTGCGGACGGAAATGCGATTATGTCGCCGGATATCCAATTGGGGACCGCAGCTTATGCCAACAACGGCGTTTTCGAATTTCCCGGCGTGACTGAAAGCGTGCCTGATTCGGCCATTATCGCGCCGAATTTCGAATATGCGCCGGTCGTCCCGGAACCTTCCACCCTCTACCTCCTGGGCGCCGGTTCGCTGGCGTTGCTCATCCGCCGTCGGCGCTAAAAAATATTCTTTGCGGCGCGCGGATTGCGGGGAATATTAAGGGGACGATGAATCTAAATCCTCAATCGCCCATGCGCGATGTCCTGGCAGAATTTCCCGGGGCGCAACGCGCCTTGTTCCGGCGCTATCACATTGGCGGCTGCAGTAGTTGCGGTTTCAGCCCGGAGGAAACACTGGCACAGGTCTGTGCCCGCAACGGCAACCTGAACGCCACCGAAGTGATGGCACATATCCAATCCAGCCACGAACAGGACGCGAAGATCCTGATTGCGCCGAAGGACCTGGCTGGTCTCCTGCAACAAGACCGTTCCGTGAAGCTCGTGGATGTCCGCTCGCGCGAGGAATTTGAGGCCGTGCACATTGATGGCTCGGTGTTGCTCTCCCAGGACGTGATGCGTGACTTGATGGCCAGCGGTTCAAATACGAACCCCATCGTGGTCGTGGACCACCAGGGAAAAAACGGCCTCGACGCGGCGGCTTATTTCATCGGGCACGGCCTGCAAAACGTGCGCTGCCTGCGCGGCGGCATTGATGCCTGGGCGCAGGAAGTGGACTCAAAAGTAAGACGGTATAAAATCGGGTGAGTTAGACGTTAAACTTAAAGAGCATTACGTCGCCATCCTGAACGACGTATTCTTTGCCTTCCATCCGGTAGAGGCCTTTTTCACGAGCCGCAGCCACGGAACCGCATTTCATGAGGTCGTCGTAAGCAACGGTTTCGGCTTTGATAAAGCCGCGCTCGAAATCAGAGTGAATCACCCCCGCCGCCTGCGGTGCGGTGTTGCCCACGTGAATCGTCCAGGCACGCACTTCTTTCTCGCCGGCAGTGAAATAGGTCCGCAGGCCGAGCAAATGGTAGGTGGCCCGGATAAGGCCGCCCACACCGGATTCGTTGACACCCAATTCCGTCAGAAACTGCTTCGCTTCTTCGGGAGAGAGATCACTCAAATCGCTTTCGATTTGCGCGCTGATGACCACGGCCTCGCACGCAAGGTGGGTCTTAACGTACTCGGAAACTTTTTGGACGAACGGATTTTTATCCGCGCCGGCCAGCTCACTTTCTTTGACGTTACAGGCGAAAATGGTTGGCTTGTCGGTGAGCAGGTAAAAGCTTTTGGCGATGACTTTTTCTTCCGGGGTCAGCTCAACGGACAATGCGAGCTTGCCGGCGTCCAGCGCGGTTTCAAATTTTACGAGCACGGCGTTTTCGGCCACGGCGATTTTGTCGCCGCGCTTCACGTCTTTCGAAAGTTTCTCGCGGCGCTTTTTGACATTGTCCAAATCGGCCACGGCGAGTTCGGTGTTGATAATCTCGATGTCGCGCACGGGGTCAACGCTGCCGGTCACATGATGGATGTCCGCATCTTCAAAGCAACGAACGACCTGGACGATGGCGTCTACTTCACGAATGTGCGAAAGGAATTTGTTACCCAGGCCTTCGCCCGCCGAGGCGCCTTTGACCAGGCCGGCGATGTCCACGAACTCAATGACAGCAGGAATAATGGTCTGCGTCTTGGCAATTTTGGAGAGCGGATCGAGTCGCGGGTCCGGCACGGTAACGACGCCGACATTTGGGTCGATCGTGCAAAAAGGATAGTTGGCTGCCTCCGCTTTGCGCGTGCGGGTCAGGGCATTGAAGAGAGTGGATTTGCCAACGTTAGGCAGTCCGACGATTCCGGCTTTGAGCATATATTATAATTAAATTTTATGTTTGGCCAATTGCCATGCAATGTGAATCCCATCAAAAATACCGATGGCCAGCAGGCAAATACCCGAAATAAATTGCATCCGCAACAGGGTGCTTTCATTGAACTGGCCTTTGCCGCGGGAAACGCCAAAGCTCAGCGCGCAAAAAACAAGGTTCGCGCCCAGCCATACCCCGAGGATGCAGGCAGCCTTGGCGGCCAGGCTGTCGGCGACGAATTCCTGGTTTGTAAAAAAAGCCGGGTGCGACATGAAATAAGCCGCCAAGCCGATCCAAAACAGAAGCACGCCGAAGTTTCCAAAAACGCGGACGAAGCCAATCATGAAAGCTGAGTGCGGATGGAATTTTTCATCCAGCCTGGCCCCGAGCTTTTCCGCGGCCAGGCCAATCGTCGTCTGGGCCTTGATGGTTTTCATGGTCAGGAACCGAATCCCGAGAAATAGAAAGAAGGCGAAACTAAACACTTCCATGGAAGCTTTGACAATCCGGCTGCCGAACAACGACGAAAAGCCGGTAAAAGCAATGGCACAATAAATAACCTCCATCGAAGCCGCGCCCAGACCGATGAGTGCGGCAAACAGAAATCCTTTTCGCGCTCCTTCGTTAATGATCGTGAGATTAACCGGGCCGATGGGCATCGAAAGCAGCATGCCGGCGATCAGGCCCGTCAGCATCGCCAATAGAATGGGCGGTAGTTCAGCCATCAGTTTCTGAGATCAATTCGGCTCGTGGTCGTCGTCTTCCTCTTCAATTTCCCTGCGCCACGCACGCGAGAGGCTGGGCCGGACAAAACCATAAATTAAATAGAACGTGAAAAATGCCGGCAGGATATAATAAAGGATCTTCTCACGGAAGATCACCACGGCGGCGATAAAAATGGCGGTGCCGATGGCTTTGACAAACGTGCTAGTAGAACGCAGGCCGAGCGATTTGAAACTGGGATAGCGCACGGTGCTGACCATCATGGCCGAAAGAAAAACCAGGACGCCGGCAATGAAATAATTCCAGTTGCCCAGGCTCTTTTCATTTTCATTGAAATGCATAATGAGCAGGGTCAGGGAGGCTACCAACCCGGCGGCTGAGGGAATGGGGAAGCCGAGAAAATCTTTGCCGCCGCCCTTGGTATTCATGACGGCCAGGCAATTGAACCGCGCGAGACGGAACGCGCCGCACAACAAATAAATCGAGGCGATGAACCAGCTGATTTGATGATACTGGCCGAAAACATCAGCCAGCACGACGCGCTGGACCAGGAACGCCGGGGCCACGCCGAAAGAAATCAAATCGGCCAGCGAATCAAATTCGCGCCCGAACGGGCTTTCAATGCCGCCCATGCGGGCGACGCGGCCATCGAACAAATCAAAAATGCAGGCGAGCAAGATGAAAGCAAGAGCGAGCTTGATTTGGTTAAAATCGTAGGGTTCGGCGTCCACGATTTTCGTCAACGCCACAAAACCGCAAAACAGATTCCCTGCCGTGAGCAAGTTCGGAAGAAAATATATCTTCAGCTTCTCTTCTGGATCGTCCGGCGGCCTGGGAGTCGGTTCGCTCATAATGGTTTAATCGAAAGAAGCCATCACCGTTTCACCGCCCACGACCCGCTGGCCGAGCGCGATTTTAATTTGGGCGCGCATGGGCAGGTAAATCTCCACGCGCGAACCGAATTGAATCAGGCCGATCCTTTCACCGCGCTGGATGGGGTCGTTTTCCGAAACCCACGGCACGATGCGGCGCGCGATCAAACCGGCAATCAATCGCAGGGCGATCTTCTCTTCGCGCGGCTCAAAAGAATCAATGCCCACGAACACGTTTTCATTGCACTCGGCGCAATCGCTGCGCGTGGCGCTGAGGTACTGGCCGGGCGTGTGCTTGAAGAAAGCCACCCGGCCGGTCAGCGGCGCGTTCTGCACGTGAATATCAATCACCGAAAGAAAAATGGAAATGCGCTTGCATTCGCCGCCCATAAAATCTTTCTCCGTGACCGTGTCAATGACATCCACCTTGCCGTGCGCCGGCGAGACCACGAGGTTGGCGCCCGTGGGCGTCATGGCATCGGGGTCGCGAAAGAAATACAAGGTAAACGCGGCGAAGAGCCCCCACAGGACAAAAAGGGCGATATAGAATTCGAGGATATGCGAGCCGACAAAGACGGCGATCCACGAGACCACCAGCAGTGCAATCACCGCTATCAACGAGATGACGATGAGCTTAAACGCCGCCATCATGGCTTTTCCGGAATGTTTCACGCCATTACAATAAAAATTTTTTGCAGCGCTTGCAATTCGGCATTTTCGATGCAATTTAATCAGTTGCCATTGAGGCGATAGTAACATCAATAACCAATTACCAAGGAAAACAGTTATGCCATTGAACCTAAGCAGTCCCGATTTGACCCAATTTCCACCCCGCAGCCCCCGCGTACGCCTGGGCGGTTATGCCATTTTACCGCGCTGCCTGGATAAAGGCCGCGCAACCATTGCCGGAAAAAACGGCGAGTATCATTTTGCCTGCCCGCTCGACCACCGCTTTTTAGATTACGTCGGCATTGATCCTGAAGCGCTGAAAAAAGAACTGGCCGCGGGAAAGAGCGACAGTGAAATCCTGGAGTGGATTGAAAAGAACGCGCGGTTTCATCGCTCGCCAATCGAGATCGCGGCGTTTTCGAGTTTTGCCGAACTACGCGCCCCGGGCGACACGGAAACACGGGAATATCTTAACAGCATGCAAACCAAGGCCGCGCCGAAGCGCGAAGATATCTTCACATTCTTTGATATGCTGGACGTGGATGATTACGTCAGCTTTGGCGGCAAGCCGTAATTGAGGAGAATTTATAACCACCCGGGCTGCGTCAGGCGGGAACGTCTGGCGCGGCTACGGGCATCTTCCACTGGTCAATTTTTTCGATGCGATGGCGGTGTTTAGCGCCGTGCAATTCAAATTCCACTTCGTCCGAGGCTTTATGATTGAGCAACGCTCCGCCGACGGGCGACAAATAACTGATGATACCTTTGTCCGGGTCTGAATCCCAGGCGCCGAGGATAGTGAATGATTCCCGCTGGTTCGTAAGCAAATTCGTGGTTTCAACCACGGTGCCGATATTAACGGCATCGGTCTTGGCGTTGGAAAAATCCGCGCCACGCGCGCGGGCGAGCTGATTTTCCAGCTCTTCCTTTCGGCGCATTAAAACTTTCTGCATTTCCTTGGCAGCCTTGTATTCGTGGTTCTCACGCAAGTCACCATAGCTGCGCGCGATGGCAATTTCCTTGGAGTTGGCCGGGATTTTTTTCTGGACGAGATCTTCGTATTCCACGCGGCGGCGTTCAAGGCTTTCCCAGGAAACCTGCAGGGTGGAATCCTGCCGCGTCTGTTCGCCGCTGACCAGCGATTGCACGGCCGGGTGCGCTTTGACGAGGCGCGCCAGGAGTGATCGTTTGTCCATGTCATCAAACACGGGCGAAAGTTGCAGCGCGCGCGTCAAATCTTTAATCACTTCGATGTCTGCGCTGGCGGTCAATTCACCGATGAGTTCCTGGTCTTCTAAAATGAAATCGCGCAGGCGGTTGGAACGTTTTTCGGCAAACTGATCGCGTTCCATGGCGGTCAGCATGGCGCGAAAGACTTCCGGCCCCAGGATGTCCACAAAATCCTCATTGCGTTCGCGGCCGAACCACAACAGCAATTCGCTGCTGGCCGAGTGCTGGCTGATAAGGCGGACGAGCGTTTCCTTGAGCAAATTCAGTTTCCCTTCGCGCACGAGCAGGGCGGCAAATTCCTTGGCCAGCTTGGCGGAAACGAGGTTCAACGACCCGCGAATGGTGTCCTGCCATTGTTCGGGATTGGCCTGCTTGAATGAATCGAGCGCGCGATGATGTTTCGCCGCCGGGATGGCTTCCATCAAGGGACCAAATTTAACGCCTTCCTGCAGCCAGATTTGCGCCGAAGTCACTTCACCTCCCGCCGGTGGCAAGTCACTGGCCTCGCGCAATTCGTCGCGGGCGAAGATCGCTTCGAGCGCCACCGCCGTTTGCGTGCGCTGATGCGAGACGATGTCGGTGTTCAGCGCGGCGATAATATCATTAGCCACGGACGCCAGGTCGGGAACGATCTTGAGAATCTCCGACACCACGGCGACACGTGCCTTCAAACCTTTCGCCGCATGGAAATCCGCCTTAGACCGATTTTCCGGCGAGGTTTCCTGCGCCTGATAAATCACGGGATCGGTTTTCTTGACCGGCACGATGTAGTGCCCGTCTTTTTTCATTTCGCGACGGGCCACTTCCCACCATTTGCGCCAGTCGTCCTGGATGACGTCGGGCACCAGCACCTGGTGGATCTGGTCTACGGTAGCTTTGCCGCCGTAGCTGTTCAGCACGAGCTGGATGAGTTCCAAATGATGTGCAGCCATTTGGCGCACGGCTTCCATATCATTCACCTTGCGGGCGAGAATATGGTTCTTGGGAATCGGCTTGAGGTTTTCCGCGGCGAACGCCAAATCCATGGTGTGGCCGGGTTTGTTCGGGAAATCAATGGTGAAGCGCGCAAACACGGTGTCCACGGCTTTAATTTTGCCGAAGCCCCAACTCCGGTGAAAACAGCAGCCGCTTTCGGTCAAGAGCGTAAGAAGCTGGATGTGCCGAGCTTCGATTTTTCCCGCCGCTGCTAATTTTTCAAATTCCTGTTTCATAAGTTTTACACTCGCGTCACCAAAAGATGGCTGACATCATTAAAGTTGGTGAGCGGCAAAAATCCAAGACAAATCGCGCTGCGTGTTTTACAGGCACGGCAGCCCAGTGGCGAATTTACCGAAATTCTGCTGGAAAAGGCCTTGGAACCTTCGAAAACGACCATATCCGGCCCCGACCGTAGCCTGTGCCAGGAACTGGTTTACGGCGTCGTCCGGCAACAGGCCGCGCTCGATTGGCTGATCTCCAAAAAAACGGACAGCCGGCAACAGAACCCGGGCATCCAAAACCTGCTGCGCCTGGGTCTCTACCAGATCTTCTGGCTCGACCGCATTCCGCCACACGCCGCGGTGCATGAAACAGTAGAACTGGCCAAGCGCGAAGGCTTCGGGCCCAAGGCCGGTTTTATCAATGCCATCCTGCGAGGCTACCTCCGCGAATTTGAGGCCACCAAAAAGATGCTGGCTGATTTGAAAGTTTCCAACCCGGCCCTTGGCTATTCGTATCCGCAATGGCTGTTTGAAAAATGGCGGCAACGTTTTGGTGACGAACGCACCCGGCAGCTAATGGAATGGAACAACACGCCGCCAAGAATTTTCGCCCGGGTGAACACGTTGAAAACCGATGCCGGCCAGCTGCTCGAAAAATGGCGCGCGGAAGGTGTGGAATACGAATTCACCCGCCTTAATTTTCTCGCCGCTTTGGAGAATACTGTTTTCGAACTCAAAATTCATCCGCCGCTGGCGTCGCTCGAGAGCTTTCAAAACGGCTGGTTCTATATCCAGGACCCGAGCACGCTGCTGGCGCCGCTGGAACTGTCGCCGAAGGCGGGGGAAACTATCCTCGACCTCTGCGCGGCGCCCGGCGGCAAAACGACGTTCATCGCGCAACAGATTACTAACGATGGAAAAATCGTCGCCAGCGATGTCGCAGAAGATCGCCTAAAACTTATCCAGGAAAATTGCCAGCGGCTCGGCCTTACGTGCGTGGAAACGATTGCGGTTCATGCCCTGGCGGGCACAGCCAGGTTCGACCGGATCTTAATTGATGCTCCCTGTTCAAACACCGGGGTGCTGCGCCGGCGCGTGGATTTGCGCTGGCGGGTTTCGCCGGAGGAAATCCTGCGCCTGCAAAAGACGCAATCGGAATTGCTGGCACAGGCTGCGCCGATGTTAAAGCCCGGCGGCACGCTGGTTTACAGCACATGCAGCCTTGAACCTGAAGAGAATACCGCTGTGATCCGGGAGTTTCTCAAGGCTCATCCGGCTTTCAAAATGGAACGCGAACGGGAACTATTGCCGTTCTCCGATAACGTGGACGGCGCGTTTGTGGCGCTATTGCGATCGCCGCAATGATTTGTTCTTTAGGCAACCGGTTGCCTATTTCGCGCTGTAGCGCACCAATATTACCAACCGCATAGCCGGGTAATTATTGGCGTTACCGGCGAAGGTCCAGTCGGGGTTGCCCTGGGGCTGGTTGCCGATGCCCACGTCTGCGTGCGAACCCTGGCTCCAGTGATTAATAGCAAACAACGTTTGCCGGGCGTCATGGTTATGCACCTGCATCGAGCCGTAGCCATCCGCGGGATCCGACGGCTGATCGCCAAAATCGTATACATCGCCCGAGGCGTTGGGGACATTGGCGCTGTTGGCCGGCCCGTAATTATTCGACCAAAATTCGATGTTACCGCCCGATAAGCCTGTGCCGGTGACGATGTTCCTGACGTTGGAATAGACGTCCATATTAGTAATGTTCTGTTGGAAAAATTCCCCGGAACCGAAATATGGGACGCCGATTTTGGCGGCATCACCGGTAAACGCATCCATGGATACGAAAATATCCTGGTCATTTCCATTCGCGTCCTGTAATTCCAGAAAGTACGCGACCCGGTCAAACGGCTGGTTAATTTTGGTATGATTATCGACCTCATACGAAATGGGAGCGCCCATCTTGGTCAAATCCAAACTGTAAACCACCTGGTAATCTTTGGCCCCGGGCACGTTCATGCTCAGCCAATCCCGATTCGGCATGGTGCCAGCCTGGAAAGCGCCGGCGGGTAATCCTTCGTGGTTCATCAGATTCGGCTCGTCCAGGCCGCTCCAGGCAAAACGCATCGCCACGGGATGCGGCACACCCGGCGCCGAAAGAATTACGCTATCATTATCAATTCGCGCATCAGCTTTGACAAAGCCGCCATTGTCCGCGTCAATGATTTCAAAATCATTGAGCGGCTGTCCGTCACGGCTGGCCAGCCCGCTGCCGGTGTTATCGAACTTAACGCGGATGGTATCGCCTTCAATTTGCAGGGATTTGAAGGTCGGCCCTGAATCCACCAAACCTTGCTGCCCATACGTCCGGGCCAACGCCAGCAATGCCAGGCGATGTCCCACGTCCTGTTTGTCTTTGGGATGAATGTCCTTGAGGTTGCCGACGTCATTGACGACGGCTATGCCGGTGTTGAGAATTTTATCGGCCGCAGTCGCCTGGGCTTCCCAAAGCCGGGCGAGGTTTTGCGGATTATCGCCGTAATTGAAAGGAGCAATTTGCACGAAATAGAAAGGAAATTCGCCTTCACCCCAAACCTCGCGCCAGCCGCCAATGAGCGCCTTCATGCGCTCGAAATATTTCATTCCCTCGGATTCATTTGCTTCTCCCTGGTACCAAATCGCCCCGCGCATCGTAAACGGAGCGAGCGGATGGATCATGCCGTTGTAAAGGGCCGTGGCCTGCTGCACATCCTGCGGCCCTTGCAATTCATCGGGATACTTCGGCACCGGCGGCACCACAGTATTCGACGTCATCGCACTCCGCGCCTGCTGGAGCCAGGCATCATACTGGTCGAGCGTGCGCCCTAAAAGTTCATGGTGCGCTGCGCTGCCCGGATCGCCCGCTTCGACTCGCGCATATTCGTCTTGCAAGGCAGGTACGGCGGCAAACCCCTCCGGAGGGGTCCACGATTCGATGCGCGTGCCGCCCCAATCCGCTTCAATCAAGCCCACCGGCACATTTAATTTTTCGTTCAGTTCGCGCCCAAAAAAATAGGCCACGGCGGAAAAACCATTCCAGCCGCCTTCCGTCACCGATTGGGGCGTGCAGATTTTCCACGTCCCGTCCATATCCGGATGCGGCTGTGCATCCCAGGCACGTTGAACCAGGAGCAAGCGGATATTTGGGTGATTTGCCTGGGCGATTTCCGCCGCGGAATTGTTGACCATGCCCATGCCAAATTCC